>ENA-UOJP01000099-UOJP01000099.1-human-gut-metagenome-genome-assembly--contig:-C102-NODE-99-length-188933-cov-75.399782_pt1 | contig 188933 bp, 160 predicted proteins | sample MGYA00242353_ERZ723900 | MGnify/ENA metagenome assembly ERZ723900 | reverse complement strand
CTGTTTCTGTTTCTGTTTCTGTTTCTGTTTCTGTTTCTGTTTCTAACAAGTGTACCACTTAATCATGATGTGGTTTCAATGCTTTTTCGTAGTTTTCAGAAACTTTATCCCAGTTAATAACTCGGAAGAATTCCTTGATATAGTCTGGGCGACGGTTTTGGTAGTGCAAATAGTATGCATGTTCCCAAACGTCCAAACATAAAATTGCTTTTTTACCTTCCAATAGAGGGTTGTCTTGGTTCGCAGAGGATGTCACTTCTAGCTTGCCATCTTTGTTAACTACAAGCCAAGCCCAACCGGAGCCAAAACGTGTAGCTGCCGCAGTAGAGAAGCTTTCAACAAAAGCATCGTATCCACCAAGTTCAGCATCGATAGCCTCTTTCAAAGAACCTTGCAATTTAGAAGTATCTGGTTTTGTCATGATGTCCCAGAACATGGTATGGTTCTTGTGACCGCCACCATTGTTGATAACTGCTTGACGGATATCTTCAGGCACATTAGCAATATCGCCGAGAATACAGTCTACACAGCCATACGGAAGATCAGGATATTTCGCGATAGCAGCGTTCAAATTATTAACATAGGCTTGATGATGCTTGTCATGATGCAATTTCATTGTTTCAGCATCGATAACAGGTTCAAGGTAATCATACGCATACGGTAATGGTGCGAGTTCGAAAGGTTTCATAGTAGTCCTCCTTAAATTTAGGGCATAGAACAATGCTAACTATTTCGTATCATCGTTCTTGTGAAAGCGATTCGATGCACCTGCATCGGTAATATAGAATCAATCTACTAGCATAGCATATATACTTCAAGAAGAGACTGATTATCCTAACGTAACCAGAAGTTAGGATATAATATTTTAGCTAACAAATTGATATGAATTATCATTCTTTATCTAATTGTACACATTATATAGAAAAACGTCAATATAAAAGACGAACATAAAAGGCCATAGGAACTCCTACAGCCTTTAATTAGTTAATTATTATGTGACTTTTGATCAACAATATCACATAACTTTATATAAATTCGATCCACAAGTTAGTCAATGATGCACTGACACATTTTCATCGTTGTTAATGCCGCTTGATGAGACTCCTCTGTTACGCCAGCACAACAGCTCGAATCAATATGTATAGGAATCTCTGGCAAGCCTGCTTTCAACAGGATCGCATTGGAAACAACGCAAATATCTGTGCATAAGCCGATGAGAGTAATAGACTCAATAGGATTTACCCTATCCATGCCCTCTAAACGACTTACTAGCTCAAAAGAGGCAAAGTTTGGCTTATCTACAAAGGATACGGGGCTCATGATTGAACGACCTTCTGCAGCCTCAATCAAGCCATCCACAATATGCCAGCCCTCTGTGTTTTTCACGCAGTGTGGCACTGGTAAAAGCTTCCCTTCTTGGTGTTCCAAGTAATCTCTATCATGTGTATCGCGAGTAAAGATAATAGGGCCATCAAAGCTTTCAATTTTCTTACGCACATTATCTACGATTAACTGTGCTTGCGATGAACCAAGGGCACCATCTACAAAATCATTTTGCATATCGATTACTACCAGAACCTTTTGCATAGCTCCTCCTGTATATAGCTACAAAACAAAGTACTTATTTCCAATCAATATTATTTATACTCTTTATTCTTTATAACATCAATAGTATCTACCAACTCTATAAATTGTTATCAAGTTGTTGTGAAAGTGTCATCAAATTGTTGTGAAAGTGTTATCAATGAGTCATCGAAACCCACCTCATACTTTATCGACAAGTAGATATATGACGGACTTCTATTCTTCTACTATAGCATGTTGCACGCGATTTGGTTCATTATGTGCCAGTTTCCCTGCCGCTGCTGCCGCTACAGCACCTACCAAATCATCGAGGAATGTATTACAGCGTCCCCCTTCTTCGCTATCTAGTTTTTTGATAATACCTGGCTTCACCTTGTCTAAATATCCATAATTTGTAAAGCCAATAGATCCATACAAATTAACGATGGAAAAAGCTAAAATTTCATCAATACCATATAGGCTTTCATCATTAGCAACAATACGTTGCAATGGCTGAGATAATTTATTTTGCTCTGTCAACTTATCAAGCTCTATGCCCGTAATAATTGCATTATGTACCTCCCGTTTAGATAGTACAGACGCCACACTATCTCTACACTCTTCAAGTTTTAAGTTCGGCATATATGGTTTTTGTACATAAAAAACAAGTTCTGCAATGTCCTCTATTGTGACACCCCGTTCAGCGAGAAGCTCGTAAGTATATCTCTCTAAATCTTTTGTAGCCTCCATAAGTCCTCCTTTATCCTTTCTTTAGATTGTTATCAGATAACATGACAATACTAACGGGAATCGTTACAACGAGTGCTTCATCAGTATCAACATGCTTAGTATTCCAAGCCGCTTCTTTAGCAGCTTCCTCAAAAATTGGGTACGCTTCACGATCTAGCTTCCAATTATTAGGACCCGCTTCAACAGCTACAATATTGCCCTTATCGTCCGTCTTAATCTCTATAGGAACGATTAATGTTCCGTCTGCACTCGTTTCAAAAGACTCTGGTGGAATGATTACGTTATAAGAAATCTGTTGTTGCAATTCATAATTACGCTTGTCCGCAGGCTTTAAATCTGCAGCTAGAGAACTAATAGGACTCATCATAGATACTAATAAGGCCAATAAAATAACACGGTTAACCATAGTTTCCTCTCATCTAAAAACTCTCTTACTATATGCATTATAAGTTGATTATACCACGAAAAAATCCCTACCGAATTTTTATCGGTAGGGATTCCTTAGATTAGATTTTCTTAACCATTTCAGATTTCAATGCCATCGCACCGAAGCCATCGATTTTACAATCGATATCGTGACCGTCGCTTGCATCGGTGATGAGGCGAATATTTTTTACGCGCGTACCTTGTTTTAATACACCCGCACCTTTTACTTTGAGGTCTTTTACAACAACAACTGTATCGCCATCATCAAGCTCGTTGCCATTAGCATCGCGAATGATACCCGCTTCAGCTGCAGCTTGTGCATCAGCCGCTGTCCATTCGTTGCCACACATAGGGCAGATAAACATATGGCCGTCTTCGTATGTGTACTCATCGCCACACTTAGGGCAGTTAGGTAAATTTGCCATTTAGATCTCCTTTGTTTATTACATAATGAAAGTATTATATCATACCTTGGAAACCGGGCTCTATATTAATATGATGACCATTGACTCCAGATTGACGATATACGCCAATCTCATTATAATGTAATAAAGAGATAGTCGACGAGTGGTTCCGCCAGGCTCATCCCAAAACATTATAAAGCATGCAAAAATGGCCTTTCGTTTTCAGCTACCAGTTGGTAACGAAGGGCTATTTGTCGTTATTACGACAAATCAGCACTATCAATGCTCCAAAGGAAATAACGACAGTTAAGATCCCGAGGACAATCATAATGACTTCATAAGCATTCATAGGCTTTCACCCCCTTCAAAGAAAAAGGGTGGCCCAACCTCGTTCGACTATCTTACGTTCATTATAAACCGAACTTATGTTCTATGCAATAAAAAATCTATTAATAAATATTAGTCTATTTATAACTAACAAAGGGAGACTCTTGATAGAGTCTCCCTTTTATTCGTGTACAAGTTGTACGAAATTAATCCGTGTTTTTCAATCAATAATTTCTGCTATATACTAATAACGAAAGAGCCATTAACGTGAGTTAGGTTCATCTCCGTCTTTTGAGGGAGGTGACATTATGACTGTATACGAAGCATTATCATTAATGATTTTATTCGCTACCCTCGTAGTGTTAATTCTTAAGAAATAATCAATATATTGATTATAAAATAAGATAAACCTAACGTTTAAGACTAAGTACGGCAATACTTAGACACGTTAGGTTTATCAAATTCCAATTTGTTTGATGAGCCTAACGCCTAGAACACGTTAACTGGCTCTTTTGTACTTATAGTATAGTCTGAATTCTAAAGACTGTCAATTTACTATCCAAGTCGTTTACGCAATATCGCATAGAGTATCATGCTAATAATGACACTCATAACGGCTTGAATGGCGTTCGTCAATATACTAGCAATGGCTACGCCTGGGTCGAATACAAAGTATTCAGCGATAAAGTAGCCTGCTACGATGATAATACCACCTAGGATAGTTGCCGCTAAGGCAGAGGTAGTTGTCTTATTCTTATAGATAGTACCGACAAGATAGCCTTCAAGTCCTTTCACCACGAAGGTGATGGGTACAAAGACTACATAGCCGAGAAATAAATCGGCTAGCGCCGGGCCGAGAGCACCAATATAGGCGCCATATTTTCGACCTAATAATAGAGCTGATGTCATAATAACGACATCTCCTACATTGAAATAGCCGCGAATGCCAGGTACTGGAATTTTCGTATACATTGTAAACAATGTAGCGAGGGCAATCAATACGGCTGTGAGTACTAACGTGGATGTAGTACTGCGGGTTTGAACGTGTTGCATAGCGTCCTCCTTATAAAGAAAAATAGATATGCGATAAAATACACCACATATCTATACTATATACCTTTATAACAACACCCGCAAACAAAAGGAATTAACAATACACTCTTCCCAACATTTATCGTTATTTACGTTTAGAATAGGTGCTCTTCACTAGACTTTAACTTAATATAGATACCATTTTACTATACAGATTCTTTTAACCTGACGATGATTAAATAGAAAGGAACTAGCCATGAATATTTTAATCATTTACACCTATCCTAATCATCAAAGTTTTAATGACGTTATTCTGAAAGTAGTGCAACAGAATCTTTCAAAAGACCACAATGTGAACACCTTGGATTTATATGAGGAGCAGTTCGATCCCATATTGCGATTTGATGATACGCACAAACGTCGAGATTTAAGCACTGTGCCGGACATGGAAAAGTATCGCAACTTAATTACTTGGGCAGACCAAATCATCTTTATCTACCCAATTTGGTGGAGTGGTATGCCGGCAATGCTCAAAGGCTTTATCGATCGCGTATTTACAGCGGGCTTTGCCTATTCATATGGAAAAAGAGGGCTTATAGGTCATTTACAGGGAAAATCCGCCTGGATCATCACCACCCACAATACTCCCGCCTTTTTGACGCCGTTTATTCAGGACTATGGCAAGGTGTTAAAAAATCAAGTTCTGAAATCCTGTGGCATTAAACCGGTTACACATACCCAGTTGGCTGGCACAGAAAATAGCTCAGACGAAAAACGCCGGCGCTTCTTAGACAAAATCGCTAATATCGCCGGCAGTATTTAACATTTCTAGTATACTATGATTTTTTACCAAAGATTACTTGGTTACCAAAATCACAAATAAATTTTCATTAGACTGCTTACAGTTTGCTCTAAGTCAAAAACAAGCTGTATACGAAAACCTTCCCAATTACATAGATATTACTCTTCAAATCTCTCTTCTACATTGTAGAGAACCTCGCAGTCACAACCGCCACCTTCGTTGACGATCCAGTCTAATACGATTTCTACATCTACCTTTTGTTTTTCCAAGAATTCTCTAGTGAAAGTCAAACTATGATCGCAACCGTCATTTTCCTCTAATTTCTCGTCTACATAATCAAAGAGATTCCAAAACAACTCTTCATCCATAGGTAAACTATCTTTAAACGATTGTCTCTGCTTATCTGCATATGCTTTTAACAATTCCTTTTTACGTGCTTTATCCATCGTAATCATTTCCTTCTATAATTCCTTAGATATTTGAGTGCTCTATCTCTATCAATAATTCTAGCAATTCAGCCTCTTGCTCATTATTTTTGTCTAACAATGGCCTACCTAGTAAAAGCACTTGAAGTGAATAGTAATAGAAGCTAAAGAATAGGTCATCAGGGAACACCTCATCTTCTTCATACCGAATCATATCTTCGTCCTCATCGTATTCTTCAGACCAAAGGTATTCTTCATTGAGCATATCCACAAAGTTTGGTAATGGATCCGCGTGTTCCAACACAAGACCATCTCTAATACTTTCAGCAATGACAATAAATAACTCTACTAATGCTTCAGCTAAATAACGAGCCACTTCATTGTGACGTTGTTCTTCAACGGCTTTTTTGAAAGTACGCAATAAAAAAATTAATGCAAACGGTGTAGAATGCCATAAAGTCGATTGATGTTCAATATTTAAGGCTATTTCCTTACCAGCCTCATCAACAGTATCAATGCTTTCCATCTTCCACAACACATCAAGCTCTTTAGGAAAATCTGTAGCACGTCCGTAAGATGTAGTTAACCGATGCCACGGTATATCACTGATTTGCGCAGTTTCTATATATCTTTGAGTCACTGTATTCATTATATGTAATCCTTATATTTGATTTGAGTATTAAAAGAACAGATTTTCATAAGGCGTAACACTGCCATCTTCTTCATGGTAAAAGCCTTGGTATACAGGTTCTCGATGTGCCGCATCATAGAACTTTTGCAGTACAGCAGCCACATTTGTTTCGGAAGGCATTCCTAACACCTTAACAACATATTCCCATTTATCCATATCTGTATAGGATGTAATTTGATTATGTCGCTCATTGGCATAAGCTTCAAGGGTAGATATATCTTTATATTGACTAGAATCACAATAGTCATGCCAGCAAATGCTATACACCAATAAATAAATTAAATCGTCTATGCTTTCAGCTATGCGACCGCATTCACCTTCGCTACTCATATATCCAATTGATCCATCCTCTAGTTGATGATATTCACCGCCTGCACCATCACGAGCAAAGGCTACTCCCTCCATAGAAAAGGTACATTTTTCCTCAATCTCATCACGTTCCGTAGGTTCATCGAGCAAAAAGAAATCAAATAGTGCATCAAAATCTGCTGCCAAGTTAGAATCTTCATGTAATATTTTTAAATAATCCATATTGTTACCTCTTATAGATTCGCCTATTCTCTCTATTTCATCTCTTATTTTCTCGTAATTCTAACAACGCAGAAACCTCGCTCATACTGAGATTAAACATGTTGCTTTCTAAATCAATAGGTACAAAATAATAACAAACTATATCTGCACCAAACTCATCTTCTAGCTTTAGCCATTCTGTCCCTGAAAGCACGGTAAATCCGAGCGTATCATCGCCAAGGCTTTCAGCAAACCAGCGCACCTCATAATCAGGTTTAACGAAGTCGTTGAAATATTTAATGGTAACGTCCCGATCTTTCTCATCACCGTAAGGAATTAAGAGTTCTTTATCGCCCTTTTGTAGTACAATATCATCACCATAGGGCTTGTTATTGCTAACGCTTTGAATATCGATAGGCGCATCCATCATATCATTGAAATAACGCACCACATCTTCGTCATCCTCGCGCCAGTCAATCCAGATAATAGCTTCGGAATCAAATAAATCATTTACATCAATGTCATTGGCAAAGAAACTTCCTACTTGATTATATATATCTTCCATCGTCTCTCTCCTATTCATCATAATTTCTGTTATATCATAAGCGTTCAGCTACATCGATTCTATGTAATAGTTCTTTCGCTAATTCTTGGGCTGTTTTGAATTCCTCATTTGAAAGCACCATGAGCACAAAGCTATCGGTTCCAATATCTATGCCTGCTAACGTATAGTTTTCCCATTTAGAATTAAGATCAGCACACCAGTCCATAATAACTTGATCTTCATCTAATGCTGATAGGTCAATAGTTAGATCTTCGCCGGGATCTAAAGACTTGTTACGTATTAATTTCTGTACATTATAAATAAAATCCTCTAATTCACATTTACAGCTTAACTCTACGGCATACCCTTTAGAGACTAGTTTCTTATAGAGGTTCCACCAGCTATCTTCTAATTCTTCCATGGAACGTAACTTAGCCTTGGTCATAAACGATTTAGCTTGTTTAGCATCGCCTAGCAACAACGTTGCCAGCTCTGTAAATGTCGATTTCATCTGCTCTATATCTAGATACGCTACTTCTACACACAAACTACAATCAGGTACTCTGCGTTTTTTTACAAAAGCCCGCATCATCTTCACTGCATCAGGATAACTTACATCAGCCATACGATACGTCTTACCATCTATGTCTAAGAATATATCTACTGCATCTGGTGTTTTTCCTACACGCGCTTTCATCGCAGTGCAACCATCGATGGCATGAGGTGGATACAATTCTATATACATGAAAAATCCATCATGCATAGCCTTTAGGGTATTATCTATTCCTACTATATTAAAACCATTTCGATTATAATCAGGGCACCTCAAACGCCATTCTTCGTAATCATCAAATAGTTTTTCTTGAATCCAATTGTAAATACTCATATAGACTCTCCACTATACACTGTTTCTTCCATATAATGTTTAACTGAATATGTAACTAAATATGTAACTAAATATGTAACTAAATATGTAACTGAATATATATCTTAATTATATCATTATTAAGGAATACTTATCATAAAACTTATGTTTAATTAGCATATGAATAATTTTTGATAAAAGCAGGTTTTCAAACCTATTCTACTCTATAGAAACGGTGTTTTAAATTTCAAAACCTAAAAAGAGCCAAGAATTAAATCTTGGCTCCTAAAAAGGCATAATACTAAAAAACATATGCTCATTAATTATTTTTTTGGTGCGCCTAACCGGAATCGAACCAGTGACACGCAGTTTAGGAAACTGCTGCTCTATCCAACTGAGCTATAGACGCATGTATACTTTATTATATCGTTTTTAATAAAGTATACGCAAGGTGTCCTCATTGTTGTAGGTATTGGTTATTCACTTGTTTTTGTTCTTCTGGGCTTAGGTTTTGGTAACCTTTCGCTAACAAACTTACCCAAGATCCGTAGGCAGGGTTTGGAAATACTACAAAGGTAGTACCAAAGTCCTCTTTATGAGCATCGATGATGCCATTTCTTTCAGCTAAGGTCTTACCTTTTGTGCCAATAGGGAAATCACCGGCGTTATCGCCCATATATACAACGACATAATATTTTTTAGCAATCATATCAAAGCGAGGTTGTTTATCAGAGTCTTTTTCGAATAGTAGTACATGGTCTTTATCGACAGATGGGAATCCTAGTTCTTTAAAGTTCTGTATCGTTACATCAAGGTTTACAGGTGCGTAACGGTTTGAAACATAGAAGATTTCTACCCCTTGTTTATGTACTTCATTTAGGAATTCAACGGCTCCAGGCATGGCTTGCGATTTTCCTTGATGCACGGCTTGACGCCACCAAGGAGCATCAAAACGACCATTACCGTTTGCTATACTTTCACCCATCAACTTGGTATTGTCCACTACGGTTTCGTCCGCATCAAGAACGATAGCTAAAGGTTTTCTTTGATGAGATGGATCAGTAACGGCCATCTTAACGGCATTCATTGCCACATTGTACCCTTGATACGCCAACGCTCTGTACTCTGCAGAGGTGCGCATCCATAGCAAGCCCATCGTTTCAGTTTCGGCTTGGTACTGTTGTTTTTGCTTGAGGGCTTCCTGTGCCGCTACATCATTAGCTACTACATTATTAGCTACTGCATTATTAGCTACTATATGATTTGCTGTAGCACTAACTTTATCATTCTTAGCTGCTGTAACAGGCTGAACCGGTTGAGCCTGCATTACAATATCTGCGGAAACAGAGTTATTTGCTTTCACCGTCGCCGGAGAATTCGCCTGTACTACAGATCCAACGCAAAGGCTTCCTCCAATACAAGCTACCGCCACATACCATGCCAAAATACTAGATTTCATAACTGCCTCCTATTCACATGTAACATTTCGTGCAAATTCAACACATCATATAATTCTACATAGTTATACTAAAATCCTTTTAAAATTTGTATATTTTTAACACAACAAAAGGACCCTTGCTACACATCATTGATGACTCTTAATTTAAATGTGCTTAGCAAAGGCCCTTTAAAGGATTTTATTTGTTCTTGTTTATAAGATAATTGGTGTCAGTGTATAAAAATTTTGTGTGAATTTAGATTTTTATAGATTAGTATTTTGTATAAATGTGAAAGTGTTATTAGTTAAGAAAGTTCTTTTCAATCGTTAGTATTGTTTAGATAAACTATTTTAATATTGTTTAAATAGTATAGTTAGTCTTATTTTACATCGCTAAAATCGATGTTCATGCCCAAGGCTTTCGCAACGCCTTCACCATAAGCAGGATCGCATTGATAGCAATGTTTTGCATGACGTTCTTTGATAAAATCAGGTACACCATTCATAGCCGCTGCGGTATTATCAAACAAGGCTTGTTGTTGTTCAGGGCTCATGAGGCGGAACAATTTACCTGGTTGTGTGAAGAAGTCAGAGTCGTCTTCATAGAAGTCATATTGGTAAGCTGGACCAGATACATCGAGAGGAGGATTTTTGAATTCTGGTTGTTCAGCCCATTCACCAAAGCTATTTGGTGCGTACCCAATTGTTGACCCATGGTTTCCATCTATACGACCTTGACCATCGCGATGATAGATATTTACAGGGCATTTAGCGGCATTAACAGGGATTTGATAATAATTTGCCCCTAGACGATAGCGTTGCGCATCGGCATAGGAGAACAAACGACCTTGAAGCATTCTATCAGGAGAGAAAGATACGCCTGGAATGATAGTTGTTGGTGCAAATGCAGCCTGTTCTACATCTTGGAAATAGTTTTCTGGATTGCGATTAAGTTCCATCACACCGACTTCAATCAATGGGAATTCGTCATGATACCATACTTTTGTTAAATCGAATGGATTGTATGGCATATTGTTAGCTTGTTCTTCCGTCATCACTTGGATGCATAATTTCCATTTAGGGAAATCACCTCTTTCAATAGCCTGAAAGAGGTCACGTTGGTGACTTTCACGGTCACTAGCTACCACATTAGCCGCCTCAGCGTCGGAAAGATTTTCAATCGGTTGTTGGCAAACCCAATGGAATTTAACCCATACGCGCTCATCGTTTTCGTTAATAAGGCTGTATGTATGACTACCGAAACCATGCATTGTGCGATAAGATTTAGGAATACCACGATCACTCATAACGATTGTTACTTGGTGGATTGCTTCTGGTAAACTAGTCCAGAAATCCCAGTTTGCTGTCGCATCGCGAAGATTTGTTTTTGGATTCCGTTTTACAGCACGGTTCAAGTCAGGGAATTGCAATGGATCGCGGATAAAGAATACAGGTGTATTGTTACCTACGAGGTCCCAGTTCCCTTCTTCCGTATAGAACTTTACGGCAAAGCCACGAATATCGCGCTCTGCATCGGCCGCACCACGCTCCCCGGCAACTGTGGAGAAACGCACGAATAACGGCGTTTGCTTGCCTACTTCAGAGAAAATTTTTGCTTTCGTATATTTTGTAATGTCATTGGTTACTGTGAAAGTACCAAATGCACCGGATCCTTTAGCATGCATACGGCGTTCAGGAATCACTTCGCGCTCAAAATGAGCTAATTTCTCCATGAGCCAAACATCTTGCATCAATACAGGACCACGTTTACCTGCTGTAGCAGAATTGCGATTATCTGGTACGGGAGCGCCAAAGGCGGTTGTTAGTTTCTTTTCATTATTCATGTTACAAACTCCTACTTAGAAATCAAAATTAAAGTAATTTACTTTACATAATTTTTAAATCATACATCTTAATTTCGATAAAAATTATTAATGGATAATTATTATTCATTAATATGTAATTAGAATAGCACAAATTTTTTAACATAACAACCCTAAACTTTTACAAATCTTGTATACACGATATCATTTATAATTCTAAAGTGAGAATTTCAATGCTATATATTTAAAACCTATAAAGATATACCTACAAAAATACGCAAAACAAAAAACACCTTGTTTCTACTAACTTATAGATCACAAGGTGTTTTCATTCAATTTATGCTGGACGGCTCCAGTCAACTTGTACGTCGATAGCTTCCCACATACGTGTTAAAGCTAACTTAAGGTTATCCAAAGATTCTAATGGTTTTACGGTCAACCGTTCATACGTATCAAGACCTGTAGCATGCTCAATAGCATGTTCATTATTCAAGTAAGCGATTACCTTATCAACCCACTCTTGTTCAGGTAAATCTACGGACACTGTTTTTGTTTCTGTATCATAGGACAAGAAACCATTGCTGTTTACGCCATAATGGATGGCCACACGAAATAAACTCATATCTATACCTCTCTTGCGGTAATTTATTAACACTACACCCATATTGTAACATGAACAATTATATTAGCGAAAGTATTCAATATAAACTTTATAAGTCCTTTTTGACGGTCTTTTTAGGTTCTTCAATAGATGCGTGTGTATCTGCAACTGTAGACCGATTAGCCTCTTTAGTCGAGCCTACATTAACTTTAGTAGATGCCCCATCCTCTTGACCAAGCTGTGCATCCACGGCCGCTTTCAACTCTGACCGTTTCCTACGTATTCCATTGTCTCCGTGAAAGCGCTGCCATAATGCACCACTCATAACAGCAGTCTCACCAAATTTAGACTCTAACGAATCTAACACGCTAGCAAGCTTATCCTCTGTTTCATCCTGTGAGGATTCAAAGAGACTATCCTGCATAGGAACCTCCTCATCGAGACCACTCACAGTAAGACCTAATAGTCGTATAGGGCCAGGCGGATCCATACAGGTAAGCCCTTTAGAACTACTACATTTAAAATTCGTAAACTTTACCTTTGTAGTGGCCCCTAAGGGTTCCGTATCTTTCTTAGCCTCTTTAGGCCGCTTACTCGTCTTATCCTGCATCAATTTATTCCACAGGATCAATGCTGTTTCGAAAAATACATGCTCCTGGTCTGATGGTGTATCTAGCCGCTTCTGCCGTGATACAGTAGTAAAATCATCATACCGAACCTTGATAGATACAGTATGTCCATGAAGGTTACGCCTCCGAAGCCGTTTCGATAGACGGTTCGCAAAGTACCTAAACTCTAATTCAATAGCACGGCCCTCTGTGAGGTCTTCTTCATAGGTTTCCTCCGCTCCAATTGATTGTATCTTGCGATCTGTTTCAACAGGTCTATCATCGATACCATTCGCCAGTTCCCATATGCGTTTTGCCTGATTCCCCACGAGAGGAATTAAACTGCTTTCATCAGGCAAAGACTGAATATGACGCATCAGGTGAAAGCCACCGGCTTTCAAAATTTTCTCTGTCCGAGGACCAACACCCCAAATACGTTTAATAGGCAAAGGAGCCAGCACCTCTTTTTCACGACCATATGGGATGACCACAAGACCATCGGGTTTATCTAAATCAGAAGCCAATTTAGCAAGAAATTTATTGGGTGCTAAGCCTGCAGAGATAATAAGTCCTGTTTTCTCGAATACACGATCTTTAATGGCTCGCCCTAGCGCTTTAGGGCCGCTATACATGGTGGACATGCCGCTCACTTCAAGAAAAGCTTCATCAATAGATAGAGGCTCAATATAAGGGGTGAATTCTTTCATAACGGAAAAAATTTGGTTCGACACCTCTTTATAGCGATCCATTCGAGGATATACATAGATCCCATCAGGACAGAGTTTCTTAGCCCTCGAGATTGGCATCGCAGAATGAACACCAAATTTTCGGGCCTCATAGGAACAGGTAGCTACCACACCACGTGAAGAAAGACCACCCACGATTACGGGGTGGCCTTTATACTCTGGATGATCCAGTTGTTCTATGGACGCGAAGAATGCATCCATATCAACATGCATAATCCAACGTCTCATTGTTACGCTTCTTTTTCGTGCTCAGAAATGCGGCAGTATTTAATTTGCGCGCAAATGCACTCATCTTTAGTTTTGTATAATTGAGGGAGAATATCTAAAATATCCGCAAATGTAGCTTCATTAATGGAGTAACGCGTCCATAAACCATTACGTTGAGAGTTAACTACACCTGCATCAATTAAGATTTTCATGTGGTAACTCAACGTAGATTGAGACAAATTGAAGCTCGCTAAAATATCGGCTGCACATAATTCATTGCAAGACAACATATCGATGATGTGTAATCTTGTTTCATCGCTTAATGCCTTAAAAATCGTCGCTAAACGTTCGTAAGAAACTTCAACCATATCTTTAACTCCTCAGATCCTTATCAAAAAATATCAATCTACTTCTTGGTACTATTATATACTATTTCTTAATGTAAATCTATTTTTTTCTTTATATTTGTATCTTAATAATTTATTATGAATACAAAAAAATTATAGATAAGTAAATTTCGCCTAATTATAAACTAATTTAAGCACGTAGCTATTTGTATAAAATGAATATTTTAAACAATTTTTTATTTGATAGGTTTATTTGAATATACATTTTTCTGTATATATAACAATTACACTCTATTATTTGTTATATATTTCTCGATATACTCACACTCTAATAACTATAAAGCATACTTCGATATACCGCACTACTGTAGCAACCTAAAGGATTAGATATAGAGGATCCACGTTTGTATTCTGCATCCATTCAATACAAAAGACCCCTCTGTGAGGGGTCTAATCTGTATAATTCTATAAATCGATTGCATAGCGAGAAATGTTAAAATATATAACACTCTATCAATGCTACCAAATGCAAATTTTCTATTATATCAAATTAGTATAGCTTAGAATACATTTACTAAATCGATAGTTTGGCTACGGTTAGGACCAACAGATACAATGCCTAAAGGCACACCTGTTACTTCTGCAATACGTTCTACATATTTACGAGCATTTTCAGGCAATTTATCATATTCACGGATACCAGAGATATCAGTTTCCCAACCTGGCAATGTTTCGTAAACTGCTTCGCAAGCTTCAAGATCTTTTAAGTTAGCTGGGAACCCTTCTACGTCTTTACCATTCAATTTGTAACCTACGCAGATTTTCAATTCTTTAAAAGTATCAAGAATATCCAAGCGTGTAATAGCTAAGTAATCAAGGCTGTTAAGACCTGCCGCGTATTTTACAACCATGAGGTCTAACCAACCACAACGACGAGGACGACCCGTTACAGTGCCGAACTCATGACCAAGCTCACGGAGATTATCGCCAGTTTCGTTAAGAAGCTCTGTAGGGAATGGACCCGCACCAACACGTGTAGCATACGCTTTTACAACACCAAAGATATTTTTTAAGTAGTTAGGACCCACGCCAGCACCTGTGGAAGCACCACCTGCGATTGGATGAGAGGATGTTACGAATGGATAGGTACCATGGTCAAGGTCGAGCATAGTAGCTTGAGCACCTTCGAACAATACCTTTTTATCCTCTTTTATAGCTTTAAGAACAGCTGCATTAGTATCTGTTACATAAGGCTTCAACGCTTCAGCGTACTTGATGTAATCCGCTAAGATTTCATCATAGTTAACAGGTTCAGCATCGTAAACCTTAGTAAGCATTTTATTTTTGAGCTCTACATTGTACGCTAATTTTTGTTTGAATGTTTCCATATCATACAAATCGCAGATACGGATACCGATACGGTTTACCTTATCAGCGTAGCAAGGACCAATACCATTTTTAGTAGTACCGATTTTAGCATCCCCTTTAGATGCTTCTTCCGCAGTATCTAGAGCGATATGGTATGGCATGATGACATGTGCACGGTTAGAAACTTGAAGGGATTTAGCAGATCTGCCTTGCTTTTCAAGACCTTCAATTTCTTGTAGCAGAACTTTAGGGTCGATAACGACACCAGTACCCACGATATTTTGTTTGTTATCATATAAGATGCCACTTGGTAAAAGGCGAAGTGCAAACGCTTTATCATCCACTACAACAGTATGACCCGCATTATTACCACCTTGACTGCGCACCACAACATCCGCACGTTCCGCAATCCAGTCAACAATTTTACCTTTCCCCTCGTCACCCCATTGAGTGCCGATAACCATACTAGTTGCCATATCTATATCCTCCATATGAAAGCCTAAATAATCCAATATCATTATACAACAATGTTCGGATTCTGTGAAAGTATTTATACAAATTCAATCTTTAGTTTCTTCCCAAATGCGTGGGCTATTTTGGTTCTTTTAACCAAAAACTCATCAATAGGCCTATAACACCTACCGGTATCAAGGTCATCAATGCTGTTTGTACGTCATAGATGTCTGCTAGATGGCCCACATAAGGTGCCACAAGGCCACCTAAGGTAATGCCAAGACCTAGCGTAATACCTGATGCAAAGCCCGCATTTTTTGCAAGGTATTTTTGACCTAGTACCGTAATTGGTCCGTACTGTGAGAATACGCCAAAGGCCATTGGAATCATGGCTCCAAAGAAGCCCCACATATTAGGCACAAAAATAAATACTAAAACGGATGGCAAGAAAATCAGATTACCTAAGCGCACAGTTTTAAGAAATCCAAGTCGGTCAGATAAGGCCCCGCCCATATAGGTAAGAACGGCACCCATAGCAAAGTACGCAGTAAGGGCCAAACTAGATGCACTGGCTTCACCGTTAATAACGGTAATATACAAGATAGGAATAAAGATAGCCAATACAGAGAAGAGTATAGATCGAGAAGCAATCACAAAAAATAACTTACCGAAGCTCACCCAATCATTTGTACCGGTACTAAGAACCTTAGCACGGCTTTCACGGTTACCCGTATCAGCAGAATCAGCAATATCAGTATCATCGGTATCAGCTTCACCCTCACCCATAAAGGCATAAAGATATAACAATACACCAAGTAGAGCGATAAGCGTAAATACCCAAAGGAATTGTCCCCCAAAGACGTAAACACCACCAGCAATAAAGGGTCCCAACGCAAAGCCCGCACTGCCGCCGACTGCAAAGCGGCCCATGGCGTTACCGATTTCATGAGATTGCGTACGATTTACAAGAAGAGCCGCCTCAGGATGGAATAACGCGGCACCGATCCCAGATAGGAGCGCTAGAGCGAGAATCATTTCATAGCTCGTAGCAATCGCTATGGCACTAATGGATACAAGTGTGACCGAAAAGCCTACAGGAATGAACCATGGTACGCGCCAACGATCCGCTACATAGCCCAAAACGGGCTGCGCTATGGAAGCCACTACGGTGTTACAAAATATAATAAACGCCGATTGATAATAATTAAGTCCAAAGTTAGCAATAAAAAATGGTATCAACGCGGCTAATGAACCTTGACCAAAGTCATTAATGCAGTGAAAAATAACCGGTCCGTACTTCCGTACAATACGTTTCATATAACCTCCTAAAACAAATAGATGGTTTCTAATGTAAGACGAGTATATAAAAGCCTGCTAGAAAACTAATTTATAATTATCTGTTAAAATAATATACTTCTATCTAAAATGGTATATTGCTTTCAAAACAAAAAAGGTAGATATAGCCAACACCTAATGCATGTACCATAGGCTTGTTGATCTATACCTACCCTAGTCTTTCATATGTTATGTGGAAAGTACCCTACAATTATAGGCCAAAGCGAGCCATGATTGTATCTACATGTCTTAGCAATTTATATGGATCAAAGCATGTATCAATTTCCTCATCAGTCATGTACTTCTTAATGTTTTCATCAGCTTTTAAACCTGTTGCAAAGTCTTTGCCTTCAAGCCAGCGTTCCATAGCATGTTTTTGAACCCAACGATATGCTTCGTCACGTACCGCACCTTTGTCTACAAGGTGTGTCAAAATTGTTTGGCTAAATACGAGGCCCCCTGTAAGGTTAAGATTTTTAAGCATAGTTTCAGGGTATACCAACAATTTATCAATGGTTCGGATTGTTAGGTGCAACATATAATTTAACGCGATTGTCGCATCCGGCAAGATAACTCGTTCTACAGAGCTATGAGAAATATCGCGTTCATGCCACAATGCTTGATCTTCGTAAGCAGATTGTGCATAGCCACGAAGTAAGCGAGCCATACCGCAAATTCTTTCACATGTGATAGGATTGCGTTTATGAGGCATCGCAGAGGAACCCTTTTGTTTAGGGCTGAAATATTCTTCCGCTTCGCGTACCTCTGTACGTTGTAAGTGACGGATTTCCAATGCGATTTTGTCCAATGTGCCGCCTACAACGGCGATGGTAGACAACAATTCAGCATGGCGGTCACGTTGTACAACTTGCGTAGCGATTTTAACAGGTTCAAGGCCTAATTTTTCACACACATATTGTTCTACGAATGGATCGATATTGGAGTATGTACCAACTGCACCAGACAATTTGCCAACAGCAACGCTTTTACGAGCATGTTCCATGCGTTCAATATCACGTTCTACCTCTGCCATCCACAATGCCAATTTCAAGCCGAATGTAGTTGGTTCGCCGTGAATACCGTGGGTACGGCCAATCATAGGTGTGTATTTGAACTCCGCTGCACGACGACGCAATACTTCGTGCAAACGCTTTAAGTCATCAATTAAGATATCGCAGGCTTGTTTCATCATGTACCCAAGCGCCGTATCTTTCACGTCTGTAGAGGTAAGACCAAGATGGATATATTTAGCCGCTTCAGGACCTACGTATTCGCCCACTGCTGTTACGAAGGAAATGATATCATGGTTTGTTTCCTTTTCGATTTCATGAATGCGCTCAACGTCGAAATTGCCCTTTTCCCGAATTGTTTTCGCCGCTTCTTTAGGAATAACGCCCAACTCAGCTTGTGCCTCAGAGGCGAGGGTCTCCACCAATAACATTGTGTCGAACTCGTTGCGTTCGCTCCAAATATGGCCCATTTCTTCTCGTGTATAACGTGGTATCATGATGTCTCCTTTGCATGATAAAAGCTAGATTTATAGGATTATTGTACCATATGTGAAAGCTCCATTCAACGAACGGAGCTAAGTTTTCCGAATGATAATTATATTAATTTTACTTATCGTTCGACTTTAGTTGTCAAACCGTAGTTGTCCAATTTTAGAAAAAGGATGCACATATTGAACTACAGATTCTAAAATAAGAAAAAGAAAACGACAAACACAAACATACCATTAATAACATAGATAACAATAACCTAAACTATACTCTCTCTAATTTCTCATATAGTTATATAGTAATAAATTAATCAATACTATATCATAGCTATGCATTGTGATATATAATAAACATACAGACTAAATGTGCTGCGAATAATTGCTCAATCTATACACGAGCTTTATGATAATAGTAATAAACATTTCTACTATGGGGGAGGCTTTCATGGCAACTTTAAATCGTAAGGAACGCCGCGCACAGCGCAACGAATCTAATACTATAGGTATTCTATTACGTCTATTCTTTGGGCTCAGCTTTATCGGCTTGGCAGTAGTCCTTTTTGGCGAGTTTGATTACAACTTTATCTTCTCCATCTTTACGGCAGACATCGTAGTATCTTTAATTTACGTAATGATGAATAAATCCCGCATTACTACATCGTTAGCGGTACATACTAATGTGCGCGTTATCATTGCATTTCTCATCATGTTGATTACCATGTTCTTCTATGCTTTTGCATTGTGGCGAGCTGATCAATTCAGCACACCTATGCAAGTCACATTATTCATCGGTGGCGCCATCGTATATCTAGCGGTCTTCAACTCTACGAAAACGATGCTTACCAATCAAAATTAATACAATCTTTTTTTACAACCATAACAAAGAGGCATATCCCATACTAATGTATGTAAGATATGCCTCTTTATTGTCCTAAAACAACAGGAACTGCTAGATATACAGGTTCCCCTCTTCGATTGATAATAGAACCACTGCTTTTAACGATGCGCATTGCTTCCTCTTTGACTGGTTGCGGTACATCTTCTGCGATGAGCGGTGTATGTTCTCCTACGATGACATGTCCATTAACATCAAAGTTAACGCGCACTACAACCTTACCTGTTACGATTGACCCCTTCCCCTGTTCTTGTACAGTTCTTAAATATTCTTGGGGGTTGATATCCGACTTTTGTAAAAGCGCTTGTTGCCCTGGTGTTAGGAGTCCCCACGCAAGATCAGATAGGAAGGATAAATCACTAGCTTCGGCAAAGCCGTTTCCATTGGCATTCGGATCAGATGTTATATCCTTACCCATAGGAGCATTGTCAGGTTTAGAGGATTTCCCGTCTTTGGAATCATTTCCACCCATAACTACAGCTTGTTCATTATTAGTCGTTTCCGATTCTATGGCCTTTGGAACGGCCCATTCGCGACGAGCATTAGATGTAGTCTTGCTGACATTTTCATGACGAATGCTTTCATCACCTGTGTTTTCCGTTACAAGAGGATCCGCCTTAGGCGCAGGACCTGCCGGAGTCGGAGGTTCAACCGGTGGCTTGTCTTTAGGTATAGGTTCAGTAATGGCAGTCTCTGCATCGCTTTCACTATCCTCAGGCAGATGAAAGCTAACCTCTGCTGCATCATAAGCCACACCGGTTCCAACGATGCCACGCAAAGAAAGCCCCATGCCAAAGATAAGCATGATTGTAATGCCTAAAGATACAATAAAGGGTTTCAGATAATGTGATTCAAACATGGAATCACTTCCGTTCCGTAGCGACGCTAATATATTTAGCACCGTTCACCTTGAGCATGTCCAAAAGCTCGATAACCTCGTTATAGTACACATCTTTTGAGGCGCGAATCACAAAGGCCTGTTGAGGTGCCTGTGTAACAATAGATTTGACCTCTTGCGCCAAACGATCCGAAGAAATTTCTTGATTATTGATATACAGCGTGTGCGTTGTGGTCAAGGTGATGGTGATCGGTTCAATAGATTTCGCCGTAGACGTCGATGCAGATGGTAAATTTAGCGGAATTTGTTGCTCTGTATTCATATACAGCGTGCCTACCATAAAGAATACGAGCAAGAAAAACACGATATCGATCATGGGAATAATCATGATGGTAGGCTCTTTTTTAACCCCTAACGTGCGTCGTCTCATATATCATGTTCCTCGTTGTACGCATCAAGGATGTTGCCGCACTCATGTTCTAATGTCGCCACAGAATCATTGACCTTTGCTGCACAGTAACTGTGAAAGCCAAGGGCAATAATGGCCACGGTCAAACCTGTAGCCGTTGCCACTAAGGCTTCAGAAACACCACCTGTAATAATGGTCGGAGCCCCAATATCGCCGCCTACCACAGCAAACGCACGAATCATGCCGAGGACCGTCCCTAGCAACCCCAATAACGGAGCCATTGTTACAACCATGCTGAGCCAACTAAGGCCGCGTTTTAAACGTTCATCAGCGTACGACACCACATCTTGAAGGCGGTTTTCCAATCCATTATAATTCTTTGCATTGCGGATAGCACGGGCAAATAAAGAACCAAGTTCCTCTGTATCCCGTTCTAAAACACTTGGTAACATAATCCAAGATTGGTTCTTCTCTAAGACCTTATTAAAACGGCGCAAGTCCTTTGTAAACTTGCGATATAGAAAGATACGTTCAATGCCAATCATCAAGGTAAACAGTAAAAAAATCACCAGCGGATACATAACAAATCCACCAGCTACAAATAAATGCACTATACTACTCATACTAACCTCCAAAAGCCACATACCTTTAGGCTCTATCCGGGTTAATTATACCACGTTTTATCCCCTCTAAAACAGATATAGAGCGTAAAACCACAACATAAATAGATAAAGGATGATTTGCAAGATAAATATAGACTAATTCGCTAGATAGGCATAGGGTAGCTAACGTCCACAGGATAAAATTAGGGTTATAGGGCAAAACCAACACGTTTTGTCCTATAACCCTAAAATTAAAATGCAAAAAGGCTGCACTAGAAATGATATACATTCTAGTACAGCCTTTTATGCGTTCCTAAATAGATTAGTCTTTTTTAATAAAGCCTACAATGAAGCCACCTACTGACAGTGCAATGCCTAAACCGCTACAGAACATACCAATAGAATACCACAATGTGTAAGATTGGTTATTCTCAGAAATCGCCTTTGCTGCCGCTTGAGCATTTGTAGCATTTCTCGCAATTTCCAAATTAGCCGCCCCTGGATCTGGATTTAATAATAGAATCGCAATACCAATAATTAGAACGACTGTACCTACAGGTAATAATAATTTTTTGTTCATTTGAATGCCCCTCTCGTAACATTAAACGATTAATAAATAATATAACTTAATTATACACTGATTTTTGCATTTTAAAAAGATGAACTTATATATTAATCATCTTTTATTAGACAATTAATAGCAAATAATTAGTCGCAATTAGTTATTTTATTATGACATAGAAAAAGGCATAGTATGCAACTACTATTGGTCCAAATCCAACAGTGAACATTGATACTATGCCTTTTACAAATACATCTTTAATTATATCGAAATACATACGATTGCTAACGGAGTGCGTATTAAGATAAGTTATGCCGGCTTATCTAATATATATTTAGCAATACGATATATATTTAACAATACAATATGTATTTACCGATCTACTTATTGTAAAGACTTATCGAAAACGCCAATAAGTTCTTCAACGGCTTGAGATTCGCTCATTTCACCGTCTAAGACAGCAGCTTCGACTTCGCCCATGCGACCTTGAATGACTACATTGTTAAAGAATAGGTTGTGCAAGTGTTCGTCAATCATATCGCGTACCCAACGGAGGGATTGTTCTTGACGACGTTTTAAGAAGACCCCATTTTCTTTGCCTTGTTCAGTAAACTCTTGGATAACATCCCACAATTCATCGAGGCCATCCTTTGTAACAGCTGAACATGTATAGGCTTGAGTCTTCCATTTTTCCGTAGCTGGACGGATATAATGTAACATCCGATCGTAATCACTACGAGCAATGAGTGCTCGTTTGAGATTATCTCCATCAGCCTTGTTGACCACAATAGCATCAGCAAGTTCCATAACGCCTTTTTTGATGCCTTGCAATTCATCGCCTGCCCCCGTTAAAACGATGAGCATAAAGAAGTCTACCATGGAACGCACGGTAACTTCGCTTTGCCCAACCCCAACGGTTTCAACGAGAATAATATCGTACCCAGCAGCCTCACAAAGTAGCATAGTTTCTCTACTTTTACGAGCCACACCGCCTAGTGTACCACCAGCTGGCGATGGACGAATATAAGCCTCTGGGTGTTTCGTCAACGTTTCCATCCGCGTTTTATCACCCAAGATACTGCCTTTTGTGACTTGGCTCGTAGGGTCTACAGCCAGTACGGCAACCTTGTAACCCGCTTCAATGAGCATGTTACCGAAGGCTTCAATAAACGTACTTTTACCAGCCCCAGGCACACCAGTAATACCGATGCGCAATGCCTTGCCCGTGCGAGGCAATACGGCTTGCAACACCTGTTGAGCTAGTTTGAAATGGTCCTTATTATTACTTTCTACTAATGTGATAGCCCGTGAAAGTATAACGCGGTCCCCCTGCTCGATACCGCGTACATAATCAGCGACAGTCAATTTCTTTCGCCGCTGTACGGGACGTACCGCTGGAGCCAGATGAGCTGAACTAGATAAGAGGCCGTCATGCATTTCCTTGACGCCTTTCATTACGTGACACGCGTAAGTATCATCTTTCTTCGCTTCTTCTGGCACCCAGTCGGGACGATAGGTACTACCCTCGGTGCTTGCGTTTTTTACACCTAATTCAGGGGCTTTGCCTTCACCAGTGGTGAAAGTTGCGTCCTGTGTATTGCGCAATTCATCCGGAGTAGGCCGTTTGTTATCAGTCATGAGACTCGTCTTGAACGTGACTAGTCAATGTTTCTAGTAATTTTTTCGCCGCTACTGGCAAAACTGTACCAGGGCCAAAGATAGCCACTGCGCCATGTTCGCGTAGGAATTCATAGTCCTGAGCAGGGATTACGCCGCCGATGGCAACTAAAATATCTCCACGGCCCCGCTTGTTGAGTTCCTCTACAAGTTGAGGCAATAATGTCTTATGCCCCGCCGCAAGAGAACTAAATCCGACAATATGAACGTCATTATCCACCGCATCTTGTGCTGTTTCTTCTGGAGTTTGGAACAAAGGTCCGATATCCACGTCAAAGCCCATATCCGCGAAGGATGTAGCGATAACTTTGGCACCACGGTCATGACCGTCTTGGCCCATCTTCGCAATCATGATACGAGGGCGACGACCTTCGAGTTCTTCAAAGTTATCTGCCATTTGGCGTACTTCTTTGATTACATCGTCATCTTCAAATTCGCTGGAGTATACACCGGAAATAGAGCGAATAACCGCTTTATGACGACCGCATACCTTTTCAACAGCAAAGGAAATTTCACCCAAGGATGCACGGGCACGAGCCGCTTCAAGCGCAAGAGCAAGCAAGTTGCCTTCGCCCGATTCTGTAGCCTTTGTAATCGCTTCAAGACAGGATTGAACCTTTTCTTCATCTCGGTTAGCACGCAATTGTTCGAGACGACGAATTTGCGCTTCCCGTACAGCCGTGTTATCTACGTCGAGGATATCCAATGGGTCTTCTTTATCTAGACGATATTTGTTGATACCAATAATCGCTTCACGACCAGAGTCGATACGAGCTTGGCGACGTGCAGCAGCTTCTTCGATACGCATCTTAGGAAGCCCTGTATCGATAGCTTTCGCCATACCGCCAAGAGATTCAATTTCTTGAATATGACCCCAAGCGCGACGAATCAATTCATCTGTCAACGCTTCTACATAGTAGGAGCCGCCCCATGGGTCGATAACCTTACATACCTTAGTTTCATCTTGGATGTAAAGCTGAGTATTACGCGCAATACGTGCGGAGAAGTCCGTAGGCAACGCAATGGCTTCGTCAAGCGCATTCGTATGTAGAGATTGCGTATGGCCCAAAGCCGCGCCCATCGCTTCCATACATGTACGAGCCACGTTGTTGAACGGATCTTGTTCTGTAAGAGACCAACCAGATGTTTGGCTATGTGTACGAAGTGCCATGGATTTAGGATTTTCAGAGCCGAAACTATTGATAATCTTAGCCCACAACATACGAGCTGCACGCATTTTTGCCACTTCCATAAAGTAGTTTTTACCGATTGCCCAGAAGAAGGACAAGCGTGGTGCGAACTGGTCAACGTGAAGGCCCGCATTAACACCGGTACGGATATATTCGAGACCATCGGCTAATGTGTAACCTAATTCGATGTCCGCAGTAGCGCCCGCTTCTTGCATATGGTAGCCGGAAATGGAGATACTGTTGAACTTAGGCATGTACTGGGATGTATACGCAAAGATATCGCCGATAATGCGCATGGACGTAGCTGGAGGATAAATATAAGTATTACGCACCATGAACTCTTTCAAGATATCATTTTGGATTGTACCAGCCATAACCTTTTTATCTACACCTTGTTCTTCACCAGCCAAGATGTAGAACGCCATTACTGGCAATACGGCGCCGTTCATGGTCATGGATACAGACATTTGATCAAGTGGGATACCGGAGAATAGAATTTCCATATCGAGGATGGAGTCTACCGCAACACCCGCTTTACCAACGTCACCTACTACACGAGGATGATCGGAGTCATAACCACGGTGAGTAGCAAGGTCAAAGGCGATAGACAAACCCTTTTGGCCCGCTGCCAAGTTACGACGATAGAACGCATTGGATTCTTCCGCTGTGGAGAAACCAGCGTACTGACGTACTGTCCAAGGACGAGTAACATACATTGTGGAATAAGGTCCACGCAAGAATGGAGGTACACCAGCCATATAGTCAAGGTGTGTCATTCCTTCATAATCCATCTCTGTATAGAGAGGTTTTAGTTGGATTTGCTCCATTGTTGTATTATATAAATCTTCAAAGCTTTTTCCTGTTTCTTTTTGAAGTTCAGCAAGCCATGCATCGCGAGATGTTGCTGTCTGAGATCCCAAGCCAAGAGAGGAGAAGTCTGGATTTTTAAACATGAGCTCACATCCCTTTCTTATCTTGTAACGTATTCAAGATTTCGTAACAATTTGCACGAACAGAAATGAAGTCGTCCACGCCAGCTTCACGGTATACAGGTTCTAAGTCCTTAGGAGGTGCCCCTGCTAAAATAACCGTTACATTCGGCATAGTTTCTTTCAATTCCTTAGCAAGTGGTGGTACCAATTCTGGATATGTATCATCTGTAGAACAGATAACGACAACATCAGCACCACTTTCACGAGCAGCTTTCGCAGCATCAGCCGTTGTTTCATGGCCATCATTTTTGATAACTTCAAAAGCACCTACTTCGAAGAAGCCTGTGGAGAAGTCCGCCCGAGGTTTATGTTGAGGGATTGGGCCCATGTTAGCCAAGAATACCTTCACATTATCTTTCGTACGTTGTTTATAATTCTCAGTGCGCATGCGAAGTGCTTCAAACTGTTCAGTCCAGCGATGAGCTGCAATGGATTCAATGGTTTCGGAAGCAATATCGCCAGCATCTAAAGCCTTCCGGATTTGACGTATTGTTAATTTTTGCAATGCACCGAGTTCAATAAGACCAATCAAAGCGCCTGGCTCTGTCGTACCTGCTTCTAGGGTAGCCTGTGCTTTCACAACCGCATCTGGCTCCGCACTTGCCAAGTACTCCTCGATTTGAGCAACCCGTTTTTGGCGCAATGTTTCTTGATTTTCTGGTTTTGGATCAAGCAATTCTTCAGTCATGTTCGCATACATGTTATTACCTACAGCCACATCTCTGCGGAATGCAAGGTTTTTGAAGCGTTCGTCAAGAACTGCTTTAACTTGAGCTTGTGGATAGCCTTCTTTCAAAGCTGCTACGATACCACCTTTAGCCTCAATAGTTTGGAACTCAGCCCAAATTTTTTCACATAATTCGGCTGCCAATGTTTCCACATACCAGGAACCGCCTACAGGGTCCACAGGTTGACGCAACTCGAATTCAGTTTGCAACATAACTTGGATGTTACGGGCAATACGGCGAGAGAAGTCGTCAGCTTTGCGAATTGGTTGGTCAAATGGGGACACTTCAAGGCTATTCAAACCGCCTACAACGCCGGAGAATGCCTGTGTCGTGTTGCGCAACAGATTTACATACGGATCGTATACGGTCTTTGTGAAAGCCGATGTTCTGCCGTGTACATGAACAGCACGGTCAGCTTCTTCTGCACCAAAGGCCTCCATAATGCGCGCCCAAAGCACGCGCAATGCACGTAGTTTAGCAATTTCCATGAAGAAGTTTGCCCCCAAGGAGAATGTAAACATCATGCTTTTAGCAATAGTATGAATATCGATGTTCCGTTGTGCTAATTGACGCACATAGCAAACTGCTGTTGCCAATGCATACGCAACCTCTTGTACATCATTAGCGCCACCATTAGCGTATACATCGCCAGATACGAGTACAGTTTTAAGCTCTGGAGCTTGTTCTTTAGCCCATACAACAGTATGTGCCATTTCATCAAAGGCTGTATCTAAAGACATATGCAATGTACCATCTTTAGCCCAAACACCAATAGGGTCTGCACCAACGAGACCTTTCAAGTCAGAGGTCTGTTTTTTAGAGCCTTTCACCGTAGCGGCTAGCATACCGAGCAAGATAGCTGCAGAAGCACCTGTTTCAATGTATAAAGGATTTTCCTTTAAATTAAAACGTTCAATCAATTGGCTACAATCATCCATAGTAGACAGAGATGTACCGCCGATACCAACAGCTGCGCCTACTTGCACATCTTGATCATGGCGTGTTGCTTCATCAAGGCGAATATTGTGAATGGTGCCACCTTTTACAATTTCGTATAAACTTGCATGGTTAGCATCCTTAGGAAAGGATTCGTCTACATATTGGGATACGCCCCAAGAGTCTTTAATATAACCACTTGCCTTTGTGCCACGTAGGAACTCACCTGCTCCAGGATATACACCCTTTGGAATTTTTTCTCCATGCAATGCAGGCGTGTAAATTGGTTGTAACGTTATTCCCTCATAGGTTTTAGTGAACATCTTCTTATGGAAGTCGCCACCTTTTAACGCTTTTTCAACCTCGGCCTGCCATTGTTCATACGTAGGTTTCTTAAACTCATCAAAGGATACAGGTGCTAATAAATCACGTTCAGCATCCTTTGAAGTCTTTTTGTCAGACATATATGTGCCTCCTTTTCAACTCGAAACCATACCGAGAAACAGCGCACCGTACCTGCGAATTGTTAGATATATGAATCACTCGAGCTTTATCTTATTGGACCACATCAACCTCAAAATGTGTCCATCGGTTTAATGTCTATAAAACTTGACGCATATACTCAACATCCACTCTAAGGGCAATAAAAAACGTGCCACCTAAAGTGACACGTAAGGTTTCTTATTGAAAGGTACACTAAAAAATACTGTAGCCAGCATACCCCAATCCCCTTCCTATCGCTCGTAGGTACATAACGGTGATTATCAAATAGGCAGTTCTCCTGGCTCGGGATCATCACCTCGCTTTCGCCTTCCCAGATTACTCCAGTGACATATATGAAAGCAGGCTCATCCTTACAGTGGCGGGACCGCATCGGCTTATACCGATTTCTCTATTAAGTCTTACGACACCTATTCTCTATATTCGTTGTTCTAAGTCCAATATAGTGTAACAATATGCACAAAGTCAATGAACATAACATTTAATCATAAGTACCAAAACTAAAGTTATAACTGAAAATCATATGCAATAACTAAAATGCATGAGTTAAGAATTTAAGGATTAATGATATAATAAGTACTATCACGAGGAGGCATTATGGATCATACAAGTAAAAAAGGGTTAATCACAGCCCTTAGTTGTTATATAATTTGGGGCTTACTCCCTCTATATTGGGCATTATTAAACCATGTTTCACCGTATAATATACTGGCACAACGCATTATCTGGTCAGGTATTTGCATGGCGATCGTTGTATTTGGCCTACATTTTAAACAATTCAAAAAGGACTTTCAATTACTAAAAGAACAACGTTCACAACTATTCCTACTTTTAGTTGCGGCAGTCATCATCAGTGTAAACTGGTTCACCTACATTTGGGCCATCGCCAATAATCAAGTTATGAACACGAGCCTTGGCTATTACATCAACCCACTCTTCAATGTAGTATTAGGTGTCATCCTATTTAAAGAGGTTCTATCGATACCGAAAAAGCTGAGTGTCCTCATCGCTACCATCGGCATCGCCTTACTCACCTATCAGGTAGGATCCTTGCCATTAGTGTCGATGATCCTCGCCGTTTCCTTCGGTCTCTATGGAGCCGTAAAAAAGAAACTGCTCATCTCTCCCTTTACGAGCATCGCCTTTGAGGCTTGGTTATTAACACCGCTAGCCTTACTATATACGACCATGATCGATAATACCGTGTGGTCCTATTTCGGCACAGACTGGTATACGACCATATTGCTCATAGCCTGCGGTCTAACTACATCTGTCCCTTTGGTTCTATTCTCCTATGGTGCGCAGCTATTGCCGCTCAACCTACTAGGCTTCCTGCAATATATATCCCCTACCATTGCCTTGTTGCTAGCCATCTTTTACTTTGGTGAAAGCTTTGGCACACCACAGATGATCGCCTTCGGTTGTATCTGGATAGCCTTAGTATTATTCTCCTTATCAAGCCAAATTACAACGCGCATTAGTCTTAAAAAGTAATACATCTACTAATCAACTAAAAAGCTGTATCAAATGACATTCTCATTTGATACAGCTTTCTTTTATATAGACGTATTAATCTAACTTATTTTAATCTAACTCATTCATATTGGTCGTATTCAGATTAGAAATGTAATGGTTATAGGCCTCAATCATACGATTATAGTCATTATCTTGTTTTGAACCCATATAGGTACGGATTGCCCCAATTGTAGAGTTTACAGAGGTTTTAACAGAATCATACTTAGGACTAGTAATACCATTTGATACATCACCAATAGCTTGCAACTCTTGATTGATAGCATTTACATCTAATTGTTTTTCACTATCGATCTTTTCTAGGACCGCAGTAAGTCGCAAATGAACCTCTTGTGCTGCAGCTGCATTTTTCTTGCCTGCATCACGCAATTGTTGTAACCGTTGTTGCAAGCGGTCCGTATTGATTTTATGCATAACATTATCAAAGTCAGCATAAATAGGAACAAATTGTTCATACAATTGAACATATTTAGGACCTAATTGTTGCTCCTTAGCATAGTTATCTGTGGTATACCCTTTAGATTTATAGTATGCATCGAGCTCTTCGGCCACCGGTGTAATTTCATTCAATTTTGAAAGCAACTTATCTAAAGGCTCCTTCATTTCATCATAAGGAATACCGGCTTGCTTAGCCTCTTCTAATTCTTTTTGTAGCTGCTTAAAGTTCGGCGCATTAAATACAGTTAAATGCTGCCCAGCTTTTAACTCATTAAGAGTTGGCGTATTCGCATAATCAAACATTACAGCCATGCGATTGTATCGACTTACAGCTTTCACATATTGATTAAATAACTGCACCTGATCTTGCTCAGACCGTTGCGCAATTTCCTTACGGCTCTGTTCAGTACCCTGCCATAACTCTGACATACTACAACCGCTCAACAATAAGGGTGATGTTAATGTCGCCGCACACAACACAGCCATTACTACCCTTTTACCAAATGGTTTCATAATGAATCCTCTCCTTCCATCAATACATAACCTAATTTATACATATTAATTATATACTAATATGATTTTTATGAATAGGATTAATATATAAAGGTAATCTTTAATAACTAAAATAAATACGTTAAAATTTAATATATCTCTGTAAAAGAATATCAACTCATAATCTATAAGCTATGATATAATAAGTACTATTGTAAGGAGGTATTATGGAACATACAAATAAAAAAGGACTGCTAACAGCTCTTGGCTGCTATGTATTATGGGGCTTGCTCCCATTATACTGGGCATTACTACACCATGTTTCGCCCTACAACGTACTAGCACAACGAATTATTTGGTCCGGCATATGCATGGCCATTGTCGTATTCGGTATACATTTTGGTCAATTCAAAAAAGATTTCCAATTCCTAAAGGAACATCGGTCACAAATCATACTACTCCTATTAGCGGCAATTATCATCAGTATTAACTGGTTCACCTACATTTGGGCCATCGCCAATAACCACGTTATGGATACGAGCCTGGGCTATTATATCAATCCACTCTTGAACGTAGTGCTAGGTGTCATTCTATTCAAGGAAGTCCTAACGACACCTAAAAAGCTCAGCGTAATTATAGCCACTATCGGCATTGCTTTACTTACCTATCAAGTGGGATCCTTACCATTAATATCAATGATTCTAGCCGTCACCTTCGGTCTCTATGGCGCTGTGAAAAAGAAAGTTCTCATTCATCCCTTCACCAGCATCGCCGTTGAAGCTTGGCTCTTAACACCGTTAGCTTTACTATACACAACTGTCTTCGATACTACCTCTTGGTCTTATTTTGGCACAGATTGGTACACTGCCTTGCTCCTCATGGGCTGTGGTTTAACTACAGCAGTTCCATTTATTCTCTTCTCCTACGGAGCTCAACTATTACCACTCAACTTACTAGGCTTTCTTCAATATTTAGCTCCTACAATTATATTTTTACTATCTATTTTCTATTTTCAAGAAAGCTTTGATATACCAAACATCATCGCCTTCTCCTGTATTTGGATAGCACTTGCCATATACACCATGTCCAATCAACCAAAGCAAACGAAATAATTAGCTATACAAAAAGCTGTATCAAATGACATTACCATTTGATACAGCTTTTTTTTACATACTAATATTCCACTTATTTAATTTATCTCTTAGCCCTATTTATTCAATTCATGCTATTCATTATACAAAACTATATTGTTAAATGACTAATAGGAACATAGATGACCAATGGTCACCACTATACAGCTAAAAGCGATGCTAAACTACAGATAAGTAATACTCCTATCAATTGTTTTATACGTATACACGTGTTACTATAAAAGGAAAGAATATGAAGGATAAGGATTTACTATTAGGAGGACCTATGAAATTTATATACCCTACTATAATCCATGATGATGCCGATGGTTTCTGGGCCGAATTTCCAGATCTCGAATACACTAGTAGCACCGGCTCAACACTAACAGAATTAATAACCAATGCACAAGAGGCTATGGAACTCTATATATTAGGCGCTTTAGAAGATGGACAAACTCTACCTATCCCCACATCTATTCGCAGCTTACCATGTACCGACACAACATATCCTACATTAGTTCAAACAGATATTGATTTAGCTAAAAATAGTAAGTCCGTAAAGAAAACCTTAACGATTCCTGCATGGCTTAACGACAGAGCATTGGCTAAAGGAATTAATTTTTTTCAACTTTTACAAGAAGCATTAGTAGAGAAAACAATGTAATTTACATCATCAATTGCTCAACAAAAATAGAGCTTTCACATTAGGATTTAGCTTCTTCCAGTACAGCATAATATACGGCGTTACAAAACAACCTACAAACACCAAATATGTAAGGAATAGGGGTGTTCCTATATTATGTTGGGACATAAACCCTGACCAGTCTACGACCACTAGACCACCAAGGTATAGAAAAACAAGCCAATATAAAAATCCTATCACCTTTATAATAAGGCGAATCATCTGTTTCACATCCATATCTATAATCCGACCAATGTTTTAAATCGCCTATTATTGTGAAAGCGTTCAAAATGGTCTTGTTCAGCTGCAACAGCTTTTACAGAAGGATCAATTTTTATAGCCTTTTCTAGCCAATCAAGGGCCTTAGTATCATCCCCTTGGTCTGCATAAATGGTAGCAATACCATACACAGACCAAGTGTTACTAGGGTCCTTTTCCAATACCTTTTCAAACCATTGTTTAGAATCATTTAACTGACCTTGCAATTTATAGACCATGGCCATGTTATAGTAATTAGCCACATTGCTAGGATCTAAATCATAAGCCTTTTTAGTATCTGTCAACCCTTTAGCCGCATCACCATTTAATGCTGTTGCAAAGCCGCGTACAGAATAGGCGTCTCCGTTGTTAGCATCTTGTTTAATAGACGCAGTGGCTTCCTCTATGGCTTTCGAATACTCACCAGCAGATAAGGCTTGCTTTGCTGTAATTAGATGGTCATCTTGCTTGGTAGTCGCTTGGCTGTTTCCCGCAGCAGATGCAGAGGAACCAATTGCAGTAGCAGAACTAGTTGCATTTGATTCTGTTTTATTACTATTCGTATTTTGATTCAATCCACATCCCGTAAGAGCTATCATTAAAAGAAAGAAAAGCACAAATTTCTTCATTAAGAATTCTCCGATCATTAATTATATACAAGACTCCATAGCATGATGATATAATATAAAATACCTCCCGAAAGGAGGTGGTATATTGCAGGAGCTGTTTTATGCACTCTGGGGCACCTTGCTTGCCCCTATTATTGTTGCCTTAGTTGTAACTACCTACAGCTACTGGCTTAACAATAAAAACAAAAAATAAGCAAGAAAAAGGACGAGCTGCCACTCGTCCTTTTTTTGGTTATATTGCAGGTAATTTCATACACTCTACTACCTACGTTTAGTATACCACATTTCTTAGAAAAATAAAGAATTAGCAATAAATCTCATAAAATCCCTAAAAAACTATTACTAGTTTTAACATAATTTGCGAGCAATATTAAAGCAACATTAATATAAACTACCAGTTACTTTAACATAAACTACTAGCAACGTTAACGTAAATAGCAATAGATATACAAGACTTATTTCTTAGCCTTAGAACAACGATCTAATAGGAATGCAACGCCAACGAATGGGATGCCACCGCTTTCACCAAGACCGATTTCACAGGTAGAGCTAGAGCTTACGCCTAGTGTTGCACCGTATTCAGCGATTTCAGCAGCAAGGTCTTTGGTAGCACATTTGTTAAGTTCTGGTGTAAAGAACCCTTTTTGACCTGCAAAGCCATCGCATGCAAAGGATTTAATGTTGAATACATGGTCTGTACATAGACGAGCCAAATCTTCAATATATTGAGATTTATTCAAGGATTTAATCTTACATTGTTTGTGTACGATGACCCGTTCATCACATTTTTCAATATCGAGATGAGGTACAACGTATTTACACAAGAATTCAGAAATATCGTTGATTTCTAAGTCTGGCATATGTTTGAAAGCATGGTTAAAGCATGCACTATGGTCAATCACGATTGGGTATTTACCATTTTGAGATGCTTTCATCAACGCATCGTGTAAGTCTTTTACAGCACGCTCATGAACGTCATCGTAGTTTTCAAAGCTCAAGCCACAGCAGAGGTTTTCAATATGTTCAGGGTAGATAATATCGATATGAGCCTTATTACATAAGCTTTCCACTACTTGTTGCAAGCTGCGTTCATCGTCATAACCTTGATTAGGTTTGAAAGCGCGGTTCGCACAAGTACTAAAGTATACAACCTTTTCAAAATTAGTCGGTTTAATACGGCTTCTCAATCTGTAACGATTGGCCTTAGGTGTAGTCTTAGGAATGTACGGAGTAATACCTGTTACACCATGTAAGCCTTCTGTAATCTTAGAAATCGCTTTTTGTGTAACAATAGAACCTGCAATACCTTCAAGACTTACTCCGGCACGAGCCATTTGAAGTGTAGTAGGGAAATTATCGTAAATCTTCTTAGCTAATTCCGGTGCTGGAGGATCGATGCGGCGCATGGATAATGCAATTTGAGCAGTATCGATGCTGAGCGGGCAAAGACCTTTACACATGGAGCACGCAGCACAGGTATCTACACCAAAATATTCATAGCCTTTTTTAAGCTCCGCAGCCAATGTGAAATTGCCTTCGTTTTCAAGGCGTTTTGTTTCACGCAACAATGCAATACGTTGACGAGGAGTCAATGTTAAATTGCGGCTTGGACAATGTTTTTCACAGAAACCACATTCCATACAGATTGTAAAAGCATCATCGATAACGCATTGAGCTTTAAGATTTTTCTTATACACATCTGGGTCATCAGTAATGATAACATCAGGATTCAAGATACGTTCAGGGTCAAAGATAGCTTTAATACGACGGTTGATCTCGTACGCTTTACGCCCCCATTCCATTTCAATAAACGGTGCCACCATACGGCCTGTACCATGTTCAGCTTTTAAAGAACCACCGAAGCCAGAGACGCGTTCAGACATTTCTTTTACCAAGTCACCGAAGTTCTTAGTATCTTTAGGATCGCTGAAGTCAGGTGTAATGTTAAAGTGAACATTACCAGATAACGCATGGCCAAAGATTACGCCACCGTCTACGAAATCGTATTTGTGGAATAATTCGGTAAGCATTTCGATGCCCTTAGTGAAGTCTTCGATTTGGAAACATACGTCTTCTGTAATAACAGTGGTGCCTTTTCTACGTTGACCACCAACGATTGGCAAAATGCCTTTACGGATAGCCCACCAAGAATCGTATTCTTTAGGATCTTGGGAGTAAAGACTTGGAATAGCTGTTGGAATATCTTTCAATTTATCTTTAATAAAAGCTAAGTTTTCATCGACAGTTTCTTTGGAGTAGCTTTCAGTTTGGAACAAAATAGCACTTGTACCTTCAGGAACTTCGCGAACGAAGTCAGGCACATTGTCTAGCGCTTGAACGGCCTTAAGGGATTGATAGTCCATCATTTCCGCAGCAACAACCTTGTCACGACCCATATTAGCCAAGGCTACAACAGCAAGAGATGCATCGTTCAATGTTTTAAAGAACATGAGACCGCAGCCTTTATACGGTACGTCCTCAACAGTGTTATATACGATTTCAGACACGAAACCTAATGTACCTTCAGAACCAATGAACAAGTGGTTGATGATATCAATAATATCTTCAAAATCAACAAGGGAGTTCAAGCCGTAACCTGTTGTATTTTTGATTTTGTACTTATGGTGAATCAAGTGTGTCAATTCTTCATCGGCCAAAATATCCTTACGCAATTGTAAGATATCCTCTACCATTTGAGGTTTTTCTTTAAGGAATTGATTAATACTCTTTTGGTCAGACGTATCAAGGATGGAGCCATCTAATAATACAACGCGAATGGACCGAATTGTTTTATAAGAGTTTTGCGCCGTACCACAGCACATACCAGAGGAGTTATTATTCAAGATACCACCTACTAATGCTGTGGCAAGCGTTGCAGGATCTGGACCAATTTTACGATTGTACGGTTTCAATAAATCATTCGCATCGGAACCGATAACACCGCATTCACATTTCAAGGCTTTCCCATCATCAATAACTTCCATTTTCTTGAAGCCATCATTACATACGATGAGCACATCTTCACTGGAGCATTGACCAGACAAGGAGGAGCCGGCCGCACGGAATGTAAATGGTGTCCCACATTGTTGACACAAACGAATAAGTCGTCTTACTTCTCGTTCATCTTCAGCTTTAACAACTACCTTTGGTAAATAGCTATAGCAAGATGCATCAACGCCATATGCATAACGACGTAAATGATCGGTGTATACGCGACCTTTACAAATCTCATTTGCCTCCTTGGCAAAACGTTCATAATCTCTAATAAGTGTACTCACTTCTATTTCCTCCTATCCTTTCTTAAGGAATCTATTACTTTTAGTATACGCCGTTCTCATTCTCCTCACTATAATTATGCATAATTTATATCTCTTCTAATAAAAATCGATATGCATTACCCTTTTATTCCCTCAGTTGAAAGTACATCTCATTAGCATTATCATGTACCCATTTTTCCTCATATACAATCAAGAATCCTTATTTATTAAGCATGTATAGATATAGTCAGTAATTATATGCTAAAACCTCTCTAAATGACGATTCGTACTACCTATAATTCTATAGTAAATACATTACTAATATTATACATAAAAATAGTATGATTTATATATTTTAAATTTTTCATTCTCATTTATAGTTCTCTATGACTTTTAGTTATACCCTTTTATAAAATGCTGAAAATACAGAAAGCCCTCTAATGATAAACACTTACGAATCACCATTAGAGAGCTTTACTAAATTATGCTTATTAAAGATAGATTAATTATAAAACCATATTATCCCAAAATACCGGATTTAAGAATGAGGCGTACCGCCAATGCAAAGACAGCTATGCTCATGAGGGCGAGGATAGCTTTTGCTTTGAGACGTTTTGCAATACGAGCACCTGCTTGAGCGCCAAAGATGGCTCCAATACTAGTAGGAATAGCAATACTAAATATGATGTGGCTTTCAATTAAATGTGTAATAACCCCCACCGTTGTTGATACGGCGAGAATAGATTGACTTGTAGCCGTTGCCATATGGGTAGGAAAGCCCATGAGATAAATCAAAGCCGGCACATGGATGAGGCCACCACCTATACCAAAGATACTCGAAATAAAGCCAACAAAAAAGCTAATACTAATACCGATAGGTTTACTATAGCTCAACTGCTCAAGAGTAAGGCTTTCTTCCTTTCTTTCCCCTTTTCTAAAATTTTTAAAACCAATCAATACGGATGCACACAGCATAAAGCATCCAAAGGCAAACATAAAGCCTTTACCAGAAAACCATCCAGACATTTGGGCACCTAAAATAGCCCCCGGAAAGGTAGCAAGACTAAAGATGATAGCAGCGTTAATGTATACCTTTTTTTGCTTAAGATACGCTATAGATCCAGAAATGGCGTTACACATAACAGAAAAAAGCGATGTTCCTACGACCATGGACGGAGACCACTCTGGGAACCAGTACATAAAGAGAGGCACAAAGACAAGTCCTCCACCGGCACCGATGATGGTACCAATCATAGCAGCTAAAAAGCCAACTATGGTAAAAAATATATAGAATACCACTATATTATCAAGCACATTAACCCCTCCCATGCCGTTTGAATTATTGTTTCTCCATATATACAAAAGATAATCCCGTTTCATCCTGTATTTCTCTAACGGCTTTATACCCCATTTTTGTATATAACTTTATATTGATCCAGCTTTTCGTACATGTATATAATACACGCCGGTCTTGACTGCATTGTTCATCTACGAAAACTAATAACTTCCGAGCCAACCCTTGTTGCCGATGGTTTGGATGCACCATCAAGCGACCGACCTCTACCACGCCATCGTCATATTGATAGCGAATACCTCCGATGATTCTTCCCCCATCATCTACTAGTTTATAGGTATGCCATTGGGTGAAAGTAGCTTTAAACTCCTCTTCCGACTCCATCAATGCAGGAACCATTCGACTTCCAATCATCTCCGCTTCGCTTTCAAATGTAAGCAATTGCAAACGGTACAGATCCAATACATCTGACTCAGTAGCTTTCACAATTTTCATAAACTACTCCTAATATATACCACGAATCAACGATTAGCTTTAGATATAATGACTAATTTGATTGGAAAAATTCCTTAGCCGCCTTCAATCGGCCACGTTCACAGGAGACTTGTAATTCATCGCCTGGCTCGAGCTTCACATCACCAAGGGGCACAATGTATGTGCCGTTGCGACGAATGCTTACGATGAGCGTCCCATCTGGCAAGGCCAAATCTTGTAATTGTACATCTGTATAGTTTGCCACCACAGGCACCTTCGTTTGAAAGAAGGTTTGCACCGATTCTAGATTGCTTTGACCACTCATGGCTTGCAACAAGGAATCGTAAATCGGCGGTTCTTTTAAAAGCTCCGCCACAAGATAGGCCACGAGCGTAACGATACCGATAGTATAAATATTAGAGAAACTATCCGTCATTTCAAGAACGAGCAAAATCGCCAAAATTGGGGTCCGCATAGCGGCCGCTAACATGCCACCCATGGCACAGATAACGAACTGTGGTACAAAATCAGGAGAAATAAGTCCTAAGGTTGAAAGTAAGCTTTCACAAAAAGCACCTGTTGCGGCACCAATTACAAGCATGGGCAAAAATATGCCCCCTTGAGCACCACTGCCATAGCAGAAGGTGGTAAGTAAAATCTTGCCTAATACGATGCCACCTAAGAGCAATACGCCATGAGATTGAAAGGCAAGCTGACCCACAAGGTCATTGCCCCCACCCAAGAGGAGCTGCGAATCAAAGCCAATGGCTGCCACTGCCACAAAGGTAAGGGCTAATTTCAAGAATCGAGAACATTTGAACCAATCAAAGAACCTCTTGAAAGCAAAAATCATACGGCAGAATAACACGCCACATAGCCCCATGATAACACCAACCATGAGCAATATTGGAAAATATTCAATAGGAACCCCTGAGGTCACCGTAAAGCCTAACGCTGGTGTAAGTCCAAAGATACTAACTGTAATATAGTTAGAAATCAAAGTTGCCACGAAAGTTGGTACAACGAGATACGGATAAAAGCTTTTATGTACCTCTTCAAAGACGAACATCGCTCCCGATACGGGCGCACTAAAGGCAGCTGTTAAGCCTGCCCCAGCACCTGCGGATGTCAAAATACGCTGTTCTCGTAGCCCCGAATTCATCCAGTAGGACACAATCTTCCCAGCAGAGCCGCCAATCTGTACGGCTGGCCCTTCACGACCTACGGAAAATCCTGCAAAGCCGGTCAGTACGCCACCAATCATTTTAGATACTAGTGTCCGATAGGGCTTCATATCAAAGAGTCCAAGCATTTCCCCTTCGATTTGCGGGATACCAGAACCACCAGACAATGGCGCCCATGCGAGCAATCGATCTACAATAAACGCAAAAATGACCATTACCACAAGCCAACCTATGGCCCATTCCATAGTAATATCATCCATCAAATGCCACCTGATATGCTCTGATTCAAGTATCAAATAGCGGTATGATGCCCCAAAAAAGCCGGCAATCACCCCAACAAGAGCACCCTTTGCAATGAGCTCCGTTAAGAGCACTCGATTCATGGACATATCTGCCAAGGTAGAACTACGCTTATTAAATTTCCATAATTTCATAACATCCTCCTTAGCAGTGACCAAAACCAACCCTTCCTTTGCCGACATAGGTCTACACGAACTATGCATTTATATCCTTAGTATACTTATGTAAACCACCATTTTCAAGAAAGGATTACGTATAAAAATAGCTTTCTCACTGAACACGAGATCAAAGGTCCGAGTCACAAAACAATAGATGACGCTTTAAACACAAAGCTAGCCACCTCTAAAAAGAGATGGCTAGTTTTGTTAAACAAGTGTGTAAATGTATTTTCTTTACACATTCGGAGGCATTTGAAATATGTAAAGACGCTAATTAGAATATGGATTCATAGATGCCGATTATTTCTTCTAAAGATGCGTCCCGTGGGTTACCAGGTGTACATGCATCATTGAAAGCAGATTCAGCGAGGAATGAAATGTCTTCCCTTTTTACACCTGCTTCGCTAAGAGATTTAGGAATGCCTACGTCGTCAGCTAATTTTTGAATTACATCAATTGCAGCCTGACGATAGGTGCTTTCATCCATAGTATCTACATGCGGAACGCCCATAACACGCGCGATTTCACGATATTTTTCACCTGTAGCAGGGGCATTGAATTTCAATACTGCTGTTAACAACATCGCACAAGCCTTACCATGAGGGATATCGTACACAGCACTCAATGGATGCGCCATGGAGTGAACAATGCCGAGGCCTACGTTGGAGAAGCCCATGCCTGCAATATATTGACCTAAGGACATAGCTTCACGACCTGCGTAATCGCCGGCCACGGCACTGCGCAAGGACCGACCAATAATTTCGATAGCTTTCAAATGGAGCATATCAGTTAGCTCCCACGCACCTTTTGTGATATAACCTTCTACGGCGTGTACGAGGGCATCCATACCTGTGGCAGCGCAAAGGCCTGTTGGCATAGACGCAGACATATCAGGATCCACGATGGCAACGATTGGAATGTCATGAGGATCAACACAAACGAATTTGCGGTTCTTTTCAACATCCGTAATAACATAGTTAATAGTAACCTCTGCTGCCGTACCAGATGTAGTAGTAACAGCGATGATTGGCAAGCAAGGATTCTTAGTAGGCGCCAAGCCTTCAAGGCTGCGTACATCGGCGAACTCAGGGTTCGTAATAATAGTAGCAATTGCCTTACTTGTATCGATTGGGCTACCGCCACCAACAGCAACAATAACATCGGCGCCAGCCGCCTTACAAGCCTCAACACCAGCCGTTACGTTTTCGATGGTAGGATTTGGTTTGATACCATCGTAGATTTCATAAGCAATACCTGCCGCATCAAGCAAATCCGTAACCTTTGTAGCCACTTTAAATTCAAATAAATCTGGCATAGATGTAACGAGGGCTTTTTTGAAATGGCGATTCTTAATTTCGTTCACAATCTCCTGAATCGCGCCTTGCCCAAAATAAGACGTGCCGTTCAACATAATTCTCCGAGCCATATACCTCACTCCTAACAAAACAAACTATACAATAAAAAATAAACCGACAGAGAATCACTTTACCTATTAATTCTCTATCGGTTTAATAAAATCCTTGAAAGCTCGTTATGTATACACTATATATTTTTCTATTGTAATGATTCTAAATTTTGCTCATTTTCATAAGCAAAATCCGTTTCACCGATTCATCGAGTCGTTCTTTTGAGATGCGACCGTCTTTCACGGCTTTCATAAGGCCATTGTAAGCCTCTTGCATGTGTTCGTATTCGTGGCACACAAGCAAGATGTCGCTACCTGCGAGGATGGATTGCACCGCCATGTCACCAAAGGTATAGTGTTTAGCGAGGGCTCCCATATCCATATCGTCCGTTACGACAACGCCATTGTAACCCATGTCCTTGCGCAACCAATCAGTAATAATCGCCTTCGATAAACTAGCCGGATGGTCTGGATCGATTTGTGGATACATCGCGTGAGATACCATAATTGTATAGGTATTCGGTTTAGACTGTTTGATGAGATCTATAAATACCTTTGTGTCCTCTGAAAGCAGCGTTTCTTTAGATACAGGAACAATGCTTGTGTCCGCGTGCAAATCTACGTCAGTCTTGCCAATGCCGGGGAAGTGTTTATAGGAATACCACAAGCCCGCTTCATCGTAAGCCTTACCAACGGCGCCTGCATAGCGAACGACCTCGTCAGGGTTCGTACTATAAGAACGACCATAGGTTAATCCCAAGTCCGCCACAGGGGCAAAGTTAATGTTAAAGCCCAAATCTTTTAGTTCCGCACCAGACTGTTTTGCTAAGGATACCGCTTGCTCAACAGATGTCTTGCCCAATTCTTCTGCAGGAGGAACCTTGATGAGCTGATCCTCCATGCGCGCTACCGCACCGCCCTCTTGGTCAATGCCGAGGAACAATGGCGTTAAACCCGCACTTTTACCAACCTTATTAATGTCTGCAATGAGCATTTTAACTTGATCCTTGGACTCCATGTTCCGATCAAACAAGATGATACCGCCCACGCGGTACTCGTTGAGCATAAACTTTGCGTCATCGTTCAACGTCTTGCCGTGAATGCCAATCATCAACAATTGCCCCACCTTGTCCGCATCGGACATGTTAGCCACTAACTTGTCCACCTTTTGCTCTGGTGAAAGCTCGCTTTGTACTACGGACTCATAGGTCACAGGCTCTGCCTTTGAAGTAAATGGATTATGTAAACCACAACCCGTTGTAAGCGCTAAGGCGCCAATCATCGTAGCTGCCACGAAACGTCGAAACATATATACCTCCAAAATCTCTAAAAAGTATTATGTATAGTATATCAAAAAATAAAGACCACCCCAACAACACAAAAAGATTGTTACCCAACCCCTGCGGATACGTCCGATAGCGGGATTAAGCAACAATCTTTATGTATTTAATCTAATCTTTGAAGTTTACTATTTACAGCTTATAGATTCAACTTTTAAATTTATATTATATTGCTTATAGTTCTTAGCTTTGACTTTGTAATTTGAAATTTCGTAATTTACATTTCATATTTTGGATGTTTCAATTTAAATTTTGCCTTGTTCTTTCATTTCAGCTAACAGCTTTACGATGCGAGGCCCACAGCCTTTACCACCGCAAGCGCCCGTGCCAGCACGAGTTACTTCTTTTACTTGTGGAAATGTATGAGCACCATTTAAAATAGCTTCTTTAATCGTTTTACGCGTAATACTACGGCAAGTACACACCTTTGTAAGCTTGTCCAAAATCGCCTCTGGCACTTGATTTTCTTCAAAATTCATATGTAATTCCTCTTCTATTCACTTGAATATCTATATACAGTATCAATTTAGTATATTGATTTAGTGTATCGATTTACTATATCAATAGTATCTAATGAAACACTATAATATTGCTATATCGAAAATTTACGATTTTCGTACTTATTATAACACAATCAAAGAACTATATCGATAGTTTTTAATGTAAAATCTAAAGAACAGTCAAAAGTTAACCTGCTACTATAAAAAACAGAAGAATGTACAAATACACGATATATATAAACTAAATCTATATATAAACTAAATCTATATATAAAAAACTACCATAAAGATATTATCTTTATGGTAGAGACTTTCACAAAATATAATTATAGTATGAGCCCAATAATGGCAAAGTAGATTTTAAATATCGTTTGTTGTAATGGACGAATAACCATAGAAATAATGGGTGTGTTAATAAGGATGATAAAGAATAGTAAATTAAGCATCCCTAATTGGTAATATCTCATCTGCCACTCTGTAGGCAACCACGGCAAGATGATATTAAATCCAGGCAATGGTGGGAACGGAATCAAACAGAAGATTGATAAGCCAATACTATATAAAATAATATATTGCATAACCATGGCAAGACCTTGGGACTCCATGAGGCCTAATTTTCCAAGAAGCATATATATAAAGGTGAATATGAAGCCTGCTATAAGACCTGCCACAGGCCCTGCAAAGGCAAGCAAGCTTATATCACGTCGTGGATCTTTAAAGTAAGATGGATTAATTGACATAGGTTTTGCCCAACCGAAGCCAACAAGAATAATACAGATGGTACCAATTAGATCAAGGTGCGCCATTGGTGACAATGTGAGGCGTCCCGCCAAACGCGGCGTTGGATCACCAAACCAAGTTGCAACCTTCGCCTCTGCATATCCAAAAATAGAAAAAACGATCATAATAGCAGGAATACTTGCTAATATCTGAACCGGATTTAAATCAAACATAGAACTCCTTTATTGTTTAGCTTCCCATGCGGTGTAGCCTTCTTGAATGCAACGAAGGGCATTTAAGGTACGAGGATAGCCGATATACGGCACGCATTGGGATGCGATGTTAATCAAATATTGTTTGCTGTTCCCTACGTTCAAATTACCTTCTACATGAGCCTTGAGTTGAGCTTCACAGCCACCTTGAGCTGCGAGGAAACAGAAGGTAATCATTTCACGATGAGCCACGCTAAGGCCTTTACGCGTATAGTAATCGCCGAACATATTGGCAAGCCATTTGTTGATATGACGAATATCTTCTGGCCCTTCTTGGTAAGAATTGCGCATAGACTCCCCAAAGATTTCTACTTGTTTTTCTACGCCTTTTTCAAGACGGGACTCTCCAGTGATTGTGCTGCGAGAGGGATCAACAATAGCCTCTCCTCGATAGTCAAAAATCTTATTGGTCACCTTAAAGAATGGGCGCACACGTCCGATGCCAAGATAGGGCACCGCTTGATAAATGAGCTCTACCACTTCATCAGGAATAAGACCAAAGTTTAATGCTGCCGGTAGCATTAATGCATATTCATCAACAGCGGAGGCGCCTACTAATGTAGCAAGAATGGCTAAGAAGCGATCCTTTGCCGGTACATTACGGCCTTCTTCGGTGATGACTTCATCAAAGGCAAAATTATCAAACAAAACTTCAAACTCTGGATCAATATAACCTGCTGGGGCTGCAATATCAGGAAACATACGCTCCGTATAGGCTTGAGCAAATTCAGATTTAGACATAAAAAACCTCCATAAACAACACTGGTGAAAGCCCAAAAGGAGCTTTCACCAGCAATAGTTATGTAATTATTACGGCACAGGCCATCAGATTATAACGCTGGGAATTCGAAAGTTGTGCCGTATACTTCTTTCCAAGCAGCCATGAACATATTGAACTCATTTGTTCCAGGTTGAATTTGGTAAACTTGACCATCTGGAGCGTAACGATATACAGTATGTAAGCTTGGATGAACAAGATATTTGAACAATGTAGCTTCCCCGTATTGATTATTATGCATGTTAATCACATTAATACCAAATACATGGTTACGGCTGCTATCAATACCTTTAAACTCAGATGCTTTATCAAAGAAATACGTTTCTGTACCATTTGCACTATTTGGAACCTCTGGGTAGTTAGCTAACCCATTCCAGTTTGCTGCATTTGCAACACCACCTACTAATAATGTACCTGCTAATACAAATGCACCTAATAAATTTTTATTCATAATGCTCTCCTTTGTGCCACGAAGGCAAATCACGAATCAGTCATACTCTCACATGACTTGAATACAATACGCTATATGTATAGTATATCACATTTTTAATAAAATTTTTAGATTTCCAAGGTTACAGAATATATGCATATGAGGTTGTATCAAATTAGCCCTTCATGTTCTCTGCTGTTTTTGCATTTGCGTTATCGATTGCTTCTAGCAATTTATTAAGCAACATACGCAATTGACGTGTTTCTTCTACGTCAAATATAGGACCTGATGCTTCAGCCAAGCGGCGTGGTATATGAACCGCTACATCACGTAATGCTTTGCCCGTATCAGTAAGGGTTACCATAACTACGCGTTCATCTTGACGACTGCGTTTGCGTTTCAAGAATGCTTTCGCTTCTAATTTCTTTAAAAGCGGTGTTAATGTACCGGAATCAAGGCGCAATACTTGTCCCAATTCCTTAACGGATAAATCACCATATTGCCACAATGCCATCATTACGATGTATTGAGTATATGTCAAATTTAAAGGATCTAAGTGACTACGATATGCATTAACAATTTCCTTTGCCACTACATAGAGTAGAAAGCTCAATTGATTTTCCAATCTTAAATATTCTGAATCAGGAACATCTTCTTTATGTTTGTACCCTTCAAGTACACCAATTTCTGCCATATTCTACCTCCATATGCACACAATTATCTACTAATTAATTGTACACAATTTTACGGTAAACAGTCAACGCAAAAAGCCCACTTTGAACAGATATTTTTAAATTTGTCAATTAATTAATATTTATTTTCTTATTCGTTAAGAATTAGGCGCTTCTATAGAATTTATGGGTAAAAATCATACCATAAAGTTGTTACTTTATTTATAAATTAATTTGATATTAAATTAGAAAGTTATAACTTCTGTTTTCAATGAAATCTTCTTTCGTTGCAGGCCCGTCTCCTAATAAATGACTTAGTAAAAATACGCCCCCTACTAGGACCTTCCTTGTAGTATAATAAAAGAAATTCTATATCAAAGCTAACTTATAATAGGAGGCCTATATGAACACCTTAGAGTGCATCAAAACTCGTCATAGTACACGTAAATTTAAAGCAGATCAAGTATCTCGAGAACTTATCAATCAAGTCCTCGATTCTGGGCGCCGCGCTCCATCTGGCGGTAATACACAATTAACACATTTCATGGTCATTACAAACCAAGATGTGCTTCAAGAACTAGTAACACTCATTCAAGAAGAATACGGCAAAATGCCGATTACAGAAAATACTTTACCTTACATGGTGAATATCATTAAGATGTCCGCCGAAGGCAAATTTGTATTCCACTATAATGCGCCTGTACTCATCGTATTGGCTAGTAAACCAAGTTATGCCAACAACTTTGCTGACGTGTCATGTGCTATGCAAAACATGATGCTTGCTTGCAATGAACTTGACCTTGGTAGTTGCTGGGTTAACCAAATCCGTCATCTTCAAGATAATGAACGCATCCAAGCCAAAATGCGTGAACTAGGTCTTAGCGAAGACGAAAAAGTCTACGCTAGCCTCGCTATCGGCTACCCAGATCTACCAAATGGTCTTAACCGCCGCGAAATCGAAGCCAAAGGTTATCCTGTAACATATATTGATTAATCAACACTAGAAACCATCGATTTCATAATATAAGTGAAACAAAAGCGCTATCTATCCCACAACTCTATTTGAGTTTCCTTAGGGATAGATAGCGCTTTTTATTGACTATATTATTTTTTAACGCTCACCGATTTAGTAATCAAATCGATACCCACATCGGATTTTTTAAGGGCTGGTGCATCGTTTACTCCATCGCCAACCATAGCTATGATGTTGCCGTCTTGTTGTAATTGAGCCACTGTATCCATCTTGTCTTCTGGCAAACAGTCTGCAATCACATTGGATACGTTCAATCGTTTACCAATCGTTTTCGCTGTTGCCACATGGTCACCTGTTAAAAGAACAGGCATCACATCAAGTTCATTTAAGGACTCTACTACGGCGCACGAGGAAACCATGTTGGCTCGCATTAGAAATAGCTGCCATAATCGCTGCCGGCGTTGCCAATACGAGAGCACAAGGACAGAACACAACGAGGATGGTTACGGCACGAATGATTTCTCCAGTTACCACATAGGTGCCAACCGCGGCCAATAACGCAATCACTACAATCCATGTGGCCCAACGGTCAGCCAAGCTAACGATTTTCGCATTACCTTGTGTCAATAACAAAATATGTACAATTATTTATATATACTCAAAAGTACAGGAAAAATGCGGATTCAATGAGATTATATTATTCGCGCATGACTATATTACACAAATGCATGAGCAGTTGTTCATATATTTATTTGCAAATTAATAATTTTTACATAGAAGATATTCTGATGATTTTGAACCTATTCAATACTATTTCACCCTAATCAATACTATCCATAATACAGTTTTCTAATAACTATTTATTATAATAGAAAATTAAGTATAGTCGACTACATACCCTACATGGTATTATTACAAATGACATGTTGTAGAAAGGATGTGTAACGATGTCGATTTTCTCTCCTGCTCCTCATATTGAACGTTTACCTGAGGCGCAAATCGATTCCACCTACAAACGTCTTCGACGCGAAGTCTTTGCAGGTACATTTATTGGTTATGCTACATTCTATTTGATCCGTCAAAACTTTAGTTTAGCTGTTCCGTACATGATTGCTGAGTACGGCTACACCAAAGCGGATCTTGGTATAGTTATGACCATCTTATCCGTAGCTTACGGCGTAAGTAAATTTGTTATGGGTAATGCGTCTGACCGCTCTAACCCAAAATACTTCTCCACAGTAGGTCTATTGCTGAGTGCTTTAGTTATGTTATTATTCGGCACCTTACCAGGTGTTATGAGCAGTATTCCTATCATGTGCGTTCTTGCCTTATTAAACGGTTGGTTCCAAGGTATGGGCTACCCTCCATATGCGAAAAACATGGTAACTTGGTTCTCCCGTTCCGAACGCGGTGCTTGGTGGTCCTGGTGGAACGTTTCCCACAACCTAGGTGGCGGCATCATCGCTCCTCTTGCTACGCTTGGCATCTACCTATTCGGTACATGGCATAGTATCTTCTTCTTCCCTGCCCTTATCTCTATCGTGTTAGCGATTATTACCTTTGTATTGTTGAAAGATACGCCTCAATCCTGTGGCTTACCGCCTATCGAAGAATACAAACATGAAGTCGTTCATACACATACAGAAAATGAAGAAAAAAGTACTTTCAAAGAAATCTTCTACAAATATATTTTGCATAATAAATACTTATGGTATCTTGCGATTGCAAATATCTTTGTATACTTCATCCGTTACGGCGTAGTTAGCTGGGCACCGACCTATTTAACCGCTGTGAAAGGCTTCACAAAAGAAGGTTCCCGTTGGGCTTACTTCTTATACGAATGGGCTGGTATTCCAGGCATGCTCGTAAGTGGTTACTTGAGTGACCGCGTATTCCGCGGCCGTCGTGCTCCAGCTACAATTTGCTTCATGCTATTCGTTATCTTGGCGATTCTCGTGTACTGGTTTAACCCAGCAGGCAATATTCTCATCGATAACTTAGCACTCATCGCTATCGGTTTCCTCATCTACGGTCCTGTTATGATGATTGGCCTTCAAGCGGCGGACATGGTACCACGCGTAGCAACAGGTGGTGCTACTGGCCTTACAGGCCTTCTTGGTTACCTCATCGGTTCTGCCGGTGCTGGTGCTTTCATGGGTCTCATGGTTGACCTCTACGGTTGGGATGGTGGTTTCATTGCCCTCGTCGGTGCATGTATCCTATCCATCGTATTCCTACTCCTCACCCTTGGAGATAAAGGACAACAATAGAATACGTACTATATAATACGTTACGTATTATATAATACGTAATGTAAAATACATACTGTGCAACTCACTGTTGTATATACAAAACTCCCCTAGTAATACTTATGATTACTAGGGGAGTTTAATTATTTATGCGATGCACAAGGAGCCGTTTAATACTTTCAAATTATACACGAGACCAAGTCGCGCCAAGCCATGCAATGCAGCGGCCGTTACAGGATTGATAGATCCTAACACACCAGCACCGATAATGACAACGTGGAACAAAATAGACACGATGAGTAGGCCCAAATGACATTGTTTTGCCTCTTTTGAAAGCCCCGCTGTCGGAGAGTTTTCATCTACGAGAGAACCCATCATGAGTGCCACAAGAACGAGTTCCAAAGAGCATGGGCAAAGGATAACTAGCAATGTAATGGTATGCATAAAGTTCTGCGTCAATGCATAGGAACCCATGGAAAGCAACATGACAGCCACAACAATAACAGATGAATAATTGTTGATGCCCTGACGCAAGGCTACAAGCTGTGTAGGCATAGTCGGCAACATATCATCATCCAATGTATAATGTACGTCGCCCGTAATAAGCTGCTCTAAGAAAAAGCCACCATGTACGATGAGTCCTACATAAGCCGCCGTATGATAATCTCCAATCGCAATAAGCGCCACCATGGCTATCACGATGAGAAAATTAGCATGAATCTCTAAATGATCCAAAATACTTTGCACGCTGTTAATGAGCAATGGCAAGCCACAAATGATGACCGTTACCCACGCCAAATCAATAGCTGGGTTCATAGGCTCCGTAAGCGCATCTAATATAATAAATAACAAGCCGAGTGCTAAAATAGCCCCCTGCGTACGCAGAGAAACCTGCGCTGATAAAGACTGTAAAAACTTCATATAGACCTCTCTATAAATGAGATACCGGCCTTACTTAATCCGGAAATACCTTTTACTTCTATAAATAATATTACCAACACCCAAAATACCCATAGGGGTATTGCTATGGTGTAATTATTATACAAAACATAAAAGAAATATACAAATCAAATTTTTTAATAAATGAAAACCCCTATCTTTAAAAATGGCTTAGCCGGTAAAAGGTCCTAGTTGTGAGCTCTAATTTCTTTATTAAAACGTAGAAAGAACAAGTCCCTAAAAACGACTTAGCTCGCTATGGAGCTCCTTTTAATAGGCACTAGTTGAAGATCCTAATTTCATATAAAAGGAAAAGCCCCTATCTCTAAAAATGACTTATCCTCCCCAGAGCCCCCCCAGTTGTTGCTCTAATTTCATAAATTGTATAAAAAAGGAACGGACCTATCTCTAAAAACGACTTAGCTCGCTATGGAGGCTTTTAGAGATAGGTCCGTTCCAACCCAATACAATATGAAATTAGAGCTTCAACGCCTCAATCCATTCTGCTTCTTTAAATCCAACGAGTACTTTGTCTTCAAGAACCAAGATAGGACGTTTTACAAGCATGCCATTAGATGCTAATAAAGCTAGTTTTTCTTCTTCGCTAAGGTTTGGCAATTTATCCTTTAATTGTTGTTCACGGTAGATCATACCAGACGTATTAAAGAATGCTTTCAAATCCTTACCAGATTGTGGATACCAAGCAGCAATTTCCTCGGCTGTAGGGTTTTCGGACTTGATGTCACGATCTGTGTACTTGATGTTATGATCATCTAAGAATTTCTTTGCTTTTTTGCATGTTGTGCATTTAGGATATTCAACGAATAACATAGGTTCTCCTTATATCAATATTCAATGTTGTAACAACTTACTAATTTAAGATAATTGTACCAAATACATCGAAAATTATCAATCTCTTATTGACAATCTACGGGTTCTAATGAAGCACAATGTGCAATAGAGGATAATACTTCATCCATCCCCTCACTAAGTTTTGCTGTACGCAAATCAACATCCATCTGTAAACGCAAGAAATACCCTTCCGAAACATCAAAGTATTTCGCTAAACGCAACGATGTATCTGCTGAAATAGATCGTGTACCATTCAATATTTCTTGAATCCGTGAAACAGGCACATGTATATCCTTAGCCAATCGATATGCAGATAGTCCTAATGGATCCATAAACTCTTCTTTTAATATTTCACTAATGGTAGGTGTAGGAATAAACTTTTCCATATTAATTTCCTCTCTATTAATGATAATCTACAAATCCGATAATCATAGAATCTCTCCTTTGATTATACCTGTTTAACAGGTATAATTCAATAACATATACTTGAATAATAACTATACATAAAATTAAAATTATTCTACAAACAATTTTGGTAAAAAGATTCTATAAAACATTATCTAAATCCTACACTTGAGATGACTCTATTGGCCACCTATTTCGGAATGTAATCAATTTACCCTATCGTCATAATTGAATTAAAACTATCATTAATTCCCACTTCAACTAAATTAATTTTAAAAAGTAAAAAGACCTACATCCTCGACCGTATCATGTATAAAATACATATTAAAGGTTGAGAGAATATAGGTCTCTTATAAAAATCTATGTATTATTTATAATACTAGTTATAGCAAAAATGTAAGTCCCATTGCCACGAAGATGGCTGGCAAAAGGTTTGCAATACGTACTTTGCCAGGCCAGATGAGGTCGATACCAACGCAAAAAATCAGAATAGATCCGACGTAAGATAGGTTATCGATGGCACTAGGTGTCATCAACGGCGCTGCAATATGTGCCATAGCCGTAATGAGCCATTGCGTAATGCCTACTGGAATAAAGGAGAACAGTGCCCCTTTCCCCATAGAGGATACCATAACCATAACGATGATGCCATCGAGGATGCCTTTTAAAAGTAATGTCTGATAATTTCCAGTAAGACCGTCTTGAATGGAACCAAGCACACCCATAGCACCTACGGTAAACGTCAGAGATGCGGTGATAAAGGCGTGCGTAAACTTTGGATCCCCAGCGTTGCCAGTGCGAGCTTTCACCCAGTCACCAAACACAGTAATCCAATGATTAAGGTCGATAATTTCGCCAATAACGGCGCCTACGACCATGCTAATAATCATCAACAGCGGGCCCGTTGTCTGTAGAGATCCATTGACAATGACAAGCATATACTGCATGGCCCCGCTCATACCGAGGAGGAGCACGATAATACCGCTCACAATCATGAGCGTTTGCTTTAAATTTTCTTTCATAAAGCGACCAAACGCGAGGCCACATAGGCTACCAGCTATGATAAGGCCAATGTTAATGGCCGTTCCCAAACCAATCATATATTTCCCTTCTTTAATTGTGAAAGTAACACTATCAATTTACTTCAGTATAACAACTATATCGAAACAAATCAATTTATATAGCATAAAATATATAGTTGAAATTGGATTAATTAAAGTTTTTTAGGACCATACATATAGCCTGATTAATGCTGCTATAGCTTTCCCTAATACAGTATGACTCCTTTTATAACATTATATACAGCAAAAAGCCTCTACCCAATAAGGGTAGAGGCTCTGTATAGTTTATAGCGTTGAGAGAGAACTAATGATAGACCCGCTTAGGAGAGAGAGAGTATATGTGTTTATATATAAAGCGGGCCGACATGAGATGAGTCGCTATCGCCTCATCGACTTTAGTGTACACCCAATTCCACATAACCACAAATTCAATTATGTAAACACAAGTATGCACAAAAACTATTGTTAACTAATTTATACTTATCTCCCTTATGCTTCATCGTCTACAGGTAACCGTACGATATCTGCTGTTTTATTAATCTCCTTAAAGCAAGGGCAGTCTTTACCGTGATCATTGATGAGGCCACTAGCTTGTAGATGCGAATAAATCGTAACAGGACCTACAAACTTAAAGCCCCGCTGCTTTAAGTCTTTACTAATCCGCGTAGATAAACCATTCTTTGTAGGAAAATGACCTTCTGGATGATTTTCATAAATAATCGTTTTATGATTGGTAAATCCCCAAATATAGTTACAAAACGAACCAAATTCAGATTGAATACGTTTAAAAGCAGCAGCATTATTGATAATAGCTTCAATTTTAGGACGATGCTTAAGCATCCCCTTCGTCTGCATGATGCGTTTAATATCGCTTTCACCATAAGCAGCCACCGCATCAATATCAAAATGATCAAAGCATTCTCGAATGATGTTTCGTTTATTCAAAATCGTAAGCCAACTGAGACCACATTGGAGACTTTCAAGACAAAGATGTTCAAATTGATGTTGGTCATCATGAATTGGTCGGCCCCACTCGTAATCGTGGTAATCCTGATATAAAGGCGTCGTCGGCCATTCACAAGTCGTCATCACACACCTCCATGCGCCCAGACGAGGACGTCATACATGAGCGCTACTACGAGGCCCATTACGAGATGCCCCCCCACATAAAATGGCACTAAATAATAAATGAATAAAAGCAAGGAATGCAAAGCTTTACGAAGCCATACAATCGGTGTAGATGTGTCGCCACCTACTTTACTATCAAGCCAATTATGGACGGTGTAAATAGGCGTTCCTAAACGGCGAATCCAGTCTGGAACACGTACCCCAGGATTCAAACCAGGGCAATAGAAGATCACCAAGGGCAACGCCACCACATCAATGACGAGCAATAGGGTTAACATAAAAGCAAACCAATCTAATTCGCCTTCCCACGTGAAGGGTTGTGCCATGAAACGGGTACCCCACAAATAGGCTTTGTATACGATATACGGTTCTAATAGCCATAATAAGGGCTTCACTACACTCATGGGACTACCTACACCAAACAAAAAATAATAAAAACTACGCATTTGCGTAGTCATTTCATATATACAACATTCCGATTATATCGACTGAATGCCAAGGATATAGCGATTTTCTAGGCTAGAAAATCACTTCACATACACCATTGTTTAGTCCTTACATACGTCGATTTTCATATTAATATTATATCAGATTTTGCAGTTCTTGTGGGATTATATTTTATAAAAATTTTATCAATTTACACTATTTATAGTACTGATTAACATAAGAAGTCACTATATAAGCCATTTTCTGTAGTCAGCTCTTGTATATTCATTTTTCATCAAAGACATGACCTCTCTTAATCATGGGCTCTAAAAAATATAGGATTCAAATCAGATAGATTTATTCCAATAATATGTGGCATTTTATACTCATTAACTATGTTATTATAAATGCAGGTAGTAAATACCGTCTCACTTTCTCCTTTTGATAAAAATAGCAAAAAAGGCAGTCCCTAACGTAAACTGTACCTCTCAAAAATTGTGTCCAATTTTTGGGGATACAGCTCAGGGCTGCCTTTTTTGTTTGTCGTTTATTTATCTGTATTTATTTTATCTATCGTCTACACAATCATATGTTATATAGGATCTATCTATTATGCATTCTGCCCTATCTTGCTAAGTAGCTATTAACTAAACAACTATTATTCTATATTTCTATTGTTCTATATTTCTATTGTTCTATAGCCTCTACTACTTCGCCAATGTACATATAATGTGGTTCCCAACGATCATGCCCAGCTTGTGTATATACAGCAGGATTAGATGCGTAATAATCTTTTACCTTTTCTGCCAAATAGGCTTCATCGAATTGGTGTTCATATAGCTTTTTACATACAAAAGTTAACTCTGCTTCTTTGAAAGTTACCCCATCGCCTGCCGCAACTGGCGTTAGTCCAGAATTTGCCACCTTATTTTCGTCGCGGCCAGAATGAGAACCTAAATAACCAAGAGCCTTGCGATAACTTTCAGGGAAAAAGCTAACTGTAAAGGTATCATATTTCGCCATAAACTCTTGAGTATAACGCGCTGGATGAATGTACACTGTCACCGTGGATATATCGCCACCATTAGGGCCCCATATGTTGCCCATACTGCCCCAACTAACCGTACATGTATTAAAATCATCAAGCATTCCAGCAGTAACAAGAGCCCAACGATTCTCAAACATGGTAAAAGCTTTATAATCCTTTGTTTCAAATGCTTTCATAAGAACCTCCAGTTTATCTCAATTTGACGATATAAATCTTTACCCCTATAATATAGGTAGATAGTCAGACGAGTCGTACCGTCAGGCTCATCTCTGAAAACAAAAAAGCTTGAGAAATGGCCTTTCAGTTATCGAATCATCTAAGATAACGAAAGGCTATTTGTCTTTCGTAAGACAAATAAGCGCTATTAAAGCTCCAAAAGCAATAACCACAGTTATCACCTGTAATAAGAGCATGATTATTTCATAATCACTCATAGGCTTATCCCTCCCTTCGATGACGAAGAGAGGCCCAACCTCGTCTAACTATCCTATGATTATTATATAGCGAACTAATATGCGATACAATAAGCATTATATTATACAAATATATGAATACAGTAATAAAAGCCGAGCTAATTCTATGAATTAAAAGCTCGGCTTTTTTCATAGATATGGTAAAAATATAATCATTTATAAATCATAATTTTACTTACTTTATCGCCTTTTTGTTCAAATTGTATGCCATGCATCATATCCGTACGATAGCGATATTTCCCATAAAACCATCGATTATTAGAGTCTACTAAATCAGGTCTACCGTATACATTAAGGACTTTTCGCATGGAGTCGCCTACGGCAATGCCTCTATGTGTTGTGGCATCACGATTCTCGATCATCATATAGGTAACAACTGACTCTACACCATCCATTTTAAAACTCCCAAAGGTAACACCACCATAGGTGAGTCCTCTACTAGTTTCTTTAGTAGGCTGCCCCAAACTTGCTTTCACACTATCAAAGGTATTACCTAATGAAACACCAAGAACCATCATATCCTCGTCTGGTAAGTTAGCACCTACAAGTTGTCCTCCCGCATAATGAGTATACTGCTCAGCTTTCGGCCAATCGTAAGACTGTTTCGCTGCATTTGTTTCAAGGCGATCCCACGTTTTGCTCAACCAACTTGCATCTGTCACATAACTATAACCACTTACCAATTGCAGGCCGATAACAAGCCCCGTAATCATGTATTTTCTTTTCATGTTCTCTCTCCTGAACGATCTTATAAACAACTGAATTACATTTTATCTTTACTTTGCATACGGATTACTTTATTCCGCAGTGTCTCAACATTTGCAAAATCAGAATATTCTACCGTATTACGCAGCTGAATATGAGAATATAGCGTAGCCCCATCAATATAAACTAAGCTCATTATATATACATTCTTGTCATCACGTAAGAATCGATGCATTAAAGACGTTTTTCCTGGTTGATAGTTATCTACTAAAAGACTAGGAACGCCATTATTCCAAACAGATGCTGATTGAATAGGTACATCACCTATGATTTGACTTTCTGGCTTTATTTCCGAAATCTCGTCAATAAATGAATAGATATATTTATCATCTACTTTTACAGGTTTCTTAGCTACAATAAGTCGGATACCTGATCCACGATAGTCTCTCATTTCGGCAGAGTCCTTTAACGATTTCTGTGCTATTAGTTTGAGCCCTTTAGGAATACGATATGTGAAATTATCCCATTGAATACTTTCACTATAATGATCCATGTCATCTAACGATCGAATCGACGGAATTACATAATTACTCATAACGTGCTCGAGCTTGCCGGTAACAGGCTGATTTTTGTAGCTAAGACCTACCATATATTCTTGATTCGGTTGATTAAATAAACCAACTACAACAACCATAGCAGGCGTATTCTCACCGAAAGACTCAGTTTCAATAGCCCATTTACCATGTGTGATACCCGGATATGTAAACTCCCCTTTTCGCTCTGATTTTAATTTGCCTAATGCATCATCATAATTCTGTTTTGTACCAATCGCAAAAAATATGGAATTCTCTCTTACAATAGATAAACGTTCACCATCACTGCGTTTTGGGTAATACTTACTTGCTAATAGTAGTCCAGGAACAGATGCCCGAATGTTATTACGCTCATCATGCAACAACACAACTGCAGACTCATTAACAAGTAAGTCCATCAACTTCTCCGAATCGCTTGCTATCTGATTGACTTCATCTCGTGTTAGTCCCCAGTCAGTTACATACATGTCCATGCGTTTTTTAGATTCAGAATGTAATTTTATAACATCACTAGCTCCTACATTGCTCAAGCTACCGGCCCGATAGTTTTCATAGGCATTGGCAGGGATATTCGCATCTGCCCCTGGTATAGGTGGCTGTCCTGCTGGCACTTCTATCTGTACAGCGCTTACATTCATGGTGAAAGCAGCTAGTACAGCCATGATAATCAAACTTTTACGTAACATAAAACCCTCTCTTTTTTCTCTCACATTACAACATAAATAAGCACAACCTTATTAGCATAAGTATACTATGTAAACAAGGCTGTGCCTATTATTAATAATTTTATAATTTAATATATGTATGATATATCTATAATTGGTATATATAAGGTTTATCTCCATTTGACGATATATCCCTTTATCCCTATAATATAAGTAGATAGTCAGACGAGTAGTGACGTCAGGCTCATCTCACAAACAAATAACATGTAGAAATGGCCTTTTCGTTTTATCTAATTTCCGAAGAAACGAAGGGCTATTTTGCTATTTCTAGACAAATAAGCGCCACAAGTGCTCCAAAGGATATCATGACTGATAAAATCCCAAGGATAATCATAATGATTTTATAACCACTCATAAGCAACCCTCCCTTCAAAAACGAAGAGAGGCCCAACCTCGCCTAACTATCCTAAGTCTATTATAGAACGAACTAATATGCGATACAATAAGTATTATATTATATAAATATACGAATAAACTAATAAAAGATAAATATCCCCACTAAAGATTGGTCTTTCAAAGAAAAGTACCAAGCTTTCACTCTATAATAAATTTTTGGTTTATCAAACGCTGGATATAGTTTCTCATGCCACAAAATAAGCCACGGTAAAACCCAAATATTCCCAAAGGTAAATATCAATACTGGCAAATAATCCCTTAATGGATATGCTTCTAATACATATCGATCATAGAGCAATGTATAGAAAGCCCAAATAGAGATTCCCCAAATAAGTAAAAGTACAAGCTTTATTAGGAGTCCAAAAACAAGTTTTATCTTTAATCTATGTTTATTCACTGTTTTAACCACTCTAGTGCCATACATAAATATTACAACTCATCATCATAAGATAGTCCAAAGATCTTTTTATAGATCAAATTAGGCAATTTATATTTTTCATCACCAAATTCAGCAGGTAGAATCATAGCTTTTAGATTTTCTGCATATATACGTTGTTGGCGAATTTGTCCATTATTGTAATAGGTACCACCATCATTAACGGTCCCTGTAATTCCTGAACTTCCTTGCTTTGCACGCCAAATAGAGATATATGGGGTCTTATCACCTTGTTTTAAACTTCTATCATGATCATTAATCAAATGGCGCAAAGAACGATCCATTTGATAATCGTATTGTACTGAAAGTCCTTGAATCATATTCGCAGCAGGCATGGAAACATAAATGACGGCTTCAATACGACGATGGCCATTCGGCGCCGTTACAGACTTAACAGATGAAAGATCCAAATATTTTCCATCTCCTCTTCCAGAGTCAGCACTCGAATCGATGTGTTCAAATCGTTCTGCGTTTAATAAGTCAGCTTGTGATACGGCTTGGATTTGCATTGGCAACACGAGGCAGCTTAGTAACCATAGTGAAAGTAAATATATGCGTTTCATCATCCACCTCATTGGGCCACAATATCATCAAAATGCTGCTGATATACAGATACAAACATAGCATCCGCTATATCATATATAATAGTATTATTACGGTTAAGTGGGACCTTACGCGTATCGTTTACATAATGCATTGGCTTTGTCGCCCCATCAAATGTATATCTCGCTACATCTACCCCTGTCATAGCTAAACCAGACTTACTTTCACTAGCCTCAATCAAAGCCAGCATAGACGGGCTCGGATTCATGATACGAGACGAATGAATAAGTGTCGCTAACGAATAGTTAGTATCATAATCCACGGTGAGCTGTCTCTCATTGATGATAGATTGATAAGACGTATCCATCACAATATAGTAAGTCCCGCGCAAGGAATACTGTGGCGGTGCATAGCGTAGGGCCTCAATCGAATAAGTGTTTAAATAGATATACAAGCCACCACTCTCTATGGGCCCATTCATCGACTGAGAATAAACAAGCTTAAACTGTGGCGACGTTTTCAATTCCTGATAAGTAATTGCCTCTGTAGGCATGGTGAAAGCCAGCAACACAAGAGCTAGCATCAAAATACGTTGAATCATAAAAACCTCTCTCAAAAAATGAATCTTGTCTCTCAATAAAATAAGCACAGTCTTATTAACATAAGTATACTATGCAAACAAGGCTATGCCTATGATTAATAATTTTATATTTTAGTTCCTAATATATATACATTCTCCAACGTTCCAAGAAACTCCTCTTTGTATTTTCCCCAGTTTTTATGGATAATTAAACTATACTTGATATATGCACCGCAAGTAGTAAGGGTGATTTAGTATGAATCTCTAGATAGTGTAAATTTTTGGAGGTGTCATATGGATTCTCTGACTATTATTTGGGTTATTGTTTGCGCCTATTTATTACTAAATTTATTAGTCGGCGTGTATTGTCATATTCGTGTAAAAGATAGTACTGACTATCTACTCGCAGGTCGTCGTATTGGGGTTCTTATGACGGCAGGCACATTAGCAGCTACGGAAATCGGTGGTGGGAGCACCGTAGGTGTAGCAGCGAAAGCGTATGGTTCTTGGGGTTTATCTGCAGGTTGGTACGTCGTATCTGCAGGGATTGGTGTTATTCTCGTTGCTTTCATCGCACCGCTCTTACGGCGTGCCATGGCAACAACTGTACCGGAGATCATCGGCCGTCGTTTCGGCGCGTCTAGCCATCTCATTACTTCTATTCTGTCCATGCTGGCAACGATTACACTGGCAGGCGTACAGATTACAGCAACGGCAACCATTATTAGCGTTCTCACAGGACTTTCAACAGAGCTCGCCATCCTCATCTGCGGTGCGGTACTCGTAATTTACACCATGTCCGGCGGCATGTGGAGCGTAACGATGACAGACGTTATCCATTTCTTCGTTCTCGTTGGGGGCTTCTCCCTCGCGGTGCCGTTTGTGTTGCACAATGTAGGTGGCTGGGAATCGGTAGTGACAAAATTGCCACCTGAACAGCTAGGCTTTACAAAGGTGGGTTGGAAAACCATCATCGGCCTTGTCATCATGTATTTCATGACCTTCTCCACTGGGCAAGAGTCAGTTCAACGGTACTTCGCAGCGAAAAATGAAAGAACGGCCGTTCTCGGTTCTATCATTTGCGGGATTATTATGGCTCTATTCGCCTTTGTTCCTGCCGTATTAGGCCTTGTAGCATTAGCTGAATTCCCCGGAATTGAAGCCAACAATGCAGTGGCAACGGTTGCACTTAACCTCATGCCTCCAGTAATGGCGGGCTTCGTTATGGCCGCTGTCGTATCGGCCACGCTTTCATCAGGCGCAGGCGACCTATTAGGTGCCGCAACTGTATTTACCAAGGATATTGTGGAACATCATTTTGGTAAAAGTCTCACCGATGCTCAGCTCACTAAATATAGCCGTCTATGCGTACTATTCCTCGGCATTATCGCCATCATTATCTCCCTCGTAAGCAAAGCCATCATTCCGATGCTCGTATTTGCTTTCACAATGAGATCCGCTGGCCCATTCGCCGCATTCCTACTAGGCCTCACATGGAAAAATGCAACAGCTGGCGCTGGCATTTGGTCCATCGTGCTCGGCTCCATCGCAGGCGTATACTGGGAATTCGTGGGCAACCCATATGGCATTATGTCCATCATCTTCGGTTCCATCGTCAGCCTCATCGTCTTTGTAGCTGTCGTATGCATTGAAAGAGCCATGGGTAAACCACCGGCTCCTCCGGCTATACCTGATGATGTAAAAGAAATATAATCAATTTATTATAATCTGTAACTTAATAATAGACTTAAAAGTGCTATAAAATTACAATTATAAAACCAAAAACTCCTATCGGTGAAAGCCAATAGGAGTTCTCTCATTTTACAATACCATCATCAAACTGTATGCCATACACGTGTTCATCATAATTTGACGATATATAATAACCTTACTATAATATAAGAAGATAGTCAGACGAGTCGTAACGTCAGGCGCATCTCGAAATTGAAAAAAGATTAGGAAATGGCCTTTCAGTTATCTAGTTACACTAGGCAACGGAGGGCTATTTGCTTTTTGTAAGGCTTTTTTAGTTATCCTATACAACGATTTATCTATATAGATACATCATATGTGTATTGAAGTACTCTTTATATTCATCAATAGTGGAGAATTTCCCTTTATTCTCCTGTATAACAGCCTCAAAATCTGGCTTTATTTCAGTTACTGCAGATTTTGTTTCAGCTATTGCTGTTTTTCTTTCAACTACGGACAGTTGAGTTCCCTTCCAAAGGCTACTATATTTACTTTCATAATAAGCCCAGCTAGCTTGTGTATAGGCTTTTGTAACATAGGCTTTATCATAGTTATCTTGCGCTGAATCTAAATTACCAAGGGCTTCGTCGATTTGAGCCATCGTATAGAATGCAAAGGTAGACCATCCATAATCACTTGGTGCGGGCTCATGCCAATGTCTTGCCCTCTCAAAGCTTGTGTGTAAATTCTGCTTGATGTGTGCTGCCGCTTCTCTATCCCCCATATGTACAGCGAGCACAACCATATACTTAGCACATAAGCATTCTGCGTAATAGTCTTGGAAATTTCGTTTACCATACATAGACCATAATTGGATCAACTCTTTCCATAAATTTTGGTCTAATTGATCTAGGTAGAAACGATGGATGGCTTTCAAGAGAACTAAAAAATATACAATATCATTACTATTGAGTTCAGTATCTAAATCTAGCAAATCGTGTATTTGTCCATATGCCTTGAAAGGCATCTTGAAATATGGATGATCGATAGCCTGAACACGGTGCTCGTAGCTTTCACGATTATCTGTTTCAATATCATGATGCAACAATAAATACCGCAAACATTCCAAATTAAAGACATTGTCCTGACAACTTACATCACAAATATAGTTATTGAAATAAGGCTCATGAACCAACGGCGCTTGCTCTTGTGCTGTAATGAGGTCTTGCAATAAATTCGAATAGGTATTATTTCCTGTGAAAGCATTCCCTAGCATGCGGTACCATTTAGATAATCGAGATACTCGCTGCACATACTCAGCCTGACAAGAGTCAGGAGATTCGATATCTATCTCACCTATAGTTGCATCCAAAGTATCAACTATAGGCACAAGCGCTTCATAGTTTTGATATCGTCGAATAGCCTCATAACAAGCATCTAGAAGGCAATATATACGTTCCAATACCGTCAACTGAGTTTCTACATGAGACAATAGTCCTACACAGGCATTCTCAGTACTAGTTATATCGCTCGTACAATCATCTTCTTTAATACCTATATGTATAAGCATTTTCTTTGCATTGCTCGTATAGGGCACCAAAAAATTAAAATACTCTATAGCTTTATTCAAGCCAGGATATAAATCGACGCGTAGCTTTTCCTGAGATAGTTCTCTAACAAGATCATCCGCCAAAGGGCTTAGTATACGATATCTCACATAACCAAGTACGCCTTCATTTCCTTCCTCCCAGTAGTCGAGTCCCTCGCTGAATCTATCATACAGATTATAAATATAATCATGTAATAAACTATCAGCCCAGTCGTTGCTTTCATCATATACAGAAATGATAGCATCATTGGTCAAGTTCCTATAAAACCGATGAACAGGTTCACAAATTTTGCGGAAAAATGGATCTTTGGACAATGTATCTAACTGCTCAGATTCTGTCTGACCATGCATGGTCTGCACCATATAAGCCCCCAATGCATCAGCAATCAGCAGAAACTCGGACCGGTTTGATTCATCCATAGAATAGGTATTATCTAGGGCTTGAACTGCAATCAACTCAGGTAAATAATATCTATCAACGCGATTTATTGCTTGATGAATGGTATAACACCGCAAAGGAGTGGTAATACGCTGTGCTCCTGCTGCCATTCCAAAAATTCCACTCCTACCATATAAAGACTCTATTAAATATCCCACCATATGGTCAGATAAGTAAAGCATCCCATTCGTATTTCCATAATTGCGTTGGAATAGTAAATCTCGTCCTCGCACGCTCTTATACAAGGCATGGACATTGTAACGCCCTCTTCTCTTTGCTGAAAGTAGCTCCTCACCTTTATAGGTACCATCTAGCATAAACTCAGGCAAAGCCTTTACGAACTCATCTCGTAATTCGTTATACGGTTTACCATGTTCTGCGCAAAGAGCGATTATAAAGGCTCGAATCCGTTCATGCTCTAGCTCAATCTCAGGTCCATTATCCGTAATATCATCGCCCTCTTCAAAAGGCAAAATATCATCCGTACTATACTCCAAAGCATTCATAAACGTAATCCCTTCCTTGCCCTCTACAAGAGGAAACAAAGAAGGACGAATCTCATTAAAAATGCCTGTCGTTGTAATTGTTACATTATACATACAACATCCTTTTACTATAAAACTATATACACTAATAAGTATTTGTTACACTAGTATCCGTACAAGACTAATATATGTTGATTTCTTAATATCACAATATATTATTATAGTCCATTAATACTACAGAATACGTAAAACTTAAGAAAAAACTTAAAAGCCCGTACTTTTCTTAAATACGGACCTTTAAATACCTTACTATAAATTATGATTATTTACTATTAGCTTTTCCAAAATATCTTTGTATCATATCCTTCAGTTGATATTCTATTCTATCAGCACTAACCGATAGGTCTAATATTTCAACATCTAGCTGGATATCGCATACATTATGTTCAAAAATTTTTTTCCCATTCATTTCATCCTGAGTGCCAGCATATAATAACAATCCACTTATATTATCCTCAATATGATTATATTTATAATGCATAATATACGAAAAGATTTGATACAAATTATTTGATCTAAATACCTTCTTATTACCTCTATCTCGAGAGGTAAATATCTGTTTATAAAACTTCGTATCAATAATAAGGGTCTTACATGCTCTGCTATCATGCAATAAAATATCGGTACGCATAATAGGCATGAATTCGCCTTTACCACTGTTACACCATTCCATTTGTCGGGCAGAAACGCTAATATCAGGATAAACATTACTGCAATAATGTTTACAATACATAAACACGAACTTCTCAAATATATTACATAAAGATTGATTATTTATAAAAGGTAAATCAACATTATCTTCATCAGTACATAGGAGCCATGCTTCAGTAATTAATTGACCCCAAAATAATATCATTCGATACCTAATATTTTGTCGATTATATTGAATTTTATCCCAATCGATTAATCTTAATGATATCGACTGAACATCTCCCCAAAATATGCCCCATGTATATAATTTTTTCTTCTGTTCAGGTAAAAGCATGTCAGAATGTTTAAAAAGCAACAATTCAATAACAGCTTTAATAATACTATTATGAATAGTATCGATTGAAAGCTCATCAAAATCACAGACTATTGTATTATGACCACGGCCCTTTAGTCGTAATGAATCACTAAGCACAATCTGACCACGAACAGTATGTAAAGGTTCATCATAATTAATATATGTTTTATATAAACCTTGTTGTACAATCTTTTTCAATTCTTCAGAAAAAAAATCAATATAATAGGAAAATAGCGTTCTATTGTCAGTTTTGAGATTACCTGTAATTCTATGATCAAATGCTATTCCACTTATGTATGTAAGCATATAAAAAACATTTTCAATTGGAATCGTCTTATATAAATACATATAACACCTATTGTACCGCCGCAAATAATGTTTCTTTCCATTTCTTAACCATATCAGTATCATCGAACCAATATTCCTCTAGTAGCGGAACAATATCATATTCAATTACATCACGTAAGCATTCCTTAGTAATATCATTATCATCGATGGATAAATTACAAAAATAGCTATGCCCTATTATAAATCCTTTTCCCAGTTTATCTTCAATCTCTCTATTTAAATCAATAACGACTTTAATTAATGATTTCCCATACTCTGTATTCAACTTCTCTTTATTTAGAAAATGTGCAAACACCCGTTTCGTTTCATCAGCAGAGCTATCTGGACTCCCCCAACTTGTTATATCATCATCTTTTATCCCCTCGAATACAGGTGGTATAGAAATAAAACTAAACCTGCGACGTAATGCATAATCAATCATTGCCAAACTACGATCTGCAGTATTCATCATCCCGATAATGTAAAGATTCTTAGGAACAGAAAATTGTGTATTACTTGCCAACGAAATGGTATGCCCTCGATAATTATTTTCTATGAGCATTAATAACTCACCAAAAATTTTACTAATATTTCCACGATTAATTTCATCAATGGTAAATACGTATGGATTTACCTGCTTATTATTAGTATTATACATTTTATCCGCTTCTAAACAAGCTAAATAAAATTTACCTTTTATCAAATCAAATCCACCTTTTTCATTTGGTTTATATCCTATTACAAAATCTTCATAAGAATAATTTTGATGAAATTGCACAAAATCAGAATTTGATGTATCAGTAATAGACTCAGCAATTTTCTTCGCAATATAAGTCTTTCCCACGCCAGGAGGACCTTGAAGGATAATATTCTTTTTTCGCTTTAATAAGTCTACTATTTTATTAATAATAGACTTAGGTAAATATAAGGAATCAAAAACATCCTGATTAATCGAAAAATTAATAATCTTTTCTTTACTAATAATATTAGGTTTTGGCGAGTTAATAAAATTCAACCCTAACTTTTTCAAACGAGTATTTAAAGTACTTCTAATACTCGCTAAATCTATAATTTTATTAAATTTCGCTTCATCACAAGATGTAAAACTATTCTGATACCCAGTTGTCAAATTATTTTTAGTTAACTCATCAATTGTAAGAATATTCTCTAAAACCATAATTGGCTCAACTGTAATATAATCATTTTCTTGAATATTCTCTTTGTCAATAGGTACATATGAAATGTAACCTATCCCTATTATTCCATTTCTTTTGGCATGTATTAGCACTATATCATTTTTATTAAGATTAGCTGCATTCCCCTTCAATCGTGTTTTTGATGAAATAAAACAATTGTAATTAATAGGTTTATTCCAGTCAGACCACTTGTTAAAACTATCTCCTAATTCTGGTTTCCACTTTTTAAAATCAGCACTTAAAATCCAATACGCCATTTTAACACTCCTTAAACATTTCCCCATAAACCAAAATGCTATAAAAAATATCTCTTAAATTAACACGATTACAGTACCCAATACCAGAGTTAATCTAAAATAAAATTTCTTTTTCTCTACCTTGAAATCTCTCAAAATCACCATAATCGTCTCACCCAATTGTATCATCTTATTTTCATAATCCAAATAACACGGCTAATTTACTTTCTCATATATCATGATTGCAACATATAATAAAAATATAAAAAATGGTTGGTTATAAAATAAAATATATTAGATTATAAGACCTATAAGACTAAAAAACTACCTTAAAACTTTGTTCTAAGGTAGTACTTTTTAATATCATAAATAATATAAATTTATAAAAGGAGACTACTATCAAGATATAGTCAAACTACATACTCAACCCTCAAAATATCAATCTAAAAATTATAAATCTAATCATTTGAGTTATTAAATTTTTTACGAAGTCGTCGTCTTAAATAAACAATAGATTTTTGAGTCACATGAGAAATATGTGAATCATCCCTAAAAATATGCTGTGCATGTGATATATAATCGTGAAAATTACCATTATTACAGGTAATAATACTCACATGTTTTTTTTGACTATGTCTGCGCCTATATGATTTTGTTCCTTTATATGTAAATCTATCAAATACCTTGTACAAAGGAATTCTTTTGCTTACGCTTTTACCCCGTTTAGGATGCGTAACACCATTTTGTCGAGAAATAGCATGCGCTGAAATAGTCATTTTACTAAAGTAGCGTGACAAAGTTTTAGCTCGTACTGATATTCGCTCTCCATCAAAACTAAACCCTAAATAATTAATTAAAGTACTCTCATGATTATGTGTATGAGAGTTTGATCCCACTAGAAAACTGTCAGTAATATTAGTTACGATATTATCAGCAACTTCAAAAATTTGTCTTTTTTCATCTTTAAGAATTAGACCCTCAGCATTATCTACACATTCACGAATCCGATTTATAATATCTTTAATCCCATATTGATTTTCATCGTCAGAGAAAATAAAAATAAAATCATCACTATATCGCTGATAAAATCCATTTACTAACCTTGCTATTTCAGTTAGCTTTTTATCAAAATGAATCATGTATATATTTGATAATACCGCACTAATAGGTGTTCCTTGCGCAACACCAACATTACAATTATCTTTATGAATTTTAACTTTATCACAACCTAATTCTTTTACATCTAAAATACGACCACAATTAAATGTATCTTTATTAATAATTCTCCTTGATTTATCAGTATGATCTAATTTATGCCAGTCTAATATATCATTTAACTCAACATAAGTAGCTCTTGTTATATTTTTAAAAACAGCATAGATATCATCACTTAATCTATCCTGATTTAAAACAAGCTGTAACCTCTCTTTTAAGCATTTATGATTTAAGCTATCAAAAAAATCAGTAAAATCACCAATAATTACATAAACCTTCTCATTATTTCTTTGCCTATCCTTAATAAAGGAAAAAGCATTATTGGCAAATGAGATATTATTTTCTCCAGGTTTATTATTTCTATAGGCCACGGATACATGATCAATATCAATTTGTGATGCATACCTATTGTAAGCTTCATTAATACGATATGCATAATACCTATATATCCAAGAATCGATATGTGCTGCATAAAAAATATTTCGTTTTTTCTCAGTACAGACTCTTCCCTTACCCTGTTCTTTTACCCATTTAGGCTTTGGCATTTCAAAATGAATTAATGGATAGAATCCATGCGACTTGACACGCAATGAATCCAATATATATTCTCTAACATTCTGGTAACTAGTCCATAAGTCAAAATGACTATACTTACGACTAATATTAGAAACTTTCTCTTCCCATTCAGAAAACTCCATATTAAAGCCTCCAATTGCAAAACCCGTAAACAGGCTTTAGTGGAATAGCAAATTTACGGGTTAACATTTTTACACTATGCTTTTTTTATTGAGCAGGCGTCCACTAATAATTTAACAATTATTGTGTATGTTATACTAAGGAGTACACTAAAGATGAATCTTCAATGCGAACTAAGTATTACAATACTAGTTATCATTACTCGTGTAATACTTGAAGCCGTAGCTTCTTGTTTACCAAACAAGTATAGTGGAAGAAATAACTTCTGCCACTTGACAACAATTATGCTCCATTAAGGCAAATCCTTAATGTAATTTTATTATATGCTATATCAACGTTGATAGCAATACTATTAAGTTTTATTTATTAATTAACCTAATAAACTAATTTCTAAAGAAATAAAAAAAAGACCATTACATCCATATTGTATATTAAAACTAAGTATGTTTTAATGAAGACAAATACGATTCGTTTATGACAAATTAAATATGTATCCTTTATTAGAGAAATTCACTATATTTACGCTACATAATAGGTCTTTACTACCATGCTTATATAAATCTTAAACACATCATGGTAGATTTTTTATTACGTAAAGGAGTATAGATGTATGAGTAAGGAGAAATTAGAATTTGTAGAACCAGTTGATACAAACACAGATAATGAGTACTCTAGAGAGCCTGTCCCGTTAGAGGCAAGAAAGTCCTGCTTTTCCCTCACTATCGTTTGGACTGGGTTCGTTTTTCTTGTTACTAGTATGATGGCTGGAGGCGGGTTAGCTGCTGGGCTAACTTTCAACGAATTATTATTAGCCATGATCTTAGGGAATATTTTCTTATGTATCATCGCAGGTCTAGTGAGTGTAATTGCCTATAAAACAGGCCTTACCTTTGCTCTTTTGACTCGATACAGTTTCGGTCAGGAAGGATCTAGAATTGCCTCTCTCTTCGTACCTATCGTCAATCTAGGTTGGTACACTATTCAAGCGGCTTTATATGGACATTTTATTGCTCAAGTATTCAACCTTTCCTATACGGGTGAAGTCATTGCTATGATGCTCAGCGCCGTTATCATGGGTATCTTTGCAGTTCTCGGTATTAAATCACTCGCCGTATTCGGCTATATTGCAATTCCGTCCATCGTATTCCTCTCTCTAGGAACGGCGGCTCGCTCGGTTCAAACAATCGGTGGTTGGCAAGAATTATTTAACTATGTGCCATTACAACCTATCGATTTACTTTCAGGCATTACCATCGTTATCGGCACATGGATTCTATCTACTGCCACATGTATCGCTGATATTATGCGCTATGGTAAAAGCAAGAAAGACGTTATTACAGCGAGCACAATTGGTTTATTAGGCGGCAATACCTTAATGATCAGCTGCGGTGCTATCGCAGGCGTTGCTATGAATGATGGTGACTTAATCAACGTACTATTAAGCTTTGGCCTCGTGTTCCCAAGCTTACTATTGTTGACTACAAATATCTTCACAACAAATGGTGCGAACCTCTATTCCACATCATTGAACCTAGCCAACTCTTTCAAACTAAACAGAAATATTATGCTAGCCGTACTCATTGCTATCTCTGCATTAGCAACAATGACACAACCATATAAAATCGACTCCCTCTTTGTATTCTTAAGTACACTAGGCATCATCGTTCCGCCACTATGCGGTATTATCTTAGCGGACTTTTACCTGGTTCATCGTGGAAAATATATCGATTACAACAAAGCGACTTTCAAAAAATGGAATCTAGTTCCATGGATTACATGGGCCATCGCATTAGTCTGTGTTAAATTCATACCATTCGGACTGGCTTCGCTGAACGGGATTGTAATCGGAGCCCTACTGTACGCAATCATTACATATATTGTTAAACCTAATGTTGTTAGTGAAAGCAAAGGGTGATTATCATGGCAATTCATAAACTATCTGCTATACTAGGCACAATCATTATGGGCATCGGATCCTTTATTACCTGCCTAGCCACAAGTGAAAGCGCCATTACCCTTGGTAACGGCATGCTCGTAGTGAGCATTATAATGATGGGATTTGGATATTCGAAATGGCAGCCGTAAAGAAATAAAACTTAGATAAAATAAGAACCACCCGTAAAACGGGTGGTTTTATTCTTAGCGACTACATCGCAAAGCAATCTAATATGAAGAATAAAAAACCGCCTAGCAATTAATATAGGCGGTTTTCAATCATTTAATCTTAATTATATATTATAACCTCTTTCTTGATTCTCCCTTAATATCAGAGATTTTATCGGATAGATATCTATCACTATAAGATTCAAATCTTTTTATCCGTTGCGCTAAAGTTGTCATTTCACTATAAACTTCATTAAAACCTTCTTTATCTCCATTTTGTACAACTTGTACTAATTGTTTTTGTAACTCAGTAATTCGAATACTATAATCAAGTTTGCCACTAACATCATCCATACTTATAATCTCTTGAAGAGTAGTTTGTTTTAAACAATTTAGTTAAGCCCTATCATTTCAATTTTATAACTTCTTATTACTTAAGTTAACCTTTATAAAACAAACTTTCATATGAGTCTATTACTCTATCATTACACAGGAGCAATCCACATATCATCATCGTCTTCAGTTTTTTCTTGTTGAGTAGTACCTTCTAAAACAGAAAGATCTGCTACTTTATTTGTTTCACTCACCGAAGCATTAGCATCTGTACGCTCTACGGACAAAATAACTACGTTATCATTAGTTTCAGTAGGTTCTATCGGTCGCTCCAATTCAGTAATCTCTATATCTTGATTTTCCTCTTTAGCCGCAGCTAAAGATATATCATCTTCAGCTTTATCATTTACAAATGATACTTTATGTGAGTTAGGAAGATTATTAATTAGAATGGCTTTAACTTCTTCACGAGTGAGAGTATCTAAAATTCTAACACCACCGACCTCGTTTAAGATTTTACCGGCTTCAGAATAAGGGAACCGGTTTACAACCATTCCCTCTTCTTCTATAAGAACTTTTACGGCTTCCAAAATACCTAATGCAATTTCTTTATTGGAAATAATATTACTAGATAAAATAGCTACCGCATTACCACGATATGGAGTAGACACAAAAAAGTCTATTAAATGGTAAGGAGCCTCTATGTTTTGATCATCTCTAAAGTAATATGCTAACCACCATAAAATTGCAAGATTATGTATAGCCAAAGAGCGTTTTGCACCATTAACAAAAATAGTACGTGACTTCAAACTTGATTCTTCACGCTTTTTATTATCAGGATTAGCAATTTGACTATTAAAAATTCCCATCTGATAATCTATATAATCTGTATGCGCTAATGCAACCCAAATCTTTTCCATTTCAGCTTGAACGGGTGTTAGCACCTTAAGACTATCCCATACACGTCTAATATTACGTCTTACAATATCCGCATCATATTCCTTAGGTTCAACCTCTAATGGTTCATATTCGTACTCGATATGTGTCTCTATCACATGATTAGGATCGGAAAATACAGACTTTAACTTATCCATATCATTACTTTTATAAAGGTGAGCATAATTTACAAGGAATTCATTTTTAAACTCTTTTAGGAATTCATCCGTTACATATTTAATATATCTAGTCATTTACTTCATCTCCAGCAAACTTATCATGTACACTTTTTATCAACGGACAATTCAACAAACGCTGAGCTATAGCTAATGTACTTTCATTATTTAGATTAATTCCTTCTTGGGTAAGTAATGCATCTATAGATTGATACCAATCTAAATCTTCTGATACATTCTTATTCTTAATTTCTGATAGCACAAAGGTTAATGCAGGAATAAAGAACAGTGAAATAAAATACTCTTTTGATTGAATACTATTCCCACAATGTTTATATATAGAAAATACTTCTGTAGGAAGATTTAAAACAATAGTGTCTCCGCTCAACTCTACATTCATATATGGCTCGTTATGAGGTGCTACAGTAAAGATAGACTCAGTTCCACTACGACCAGATTCAAGATCTATTACAACTTCTTTAGTAGGTAAAAAAGCTAAAATATCACCTTTCTTTAAATTTGTAACCGCATAGTCTTTGTCATAATACAAATTATTAAAGTTAATATTTGAATAGTTATCAATGTCCGCATTTGCAATAACCATAGCATTGATTTGTAGCTTTTTACGAATATCCCCTTCAAATATAGTATTTCTTATAAAAGTTTGATCCTCATTATTAACCCATAATTTACGATAACTACTAGCTACACCTTCTACATGAAGTGCATAACGGGCATTACCAGAATCCACCAATTCTTTTAAACTTTGATTATCAAGTTTAAAATCTGCAGCAACAGAAATAACACCGGAGCTTTCAGGGTTTACATTAATTTGAGCATCAAAACTATTATTATCAAGATAATCGTCTAACTCAGGGGTTAGAACAGGATACGGAAATAGATCAGCCTTTAAGTTCATATGTAACCCCTTTCATCTTCACACGCATATGATCTTCAATAGTAAAATCGACTATAAAGCGTTTATTAACCTCTAAGTCTTCTACACTAAACTTTTTAGAGCCATGTAATGTAACTTGATTTCCACTCTTTGAGCTTATATCTTTTATAGTCTTATTATAGGCAACCCCATTCTCACCTATAGATTGGAAAGAAAATCCTAAGCGATTCTTACGCTTAGTTGTAATACCAATTAACCGGTACATACCATTGTCAGAATCTACATCAATGATTTTCATCTTTAAGTAATCTGGATTATTTACTTCAGTAAATTTAACACTTACACTAGGATCTCCGCCATCTACTTCACCTAGTTCACCTGGCTCATCCTCACCATGACCATATTGATTATCAGAAGAGTTCCCTCCACCTTCACCTTTACGTTCACTGCCGGAGCCTGTAGAGTCGCCGTCACCTAACTCGATTTCTGTCATAATACGATCTAACGTTTTAGACTCAGAAGCCTCATCAGTTACACTTGGCTTAGAGGCTTTCTCTTTAATTGCAACATTACTAACACGAGATGTAATACCACTATCCTCAATTTTATCGGCATTTCCATCTTTAGGTGCCATCATAGGCAACAAATCATTTAATCCAAAAGCTTTAATCGCTTCTCCATCTTCGCTACCAAAACATTCTTCAACTTTTGCTTTATACCAATGATATAAGGCCTTTAAAAATTGCTCAGATTTTTTTCTATTACTATCATCTTCTCGATCACTACTCCAGTTATCATGATTAACATTTTCTAACTTTTTCAAAAAAATATTTAGATCGCGCCCCGTAGCATAGAAAACACCAGAAAATGGAATAGAACCATTAATCCGATTTCGCTCAAAAATAGTCATTCCACTTCGTCTAGTTTGAAGAACTCGTCTTGTAGGATACTCTTCATCTAGCACTAAATATAAAGTAGCATCATCAGTATCCTCTATAAACGAATATTCTTCTACCCATTCCTCCGGAATAGAAAATCTTTTATGATTCTCTGATGAAAGTGCTAGATAATAAGAATATGTATTATAAAAAGTATTTCGTTCATCCGTAGAAAGATTATAATCACCAATCTTTAAGGTCTCTTTAATAGACTTCAAATAATCTAATAATGTTAGTTGATTGATTTTTTCATCACCAACAACAACCTCCAATTTATTATTCTGAAGAGCTACAATAAAATTATTAAGAACTGCTAAGATAATCTTTTCTTTCCAATTCTCTATCTTCTTTAAGCCCATTACAAATAAGTCTGTACCATACTCTTGTCGATTTTTAGTAAATCTCGCTGGTACCTCGATATCATTACATAACCGTCCTCGTGCTTGTGTAATATAACTAGTAGAAGCCCCATCAAAAGAAACTTTCTCATCATCACGATAAGATACGAAGTTGATAACTCCTGCAAATTTGTTGCCATCATGAGTAGATATACTATTATAAAAAACAGTACGTAAATTAGATGCAGCAAATGGAGCAGCCTTACCAATGCCTTTGCTCCCTGCAGATGTTTCATCATTTTTTTCAGAGTACGCATCACCCTCAATAAGGGAAGCGAAATTCTTATTATTTAGACCAGTTGTATTATAGTCACTAATAACTAACATATCGATAGTCTCACTAGTTAGTACCGACTTAAAGGTCTCTAAATAATGCAATGTATCTGCATTATTCTTCTCTTTCCAAAAATGTTCAGCTTTAGGCAAAATATCATTTATTAATTCATTCTCACCTAAAATTTCTTTTGACTGAATCGTTTCAAATTTAAACTCAACACGAACAGGCGCATCAAGATTCGTTTGATGAGCATCAATAGAATTTTGTAAAACCTCACGAGTTAAAGACATAGGAATATTATCTAAGAATGTTTCTATCCCTGCACCATTAGACCCTGTAGGTGTAAGACCAAATCCACCTGGGAACTCCCAATATTTCATGAATAACCCCTCACACAACTAATAAAAATACGAGTATAATAAATTAATTATAGTACTTTTTCATATTTTTTTCATCTAAAACAAGTAGCAACTAATTATAAAATCAATATCTTAATTTAATCTTTCCCCTAAAATAAAATACCGCCTAGAGTCAACTCTAAACGGTAAACAAATGTATTAAGCCTTATATTCAGTATTCTCTATGATCTTTACGTTCATGCTAAATAACTAAGTCTTATCACTATCTTCATTGCTCAATTTTATTTTTATTTCTCTATGATCATTCTTTAAATATGCTTTTCTTTGATACTTAAAAAACTTAGGGGCTTTATGAAGATTACTATAGTCCTCTATTAACGATAATTGTAACTGTTGAATTAATAATAAAAAAATATGCTGCACTAAAAGTTGTATAGCTTCATCATTATCAGTATTTCGAAAAGCCTTCTCAAATTTAGAATCTAACAACTTTATTAATTCTCTAAAATCCTCTAAAAATACTATTAGTTTATCCTTTTCATTTCTATTTATATAATATAAATAGCTAACTAGTAATGAATTTAATAAATTAAGATAATCAAATATTTCCTTACTCAACCATATTCTCATTTTCATTACAGAAGAAAAGTAAGGTATTAAATCTCTTATTAATATAGGATTAGAGATATAATACATTTGTTCTGTCGTTGCATCAAATATATCAAGCTTCTCTAGGAGCTCTTCAACCAATTCATAGGCCTTTAATCTTTTGTCGATTACCTTTTGATAAAAAGCTAACTGATAATTCTGGTTATTGGCTTTATACATGGCAAATATACTAACCGCCCCCGTAACTAACATACCAATTATTGATTCAAGATGCTCAACAATCCAATCCACTACTAAATATCCTCTTAATTAAAACAATAATAATATTCTTTATATTTAACCTGCTTTAAGTGTAATTATAATGAACTTATACTAATTTTAGAATTTCTATTGTTCAAATTATATAAAATAAAGAACCTACTTATATCAACTAAGTAGGTTCCTCATTTTATATACTAAATATTTTGCATAACAAGTTTAAACGCTCTTGCTCGTATTCTAGTAGGGCCAGAATTAACAGTAGTATCAAATGGCATCCAGCTATAACCATTATCAGTTGAATAGTATACATATTTCCACCCTATATATGGAGGTAATAATATATCATTTCCACCTATTACTGCATGTGTCATATAAGTCTTATTTTCATTTAATGGTTTATAATACCAAAAAGTCCTAACTTGGTCGATAGCTTTAAAAGATTCGATATCAGTTAATCGATCATAATCAAAGCTTGCTGAAACCTCATTAACCGCTATCAATAACTCTTCTGTTGTATTAGTTTTTACTACTATAGAAGATGAATCCATATAATAAGCTTTATCTTGCCGCGCGTGTATCAATTGATAACTAGGATTATCAAATAAATATGGAGGATATATAGCTGCAAAAGCACTTGAAGAAAGACATACTAACAAAGTCAGAATAAAAATTATTTTAATTTTCATAAACTTCACCTAATTTAACAAAACTTCAATACCCATATCTTTATAAAGGGGTAATATGTCCACTTATATTAATAGATGTTTCAAAAATACCACAGCATTGTTCTTTTACGCTACAACTATCACAACTAACAGGATATGTCTTTTTCCAAGCAGAGATACTATCTCTTGCTAGAAAGCGCACTCGTTCAGTCAGCAAACATAAAGGTATATTGTAAATAGAAGTCATCATACCTCGTCTATGCAATGACAATGTTGCAGAATCAAGTATGCCCTTATAGTCAAATGGATCGATCCAAAATTCCTCACTATTTTTAGCTGCATACCCACTATACTCCATCCCCATAATAGCAACATGTCGTACGAATGGTAGGTTCCTAGATATATAATCAGCTAGTAACTTTATATTACCTATAGTTTTACTGAACAAAACAGTTCTAATCTCTACTAACTGCCTCATTCTAAATAAGTTAAAAATCCCTTTAATAGTATCAACAAATGCACCATTACTACCAACTATATAATCATGCTGCTCATAATTTGCTGCGTATAAAGGAATACAAAAAAGTAATTTAGAATGACCAATACTCGTAATTTTTTCAACTAATTTTATATTTTTAAATGCACGTCCATTAGTTAAAAAAGAGACAGGAATATCTGGATATATATCATGAACCCGATTTAATAACTCAACAACTACATCAGGAAAAACAGTAGGTTCTCCACCAGTAATGCCTATATGCTTTACATTCTCAGGTCTTAACTCAAGTATTTGTAAATTCATATCTAAAAAGTGACCAGAATTATCACAGACTTGAGGGCACATAATACAAGCACTATTACATTGATTTGTAATAAAGAGTGTTAAATCTTGCCAACTAGTACGATATAAAATAGAAACAATCCCATCTGGCATAATAGAGACAATATCGCCTGATTCATAATTAAGGAAGTCATTTGGTGAAAGTGTTAATTTGAGCTGACCATTATTACAAGTAATTAAGTCATCTTCTATATACACTTTACCTATATAGGGTTGTTCGATATTAATACCTTCAATTTTTGTACTTAACATTATCAACCTCAATAATTAATCCATGACCAAAAGACTTTATTGATTCTATCATCATTTAAACTTAGTAAATAGAAAATATAGTCTAAAGCACCTTTAGTTTTCTGACAGAAACTACTACTTGGTCTATGCCCTTCAAGAGTCCCATTTTCAGCATAATATCGTACAGGATCTGCGCCACAATACAATTGATATGCACAGGTTGCGCATTCAGGTAAGCACTCAACACAGGAAGCTTTAACAACCTCTTTAGCAATATCACCTTTGAAGAGCTCATTCCAAGTATTATCTTTTACATGACCTAAACAGAACCGTTTATCTCCACGTCGTGCTAACATACGCCCTTCGTCTGAGGCATAAACATAGCCGTTATAATCATAAATAACGCCACTTATAATATTGCCACATGGAGATTGCAAATCGACAAATCCAGTACTAAAAGGTGTCAAAATACGTTCTAATAGCAATGCTGCATAATACTCAATAAAATGGTACCCTTCTATATTTTTTTGAATAATATAGTTTAAAGCATTCTTATAAGCTTTGAGAAACTCTTCCGTTGAATAGCCTAACGTATTTACATTATCTACAGCATTACCATAAGGATTTAGAGCACGAATAAAAATCCCATGAAAATCATGTTTAATATATTCATCAACAACAAGAGGTAAACTATTTAAATTAGTCTTACTAACAGTAAGCAATGGTGACGCACCGTCTTGACCTAAAATAGATCTGGTTAAAGCTAATTTTTCTTCAAATACCTTGTATCCATCAATAAGGCCTCGTGGCTTACGATTAAAGTTTTGAATCTCTTGATCTCCATCAAGAGATGTAGAGATTGCAATATTATGACTTTTACAATACTCTAAGATATCTTTAGTAACCAATGTTAAATTAGTACAAATAACAAATTCCAATCGTCTCTTAGCAATCCGATTTACTATTTCTGCATACTCTACAATATCTTTAATTATAGGCCAGTTTAATAATGGTTCGCCGCCTTGAAATTCTATTTTTATAATCGGTGATGGAGATTCAAAAATCTTATTCACAATACACTTTGCAGTAGACCAGTCTAAATCTAAATCTTGCTCTTTTTCATTTGCACTACTGGCATGACAGTATCGACAATTAAAATTGCACCGTGCTGTTACAACAATCATATGTAATGATGTAAAATCATCTAAATATGCTTTTCTACTCTTTAATTGATTAGCTAATACATCAAGTTGAATCTCAAGGTCATAATCATCTGCTAAAAACTGTTTATCCTTTAACGCAAAATAAAAGTCTGATTTTCTATCAATATCGTTATCTAAAATATGATTGAAGTCATCACGATTTATAAATAAATGTTCTCCACCTTGATTAACTAAGAGCATTATCCCATTTGGTAACTCTGTAAACCCAAATGGTAAATAATGTAATTCAGGAAGTGCTGACACTAGTCTATCCCTCCTGCTTTATCAAAAGCTTTATGATAAATAATTTCCCTAAGTTTACCAAATCTATCATCTAAGTCAATTTGAACTTGTTTTTTTAGTGCTTCATTACAAAAGTCACCCAATAACTTTTCCAACTTGTCTTTATCAGCCTCTAATTTTAACTTAAACCAAACACCAACAGTATCAAAGTCTACTTCATCAACTTTAATATGGCACTGATTTGTAAACATATTCGCTGCATACATAACAGCTTTAGGCTCATAAAACTCTTTCTTCAATTCAACAAAATAAATGAAATCATTTTCTTTTCTAATAAAATAATTTGCCATACTAAACACCCAAGGCTTGTTTCATTTTTAAATATATCCGACCATTTTGTGGTAATCCATGTCTAGCTTGGAAATCATATATAGCTGCAACAACATCTTGTGTACGTCCACTACCAGATGAGAACTTATACCCATGTCGTTGTAGTCCAGCCCGAACAATATTAATATTAGTACTATTTAAATATGCCTCTGTTTGCCAATCCACAATACCAGATACAGGTAACCCATATTCTATTTGGAAATTCTTGATAGCTTGAACAGTATTAGGGCCCTTTTGTCCGTCTACAGTTCCAACAGAATAGCCTAAATCATTAAGTTGTTTTTGTATATCTGCAATCGGAAGAACATCTGTAGGTTGTGCAGGTGCAACATAGCCTTCATCTGAAGAGCTTGAGGAACTACTTGAATATCCACCAGAATATCCGCCTCCACGCCCATAAGAACTAGAGTAATGAGAATAATGAGATCTATGGGAAGAATGAGATCTATGACTATAATGTGCCATCTCCACTAGATCATTAGAAAAAATACCATCAATACTATTAAATATTTGTTTTTGGGGTAAGCTATCTTTCGACTTAAATGTAGTCCCCTTAAACTTATTGAGATTAACTGCACCAGTATGATCCAGAGTTTGCAAATCATCAGAATAAGGTGCCCAAGCTTGTGCAGCAGTAGGTAAGCCCAATTGTGCTAATACCCAAGAACTCACTGTAACAAATGTTAACCATGCTTTTTTTGACTTTTTCATAATAACCCTCACTTTTTATAACTATGAATATCAAATCAACTTAGAAGCCAATAAATAATTAGAACTATAAATATCATCATCAGACAGCCACAGCCTGTCTCTATTTTATTAGTATTAATTTCATTTTTCAGATTAGAATAATCCTTTTTCACATCATCCCAACTAGGTTCAGCAGGCTGATTTGTTTCCTGTCCAACATACAAAGATAATAAATTAAAACTACACTTAGGGCAGTTTACCCAAGCCTTTCTCATATTATGCCCACAATTAGGACAAACACGTGTATAAGGAATGCCTGTAGAAACTGAATTACTATCAAACTTTTGGTATGAGGTATAAGAAAGACCACTTCCTGGGAGTCCTATAGTATTCCGAATACCTGATCCATTTATTGTCGTATGAATTCCTCTACGACCAATGGTGAGGCTAGTACTTTTCTTATTAAGGTTAATTTTAATTCCTGGTGCAATCTTTATGGATTGTCTAAATCTAAAAAAGCCCACACTAAAGCCCCTCACTACAAACAACTTCACCCTTTTTTCATTATCAATTATATTATCTGATTTTTAATGTCAAAATTCAATTAATTCATTATAAATACCTTTAATAATTATTAAATATATACGGATAATCAATGAATATCTATAAGATGACATGATAACTATTAATTTTTAGATTGATAATAACAAAATAGAACCACCCCTATCAGGGGTGGTTCTTCTAAGAATATATTTAACTATTTGAGGCATATTATGTACCTCTAATTACCTTACTTCTTCCGTATTATATTTTTCTCCCTATTTCCTCCCTCCTTTCTCCCCCCTCGTTTTATTCTACTTTCACCGTCCAACGAGTTATCTCGTTAGGTCTCTCCAGGCGATAAATAGTTCAGCCACGACTTGAGGGTTTTGGCTGAGTTTGATGCGGGCTAGCATTTTACGGACGTAGTTGCAGTGTTCTAGCATCGCTTCGTTCAGTTTGTGTTTAACATGACGCGGGGATTGGTACACCAAGATGGGTGCAAAGTCCGCCACATGAATATAGCTCGTATCGGGTTCCGGACCTTCCGTAACGATATATTCATAGGGTATAGCCACGTTAAAGAGGCCGTACACCACGTCCTTACCGATAGGGCGGCGACATTTAATATGAGCAAAGGTGAGATGCGGACCATAGGTCTTAGGCGCCGTATAGCTGCTGCGTCGACCGTCACTGGTCATGATATAATTGGGTCTCAGCCCTTCCTGCATCGCTAGCTCTCGCATAATCGTGCGCATCGGCAGATGGACCATTTCTTCACGACCATCCACAAAATAGCACTTCGTACTGTCCCCACCACTAGGTTGATAGGTAGGAATAAAACAAACAATGTGATTCTTTGGATTCGTATAGATCAAATCCAAATCTTCTCCCTTAGATAGCCGAGCGGCCATCAAATCTGTTAGTTTATCATCTATTGCCATGGAATCCTCTCCAATCTAATCAGGAACATTCCTTTCAACAATACAATGAACACGTGTTCTGTGAAAGCAGATTAGCATGCTTTAATCTGCTGCTGACTTAATTGTATATCAGCCTGTATAATTTGTAAATATATATACAAAACTATAGAAATTTATGTATATTTAAAAACTTTATGATCTTGTAAAAGTTATGTATACCTTGATGTGTCATTATTTTCTCATTTAAATTGAGAATTGCATATTTTATGTATATTTGTTAATCGAGATTAAAAGAAATATGCAATATATAGGATATAAATAAGAAATTAAATTATAATAACTAATGTACACGCACGTCCTTAAAGTCCGTACTCAAATACCTACGCAGCTTCCGAATAGCTCGTTCGTGACGCCGTTGGATGGCTTGGCGGCTGCAGTTCAGTTCTTCACTAACCGATACCAAGCTTTGGCACTCACCGTAGACACGGCGCAGTAGGTCTCGTTGATCAGGAGATAGTCTGCCTAAGGCCCACACGAGACGCGCCCGTAGTCTATGTTCTTCATCGGCACTCATCACCATATCCGCTATATTCTCGCCAGATGCGAAAATATCCATACCAAAGGCGACTTCTCCATCATCGGTGGTGCGATCTGGAATGTGTATTTCACGGCGATAACGCAATCGCTCACGCTTCCAGTACCGCATGTAACCATACATGATGCCAGCTTTCACAAAGCCCGGGAACGGTACGGCCCCATTCAAATCAAAGCTATAAATCGATTCTATGAGGATGGCCCAGAGATAGCTCTCTACGTCCTCACGGAACTCGCGGTTTCCCATGCGATTCGTATAGTGCAAGATGAGCGGTCGATACCTGCGACAGAGCTCGATTTGTGCCGCATCATGACGAAGCTCGTCAGCGGACCACGGCTGATATCCCACCGTCTGAATCCGCATATTCGGCTTTTGGCAGATGGACACGAGACTCTTGTCCGACAAGGACGATAAGACCTGATGACCACAGACGAGGGTCTGTAATTTCAATTCCTCTGGAATACTTTCCCTAGACTCATTAGCTTTCGATAGTAAAGAATGAAATGGTAATGCCTGTGTTTCTAACATTTCTGACTGATAGTTATCACTTTGTAAGTTTGCAGTTTTAATACATATTTTTTGTACTAAAGGTTCTTCGTTTGTGTATAACATAAATCCCCTTTCCTGCCATGGCATAGCGCTTATGTACACAATACCGCGGAAAGAGTGTTTTGACAAATCAGCAATTCCTAGGAATTTCCCTATATTCTGTTATATTTGAGCCTTAGTTTCCATCCATAGTACACCATATCTATGCGATTCAAAGAGTAATTGCTGAAAATAGATAATTACTAAAAATGACACCACATACATAATGTGGTGCCATTATAAGAGGAAATATACTATCATTGGGTAATAGTATTCAATCTTTAGGTAGTAGTATTCAATCTGAAATTGTCTGATTAAATCGCAATACACGCGGCTTGGACAAAGTCCTTTAGCTGCGGTTTTACATGATTATAATATACATCAGCGCCATAACCGCGCACGATATCGCCCCAGTATTTATATACATAGCGGTACCAGAAATGGAACATACTGTTCGTAAAATGGTAATCCGCGTACTTTGCGTTCCCACGGTTACTTGCCTGAATACGGCCCACGAGTCCCATGGACATGAGATCGTTCAAACGAGATGTAAAGGTGCCACTTTTAATTTGGCTTTCTTGTAAAAGCTCTACGTAGTACGGTCTTTCCAAGCTAGCAAGGCCCGTTAAAATGGCATTGGCGCCAGTTATATTTTTCATATCTCGATGCAAGATATATTGTGTTTCTTCAAAGAGAGCTCCCGTTACTGAGAAGAACAAGTTAATAATATTCGTATCGATGCTTTCACCATTATCAAAGTATTGCACATAGGCAGGTAACCCACCGGTTACGGCAAAGACGGTGCGCAAATCATCCTTTGCATAGTGAAGGCCCAAGGATTTCATATCAACTAAGGAAAAAGGTTTCACCTCGAGATATTCGGACACGAAAGGACCGATAAGGCTGCGATCGCCAATGATGCGGCCATCGAGCTGTTCCAGACCATTAGCCATCAATATGATGTTCAAACGGCTCGTATCTTTATAGGTATCTAATAAATCGCGCAAGTGAATGGGAAACTGAGGAACTGCTTCCACCAAGGATGGATAATCGTCAATCACCACAGTCTGAGGTGTTTTCACACTGCTTTCAAAAAGTCTCACAAAAGCCTGCTGCAAACTCTCTACAGGCTCGAATGTATCTTGAGCATTAGCAGGAACAAAACGTGCCTCAAGAGCTCTATTTATATCAGCCACATGGACGGATTCATTAGCCATACGCCCCGCCAAATATATCGCCTTATGACGGCGTACAAGTTGCGAAGCCACATAGGATTTACCACTGCGATGAGGACCATATACAACACATAAACTCATTTGGCCCATTGCAATTCGGGACTGGATACGCTCTATAATTTCAGCACGTCCCACAAAATTCATATACTCACCTCCAACTATTTACGGAAATTATTATATCATAATTTTAAATCATTATTAAACTTTTTTTCATATAGTTAACATAGCTTTTTATTATGTTAATTTTTTTACGCATCAAATCAGAGCTTTTATGCGATACATGTTGCCTTACCATCATAAAAGGCCTTATGATTACTTTATTTTCATATACATTTGATATCAACATATCCTATAAGGCATGGTTATATAAGTTATACATTATAAGCTATACATATTAAACTATAGATTTTAATCTATATAGTTTAATCTGTATAATTTAATCTATATAGTTTAAAAATGACGTGCTAACCAAAAGGTATAGCACGTCATTTGCATATAAAGTATATTAAACTGTTACTGAATTTCTTAGTACTAAATCTCTTAGTACTAAGTTTCTTAATAGTAAATATCTAATTCGTAAATTCCTGATTACAAAATCTAATATTCCTGAATATCTTATGGATCCATTTGCGTTTGCATTTTCATCAATAAGATGCGCTTAATCGATTCATTGAGACGCTCGGTCGAAATCGTTCCATCCGCCACCGCTTGCGTCAGCGCACGATGGACTTCATCGATATGAATCGTATCCGCATCAACAAGAATGAGGTCACTGCCCGCCAAAATGGAAGCCACAGCGTAATCGCCTATCTTTTGGTTAGATTGCAACGCACCCACATCGATACGGTCCGTCATAACAATCCCCTTATAGCCGAGCTCCTTGCGAAGCCAACCGTCTATAATCGGCTTAGAGGAACTCGCCAAGTGTTCGTTATCGATAGCAGGAATCTGGATGTGACTCATCACAAGCATATAGCTATTCGCCGTCGTCTGCGCAATGAGACGTTTAAAAACAGCTACATCATTATTGCTGAGATACGCTTTCGCCTCATTAGCTGATCCAAAGGATGCATCCCCTAAGGTCACCGCCGGAAAGTAGTTATAAGCGGACCACATATGATTGATTTGGTAACGCTCCACCATGGCAAGGTTTATGTGACCCGCCCACGTGGGGTCCGATGTATAGGACATATTTGGTACGCCAAGGTTAGCATTAGGCCCAATAACCAAGTTAAAGCCCATATCCCGCATTTCAATAGCAGATCGCGTGGCCAAATTAATGATACGATCCATAGGCAATTGCCCCCACCGATTGGGCTTCGGCAACCGCAAGAAACTTTCATTCCCATGCAATATGCGATCACGATGCACCGCAATATAGGGTGTCACCATACTAGAGGTTATCGCCGTTTGCATAATATCGCTGGTGAAAGTTTTCACTTGGTTCTTATTAATAAGATTTTCATTCGTTAACATAACGCCACTGACACGGTATTTTCGGATTACATCCTTTTGGGATTGTCCTATCGTACTACCATGAAGGCTGATCATCATCAGCTGCCCCACCTTATCCTCTTGAGACATGGCCGCAATCCAAGTGTCCACCTTTTCAGACACGGGTTTATTGGACTCCAGGACGGCACGGTACGATACGGTTCGTACCGTTTCTTGTTCTGCCTGACTCTCATGTTGGCATCCAGTTGTACCAACGACAGCAACTAGTAAGGCGAGGCCACTCAGGACCCGCCGAAAAAACTGGTTCATCTCTCCTAAAAGCTCCTTAATGCTTACGCAATATTATGAATATTATGGGCTTTCTATGTTGCTCTCCCAATGCAACACCCATAAGTCCCCTCTTGATCCGTACAGTATATTTTTATATTATACACTAAATGATTCATCTTTTCCTCATAATAAAATAATTTTTTTATACTGAATTATTATAATAAAGTTATACAGTAAAAATATGTGAATTTTGAATAATTATATAAAAAAATCCTACGAATCGTTTAAAAAGTGACCGCACTGTAACAAAAGGCTACGTGAGTATCAAGTCACTCATGACCCGTAGGATTTTCTATTTTATGTTATTATACCCTAAACAGCTAACGCTACTATATGTTTATAAACATTGAGTTGCCGTAACAGCCTACTGTTTAAGTAATCGACTATTATTAACCTTTAAATTTTTCTTTCTTTACTAGCACATCGTCAATACTAACCTGCACCATATTTAAGCAATCGGCTATCATTAGCCTTTGAATTTAGGGGATGTTGGGCATGTTTCAGGTGTTACGTCCTTACGTGTACCAAGAACCGCACTACGGTTTGTGTAGTGTGTATGTAAAAGTTCGTGTGCCTTATGGCCCAATGGTTCACCCAAGAAGTCTTTGTACAACGCTTGAATTTCAGGATTTTCATAGGACGCAACCCATTTGTAGTTTTCGTCAGCTTCGTAAAGACCGCCGATACGCGCTTCCTTAGTTTTCACGGCTTGCGGCAATTTAGTGCGCGGTTGGCCGCCACCACCAATGCAACCGCCTGGGCACGCCATAACTTCGATAAAGTCGTAGTGTTTACCGCTGTCTTTCAATGCATTCAAGAAGTCACGTGTATTTTTACCACCGTGAACAACGGCAACGGACAATGTTACGTCATCACCCAATTGAACAGTTGCCTCTTTTACGCCTTCCATACCGCGAACGTCCTCGAGGTGAGTCAACGCATATGGAGGTGGCTCTTTATCAGTGAGGAGCTTGTAAGCCGTACGCATCGCCGCTTCCATAACACCACCTGTGTTACCGAAGATGATGGATGCGCCAGTTTCCATGCCGATTAAGTCGTCGAATTGAGATTCTTCCACTGTGTTGAAGTCGATATGTTCCTCTTGAATCCAACGAATAAACTCACGAGTTGTAATGGAAATATCTGTATCCATGCCAAGGGATTCGTCATTGTGGTAACGAGCCGCCGCATTTTCTTCTTCCCGTTTCGTTTCTGCTTTTTTAGCCGTACAAGGGTTTACAGATACGGATACGATCTTACGAGGATCGATACCTTTTTTCTCTGCAAAGTACGTTTTAATCATAGCCGCTTCCATAGCGATACAAGAACGTGTGGAAGACAAATTAGGAATCAATTCAGGGAAGTAGATTTCCGCAAAGCGTACCCACGCTGGGCAGCAGCTTGTAAACTGAGGAATTTGACCACCATTTTTAAGACGTTCCACAAGCTCGGATGCTTCCTCCATAATGGTTAAGTCCGCACCAAAATTAGTATCTACTACATAGTCTGCACCAAGTTTACGCAAGGCACCAACCATTTTGCCTTCCAAGAATGTACCTGGTTCATAACCAAAGCCTTCACCGATGGATACACGAACTGCTGGAGCTGTTTGGATAACGACGATTTTCTCAGGATCAGCAAGGGCTGCTTTTACCTTTTCAAGCTCAGATTTAGCATGCATGGAGTCGAATGGGCATGCTGCCGCACATTGACCGCAATGGATACATACAGGCACATCGCCGTTTGCATCAAGGTCGTAGTAATCAAGTACGCTCATTACATCCGCACAAGCGCGACGGCATAACGTACAGTTTTTACACTTGGAAATGTCGTGATAAATGGATGGATTGTCCAGTGCAATCGGCACGCGTTTATCGATAAATTCGTATTGAGACATGAGGACCTCCTCTAACAAACTATAACTACCAAACCTATTGGGGCGAAATATGCTAAACTACGGAGCACTGCGCCCAAGCCATACTTCTGCATCTTACCTATAGTATACGCTATGGTGAAAGTTTATACTATGTAGAATTGTTACACTTTTGCACAAAACCTCCGAAAAAGTGTACTATAAATCACATTTTAACATAGAAAGATGAATAATTCATCTATCTTAAGAGCGTTAACTAACGTGCCTTAATAAGTGACTTACTTATAGCGCTATAAAAACTAATGGCTTAATTGTTAATACTATAAAAGCTAAAACAAAATTATATTATACATAAAAAACGCACGTTCTTCTAAAGAACGTGCGCCAGTGAAGCTTTCACAAAATCATTCAATCTAGACAAGCCGGTACTAAGCAATAGTGTACTCGTCTGTAGGATTCAATTATTTACCGCCCCAAATAAGTTGGAATACAGCGTACGCAGGCGTACCTGGCTCAACTTTACGGCTATTTTTATTAACTTGTTCCTCTTTTACAACATAACCTTGTGGGTTATAAAGAGTCACCTTAAGATCCTTAACTTCCCGTTTTTTATGATTGAACTCTTCAGTCACGATATAGTGGTAACCTTCGTAATCCATAGCTTTAATGTCCATTACCGCTTTTTTATCATCTTTTTTAACGGAATCATTGTCGATAGACCAAGTAACACCATTGCTATCTGTGCCTACTGTATACCAATTAGCCGCATCAACACTACCAATACCGCCGATTAATAATGCGCCTGCTGCCAAAACAGCTGCCAATGTTTTTTTCATATTAATACCTCTCAAAGAAAATACAAAAATATACAAACTAGTATATAAGGGAAAACTAAATGTTATATGAAAACTATCTCTATCAACCCACAACATGGTAATTCATCTTCTCTTAATTTCGAAAGAAGCGATAGAAATTCGGCATAAGTTGAGTAACTAACTCTGTCGGTTCATATAGAACAAACTTCTTCACTTTTCTTGCTTTCAATAACTTTGCGTCTTTTAAAATTTGTAAGTGTCTCGATACGCTTGATTCAGTCATTAATAAAATTTGCGCTAAAGACTGTGTCGTACTTGGTTTTTCCAAAACATAATTCATAATTTGCAACCGCACTGAATCGCTCAAGGCTTTAAAAATAGTAACTAATCCCTCCGGTGTGGAGTTATAATAACTTGGTTGCTCCGCAATATCATAAGTAATAGCAATTCCTTGATTAAAAGATTCAACAAACAGATGCGGCCAAATAAAATAACTTGGTAACAACATAATAGAGTCACTGTCCTTTAAATAAACCTCTTGATTAAAAGGTTTAATAATAGCTAAAGCTCCTTTTTCCCAATGGATTCGATCAATTTGTAAATGATTAAACATCTCTATAAAACCTTTTTCCCTCAAAAATGAAGATTGCTTTTGTATTTCAATTAAAAGCTTTTGCTCAATTGATTTTTCTTTCCAAGTATCATCAAAAATTGATTTTCTATACCAATCAATAAAAGAAAAAAGTCTCCTATAAACACTTGTAGCATTTCGCTTCAAATCTTTAAGCAATTGATCATTTTCATTTAAAGAAAAATCTTTCCACTCTAGTCCTTTTGCTAATGTTGGAATAAAGGCATTTTCTCTATCATCTATTATTCTCTCCAAATACTCAATTAATTGAATAGTCGGATAATTAACCAGAAATTTCTTTAAATTTTGTATTTCCTCTTCAATCGTTGTCATATGATAACGAAAATTACAAAGTAAAATAGGAGAGACCCCCAGTTCATAAAAAAGTTGGAAATAATGAAGATTCTCATAAAATTCTTCAGTAAGTTTATCTTGTATCTCAATCACCCAATCAATATTAGTTCCATGATGGCGCGGATTTAAAAGCACATGTAAACTTCTAAAAAGTTCATTTAAAGGGGAATACACAAATTGTATTCTTTGTATTAACGTTTCATTTGTTTCCAAAGCATAATCGCTAAACCGAATTGTAATAGACATAAACATCCTCCTAAACGATTCGATATTTTTTGAATCGTTTGATTATAGACTTTAGACTTATTATATTATACTTAATAGTTTTAAAGAAAAGGAGAAATCTTTATGAATAAACAATTGCAAGATTTACTCATAACAATTGTTGCAGGTATGGGAATGTTATTATCCACTCTCGATACAGGAATTATCAATATAGCATTACCCTTTTTAAAAGAACAATTTCAAACTTCAACTGATATTGCAGCCTTCACAATAACCGGTTATACTTTAGCTTTAGCTATCTCTATCCTACCTTTAGGCGTATTAAGCGATAAATTTGGAAAATTAAAAATTTCGTATTTAGGATTCGTGCTTTTTGGTCTAAGTTCTTTATTTTGTGGCTTAATTAACAATATCAGTTTATTAATTATTGGACGAATTTTTCAAGGCATAGGAGCGGCTGCTTTACAAGCTACTTCTGCCGCACTAATTACAACTTTAGTTTCTGAAAAACGTAAAAATAGCTCTATTGGTATCCTCGGAATTATGATTGGTTTAGGCCCTATTCTAGGGCCCTCTTTAGGCGGGATCATACTTTCGTTAAGTTTCTGGCAACTTATTTTTTTGATAAATATTCCTTTTGTAATTTTTGGAATTGCATGTAATAATTTCCTTCTCAATAAACTCTCCGAAAAAAACAACAACCGACAATTAGATATGCTTGGAATTACTATAAACACTCTCATGTTAGTTTCTCTCTTATTAGGATTATCTTTATTAAACAAATCACATCTATTTGTAGTTGGTATAATCCTGATACTATCTAGCTTGTTGCTCGGAATTATATTTTACTATGTGGAACTTAATAACAAACACGCACTTATCGATATCAAAGGATTAAAAAATAATCCTCAAGTAATCTCTTACCTTTTTCAAACAGTTACTTTTGGCTTTGCCTCTGCAATGATCTTTTTACTTCCCCCCTTCATTTTTGAACAATCATATCATCTAGAAGTGGGGCAAACTGGATTTCTTGTTCTAGGAGCTCCTACAGGGCTGGTGCTTTTTTCAAGAATATCCAGTAAAATCAATAACGGCAATAAAAATAAGCTATTTAGCCATATTGGTCTAAGTATTATTATCATATCCTTGATTTTTCTCTTACTGATCAATCCTAACTGGCCTTATCAACTCTTAACATTAGGATTATTCATCTACGGTATTGGTGGAGGATACTTTCAACCTGCTAATATTGCCAGTATTATGCAAGCCAGTCCTATGGAAATCCAAGGAAGTACAGGCGCTTTGCAACGAATGCTGCAAAATGTTGCGATTTCAATCGGTTCAGCTATTGGTGCAACTTGCTTAAATATCTGGTCAAATGATTTATTATTAGCAACTCGAATTGGATGGGGAATTACACTAATTCTGGTTATTATAAGTTTAAAAGAAGTATTTAAATTTTCCCATCATAATAGTTAATACAATCTAATCCAGAGGCTGTAATTAAAACTAAGTTTTAATTACAGCCTCTTTGTCATATCTATTCAATAACATACCTACCTAAAACAAAAACACACTCACCTTGGAATATTCTCTCTGTATGAAAAAATGAATCTGACACGATTGAATATGGATATTCGCCCTGTAAAAGTACTAATGATATAGAAAACCTCGAACTACTCTGAAAACGACTTAGGTCACTTTTTCTCCCTAGGAAGTCTAGCAAGGCCCCTTATGGGATTAAATAATCCAACGGATTTGAAAGCGGATATTCGCCCTGTAAGAGTACTAATAATATAGAAAGCCCCGAACTATTCTGAAACCGACTTAGGTCACTATGGAGGCTTTCAGGATAGTTCGGGGCTACTTATACGTTCTGAGTATCTAAATAGACAGAGCGAATATCAGCTTCTATTAAATTGTTGGATTATTTACCCCATAGGGCCTGCATAACTTCCGCCCCCATGGTATCCGGTTCAATTTTCGTAGGTTTTTGTGCTTCTTTACTGGATAGCAATGCTATACCAGCATTGCTATATACTGTTGTATCAAGTTCTGTCCATGTTTTTTCTTTACGATCAATTCGTACTGTGTAGATATATGTAAAGCCTTCAACATTGTTGATTCTAACAAGTACTGTAGCCGCATCATCTGTTTTATATACAGAAGAGTTGTCAATAAACCATGCCGCATCGTCAGCATCAGCATCGATATAGTACCAGTCAGCAGCACTAGCTTGACCAAAGCCACCTACAAAGAAAACCCCTGCTGCAAACATAGCAGCTAACCATTTTTTCATTTTTAAACTCCTCAACACTAGAGGCGACCATCTAAGATGGTCGCCCATGGTTACTTAATAGTTATATAGTGTTTTATATTATTCTACTTCTTCTTCGATTTCAGCGCCTGGAATAACAGCAATACTAGCTACCTTATCACCTTCGTCGAGGTTTTGTGTTTTCACACCAGAGATAGCTTTGCCCTTCTTCACAGCGATATCATTCATATTGAAGCGGATGATTTTGCCTTGCTCAGAGATAAGCATAACTTCGTCATCGTTATGAACAACTTCTACGGCTACTACATCGCCGGTTTTATTTGTAATCTTGAAGTTCTTAGAGCCTTTACCACCGCGTTTTTGCAATGTGTAAGCTTCCGCATCATTGCGTTTACCAAAACCTTCTTCAGAGATAGTAAACACTTGTGCTTCACTTTCATCAGTATTAAGAACACCAGCACCTACAACTACGTCGCCTGCATTTAATTTAATACCGCGCACGCCGTGAGCCGCCCGTTTCATGAGGCGCACATCATGTTCGCTGAAGCGAATAGCAATGCCCAATTTAGTACCAATCAAGATATCTTGGTTGCCAGTCGTTACGTTAACGGAGATCAAACGATCGCCTTCATCGAGGTTAATTGCATTGAGGCCAGAACGACGGATATTGCGGTATTCTTCAATAGCTGTACGTTTTACAACGCCGAACTCAGTGACCATGAATAAATTTACATCTTCATGGACCCGTTCAAGGTCTATCATAGTCGTAACGGATTCGCCTACTGCGAGTGGCAATACGTTAACCATAGCGGTACCGCGAGAGTTACGAGAGCCTGCTTCCGGCACTTCGTATGCCTTGAGGCGATATGCACGGCCTGTAGATGTGAAGAATAACAATGTATTATGGGTCCGCACATGCATAATTTGCGTTACATAATCATCTTCCTTCGTCTTCATGCCGATAACGCCAGCGCCGCCTTTATGTTGGTTGCGATATACGTTCGCGTTCATGCGTTTGATGTAACCTTGTTTAGTCAAGGTAATAACCATTTCTTCGTCAGCAATGAGGTCTTCTACATCAAGATCGGATGTATCGATGGTGATTTCAGAACGACGAGGGTCGCCGTATTTTTTCTTCATATCATCGAGTTCGTCTTTGATGATTTGACGTTGACGCGCTTCGCTAGCCAAGATAGCTTTCAAATCTTCGATCAATGCCAACAATTCCTTGTATTCGTCTTCGATTTTCTCCCGTTCCAAGCCTGTTAAACGGCGTAAACGCATGTCGAGGATGGCTACCGCTTGTTTCTCTGAAAGCCCGAATTTTTGCATTAATGCATTACGTGCAATTTCGTCAGTTTGGGAACTGCGGATGGTAGCGATTACTTCATCGATGTGGTCGAGGGCAATCAACAAGCCTTCCAAGATGTGAGCACGCGCTTCGGCTTTGTTAAGTTCGAATTGAGTGCGGCGTACGATAACATCTAGACGATGATCTAAGTAGTAACCCAATACTTCTTTCAAATTCAATACGCGAGGATGTCCATCTACGAGAGCTAGCATAATCACGCCGAATGTTTCTTGAAGTTGAGTGTGTTTATATAATTTGTTAAGTACGATGTCTGGTTGCACGTCAGCCCGTAATTCGATAACGATGCGCATACCTTGGCGGTCAGATTCATCGCGAAGTGCTGTAATGCCATCGATGACCTTATCACGGCTCAAGTTCGCAATGGTTTCAATGACGCGAGCCTTATTCACTTGGTACGGAATCTCAGTCACTACGATTTTATGCTTGCCCTTGGACATCTCTTCGATGGTCGCACGAGCACGCATTTTAACGCTACCACGACCTGTAGAGTACGCTTTTTTGATGCCTTCTCGACCCAAAATGAGTGCACCAGTCGGGAAGTCTGGACCTTTAATAGCGGTCATCAATTCATCTACAGTCACATCCGGATTGTCAATGAGCATCGCTAGGCCATTACATACCTCATTGAGATTATGTGGTGGAATATTTGTCGCCATCCCTACGGCGATACCGCTAGAACCATTGATGAGAAGATTAGGAATCTTCGCTGGCAATACAGTTGGTTCTTGCAAGCTTTCATCATAGTTCGGCATGAAATCAACAGTTTCCTTGTCGATATCGGCAAGCATTTCCGTTGTAATCTTCGCCATACGTACTTCGGTATAACGCATCGCAGCGGCACTATCGCCGTCGATAGAGCCAAAGTTACCGTGGCCGTCCACCAAGAGGTAGCGCGTATTGAAATCTTGCGCCAAGCGAACCGTCGCATCATAAACGGAACTATCACCATGTGGATGATACTTACCGAGTACGTCACCGACGATACGAGCGGATTTCTTGTATGGTTTATTTGGCGTCATGCCTGTTTCATGCATCGCATACAAAATACGACGATGTACTGGTTTCAAGCCATCGCGCACATCTGGAAGCGCACGCATAACGATTACGGACATTGCATAATCGATGTACGCGTTCTTCATTTCTTTATCAATCTGAACGGGATGAATATTCCCGTGGGACCATTGTTGGTCTGCCACAATCTCACCTCATTTTACTAACACTGATACTAATTCATCATATAATTATAGCATTTTTAAGGGTTTAACGCTATCTTTTATGTCTATTTACATACTAAATATCGGTTATATCGAGCTATCATTTTTAATGTATTATTAATGGAATATATTTCAAACTATTCTTGTTAACAACGCAATTCTTTAAGAAAATTTTCTTCACTCGCCTGCATTTTAATAATAAAATCGTTATAACTAGAAGCATTCTTGGGGATTTTTAGACCACATTTTAGAACATAAATACCTTCTCTAGGACTAACATTATTTTCATACTTTGTTCCTTGATTTAATATTAATTTTTTACTACCTGTCTCCTCAGAGTCTGGGTATAAATAGTATCCCTTTTTAGCATCAAATCTAAACATGTATGCTAACACTTGTAAGTAATCTTTTCCGCTAATATTTTTTATAGGTTTATATTTTGCATCTGCAATAATTCGATTACTTGCATCTCTACCAATAAAATCTGGATAAATCAACCCCTGTTGTCTACCCCCTGAAAATAGTTGTTCCGAACCAGACCCAGATTTATTTTTAGGATGATAAAAATCTTTACCAATTAGTAAATTAATATACTCTTCCCAAAGCCATGCACCATCAAATAATATGCCATATGATGTATTATAGCCAAAACCAATTTGTCCTTTCTGATTTTGTAATATCAAAATACATAAATTCTGTAATGCTCTATATTCATGATAATATGCATGTCTAACTAGATTCTTTTTATTTTTATTAATAATGGTCTGCCTATCTTGAACTCTATACGTAAATGTAACATCTACGATTAATTGTATCTCCATTTTTACATTAGAAAGTAACATGTTACCATATGATGTATTCTTAATAAACTCAATGGTGTGTCTTACCAACTGTAACAAATAATTATCATAAGAAAACGTCCTTTGCTTATATGCAATACGCCCTACAAAAGGAGTATTACATTTTATATGTCTCGCAATATCTATAGAACCTTTAATATTACTATCATTGTACTCGTTACATACATATTGTTTAAAAATACCTTTACGAATGGCTACTTTTAAAAGATAGGGAAACAAAAAGCACAAATAGTTTATAATGCTATTCTCATTATTACTATCTGTTTCCAAATTAACAACATTTGGAATATCTAGCACACGACTCAGTAAATATTGAAAAAAATAATCATCATCAATTTCACTAAACCTAGATTTTATAATTAGTCGTTCAAGTCCACAACCAAGAAACCCCATAATATTGCCAGTTTTATAGGAGCCATCTTCCATTCGAAGAATGGTTTGACTGCCTTCCACATCTTGAGATTCAGAGATTGTCTGAGGAAATAGAAATATTCCTTCTTTTTCAAGGTTTTTTAAAGTCTTATTAAGAATCTTAGCCTCTAAATTTTTAATCTTATAAAAATCTTTTTTTTCAATTTTAGAGTTATCTTTAATTCTCAGTGGATCCATTGTTTTCACCCAAATAGGCATCCTCAAACGCTTTCATTAACTCATCTTCGTTATACATACCTTGAATATAATCATGTAGAAGTGGCTGTAAGTAATCAGTCCACAACTCATTAGCATCAATATCTTTTAGCTTTAGAAAATATGCAGGGCCAATTTGATAGTTTTTATTTAGCCCTTCAGTTTTAATAATCTCCGTATTAAGAGCATCCATTCTCTTAATCGCATCATCTATCTTTGTTTTCTCTTCCAAAACATTTAACATATCCTCACTATCTTTTGGCGTAATTTCTATAAAACGGAATCGTCTACGCATAGCAAAATCAAAGCTGTCTACAGAACGATCTATGTCATTCATTGTCCCAATAATATACACATTTTCAGGAATATAGAATTTTACATTTAAGTTATCACGCAAATTTGCATATTGTGTCGATACAGCGCCTGATGGGCCTCTATAATTAGGATCTATAGAGAAAAATAGTTCACCAAAAATTTTGGAAATTTCACCTCGATTAATCTCATCAATGATAAATACATATTTTTTAAGGGCCTCACGCTTTATATCAGTATGATCCTCTTCTATATCTTTCATTTGAGAAAGCTCATTGTAGAGTGCTATATAGTAAGAATATCTTTGTCGATTATTGTTTTTACCAAAAAACGCTCTCACATCTTTAGGCTGTTTAAACGACTTATCTTTAGGGGCCATTAATAGTTGTATAATATCTTCAATCTTTAACGTCCTAGTACTTTTTTCATTATTAGGAATATTAATGGTTATGGTTTCATCATCATTGTCAATAATGGTAAACTTATTTCCCCTTTGTATTTTAAATTCTTTATCATTACAATTTGAAAGAAACCTCTGAATTTTTCTGCGAAGCCTTTTTTCTGCTTCAGATCTATTAGAGTTTTCAAAATTTGCTCTAGCTTTATCAACAAATAACTTAAATACACCATCACACAATACAAATTCCATACCATCATCATTAGAATTAGGTTTTATACCTTCAACAAAATCCGTGTAATCATAGCTTGGATGGAATTGTACAAATTCAACCTGTTTTTTTTCATCATCTGTAAGCTTAGTATAATCACTCTTCATTCCGTCAGTAACAATATTAGCGGCTATACTTTGAGCTAAATATGTTTTCCCCGTACCTGGAGCCCCACGCAAAATTATATTTTTAGCAACCTTCAATATATCGGAATACTCTTTTATAGTTTTCATAAATTACTCCCTATCCATCTAAAAAAGTACTAACCCACAGTATTATTTCATTTATATTTCATATTCTACCATAAAAAAAATTTTTTTATTAAAATAATCAAGTATTTGCAATTGGTCAATATACTTATATATACCAACATTCAATACAAAAGGACGTGTAGTGTTATACTACACGTCTTTTATATAATTTCGTATTCATCTCTAGCTATTATGTATTATCCAACAAAACACTACTAATGAAATTTATCTTTAGCCAAAGATTATTCATATTATCATTACCATAGCTTTCAAAGTTAATGCACCGCATGTTGTATCATATGATCTAAAATGCTAATAAAATCTCGTTCTACAGCCGAAGTGTCGTTACCAGTACTGCCAATACCTGTTAGCATGGTTTCTTTCCAATCATTTTTTGCCATAAATCGAAAGGCAATCAAATACTTAGCTTTTGTTTTGTCCGCTTCTCCTTTTGGTAGATAATAAAAGCCTACGCTTCTATCAGAACGAGGGTGCAATAACGCTGGGTTGTCTTGCGGTTTATACAAGCTATATATAGATTTCATAAAGGTTAGAATATCTCCACCCTTTACAGATTCGTCTACAAAGATAATCTCATCATATGTGAATAGAGATATCTTATTAGTACCTGCTACACGTGTCGCTTTAGACTTAGCTAGCTCCAAGGCTTCCTCGTGCGTCGCCATCCGCATGCCATACTGCTTAGCACGTTCCACTAACGAATCATTCAAATGAACTAAATACGCTTGTGAATACGCAAAATCCGCATCATTTTTTCGCTCGCCACCAGGGGCCGGCAATGTTGGCGACTTGACTACAGAATTTGTAGTAAAGGAAATACCATTACTTTCATCATAAAACACATATACATTTCGCTGGAATGGCTTCTCCTTCTCCACCACAGATGACTGAAGAACAAGATTCGGATGTACAACCGAAAACTCCTTCTCCACGCTAGACTTGATATCCTCTGGTGTAGCAGGATCACCATTCTCCGTCGTCCAAATGAAAGAACAACCACTCAACACAACACTACAAACACCAACGATACCTAACAACACAAACTTAACAAACAACCTCATACACAAAACCTCCCCTCTCTCTATGTAGAAACTATAGAATGAATATGCTGGGATAACTATGGATAGGACTATATTATTATTGATGGGACACCTCTATAGCTAGTGTTTTAAAAAGTGCTATTACCTATTGATGAGCGACTTAGGTCACTATGGAGCGAAGAGATAGGTAATAGCACTTTTTAATTAATTACGTATATAGTTCTCGGGCCCCATCAATAATAATTACCTATTAACTAGTTCATCTAGCATATTCATCCTGTAATTTTCTATTACGTTCATAAAGAATTGATTGTGTATCGGGTTTTCGCTCATTCCGAATAGATGGCTATTGCATTCACAGTCGCTACACCCAAAATTCGGTACATTCCATTCCGCAATAGCTCGCACCGCATCAGCGAGAGCACATTCTACGTCAATTTTAGTTAGATCTACATCTGCGCTTTCACGAGCAGCCGAAGCATCGTCAGAGAGTTTACCTTTACGCCGTTCTTGAGCAGAAATTGTCATAGCCTGCGGCCGCCCACTAGTACGAATCGGCAAGCCCGCTATCATTTCACAGTGACCGCGGAAGTAATCTAGATGCCAATGCATTTTCTTCCGTTTTCGTTTATGCCGTTCAATGCGTTTCGTTAAATTTGCCTTTGCGGAACCAACATACATATAGTAACCAGGTTTGAAATGCATCATCCCTTTAGAACCGATTTCGAGATCTAGATCGTGATCGAGGTACATGACCATCACATACACGCCACTATCATGAGCCTCTGTATCGAGGATACTACTAGGATAGGAACATTCATGTGTCACCGTAGGCATGGTGAAAGTCTCATCCCACGCCACAGCAACAGCTTTCCAATCTAATGAAGGTGCCACCTCTTTAAAGGTTTTAGCAAATTCCAAATCCGTATGATAATCTGGCAAGAACCACTGCGCTTGGTCCCATTGTATGAGGAATAGAACACCCGTGTGATAGCCTTCGTTTTGTAATTCTTTCAGATGCAATAAATGCTTGCGGCCTCGCTCTGTAATAGCATCAGGGAACATGGCTCCCGTCTTGGAAAACAAGGTACAAGACTTAACCTCTAATAAAAACTCATCCCCCTTATCATTGGTGAGGAGCAAGTCAAAGCGAGATGATGTGCCGTGTAGTTTAACCGTATACTCCCGTCTCACTACGCGCCACTCCTCCCAACCAGGGATACGTTTATTTTCAATCAAATGTTCCGCCACATCGTTGCTGTAGTTTGTATCGAGCATGATAACAACGCCATCGCGCTCGATGCCTACCACGCGATATTTCGTCTTCGCATCCGGTTTATCGTGAGGCACGATGTACATCGTTACCCCCGTAAACAAGAGCTCCCACATGCGACCCGGATTTGGCAAATGAGCGAGCACACTTTCACCATTCAAATCTAAAGTCACCACAAAACGGTTCGGGCGACCTATATATGTTGCTTTTAAAATAGTATCGTAAAGGACTTTCATCGTTTCTCCTACATCAAGAACATTCTATATGTCTATTATACGATATGTAACCTTGGGTTTCATCTGTAAACAGTATCGTATATAATGATAGTTAGTAAACAATCAATAATTAATATTAAAAAAGTTCTATTTTTGTAGCTTGAGTTACATTATTGTTTGTTAAAATGGTTTATACTAAGAGCGTCGGGTCAGTATTCTAAATACCCATACTGATCATTACGCCGGGTTTTGATGAGGCATCGCCTAGTTGATCTCATCCCACTTGTCCGTATATATGTGCGAAGCTTTCACAAAACCCTAGGGCGTAAATAATTAATATATAAAGAGTTTAATAAATTAACTAAGTAGTTTTAGCCACTATTCTCCGCAGAGAGGGCTCGAGAAAGGATTTAATATGGCACAAATTGCAGCAAATTTACAACGCATAAAAAACGGTCAACGCCGTTATGCAATTACACCTCGCGTTCCTGCAGGTTTCATTCAACCAGATCAATTACAAAAATATATCGACGTAGCGAATGAGTTCGGCGCTGTTCTCAAATTAACTGGCAGCCAACGCATTATGATTACGAATTTGAAAGCAGAAGACGTAGATAAAGCATGGGAAATGCTTGGTATGGAGCCAGCATACACTGTGTCCAACCGCGTGCGCAGCGTAAAAATCTGCCCAGGTACTACCTTCTGTAAACGTGCTAAACAAGACAGCGTACACCTTGGCATGCAAATTGAACGCAAATATTTATCTCTTGAAATGCCAAGTAAAATGAAAATCGGCGTGTCCGGTTGTCCAAACTCTTGTACTGAAAGCCGCATGAAAGATGTGGGCGTTATCGGTACTGTAGACGGTTGGAATGTATACGCTGGCGGTAGCGGCGGTGCGCATCCTCGCATCGGCGACCTCATCGCAGAAGTTAAAACAGAAAAAGAATCTCTTGCATTAGTTGATCGAATCATCGCATACTATAAAGAAAACGCACAAATCGAACGCATGGGCGAATTCATCGACCGCATTGGTTTAGAGGCTTTCAAAGCAGCTGTATTGGGCGACCTTGAAGGGGCTCCAGCTGAAAGTAAGTCCGAAGAACCAGCTGTGTTCTTGCCTGGTCAAGGTAACGATCCTGAAGTAGAAGCACCACGCCTCGAAGCAGGTTCCCCTATCACTCCAGACACAATTATTCGCGACATCGTTGAAACCTACCCACATGTTGTACCTGTATTACAAGGTATTGGTATGGGCTGCTTAGGTTGCCCATCTGCAACAGCTGAGCCATTATGGCAAGCCGCAGAAATCCACGGTTTTAATGTATACGATTTAGTAGAGAAATTAGAAACAGCACGAAAAGGAGCTTAATATGTCCGCATTCTTAGGTCACATCCATTACTGGTTATATCGCAAAATTCAATTGCTCGTTGAGCGTGAAAATTTGATTTTAGAAAAAACGTCTAAAGTTGTTGATGATTTGGCGGAGGAACTACACTCCATCTCCGTAGATACATACGGCGAGCCAATTAATCCAAGCATTCCCTTGGAAAATATCATAGACCATGGCAATATTCACGGCTGGTTAGCTAACCAAATCAACATCGCTTCCGTTCGTGAAGCAGCTTTCATCAAAGATATGCTCGACACAAATTCCGGCGATGAAGCAGTACACGTAGTAACCGCTATTCTAGATGCCTTTGCAGTACAAGGCCAAGCATGTGGCGTTGTGGCTCAAGATAACCTTGAAGAACACACTGCACCAGCGATTTACAATGCGTTACAAAACTTCTACGTAAATGGCATGCCTTGCGATGGTGGTGACCAAGTGGTTTCTGAAAGTCCAGATGAATTTACCTGGGTTGGCGACCACAGATTACAAGCAGGCTACTGGCGTACAGCGGGCGTTGACCCTAAGTTCATGGCATTAGCTTACCAAACATGGTTCGAGGCCTTTGTAAAAGCTATCGATCCAGCCTTTGAACTTGTAACGACAGAAGAAAACGGCACACGTTTATATACAATCCGTAAAAAATAATATAAATTGAGTATTAGCGTAAGCTTTCAAAACATAAAAAGCTAACATTAGGAGGTCCATTATGGCAGGCACAGTTAATCAAGAATTAGGTTTATTATTCCAAGGCCCTAACTATGTAATCGTAAAAAAAGGCGGCAAAGCTGGTGAAAAGGTGGAAAAACATAACCATCCTGAAGCTAATGTCATTTTTACAGTTGTAAAGGGTAAAGTACAAGTGTTCCTTAATGAAACTGAAGAACATGTACTCGTACCAGGCCAAGTATTGGAATTCAACGGCGACAACTATATCCAAGCTACACTCGTAGAAGACAGCGAATTCGTTGTAAACCTCATTCACAAACCAGAATAAAATACCAAAGGACAGTTGATACAAACAACTGTCCTTTTTATATGAACTATGTATTAAAAAGAAATCATATAGTTATTAAGTTTTATAGAACTGTTCAATAGTTCAGTTATATCCATAGTTATTAAATACTTATAGAGTAATACATAGTCTAAAAAACATTCTTTTAAAAGGAATTATAGGTCGTAAATTCACTCACATCAAAGCGTTTCGTATGGCCTGGTGCAGAACACAGTCTGGATGAGGGTAACCAATGGGGAAGATGGCTACAGGGATGATATTATCAGGCAAGTTATATGCCTTGCGTACTTTAGTAGGATCAAAATGAGCAATCCACGTTGTACCTAAACCGATATCGGCTACGGTAAACATAATGTGGGATCCCACAATGCTAGCATCTACAACCCCCATATCTGCATCATCGTATTCTCGCTTCCAGCTCACCGTATTATCGTAACAAACGATAATTGCCAACGGTGCATTGAAGTGACCATTAGTGCAATCTTTTAGTTTCTTTAAGCTATCTTCTGTATTTAACACGAGCAGTCGTTGCGGCTGATAATTATGCGCCGTAGGTGCTAATCGAGCAACTGCTAATAACATATCTACCTTCTCCCGCTCCACTGGTCGAGTATCGAATTTTCGAACCGAATACCGCTCTGTGGCTAATGCTTTAAAATCTTTCATTAAATCTCACTCCTTTATCGGATTTATTAAAATGTATTTTAATAAATAACCCCCTAGCTGATACCTCAGTTAGGGGGTTTTATGTTTATTATTTTTTAAGACGGCTAATTACTTCGTTAGTAATGTTTTCGATTTTGCTGTTAGCGTCAGCAGCACGAATTGTGTATGGATCATCCAATACTACGTCCATTTGTTTTTCAACACGGATAGCTTCAACAGTGTTGTGAATTGCTTGCATCATAGGTTGAGCAATTTTATTGATTTCTTCGTTTTCTTTTTGAAGCAATGGAGCTACAGTTTTGTTGAATTCTGCTTCTGCTTGTGCAGAGTCTTTAATTTTTTCAATTTCTTGTACTTTTTTTTCAATTTGTGGACGGTATTGAGCGTCTACTTGTTGCATCTTCATATCTAATGCACCGTAGCCAGGGTAGCTATTTACTACTTGGCTCATATTTACTAAGCCAATGTTGGCAGCACTTGCTACTGCAGCAGTAGCAGACATAGCACCAACGATAGCTAAGGTAGTCAATTTTTTAGATAATTTCATCTGAAATCCTCCTCGATTAAAAGTGTCACTATACAATCCAATAGTGTACTATTTTTACTATAACAAATCTTGCTAACTTTCACAAGACTATGATAAATAGCATAATAAAGGCCTATGAACTACTTATGAAAGTTATTAGAACTTAAAATAATACCCACAAGCATACTCTGAGACCCTTAAAGCAGTCGATACAAACATATTCAGAACACACATGTGGGCATTTCGTCTTTCACCAATTATTTATAATTTGTCATCAAATTATGGTTTATTATTCACCAAATTATTGTTCATCATTTAAATAGATGTATTTATCGGATTTCAATTTGGACACGAGATCAGGTACCAAACCGATAAGACGATCAAAGCTGCTGCTGTAAGGATTGCCCTTAATGTTGAACAATTCGATGCGGTCACCTTTAATGACAAGGATCGCACTTGGTTCCATCTTGGCACCACCGCCACCGCCGCCAGACTCTTGGCTTTTATTGGCTGTGCAGTGGTTTGTACCAGTACCGAAGCCAAAGGTTACATCAACAAATGGAACGAGTGTGGTATCACCGATTTGCACAGCTTCACCAACTACAGTTTCCACTTTAATCATATTTTTAAACTTCTCGAATAGGACTTCCAAATTCTCTTTTACATTACTGTTCTCCATCACAGTACCTCCGCTTTTTGTGAAAGTATTATTATTATAGCTATAATAATACAGCTCATATACTCAATTGACTTTATATATCCTTACGCTGTTTGACCCTGTTCGGCTTTTAGCTTTTCTAGCTGCTTTGCTTCCTTCCGTTTAACCCAGAAGACACGAGCACTTTCACCCAATAGGGAACGCATAGGTTTAGATACCAAGAATCTAGTACCATACCACGCCAATACGGCAAGAATCATACGACCTTTAATATGGCCGCTGCCTTCAGCTACCCAGTTCACATAATCTATCTCAATAGACTCTGCTTGCTCAGGCCAAATGCTATACAACATAGATGCAATAAGCCCCATCCGATACGGATCGCCAATGCCAAATCGGCCCTCTATAGCCATATCACGTGGTTTAGAGTGGTTATAGCATCGTTTCGACACAAGGAATATCTGACGCCACAACTCTGTATTTCTCAAGTGTTTCATGAACCAGAATGTAGGAATTTCAGACTTGAATGATGCTACCGGATCATTGGGATCAGGCTTTCCAAAACGTTGTTTCACAGTCGTTTTAATATCATTTACCTTTGTAAATACCTTTTCCTTGATAGAGCCGTCACTATTGAAAGTAACATGACTTACCACTTCATCATCATCTTGAATATGAGCCGTTGGATCTTGTTGTATCGAATCATACCGCTCAGCACGAGCTTGTGCATCCATATCCTTAGAAGCCGCATCAGGTCGCTCAATGCGCTCCTTTGCCCTAGGTGCGCTCCCCGCCCCTGGTGATTCGTCATCATCAAAGATTGTATCGGAGCCTTGGGCGCTCTTCAAGTCATCAAAGCTTGTGCCGCTAGAGCTTGCAGTTGGACCTTGTCCGCCTCCTTGCATAGCCTTTGCAAAAGCTTCTGCTTGTGATATGTCGCCGTCATCATCCATTACCTTTTGATATTCTTCATCTACACGATTTTCAAGCCATTGTTCATAGTCTTTCACAGGACCGATCTTAAGTACACCTAAAACGTATAATTCCTTAAAAAATGGTTTATTTTGAATGTACGCTAAGTGGAGTGAAAATACGCGCCACAGCCATTTGATGCGCAGTTCGCCACGATATGGCGTCCGTCCATCAATTTCGATGCTATATGTGATTGGTGCCAGTAGGATAGTCAAGATGAGTGCTACAATGATGGCCACAATAACGAGGGCCACAATAGCCACTGTACTCAACCACATCACCTCCTTAGGTGTTCCTATGATTAGTTTTCAATGCCTTTTCGAGCCATTACGCCTTGTAGGTAGTAATGTTTAATCTCTTTCATCTCCGTTACGAGATCGGCCTCATCAATTAATTCTTGAGGAGCCCCACGACCCGTAAATACGAGTTCCGTTTCTGGATGACGAGCATCGAGTAAAGCTTTAGTTTTATCCCATGTAATGAGTTCAAAGAAGAGAGCCATATTGTACTCATCAAGTACAACGAGGTCGTACTCACCACTGCTGATCGCAGCAAGTGCACGTTCATAGCCTTTTTCGATGAGAGCTACATAATCCTTCGGAGGATTACCAGACTCAAAGACAACGATTTCATCGCCCCATTTAGCAAGTTCATCCTTACTCTTCATGCCTTCTTTGATGATAAAGAATGGCTTGCCCACAGTTTCTAACGTTAAATTTGTTAAGGTAGGTAAAATAGTATGTTCACTATATACTTTAGATTTCATAAATTGTAAGAAGAGGACTTTCTTGCCAGCGCCGATGGCACGAATAGCTAGGCCAATTGCGGCAGTTGTTTTGCCCTTGCCTTCGCCGGTATAAACTTGTACATAGGCCTTCATAGATATACCTCCGTTCATATACTTTTATTTTACAATATATATATACAAAAGGAAAGAAAAAGAACTTGCTATAAGCGCATATGCACGCATAACAAGTTCTTTTTAGGTCTTATATAAGCTTTTATATTTCTAATTGCTAATTGGTAAGAAGATCATAGGGTCTACAGGCGTATTGTTAAGGCGTACCTCGTAGTGAACATGGGCCCCCGTACTTTTACCAGTACTACCCATCAAAGCTATGGTTTGACCTTGTTTCACGCTCATCCCTACCGTTACCAATACGGCACTATTATGGCCATAACGGGTAACAAAACCATTGCCATGATCGATTTCAACGAGGTTACCATAACCGCCGCTTGTATACCCTGCAAAGGTTACCACCCCTGCCGCAGTAGCCACGATTTGGGAACCATAGTCATCGGCAATATCGATACCTTCATGGAATGCACCAATAGCACCCGTAACAGGGTCAACACGGCTACCAAATGGAGATGTAATAACGCCCTTACTTGGCCAAATACTAGGTGTCGTACTATTCACAGCACCACCAGAACCAGCGGAGAAATTGATGGATTGTAATGCCATCAAATCTTGTGCGCCACCATCGCGAAGGATATTGCGCATTGTATAGAAACTAACAAGCAATTTTTGTGCTTCCTTATCCATTTTGGATAATCGAGCCGATAATTGTGCCGCTGTTAACGTCTGTGCTTCACTATTATCAGCGGCTTCCTGCTTTGGGTCGCTACCATCCCCGCCACCTTGAGCTGGTGTGCCAGATTCAGCGCCCTTCAACATTTTCTTATTTTCTTCACTAATTTGATTTAAGTTTTGAATTTTCTTATCCAAAACCTCTGTTTTTTGTTGTAACAATTTCAACTGTTCCGATTGCAATTGCGTTTGTTGACGTAATTGCACAACCTCAGCTTGACGCACAATGCCCCAAATACCGAGTACCAATGCCAAGACCAATACTACAGAACCAATAATGGCAACGAGTTTCGCTTGCTTGGTAGTTAATGTCAATATGCAGTTGTCACCATTTCTTTCAACTTTGTTTGAAATGAATGCCGGTATTTTCAACATAAAACTTCCTTATTTCGAGACGATAGCGCTCGTCAACGCTTCCTCATTGGTACGCTCACCCAACGCTTCGTTCAAACTTTCTAATTCTTCTTGTGAAAGACTTACTAAACTTTTACCTTTCACAATAGGTTTACTAAAAATACGAGATTCGCTACGACCGTAAATACTGGAGATACAGATGCCATTATTGTTGCCATCTAGCAAGGTAAGCGCAAAGGACAGATCATTTCCGATATTTTCAAAGGCATTATACTTAATAAAGCCAATTTTTTGTATCGTATTACTCTGAATATTGCGAATTGCCACTTGCTCGGATAACAAGGACTCAAGGCCTTTCGCAGCATCGCGAATTTCACTGACCTCTACAGATAATTTACGCTCTAGGCTCGCACCATGCTCCCCTTGCATAAAGAAATCGTATTTCTTTTTCAAGCTACCTAAACGAATGTGTAAGATTACACAATATACGAATAACACTATAACAAGAACGATGGTAACCATGCCTATCCACGGTTGAATCGATTCGAACATGTATTTTCCTTCCTATACAATCATCAAAACTCCAACAGTTAATTATACCATTCCTATTGTGAAAGTTAAATGACTGCATGCAATTTAATTTAATATATCTAATATTTAATATATCTAATATAGATAAACGATACCTATATAACAATGTATATAACAAGCATGTAATGTATATCTAAATGTATGTGTTACATACATATTACAATGCTACTTATTAGCCCTCTAGTTCGTCAACAAATGGGCTTATTGCTCGTTCTAGTATACCATGTAGAGCTGCTATGAGTACACCGTAATTTACGATGGGCGTACCTTGTACAACAGCGCATTCAATACGACGTAACACCTCACGGCGTGTGAGCATACAAGCTCCACAGTGAATAATCAAATCATACTGAGATACATCCTTTGGGAATGCTCCCCCACTAGTGAATTCTAGCTGTAAATCTGTATGCCCTTGCTTCTTTAAAAGATTAGGTATTTTTACAGTCCCAATATCATCACATTGACGACGATGAGTACAACCTTCACTGATGAGCACCTTGGAGCCAGCTTTCAAATTTTTAATAGCCTTAACACCAGTTACTAAATCCTGTAATTTTCCCTTGAACCGTGCCATCAAAATAGAAAAGGACGTCAACGGAATCGAATCGGGGGTCAACTCATCAACCCGATCAAATGCTTGGGAGTCACAGATTACCATTTTAGGTGGATTCTTAAGAGAGTGAATCATAGCCGGTAATTCTTCTGTTTGGCATACTAATGCTAAACCCTTGTAATCAAGAATTTCTCGGATAGTCTGCACCTGTGGCAAAATAAGTCGCCCCTTTGGTGCAGCACTATCGATAGGACATACAAGAATAATTGTATCCCCCTCTTCAACTAAACCTTGTAAAAGAGTTTGCTCCCCTTCTACATCAAGTGGTGTTAGCCCACCGAGTAGATCAAGCAACTCTAAGCGCTTAGCATCAGATGTGAAGTCAGCAGAACCAATAACAGTAGCTAAATCTGATAAGCCTGTATGGGCAGCTATATAGCCCTCCCCCACTATAACTTTTTCGACAATATCTTTAGAATCATCTAAATTGTTTGTAACCTTACTTATATTGTCTACAGATTCTTTTATAGTTCCTTTAGACTTTACTATATTCTCTTTAAGCTCATCTATATCATTTTTATATAAATGCTTATCGAATTTAGTCGAATTAATTTCATTTATAAAAAGCGCGATAGGTACATTATTTTGTTTTAAAAGACCTAACCAATGCATATCATCCGAAGTTGGTTCTTCATCAGTGCGAAGCACATAAACAGCAAGATTAATTTTTTTCAGAACCTCTTCTGTTTTCTCCATGCGTAATGTACCTAATTCAGTTGTATCGTCTATACCAGCTGTATCAGTAATCACCACAGGGCCGAGTGGCAAGATTTCCATAGCTTTACTCACAGGATCAGTTGTAGTCCCTGCCACATCGGACACTAACGATACAGGCTGATCAGTTAGCATATTAATCAATGTAGACTTTCCCGCATTACAACGGCCAAAAAAACCAATATGTATACGATTTGCCTTAGGTGTTTTTTCCATAACCTATCCTCGTTACTTAACCTTCATATATATTGCAAAATATATTATAAAACTTCTTACGCCTTATCTTATTATTTAATAATTCTCTTACATATAGTAAAAGCGCAGCCCGTAGACTACACTTTTACCTCAGATTGTTATTATTACGACTATTACAATTGCTATAGCTGTTATTATTGTTATTGTTGTTGTTATTATTATCGTTACTATTATTGTTAGTATTACGGCTATTACTATTGCTATTGCTATTACTTTTGCTTTTGCTTTTGCTTTTGCTTTTGCTTTTGCTTTTGCTTTTGCTTTTGCTTTTGCTAGCCAATTATACTCTAAACTCTATTGTTTCCGCATCTTCTGTTTGATCTTGCCCATCCATATATGCAATAAGTCTTTCTAATTCAGCTTCAGAGGAGAAAGCAATTTCAATTTTTCCTTGTACCTTTTTACCTGCACGGAATTTAATATTCACAGGGGACCCTAAGCTTAGTTTTAAACGGTCCATTAGGGCACGAACCTCTGCCGTATTTTGAGGTTTACTAGCCTTTGCTTTAGACGATTTATTTTGCATAGACTTAACAAGGGCCTCTGCTTGTCTAGCGCTTAGCTCGCCCTCTTTAATACGTTCAGCTGCTTCCATTTGTTGAGCTGCGCTTCTTAACGCTAATAATGGACGAGCTTGACCAACCGTTAAATCACCTTCGATAAGATCCTTTTGTACAGAATCACATAATTTTAAAAGACGAACCATATTAGCAATATATGAACGGCTACGGCCAAGACGAGCGGAAATCATTTCTTGCGTTTGCTTATAAGTATCCATCAATCCTTGATAAGCCAATGCTTCTTCAATGGGATCTAATCCTTCTCGTTGTAGGTTCTCTACAAGAGCAACCTCTGTCATTTCTTCGGTATTATATTTTTTAACAATAACTGGTACTGTTTTCAATCCAGCAATCATAGCAGCACGATAACGGCGCTCACCAGCCACAATTTGATATTTATTCTTTTGTTTACGAACTACAATCGGTTGGAAAATACCAAGATTCTTGATTGATTCAGCCAATGTAGCTAGACTATCTTCATCAAAACTTTTACGTGGTTGATCTACATTTGGAACTAGCTCAGAAATTGGCAGTTCATGTATCTCCTTATCAGGCAATACAGACTCTACAGAGTCAACCTTCATTAAATTCTCAAGGCCCTTTCCCAATCCAGACGCTTTGCTTTTTTTGCTTTTAATTTCTCTTGGCATACAACTAACCTCTCTCGGCCTTACAAATATTTACAAATTTAAAATATGTAAATCACGTAAACCACCAAAAACTAATATTCTTAGCATTAGATACATACATATAACAGATACTTATTACCTTTAGGTACTTACTTCGCTTTTGTGTTTATTGAGCTTTAGTACTTATTTATCTTTAGTGCTTATTTAGTTTTAGATGCTTTAATTACCTCTTTAGCTAATTTCGTATATACATCAGCACCTTTGGATTTTGGATCATATACAATGATTGGCTCCCCATAACTAGGCGCCTCACTTAAACGTACATTACGAGGAATAATTGTTTTATATACTTTATTGCCAAAGAATTTTTTTACTTCATCGGCTACTTGAATAGATAAATTTGTGCGGCCATCAAACATAGTCAATAGCACACCTTCAATTTCAAGATCCTTATTTGATGTTTGTTGTACAATTGTTATCGTTTTAACTAATTGACTAACCCCTTCCAATGCGTAAAATTCACTTTGAATCGGAATCAATACACTATCAGCAGCAGTGAAGGCATTTAATGTTAATAACCCGAGAGATGGTGGACAGTCAATGACGATAAAATCATATGTATCTCGTACTGACGCTAATGCTTTTTTCAACATTGTTTCACGTGAAACAACGGAAACTAGTTCTACTTCAGCACCAGCTAGTTGAATTGTTGCAGGCGCCACAAATAGGTTTTCAAGCATTGTAGGTTGTACAATATCAGCAATTGGTTCTCCATCAATTAGAACATCATGCACACAGAGTTCTAAATCATCCTTTTCAATACCTAACCCAGAACTAGCATTACCTTGTGGATCCAAATCAACCAGTAACACTTTCTTACCTGCATCAGCTAAACAAGCACTCAAATTTACTGATGTTGTAGTTTTACCAACGCCACCTTTTTGATTAGTAATAGCTATAACTTTGCCCACTTAATTCACCTCACATCTTCGTTCAAAATATTTCTTTTCCATTATAACATAAAACAATGCTAATTACGGTATTTATAAATCAAATTCTCATTAATTTTTTATCTACTATATTATTTTATTTATCTACTACATTTTTCCCACTTACATTTATATTACGCACATAAACTTATAGGTAAATAACTTCATTAATATAATTACAACACTTATTTTTTATTGTTTCACGTGAAACATAGCAATTTATTCCTTTACTATATAGTACAACACAAAATAAGAAAAATTACATCAAATGTTTTATAAGTTTTACGATTAAATGTTTCACGTGAAACATTTAAGGATTAAAATCTAACGCAAAAATTAAGTTATAAAATTAATAAAAAATTTTACAGTAAAAAATTATCATATTAATATAAATCTATACCAATAGACAAATATACACAAAATTATTTTATATCATTTCTTTTATTTATAGAACAACACCATTAGCGAAAGGTATAAAGTAATTAACTTTTGATCGGTAACATTATATATAACAGTAATATACGGAATGTAATGAACTAATATTAATATACTTATATACTCATAACAAATTATTAGATTATATTTAATAAATTGTTTCACGTGAAACATTATGGTTAACATTAAACATATAAAACCTTCATCACCAATAACTTTTATGAACAAAAATCATTTTGATATAACTTTAAACTATACCTATATACTACTAAATTATATGAGAATACAGGCCCCATATACTTTGACAGGTATTATTCATATCTATATACTATTAGTTAGATAGTAATTAGATTGATAATCTTAAGAGTCTAGAAAAATCACTTTATAAGATCTATATATACAATTGATAACAGTAAGCACACGCTCTACGGATACGCAGAGCTTTTTATTTTGAAGAGGAGGCGTTTCTATGCCCATCTATAACGGAATGCTTCCTGCCATCGACAAAGCAGAAGTAAAACGATACGCAGGACTTCGTCACGCTGAGGATTTCCCACAAAACTATGTTGACGAAGCATGTAAGGAAATCCAATTATTGGCTACACCTAGGGGTGTATATCAAGAATATGATTACGATTCAGAAACAAAAACAATTTTAAGCAATCCACCACTTAAAATTGAAGGGTCTATCATCGAAAAGCATCTAGAAAAATCTACTAAAGTATACGTATTAGGCGTAACAGTTGGAGAAGATGTAGAAATTCGTAGTGAACAGTTATTTAAACAAGGTAACTATACGGTAGGCTTATTACTTGATGCAGCAGCCACAACTGCTGTAGAACAGGTAGCTGATCAGGTAAACGAAGTAATCAATACAATTGCTAAAAAACAAGGCTATAAGCCAACTTGGCGTTTTAGCCCTGGTTATGGCAACTGGCCACTAGAAATCCAACCACAATTAGCTAAAATCATCAAAACAGAGATGATTGGCTTACAAGTAACAGAGAACTATTTATTATTCCCACGTAAGTCTGTAACGGCTATCATCGGTTTAATGCCAGCAAACGAAGATATTAAAACTAAACGAGGCTGTACATCTTGTTCACAACAAAACTGTGCATCTCGAAAATTACCAGAGAAAGCAACAGTCAACACCCAAGATGGGGGAGAAGAGGAAGGTAGTAAAACTACTGCCGACATTTCTGGTATTGCCATGAAGGGGCAACCAATACAATAGTGTTTCACGTGAAACATTGTAATTTAGGATGTTAAAGGAAGATGTTTATGCATATATTTGACGGTGCTATGGGCACAATGCTTCAAGCGGCAGGCTTAGAAGAAGGCTATTGTCCAGAGCTATTTAATATTGAAAGACCAGAAGTAGTAAAGGATATTCATGCTCAATACTTACAACATGGCAGTGATGTAATCACTACCAATACATTCGGTGCTTGTGGTCTTAAATTAGAAGATTATGATTTACAGGATCGCGTAAGAGAAATCAATATTGCAGCTGTGAAGGTAGCAAAAGAAGCCATTGCAGAGACTAAACCAACTGCTCGTGTAGCAGGTTCTATGGGACCTACAGGTCGTTTTTTACAACCATTAGGCAATATGAGCTTTGACTCCATTTATGATACATATCGTGAACAAGCCGAAGCATTAATCGAAGGTGGCGTTGATTTTATTATCATTGAAACTATCATCGACGTACAGGAAATGCGTGCCGCTTTATTAGCCTCTTTAGATGCTCGTGAAGCAGCAGGGAAGACAAAAGATGATGTACAAATCATCTGTCAATTTTCTTTTAGTGAAGACGGTCGTACTATTACAGGTACACCACCAGCAGTAGCAACTACTATCGTAGAAGCTATAGGGGCTGATATCATTGGTATCAACTGTTCCCTTGGACCTGAACAAATTACACCACTTATCGAAGAGATTGCAAGCGTTACAAATTTACCAATAAGCTGTCAGCCAAATGCCGGTATGCCTCAATTAATAAATAAACAAACTGTATTCCCACTTTCAGCTGAAGAGATGGGGCCTTTGATGCTTCCAATTGTTGATGCTGGTGCAAGCTATGTTGGCGGCTGCTGTGGTACAACACCAGCTCATATTCAATCTATTTCCGATGCTGTGAAAGCTCATACGCCAAAAGAACGCGCCCACATTGCACCTAAAACAATTATTACAAGCCGTACTAAACTTTTAGAGTTGGGCCATCATACAAAACCACTTATCATTGGCGAACGTATTAATCCAACTGGTCGTAAAGTCCTTGCTCAAGAATTGCGCGATGGTTCTTTCATCCGTGTAAAACGAGATGCCTTAGACCAAGTAGAGGCAGGTGCAGATATCCTCGATGTAAACATGGGTGTAGCTGGCATGGATCAATCGCCCTTAATGGAACGTGCCATTTTTGAGTTATCCATGCTCGTAGAAACACCATTATCCATTGATACATTAGACCCAGTAGCTATGGAAATAGCTCTTAAAAACTATCCAGGTCGTGCCCTCATCAACTCCGTAAATGGGGAGGAGGAGTCTATTACGCACGTAATGCCTTTGGCTAAACGGTATGGTGCAGCATTACTTTGCTTGCCAATCTGTAGTGGTGACTTACCTGAAAAAGCAGAGGACCGCGTTGCTTTAGCTGAAAGTATCGTAAATCGCGCTTACGGTTATGGTCTTCACCCACATGATTTATTACTCGATCCATTGGTATTAACACTTGCCAGTGGTGAAGATAGTGCACGCCAAACATTGCGTACGCTACAGTTATATAAAGAAAAATTTGGCTTCCCAACAGTAATGGGCTTGTCCAATATCTCCTTCGGTATGCCTCAGCGTCCATATTTGAACGGCCAATTCTTAACAATGGCCCTTGCATGTGGCTTAACAACACCGATTATGAATCCACTCAATTATCCAGCAAAAAAAGCATTTGTATCTAGTACTACCTTACTAGGCTGGGACCCAGGTTCTGCTGAATTTATTAAAGAATACGGCTATGAAGACGAAACTACCGCTCCTGGTAACTCTGCTCCTAAAGGGCCAGATAAAAAATCCTTCGATAGTAATGATCCTTTAGCCAATATTCGCGCATGTGTAGAACAAGGCGAAAAAGAAGCTATCATTGATCTTGTAAAAAAAGCCTTAGCAGATGGTATCGATCCATTAGATCTTACGAAAAAAGGCTTATCTGAAGCGATGAACGTAGTGGGGGATAAGTTTGGTTCTGGTAAATTATTCTTACCACAAGTAATGCTTGCTGCTGAAACAATGCAGGCTGCTTTCAACACCATTAAAGAAATTATTCCTGCTAGTGAAAGCTTAGATAAAGGCACCGTTGTCGTGGCTACAGTTAAAGGCGACATTCACGATTTAGGTAAAAATATCGTAGCAGCATTGCTCGAAAACAATGGTTACAAAATCGTCGACCTGGGTAAGGACGTTGACCCAGAAGTTATCGTACAAGCTATTAAAGATAACAAAGCTGCCCTCGTTGGCATCTGTTCCTTGATGACGACAACCATGCCACAAATCGACAATACTATCGCTGCTATCCGTGCAGCAGGCCTTAAAACTAAGGTCATGGTTGGTGGCGCCGTAGTATCTCAAGACTACGCAGACCAAGCAGGCGCGGATATCTACGCTAAGGACGGCATCGCTGCTGTTAACCATGCTAACGATTTCTTTGAAACACTAGAAAAATAATGTATAGTAACGAGGTACATGATGACATTACGAGAAAAACATCAACAAGGGCAGTTCACCATTACTGTTGAATTGGATCCTCCTAAAAGCAGTTCTGCAGAAAAGACCTTCGAACAAGCAGCCCGTTTGAAAGGGAAGGTGGATGCTATCAACATCGCTGATAGCCCTATGTCCAAAATGCGCATGAGCCCAATTTCTCTTTCTTATTTATTACAACATAACAAAGAAATTGAAACTATTTTCCACCTTACATGCCGCGACCGTAATATTATCGGATTGCAATCTGAATTACTCGGTGCAGCAGCTTTGGGCGTGCATAATATTTTAACACTCACTGGTGATAAACCAGATAATGGGGACCATCCATTTGCACAATCCGTATTTGAAGTCGACTGTATGGGACTACTCAACATCGCTAAGACATTAAATGCAGGCAAAGACCTTGCAGGTAATGACCTAGACGCACCTACGAACTTCTACATCGGTGCAACTGGTAATCCTGGTGCTCCAGATTTAGAGATTGAACGCCAAAAATTAGCTGCTAAAATTCAAAATGGCGCTCACTTTGTACAAACACAACCAATTTACGATTTAGAACAGGCAAAACGCTACATTGACAAGATGTCTGAATTCGATGTACCTATCATGCTTGGTTTGATTCCACTTAAAAGCTTTAAAATGGCTACATACCTCCATGAAAAAGTGCCTGGAATCAATCTTACTCAAGAAATCTTGGACCGCATGGAAAAAGGTGGTAAAGAGGCGGGTACAGAAATTGCAATCGAAACACTTGAACAAATCAAGAAAATGGCAGCAGGCGTACATATTATGCCTTTAAATGATATCGATACAACGTTACATATTATTGACCACGTATAAGTCATTTTAATGTTTGCATAGAATACCTTTCCCACGGACTCCAAAGCGAGCTAAGTCGTCCTTAGGGAAAGGTATTCTATTTTTCATTTAAACTAATTTATCCTATATCAAAATAACTCCTCCTTAAAATGTCGTTGTAAACGATATCATTTAATAGGTAGTGGGGAGGGGGATAGAAAACGAGCTAAGTCATTCCTAATGAAAAGGAAAGAGGATGCAAATATAAGATTTGCATCCTCTTTTTGTACTTGTTTTGTATTGTATTGCTAGTTTTATTAAGTTTCACACGGTATGTACTAGTAAAAATCATACTAATGGTTTATCTTTGATTTCTTTTGGTTTCCGTGGGTATTGTTTTGGTGTTTTTCCCGTTTTCCTTATATATATGATTACTCGTTTATCCTCCAAGGTTGGTAATGTAACGGTTCTTACTTCTTCGATAGTAGCTTTAAGTGTATTAAGGGCTTTATTGGATTCACCAACTTCTTCTTCGTAGATAGCACCTTTTAAAGCAACTACGTAGCCGCCTTCTTTTACGTAGGGCACAGTCCATTCTAAGAGAATCGGTAAGCGTGCCACCGCACGGCTCGTAGCAATATCAAAGCTTTCACGATAATCTTGGTGACTCAAATCCTCCGCACGTCCGTGTAAGGTAGTACAGTTTGTCAGTTTTAGTTCATCTATAATCGATTCCAAAAAGTTAAGCCGCTTTTTTAAAGAATCAAACAGGGTAACCTTGAGGTTACGATCATAGATAGCCAATGGAATACCAGGAAAACCTGCACCGGTACCAACATCGATGATAGACATACCAGATTTGATAATTTCAGAATCATAACATGAGAGGGAGTCAATCATATGCTTAATCACGACCTCTTTCATGTCTGTGATACCCGTTAGATTAAGATATTTATTTGTTTCAATCATATGCACATAATACAAGTAAAAGTCTTTTGCTTGCTCTTCCGTACAGGGCAAACCAAAATGACTCATTTGCTCCATCATATATGCAACAAATTCAGACAGAGGTGCTATAGGCACATCGTATTTTTCTTTCATAAATACTCCTAATGAATTGTCTAATATGTATACGACAATAAGATTTGTAGGAAATATCTTTTAAAAAGTTCATATAAAATGTATGTTATTACATGAATTCATATTATTACATGCTATTTTTATTTACTTCTGTTGTATTGCTCTAATTGGATCAATAGAACAGATACGTCTGCAGGGGAGACGCCAGAGATACGGCTTGCTTGGCCGATGGAGTGAGGACGAATCTTGTTGAGCTTTTGTTGAGCTTCAAGAGAAATGCCCTTGATTTGTGTGTAGTCCCATTCTTTTGGAAGAATTTTTTCTTCTAGTTTGCGAACTTTATCGACTTGGTCCATTTGCTTTTTAATGTACCCTTCGTAGGTAATGGAAATATCGACAGCCTCTTCTACATCAGGTGTATAGCGTTTCAAACCAAATGCATCAGCTACAATGGCGTAAGAGAGTTCATTACGTTTTACTAAATCATAAGCATGAATACCTGTTTTAATAGGTGCTGTACCTAGACTTTCAAGCAAAGCTTGTGTTTCCTTGGATGGATTGACAGGTGTATTTCGTAACATGTCCATTGCTTCCTCGATAGCAGCTTTTTTAGCTGTAAATTTAGCCCAACGATCATCTTTTACAAGACTGATTTCACGGCCTTTTTCCGTAAGACGCATGTCTGCATTATCTTGACGAAGCAATAAGCGATATTCACTGCGGCTTGTCATCATGCGGTACGGTTCATTTGTACCTTTTGTTACAAGATCATCGATGAGAACACCGATGTACGCTTCAGAGCGAGCAAGGATGAACGGTTCTTTACCTTCAAGCCACAATGCTGCGTTAATACCAGCCATAAGACCTTGTGCAGCCGCTTCTTCATAGCCAGATGTACCATTGGCTTGACCCGCAGAGTAGAGACCTTCAATATGTTTCACTTGAAGGGCTGGTGTTAATTGTGTTGGATTCAAGCAATCGTATTCAATAGCATAGGCAGGGCGCATAATTTCAACATTCTCAAGGCCTGGGATGGTACGCAAGAACGCATATTGTACATCCATTGGAAGAGATGTACTCATACCTTGTACATACATTTCATTTGTACCCGTACCTTCTGGTTCTACGAATAATTGATGGCGTTCTTTATCAGCAAAGCGCACTACTTTATCTTCGATGGAAGGGCAGTAACGAGGGCCTACGCCTTCGATTTTGCCACTATACATAGGAGCGCGGTGAATATTGCTATGAATGATTTCGTGCGTTTCTTTGTTAGTATAGGTCAACCAACATACATCTTCATTACGGTTAATCCATTCATCCATAAAGGAAAATGCGTGATGATGTGCATCGCCTTCTTGAACTACCATATTATCGAGGTTTAAAGTACGTTTATCTACACGTGCTGGTGTACCCGTCTTAAAGCGCATCAATTCAACACCATTATCGAGCAAGGATTGAGAGAAATGTTCCGCTACGCGTTGGCCATTTGGACCGCCCACATAATCGATATCGCCGATGAGGATTTTACCTTTCAAATAGGTACCCGTACAAAGAATTATCGCCTTAGCGCCATAAAATTCACCAAGCTCTGTAACGATGCCTGTTACCTTGCCATCCTCAACCTTAAGCTCAGTCACCATGATTTGCTTAACATTGAGATTATCTGTATTCTCCAATGTTTGTTTCATCAAATGTTGATATTTAATCTTGTCGGATTGACAGCGCAAAGAATGAACGGCAGGTCCCTTACCCATATTGAGCATACGCATTTGGATAGCCGTAGCATCCGCATTAATACCCATTTGACCGCCTAATGCGTCAACTTCGTAAACAAGATGGCTTTTACCAGGACCACCCACGGCAGGGTTGCACGGCATAAGCGCAATATTATCTAAACTGATGGTCGCCATCAACGTGCGATGACCCATGCGGGCAGTAGCGAGAGCCGCCTCACAACCAGCATGACCACCACCGATGACGATGACATCATAATTATCTACTGTGTACATATCAATTAAATTCCTTATATTTGTTACTTATCTTATTGTGAAAGTTTATTTTACTCAAAACTATGAAGCCAAATATCCCAGAGCACAGTTCCTCACTGTGAATTTTCTTTAGGCTACGTTGTAGCCTAGAAAATTTTACGTTCGGAACAAAGTGAAGCTTGGGTTTCATCGTCGCTAACGCTCCTCTGCTCCCTCAAGCCCTACTTTATTTCCCTAGACAAAAACGACTAAACAATTCATCTATCATGGATTCTCGGATGGTATCGCCTGTGATGTCGCCTAGTAATTCCCAAGCGCTACGCAAGTCGGTAGCTACAAAGTCTACAGGCATGCCCATGTCGATGGAGGAGAGGGCTTGTTCGACTTGTGCCTTTGCTTGTTCCATAAGGCTAATGTGGCGCACGTTACTAATCATGGCTCTGTTGTCTTGTTTTACGCGACCGCCGTAGACGAGTTCTTGCACCCATTTGGAAAGAACTGCAGAGCCTTCGCCTTCTTTAGCACTAATGCGTTCAATAGCTGTAAAATTCCCGTGTTCTTTAATATTTTCATCTGTAACGACTTGTGCCACGTCAGACTTATTAAGGAGTACGATGGTGTTTAAACCGCTCACAGAGGTCAAAATTTCGATTTCTTCAGGATTTAACGGAGTAGATCCGTCAATAACGCAGAGCACGATGTCTGCTTTGTTGATATAATCACGAGCACGCTCCACGCCAAGGGCTTCTACCGTATCTTGTGTATCCCGAATACCTGCCGTATCGATGAGGCGTAGAGAAATGCCTTCTACGGTCATATATTCTTCAATGCTGTCCCGCGTCGTCCCCGGAATATCCGTTACGATAGCGCGGTTTTCGCGCAAAAGAGCGTTCATGAGGCTCGATTTACCTGCATTTGGACGACCCACAATAACCGTCGTAATACCATCTCGAATGAGGCGACCTGTATTCGCTGTGGACAAGAGATCATCCATGGCTTTCAAAATAGGCTGTAATTGATCACGAACCTCTTGGCTCGTTACGTCCTCGATATCCTCCTCAGGATAGTCGATGGTTACCTCTAAATGAGCAATCATGGCGATGAGCTGTTCTCGCACATCTTTCACAAAGGATGAAACAGTCCCATCTAGCTGTGCCACAGCGAGGGAGAGAGAGTCCTCCGTTTTCGCTTCAATAATATCAATGATCGCCTCCGCTTGGGTGAGGTCGATACGTCCGTTCATAAAGGCACGCTTCGTAAATTCACCGGCCTCAGCCATGCGTACATTGTGATTGACGAGCAATTTTAGAATTTGTCGAACTGGCACAATGCCGCCGTGACACTGAATTTCCACTACATCCTCTGCCGTGTAGGAATGAGGACCTTTCATTAATAACACAAGAACCTCGTCGATGGTCTTGTTAGTTGCAGGGTCCACAATGGTCCCATATTGTATCGTTCTATTTTGGCGGTCCATCAAAGGAACGGTGCCAACGCTCTTGAACAGGCTATTTACAATAGGAAAACTATCCTTGCCGCTGACCCGAATAATACCAACCCCACCGATGCCGGGCGGTGTCGCAATGGCCGCTATTGTATCATCTATATACATACATATCTCCGTATTTCGATTATCTAGTATTTATTTTTGTATATGTTCTTCGCCTGTGAAAGTTAAACTAAACTAATCTTTGCATGCGAAGATTAACTTAGGTTAGCTTTCACCATAACCTAAAGAATAAAGGGAACAGCCCTCAAGCAACCGAGGATATCAGTTACTTGAAAGCTGCACTACTATATTTTATTTTTTGTACGAAATCACAACGTGACGGAATGGTTCATCCCCTTCACTGTTGGTAACAACGTTTTTATCCCCTTGAAGGGCAGTATGAATGATTTTACGTTCAAAAGCATTCATCGGTTCTAAGGAAACCTTTTGACGGTTACGTTTCACCTTAGAAGCCAAACGTTTCGCGAGATTTACCAATGTTTCTTCTCGGCGAGAACGATAGTTTTCCACATCTACCACGATATGGCAGTGGCCAGATACATCCTTGTGAGCCACGAGATTTGTTAAGTATTGAATAGCATCCAAGGTTTGACCATGTTTGCCTATCAAAATACCTAAATCTTCGCCATGTACTTGGAATGTAATCTTGTCTTTGGTCATCATCTTTTCGATAACCACAGTAAGGCCCATTTGTGTAAACATATCATCTAGGAATTGTTTACCTTTTTCAGCAATTTCTTGTTGATCTTCTTTTGAAAGTTCTTTTTTAGAAGGTTTTTCCGTTACAGTACTTTCAGAAGTTTCAACTGCTATATCTTGTACTTCTGTTTCGCTTGTTGCCACTGGTTCGGAAGCAATAGCTACAGATTGTTCTTCTGCGTTAGCTACTTCTTTTGCAGTAGCAGATTGAGCCAAAGCAGTGAAGAATAAGCGAACAACTGCTGGTTTACGACCAATGCCTAAAAATCCACTAGAAGGTTGTTCTAAGACTTTAGTTTCTACCAATTCTTGGCCTTCAGCGGCTAATTGAGCTACACCTTTAGCAATGGCATCTTCAATGGTTTTAGCAGATACATCGATAAATTCCATAATTGCCTCCTACTTAGCGTTCAAATTTTTGTAAATGAAATGCTGTTGAATCAATTGGAATACGTTAGAAACTACCCAGTAGATAACGAGACCAGATGGGAAGCTCAAAGAAATGTAACCAATGAATAAAGGCATAAAGATTGTCATAATCTTTTGTTGTTGCGCAGCTGCACCAGTTGCACCATTACTAGTTTGACGAGACATAACCCATGTGGATAATGCACTCAAAATAGGTAAGATATACATTGGATCTGGATCGCCAAGGCTAGGCAACCACAAGAATTGTACAAAGTTTGGATCGTATGGGTAATCTTTCAAAGCCCAGTAAATCGCGATCAAGAATGGCATTTGTACCAACAATGGCAAGCAACCAGCCAATGGGTTAACGCCCATTTCTTTGTACAATGCACCCATTTCCGCTTGCAGTTTTGCAGGATCGTTTTTGTATTTATCTTGCAATTGTTTCATGCGAGGCTGCAATTCTTGCATAGCCTTCATGGATTTGATTTGCTTAACAGTAAGTGGTGCCAAAATCGCTTTAATAACGATTGTTAAAAGGATAATAGCCACACCGTAGCTTGGATAACCTATCATTTGAGTCAATTGGAACGCATAAGTTACCAATGTGCTCATTAAATCAACGATAGGTTGGAAAATACCACTTAAAAAGTCCATTGTTTCTCCTTTTCCATACAGTCCGAAATCGTCCTTTGCGCATCTATATATCGTTATGGTATGGTCTAAATTTCATCCATACAGATGCTCAGGTATTTCCAAAACTGTGCTCGATGGTTTTTGTGAAAGTAACTTTCACAGAACGCATCCAGCCTAATCCCACGTGGGTTAGGGAACTGGATCGTAGCCACCCTTATGGAAAGGATGACAGCGAAGAATGCGTTTTAAACCCATCCAGCTACCTTTCAAAGGACCATATTTTTCGATGGCCTGCAGAGTATATGTGGAACATGTCGGATAATAACGGCAACATCCAGGTTTTAAGGGAGATATGGCGAGCTGATAAAACCTAATTAAAAGTCGTAAAAGCATGGTTATACAGCGTTTCATGGAAACCTCCATATACACAAAAAGGACCAAAGCCTCTAACTTGTGGTCCTATTTATCATTTTGTATCAATAATTTGCTTTTTCGCAAGAGATACAAAATCTCCTTTTCCGCTTTTTCATAGGTAGCGTTTTTCAGAGGGCCACGTCCAACAATTACGATATGATACCCTTCGCGAATGGCGTGCTGATTGAGGCGATATACCTCTTTCATCAGGCGTCTAGCTCGGTTGCGCTCCACTGCACAACCAACCTTTTTACCTGTTACAAAACCAATGCGCGTAGGTTGCTTTGCCACGGGCATACGATACAGTACACACATACGGCCTACTTCGTATTTTCCGTGCTTATACACAAGGCGATATTCATTATTGTGCGTCAGTCGTCTTGCTTTATCAAGGCAATAATCCATATGCATTGTCCTTAAGTCCTAAGAATAGAAAAACTTGGCAGCAGCGCCAAGTTTTTTCTCCTGCCTAACAGCTATTATATTATGCAGATAAGCGTTTTCTGCCTTTTGCACGTCTTCTTTTCAAAACGAGACGGCCACCAATAGTTTTCATGCGTTCACGGAAACCATGGGTACGTTTTCTCCAAAGAGTATTTGGTTGGTAAGTACGTTTCATTAGTAAAACACCTCCTCGTCATTTTGTATTGTTTTACTTATACCATAACAGGGTAATTATAGAGGTAAAATGTAAATTTGTCAATATAATAAAGGGGTTCTGCTGTGAGTTCTTGTATTTCTGAAAATAATTCTACTACACATTTTATCCTGTAATTGATGTTACGTTTCCAGGGGGAGGAATATAGGGCTCCTTCATCGCTCCATACTCATCGTAAAGTCGCTCAAAAGGACCCTATATTCCCTCCCTAAGGCAACCCTAATGTCACCTTCAACACCACTACACGATGTAAACGTAACATCAATTACTTTTCCATCTATGTGTATAATAATCATAAAAATTATCTTATTGGAGGAGGGGAATGAAAACTACTTTTTGAGCGACTTGCGTTAGAATGGAGCGATAAAAGTAGTTTTCATTCCTCCCCCAAAAGTAATTGATGAACAAATGATAAGATAATTATTGATTTATTAACACATTTCCTTCAGATAATCAAAAGTTATCCACAGATTGAATGACAAATTACTTATTTTTTGGTACAATCATACTTGAAATTAGGAAAAATTATATATTTTTATAGGTTTTTGATGGATAACTTTCGAGGTTATCCACATTTTTTCTCTTTTAGTTTATAAAAACTGAAAAGTCAGTAATTATCTATATAAAATAGACTTTTATTTTTACTTATTCACAGGTTATACACAAGTTATTCACAGGAATAATAGTTTTTTCCACAGTTTTTACAATGGTTATACACATTATTCCTAAAGTTATACACATTTATCGCAATAGTTATTCACAAGAGGCACGTCATGCAATCATTTGATTTAAATAATATATGGGAACATATATTGCAAGAGGCGAAAAAGAATATGCAACATTTACCTGACGCATTGTATTTGCGCGTCACGTCATCGTTGATTCCCATGTCTCTCGAAAGTCATTCGATCCATATTGGGGTCATGCAAACATTTGTAAAAAACTTAATCGACCAGCAGCCACAGATTAGCAAGGCTTTGCAGGATGCGATTACTACGGTTATCGGTTCCCATCGAGATATGGTGTTATTCGATTTCAATCAAGAAAGTGTAGATACTACCTTTGTTGATGAAAACCTCATCGATACGCCAGTTGTAGCACCGCCGATGCCTTTACCACCTATAGTAGAGGAAAAGGCTCATCAAGAGGAGTTTTACACACCAGTCTATCAAGATCCGGTCTATATAGACCGCGCGCCAGCGCCTGTGGAGATTCCAGACGAACCAATGGTAACGACACCAAAGAAATCTACAGAAACAACGCCAACATTGCAGTCCGATAATGTACCTGTGGATTTATCGTTATCTAATCTCAATCCGGCGTACCGTTTTGATAATTATGTAACGGGTAATGCGAACCGAATACCATTTGGGGCTGCACAAAATGTAGCTGAATTTCCTGGTGGAGACTATAATCCGCTCTTTATATACGGTCCTTCAGGCCTCGGCAAAACACACTTGATGCACGCCATCGGCAATGCTATCAAAGAAAATCATCCACATATGAAGGTCATGTCCATTACGAGCGAAAACTTTATGAATATTTTCGTCGAAACATTGCAGCGCAATCAAGGTAAATTATTCCGCAACACGTTCCGCAATATCGATGTGCTCATGATTGACGATATTCAGTTCCTTGAAAGCCGTGAAAGTACGAAAACTGAGCTGTTTAATACGTTCAATGAATTACTAAATAACAACAAGCAAATCGTACTTACCTCTGATACGATGCCAAACGATATGGAACAGTTCGAAGATCGTCTTCGCTCTCGTTTCCAAGCTGGTTACATTGCCACAATGGAAAATCCAGATTTAGAAACGCGCATTGCCATCTTCAGATCACTGCTCGAACGAGAATATAAAAAGAATCGCATTATTCGTATCGATAATGATTCAATTAACTACGTAGCATTGCAATTTAGCGAAAACGTCCGCGTATTGCAAGGTGCTTTTACCAAGCTCATCGGTACAGCATCCATCGATCAACGTCTCGAATCTATCGACCTAGAATACACAAAACACGCCTTGGCGGGCCTCGTTCATACCGAAGAGGTGAATATGGTTAATATTGAAAGCATCCAGAATTTTGTAAGTTCTTATTTCAATATTAAAAAGCAAGACCTACTCGGCAAGAAACGAAAAGCCCAATTCGCATTTCCACGGCAAATCGCCATGTATCTATGCCGCGATATGATCAATGAAAGCTATCCTCAAATCGCAGCAGCTTTTTCGCGTGATCATACGACAATTCTCCATGCGTACGATAAAATAACGAAGGAAATTGAAAAAAACGAAGAAACTAAACGAATGGTTGCAGAAATTAAACAGAAATTAACAACCTGTGGATAACTCTGTGGATATATGGTGAATAACTTTGTGGATATCCTAAAACTCGTACTTTGATGTTAATATGTGGATAAGTAGGTACAAACTATCAACATAGTTATACATAACTCATAATTCACACAGTTAGTGGCGCCAAATCACTTTTACACATATAAACAGGCCCCTACTATTACTACTACTAAAACTAACAAACAATCAAAAAACCAGTAGAAATAGATCTACAGTAGAATATCTATAGAGCATCTACGATAGTAAACATTGAATATTACAAACAAAGCAAGTAATTATTAGTGCTTTTACAATATATAAAAATCATAAAGGAGTAACATATGCATATTACATTCCCAAAAGCAAATCTCCAAAAAGCAATTAACGTATTGCAAAAGGTATCTCAAAATAAAACAAGTTCCAACTTACCAGGCGCTATTTACATGACTACAAAAAATGGTCAAGTAGAATTGCAAGGTAACGACTTTGAACTCGGCATTCGCTTAACCATCGATGGAGACATTAAAGAACCTGGTACTTTAGTGGTAGGTTCCCGTTATTTCCAAGAATTAATTCGCAAATTGCCTGGCGATACTATTGAACTTTACAAACCAGAAGATGGAAATTCTTTGACTATCACATCTGGATCTTCCGAATTTAATCTTGTTACATTACACCCAGATGATTTTTCCTTGGTGGAACAAATTCACGACCAAGATCATGTAAACATCGACAGCTTTGCTATGAAAGAACTCATCGATTTAACAAATTATGCAGCTGCTACTGATGAAGATCGTCCTGTATTTACTGGTGCTCTTCTTGAAATCAAAGAAAACGAAGTGACTATGGTTGCTACCGATACACATCGTATGGCTGTTAAAAAAATTACCATCGATGAACCAGCAACGACTCCAATGCGTGCTATCATTCCAACAAAGACGTTGGCTGAAGTATCTCGTTTATTACCAACAGATAATCCAGCTATGATCAATATCATTTGGAATCGCACACAAATCGTATTCAATTTTGAATCTATTTATATTATTTCTCGCTTAATTGAAGGTACATACCCTGAATATGAAAAGGTAATTCCTTCCCAATTCGATTCTAGCGCTGTAATTGATCGCCGCGAATTTGCTGGTGCTGTTGATCGCGTATCCTTGTTGGCTAAAGACATCAGCTATAATGTAATTCGTTATGATTGGTCTGAAAATAATGTAACATTGTCTACTCAAAATACTGAAATAGGTATGGCAAAAGAAGACGTAGCTGTTGAATTTAAAGGCACACCTTTTACAATATCTTTCAATGGTCGCTACATCTCTGACATCTTGCGTCACAGCACAGGCGATAATATTCACTTGTTCTTAAAACAAAATGGTCCTGTTGTCATTCGACAAGACAATAATCCGAACTATACATACGTAGTAACACCAGTTCGTACGAATGCATAACCTTTATCACATAGGAGAACATTATGAAAGAGCAACAGCAGGTACCCATTCATACGGAGTACATTCAAATTGATCAGTTGTTGAAGTTAGAAGGCATTATTGAAACGGGTGGTCAAATAAAATCTTTCATCGATGAAGGCATCCTTACCTTGAATGGTCAGGTCGTAACGGAAAAACGCAAGAAATGCCACGTTGGTGATGTGATTTCTTGTGAAGGTCTCGATGTAGACCTCGTGATTACACAAGAGGAGGCATAATCGGTGAGAATTGACTCACTGCAGTTATTTCAGTTTCGTAATTATAAGGATATACAGATACAGTTTAATCCGGAGATTATTGTTCTATATGGCACTAATGGGGCTGGTAAGACGAATATCCTCGAATCTATCTATGTTGGTACGATTGGTAAAAGCCATCGTACGAACGATACGTCAGATATGCTCATGTTCAATGCTGAAGAAGCAGGCATAGTTGTAAAATTCGAGAAAAAAGATACGCCTCAAAAGGTAAATATTAAATTATTCCGTCAAGGCCCTAAGGATATTCGTTTAAACGACACAAAAATATCTCAAAAAGAACTGATTGGTACATTAAATACAGTTATCTTTTGTCCTGAAGACTTACAGCTCATCAAGGGAACTCCGTCGGAACGTAGGCGATTCCTCGATATGGAAATATCTCAGACTAGCGCTACCTATTATCATCAATTAATGCAGTATAATCGGCTGTTACAGCAACGTAATGCAGTCCTAAAAGAATATAGAGGAAAGAATACTATTCCTCTTGAAGAATGGGATTTGCAATTAGCAGATATGGCGAGTTTTATTGTAAAGAAACGATTAGAAAGCTTAAAAAAAATCAATTTGCTCATCGATTTGATGAATCGTAAATTGACAGGTGGCCTTGAGAATTTAACCATTGGTTATGAACAGCCGTATATGGACAATGGTTCATTGGAATATACAAAGGAAGGCTTTTACGAACGCATCAAAGCAGCGTTGCCGCAGGATCGTCATCGTTTAAGCACTAGCGTTGGCCCTCATCGCGATGATTTACGATTCTTTTCTGATGCGATGGATTTAAAGAAATTTGGATCGCAAGGGCAGCAACGAACCGCTGTATTGTCCTTAAAGTTGAGTGAGCTTGAATTTATCAAGTCAGAGGTAGGAGAATATCCAGTTCTTCTCTTGGATGATGTATTGAGCGAACTTGATGAGTCGAGACGAACAAATTTATTGCAGTTTATTCATAAACGAATTCAAACATTTATTACCACTACAGATATTCACGATTTTAAAGATTTGAAATCCGTTCAATTTATTTCTTGTGAAGGGGGACAGGTTCAGTATGGACAGCCTTGATCTTTGTTTACCAAAGGCCTTAGCAGAACTGAATTTACTGGAACAATATAAATTAAATACCCTCGTTCACAAGTGGCGTGATGTAGTAGGTGATGTCATTGCGGATCATACAAAAATTGTGTCCATTAAGCCTCCAAATATGGTTATTAGTGCAGATAATTCCATGTGGATGCAGGAATTACAGATGCAAAAACGTCGTATCATCGAGGCTATCAACAAGTATTACCGTCAAGATGTAATCACCGATATTCGCTTCATCATGAAACGTCAGAGCTATGTGAAAGTAGAAAATAATACGTCTCTCACGATTCCTGATGAACAGATTATTACAAAACGTATTAATTTTTCTAATATCGTGCTTTCAAAAGAAGACGTAGACGCCATCGATACATCGTTGAAACAAACGGATAACGAAGCATTAAAAGCTGCTTTCAGAAAGGTACAGATTACGGCTCGTAAGAGAGAAATCTATTTAGAGCAGCATGGATACCATCGTTGTAAACGATGTGGCATGCATATGAAATCTAAAAAGGAAATGTGTCCAACCTGTGAATATGAATTGCATCGGGCTCATATCAAGGAGATTAAGGCGGTTATTAGAAAGTATCCGTACTTTAAATACAGCGACTGTCAGCAATTTATACAGTGTAGTTTTCCAGACTTTGCAGAAGCGATGCGAGAATCCATATACTTTTACCTTGATAAGATTTATAAAGGATCTATCAATCGCTGTCATATGTTTATGGTGGCCATGCTTATCACCCACAAAAAGCCTGATGAGTTGACGGATCAGCACGTTATTAATTTGTGTAATAAATATCGATCAAAGTTCCTTGCTGAAGAGGAACAGCGCAAAATCGATGCCCTTAATGGGAAATTAGAAAAGTAGAGGGGGCATTCTTATGTACGTTCATATTGGAGATACCATTTCCGTGCCCATAGAATCCATTATTACGATGGTGCATGCCAAGGGCGGAAAGTCCCATAAAAGTCCTATTCATCACTATGAAACGCTAGAATATATCGCCATGGTGCCAGAGGAGCAAATCAAGACTGGTGGCCATGCTTATCACCCACAAAAAGCCTGATGAGTTGACGGATCAGCACGTTATTAATTTGTGTAATAAATATCGATCAAAGTTCCTTGCTGAAGAGGAACAGCGCAAAATCGATGCCCTTAATGGGAAATTAGAAAAGTAGAGGGGGCATTCTTATGTACGTTCATATTGGAGATACCATTTCCGTGCCCATAGAATCCATTATTACGATGGTGCATGCCAAGGGCGGAAAGTCCCATAAAAGTCCTATTCATCACTATGAAACGCTAGAATATATCGCCATGGTGCCAGAGGAGCAAATCAAGACATATGTGGTCACAGATGATTGTGTGTATGGATCTGGTATCAGTATTAAGACTTTAATGAGACGGATTGATGAGTTTTATAGTATAATAAAGAGATAAAGTTTAATCCTGTACATGTTTTGTCACTTTATTTCAATCAAGTACAGTATGATAGATTGTTAGGAGGAGTTTGTTTCATGCCTGAACAAAATTATGGCGCTCAGAATATTCAGGTTCTTGAGGGTCTAGACGCGGTGCGTAAACGCCCAGGGATGTATATTGGTAGTACGTCTGCTCGTGGTTTGCATCACCTCGTATACGAAGTTGTAGATAACTCTGTAGACGAAGCGCTTGCTGGTTACGCTACACATATCGAAGTATCCATCAATCCAGATAACAGTGTTACCGTTGTCGATGATGGTCGTGGTATTCCAACAGGAATGCATGAATCTGGTATGTCTGCGGTAGAGCTAGTATTAACGAAATTGCATGCAGGTGGTAAATTCGGCGGTGGCGGTTACAAGGTATCTGGTGGTCTTCATGGCGTAGGTATTTCCGTAGTTAATGCATTGAGTGAATGGACTAAGGTTCAAGTATCTCAAAATGGTATTGTTCAAGAAATTTCCTTTGCTCGTGGTCATAAAACTTCCGAGTTGCACGAAATTGGCAAGGCCGAAGGCACTGGTACTACAGTTATTTTCAAGCCAGATGCAGAAATCTTTGAAACTACCGTATTTAGCTTTGATACATTGAAAATGCGTTTACAAGAATTGGCATTCCTTAACAAAGGCCTTCGCATTACATTGAGCGATTTGCGTTTAGAGGAACCTCGTGTTGAAAGCTTCCACTATGAAGGTGGTTTGGTTTCTTTCATTACCTTCTTGAACGAAAATAAAGAAGCAATTAACCCAACTGTTATTAACATTGAAAATACAAAAGACGATGTTGTGGTAGATGTAGCATTGCAATATAACGATAGCTATAGTGAAAACTTGTTGTCCTTCGTAAATAACATCAATACGATTGACGGTGGTACACATCTATCTGGTTTCCGTGCTGCCTTGACTCGTACCCTCAATGATTATGGCCGTAAATCTGGTTTGATCAAGGAAAGTGAGTCTAATCTTTCCGGTGAAGACGTACGTGAAGGTTTGACAGCTGTCGTATCTGTAAAAGTGTTGGAACCTCAATTTGAGGGCCAAACAAAAACTAAACTTGGCAATAGTGAAGTAAAAGGTATTACAGATGTTATCGTTACAGAAGGTCTTAAAACATTTTTCGAAGAACATCCTCAAGATGCGAAGAAAATCATCGAAAAAGCAACGATGGCAAGCCGTGCTCGTGAGGCCGCTCGTAAAGCCCGCGATTTAACGCGCCGTAAAAATGCGTTGGAAGTATCCAGTCTTCCTGGTAAATTGGCGGATTGCTCTGAAAAAGATACATCTATGACTGAAATTTATCTTGTGGAAGGTGATTCTGCAGGTGGTTCTGCAAAACAAGGTCGCGATCGTCGTTACCAAGCGATTTTGCCATTGCGTGGTAAAATCCTCAACGTAGAAAAAGCACGTCTAGATAAGATTTTGGCTAATAACGAAATTCGCTCCATGATTACCGCTTTTGGTACAGGTATTGGCGATGAATTCGATATTACAAAATCCCGTTATAACAAGATTATCATCATGACAGATGCGGACGTTGACGGCGCTCATATCCGTACATTGTTATTAACATTCTTCTACCGCTATATGAAACCATTGGTAGAGGAAGGCCATATCTATATTGCTCAACCACCTTTGTATCAAATCAAGAAGGGTAAATCTCATTGGTATGTATACTCTGATGCAGAGTTGACTGCTAAACTTGATGAAGTAGGCCGCGATGGTACTACAATCCAACGTTACAAAGGTTTAGGTGAAATGAATCCTGAACAATTATGGGAAACTACAATGAACCCTGATAATCGTACGATTCTACAAGTTAGCTTAGAAGATTCTATCGAAGCTGACAAAATATTTACGGTTCTCATGGGTGATAAGGTAGAGCCTCGTCGTAAATTTATTGAAGATAACGCAAAATACGTGCGTAATCTAGATTTATAAGAGGTGACCCATGTCTGAAAATCATAATAGTAACGTAGAGTTTACGTCTAATAAAGATCAACATTTAAAACGGTCCCTAAAGGCGCGTCATATGAATATGATCGCTTTAGGTGGCGCTATCGGTACTGGCTTATTCGTAGCTGGTGGTGAAGTGGTAAGTACAGCAGGCCCTGGTGGTGCTCTTGTAGCTTACGGCCTCATTGGTATCATGGTGTATTTCCTCATGACATCTCTTGGGGAAATGGCTACATACTTGCCAATTCCTGGTTCCTTCGGGACTTATGCAAAACGCTATGTAGATCCTGCCTTTGGTTTTGCCTTAGGTTGGAATTACTGGTTTAACTGGGCTATTACCTTGGCTGCTGAAGTATTAGCAGGGGCGCTCATCATGAAATATTGGTTCCCTGATGTACCTGCCATCGTTTGGTCTGCTCTGTTCTTGCTCATTTTATTTGGCTTGAACTATTTATCTACTCGTTCCTTTGGTGAAAGTGAATATGTGTTCTCTAGCATCAAAGTTATTACAGTATTCGTATTTCTATTCTGTGGCTTTATGCTCATCTTTGGTATCGGTGGTACATCTCCAGGATTTGCAAACTGGACCGTAGGAGAAGCTCCATTTGTAGGTGGCTGGGAATCTATTCTTGCTATCTTTATGGTGGCAGGATTCTCCTTCCAAGGTACTGAATTGATCGGTGTAGCCGCTGGTGAAGCGGAAGACCCTGAAAAGAATGTGCCAAAAGCGATTAATACAATCTTCTGGCGTATTCTATTATTCTATATCGGTGCTTTCACGGTTATCGGTTTCTTGATTCCGTACACAGATCCAAATTTGTTGAATTCTAGTGTAGAGAACGTATCTATTTCTCCATTTACACTCGTATTTGACCGCTTTGGTTTTGCCTTTGCTGCTAGCTTTATTAATGCCATTATCTTAACGGCTGTATTGAGTGCTGGTAACTCTGGTCTGTACTCTTCTACGCGCATGTTGTACGCACTCGCTAAGGAAGGTCAAGCACCTCAAATTTTTGCTAAGTTAAATAAACGCGGCGTTCCAGTACCTGCGTTAATCTTAACGACAGCAATCGGTTTATTTGCGTTCCTAACAAGCTTTATCGGTGAAGGTACAGCTTATACATGGATTGTTAATATCTCTGGTTTATGCGGTTTCATCGCATGGGTTGGTATTGCAGTATCTCACTATCGTTTCCGCCGTGCTTTCATCGCACAAGGCAGAGATCTTAGTGAATTGCCATACAAAGCGTGGTTATTCCCAGTTGGCCCAATCTTGGCGTTCATTCTTTGCGTTATCATCATCTGTGGTCAAAACTACTCCGCTTTCACAGGTGATACCATCGACTGGTACGGCGTATCCGTTGCCTACATTGGCTTACCAATCTTCTTCGCAGTTTACCTTGGTTACAAATACATCAACAAAACTAAAGTTGTGCCGTTGAAAGAAGTTAACTTAGACCGCGATTTTGATAGATAAAAATATAAAATTAGACCTGTTCATTATGAAAGTAGTGAACAGGTCTTTTTTTGATGTATAATATGTAAATTTTTGATATATAGTATGTAATTTTTGGAGATACAATATGTAATTGTTTTATGTGAAAGCTATATTTATATTTGTTTTTCTCTAAAAGTCTTGTTATAATAAATCAAAATATATTGTAGTCAATTAGAAAGGATACAATTATGATTATTACAACAACTATGCATATTGAAAATAAACCTGTACAAGAGTACAAAGGTATTGTATTTGGTGAAGTCGTAGAAGGCCGTAACTTTGTGAAAGATTTCATGTCTGGCATTCGAGACATTGTTGGTGGTCGTAGTGGCAGCTATGAAGATTCTTTGATGAATGCGCGCAAAGCAGCTCTCGACGAAATGTCTCAACGAGCTTCTAAATTGGGTGCTAATGCTATTATTGGTGTATCCTTCCAATACAGCACAGTAGGTGCACAAAATGGCATGCTTATGATTACATGCAATGGTACAGCCGTTGTAGTTTAATAAATAATAGACTAAGTCAGATATAATTATTAATATAATCCTAAGGGAAATAAGTAAGTCGTAATGTATTATTGTGACTAAAAAAACAGCAGGGGAAAGCCCTGCTGTTTTTTTATATGATATTTATTAAAAAACCCCCTATAAAAAGTATTAGAAACTTTTATAGGGGTTTTTTTGTATTGTGGTTTATCTATATATCTTATAGATAATAAAAAAGCAGAAATAGTTACTGCTTTTTTATTTTACCTTATACCAGCTTGCATACATGACTGGTAATACGATGAGTGTTAGAACCGTTGCCACTAGTAAGCCGCCGCTAAAGGCGATGGCCAATGGGCTCCAGAATACAGATCCCATGAGAGGAATCATGCCTAAAATCGCTGCGATAGCGGTAAGCATGATAGGTCGGAAACGAAGTGTAGCGGAGTTGATAATCGCTTCACGAGGTTCTTGTCCTTCTGCCTTGTGGATTTCGATTTGGTCTAACAAGATAATGGAGTTACGGATGATCATACCTGAGAGGGCGATGATCCCTAGAATAGCCATAAAGCCTAACGGCGTTCTCGTAATATTGAGTGCTAATACAACACCGATTAGTCCCAATGGAGCAGTGAGTAGAGCCATTACCATGAGGGCGATACGCTTTAATTGGAACATGAGGATTGTCATGATTACAAAGAGCATAATTGGCATTGGCGTTAATAGCTTTTGAACGGCTGTTTCACTCTTTTCAGCGGCGCCGTCTAGGTCAATAGAATAGCCTGTAGGCAAGGAATCGCGAATGTCTTGTAAGGATTTGTAAACCTCTTTTGTTTTCGCATTACCCAATATACCTGCTTTTACATTCGCATGCACACTAATGGTTGGCATCATATTGCGATGCCAGATAATACCATCCTCTTGTGTCATGGTAATGGTTGCAATTTGGCTAAGTGGTACATAGGAGCCATTTCCTGTTTGAATTGGCAAGGATGAAAGAGCACTTAAGTTATGTTGCTCGTTGTCACCTAAACGGAAGGTAACAGGAATGGTTTGGTTCCCTTCGTAGTATTCACCAGATTTAGTACCAGACAATAGACTTTGCAAGTGCAAGGATACAGCATAGCTATCGATGCCGAGTAAACGTGCCTTGTTTGGATCGATGTGAATATTGGCTACAGGTTCTGTATCTGGCCAGTCAAAGGCGATATTTTGTAAGTCTTTATCGTCTTGCATTTTAGCTTTTACTTGATTTGCAATTTCTTTTACCACCTTTTGATCAGGGCCAGCAACGCGAAGCATGACTGGAAATTTGGATGGTGGACCGATTTGTAAGAATTGCGTGTTTACAAGGGCCGATGGGAATTGCTCGTTTAAATACGGAGTCAATTCAGCATAGAGTTTATCGCGATCCTCTAAGGATTTTGTAACGATTACATATTGTAAGAAGTTGTTCCGTTGCAATTCAGGTTCCAAGGTGAGGACGAAACGTGGAGAACCTTGTCCGATGTAGGAGGTGAAGGTTGCAATGCGTTCGTCGTCTTTTAAATGTTTATCGATGAGTTTTGCTTGGTTAGCAGTATACTCGATAGACGAGCTTTGAGGAAATTGCATGGATACAATGATTTCATTACGCGTTGATGATGGGAAAAATTCCTGTTTGATCAATGGTAGTGAAAGCAAGGATAAAACGAAGGCACCTAGGGTGGCCAGTAGGACTACCTTGTGATGTCCTAGAGCCCAATGTAATAGTTTTTCAAACTTATCATAGAAGGTTACATTGAGCTTGTGCATGATACGGTCTCGTTTAGTCCATTCCGATTCTGGTTTTGGAGCCTTGTTTTCAATGATTTTATAACCCAATACAGGGCTGACGAGAACAGAGGCGAACCAAGATAGAATAAGCGCCATAAATACAACGATGGATAGGGATTTTGTAAACTCTGCTACCATACCTTGTGCCAATGCTAATGGCAAGAAACCTGCACAGGTAATGAGTGTACCAGATAGCATAGGGAATGCTGTCGATTCGTAAGCAAAGGTAGCCGATTTAAAGTGACCCCATCCTTCTTCGAGCTTAACGCTCATCATTTCTACAACGATGATGGCATCGTCTACGAGGAGGCCTAAAGCTAGGATTAAGGCACCTAAGCTAACCTTATGTAGATAGATGCCGCTTTCATACATCAAGATGAACGTCGTAGACACAACGACTGGAATGGTGAGGGCTACAACGATACCGGTTCGTAAGCCGAGAGATGCAAAGCTTACGAGCAATACGATGGCGATGGCTTCAAATAAGGATTGAGAGAAATCGCCGATGGATTCTTTAACGATATGCGGTTGATTCGATACTTGATTGAGTTCGAGACCGGCAGGAATCGTTTTCTGTAATTCTCCGAGTTTTTTGTCGATGGCTTCGCCGAATTCGATATTATTAGCTCCTGCATCCATGGAGATAGCGATGCCAATGGCTGGCTTGCCTTTGTAATAGAACTGTGGATCGCTAGGGTCTTGGTAGGTCATGGTTACATCAGCCATGTCACCGAGGCGCAAGGTTTGGTTATTGATGCGGATCGGCATATCTCGCACCGCTTGAGGACTATCGAATAGGCCATTGACGCGGAGATATACATTGTTTGTATCTGTTGTAATCAAACCAGCTGGAACCATCATACTTTGCTGTTTAAGCGCTGTTAACAGCTGTTGTGTACTGACTTTATAGGATGCGAGTTTATCCTTGTTTATGGTTACATTGAGGGTTTGTTGTTGAACCCCAATGAGGCTGATTTTCTTAACATTAGGAACAGATAAAAGCTGACGTTTTAAGTCTTCTGCTTGTTGTCGTTTTTCTTCGTACGAATACTCATCACCACTGATGGCATAGATAATGCCATATACATCGTCGAACCTGTCGTTAATGGTCGGTCCTTGAACGCCTGCAGGCAATGATTTCCATTCGTCGTTGATCATATTCCGCGCTTCTTCCCAAGCGGGACGAATTTTATCGGATGGCAAATCCTCTCTTAAATTGATATAAATAACGGATTTGCTGCCATCTGTAAAAGATTTTGTATAATCTACACCAGGAAGATCGCGTAGTTTTTCTTCGAGTTTGTCCGTTACCTGATCCGACATTTCTTGTGGAGAAGCCCCCGGCCAAGCAACACCGACCACCATGGTGCGCATCGTAAAATCAGGATCTTCCATGCGTCCCATATGGGTGAATGAGAAGATACCGAAGGTGAGGAGCACAGCCATGAAGTAGTAGATAATGGACTTGTGTTTAAGAGCCCATTCGGCTAAGTTAAATTGTTTCATTGACTAACCGCCGTCCCTTCTTGTAATTGTTGGGTGCCTGCGGTGATGACAATGTCGCCCTTAGCTAAACCAGATGTGACGATGACGGAGTTCTTACCGAATTCACCAGTTTTGATAGGCACGAGATGAGCCTTCTTATCGCGGATGATATAGACCGCATTATTACCGTTAGAGTCTTTCACAAGAGCTGTCAATGGGATAGAAATATTGGTACTATCTGTGGTAGATAGATTAGCATTGACTGTCATGCCTAGTTGTACCTCTTTAGGCGCATTTTGTAAGGTAATTTTTACGGTATACGTTCTGGCTACAGGGTCAGGAACTGGTGAAATTTCACGTATTACACCTTGCACGGTTACATTAGGTAGAGCCCAGAAGGTAATAGTAGCAGGGCTTCCTACATGAATTTTACTCAATTCTTGTTCAGGAAGGGCAATGACTGCTTCTGGGTCGTGACCGGCCGCTAAGGTACCAACGCTTTGACCGGCTGCTACGACTTGTCCTGCTTCAATATTTAAAGCTGTAATAATACCTGTATCAGGAGCCGTTAAATTAGTATAGCTATTTTGATTGCTGCTCAAATTAAGGCTTGCCTGTGCTTGTTGTAATTGAGCAGATGTGGCATTCAATTGGTTTTCAGCCTGGTCTAATTGCAATTTACTAATCGCTTGTTGTGCATAGAGTTCGCGGTATCGTTTAGCATTGGTTTCTGCCAATTCGTAGGCCGATTGAGCAGCTTTTACAGCACCTTCAGCATTTTGCAACTGAGCTGATGTATCTGAACCATTGATTTGAGCAATGACTTGGCCTGCTTGCACTACATCACCAACATTTACAAATTTATTGATGACACGCCCTCCAATTTGAAAGGCTAAATTTGTTTCTGTTTTATTATGAATGGTGCCTGCATAGCCAGCATCAGTAGTTCCAGACTCTTCACCTATAGTGATGGTGCGCACCTTGAGACTTGTATCTTCAGGGGGCTTTTCTGATCCACAACCACTTATGATGGCGGTCCCTATTAATAGGGCTCCTATGGTTGCTATGATTCGTTGATTCATAGAATCTCTCCTTTGACTACCGCATATAAGCCCTATGATATAGAACTACACATAGGTAGTAATCATAGGACTCTATATGTATATTAGAAAACTCTAATTTCTAATTATATATTTTATAGAAAAAACTAATTATATATTTTATACAATTTAATAATACTATATTTATATTGAAAGTTCTAGCCTTTATGCAGAAAATAAAAGAATTATATAATTAATTTATATAATTGATGATATATTTTAACGATAATTTTTAAAAGTAATCTATATTTTGCCAGTATATGTATTACTTATTTTATGAATACAAAAATGTAGCAAAAAAGTGAGTCCTCTATTGATTGAGCTGTATCCAAAAATATGTATAATTTTTGGGGTACAGTTCATAGGAAGAGAACTCACTTCTTTACCACTTGTCTATATATAGTTTGAACTTTATTTTTCTTCTTCTTGTTCTACGATAGGTTCTTCATAGGTTACAAGGATTTTATCGATACGAGTATGGTCCATATCGATAACTTCAAAGGTATAGCCGTTCCATTTTGTCTTGTCTAGTTCTTTTGGAATGCGACCGAAGAGGACGTTTAAGAGACCGCCCATAGTTTTGTACAAATCGTCTTCTTCGCCTGGTAATTCTTGATCGATGTGAAAGAATTCTTTAAATTCATCTACATTGAGAAGGCCATCTACGAGCCATGCTCCATCGCGTTCGATGATCTTGTTTTCTTCTTCCTTGATTTCTTCCTCACCAGAAGGCATCAGACCTACGATTTCTTCCATGATGTCATGCAAGGTGACAAGGCCAGTAAAACCACCATATTCGTCGAGGATAATTGCTTCATGAACGCCTTCTGTACGTAGAACGTTCAATAATTTCATGAGTGAAATGGATTCAGGAACGAGAACAGGTTCTTTCAAACAAGCTTTGATGATATCATGAATGGAACTTTCACTAGGACGTTGCATAATTTGAACTAATACATCGGATACGGTAACGAGGCCCTTTAATTCATCTAAGGAATCGGTACCTACAGGAATGCGGTAATGGTTGGCATTCTTGAGAACCTCCATGATTTCGTCTTCCGTGCCGTTAAGATCAATCCATTTGAGCTGTGTACGAGGCGTCATGATGTCACCTGCGTTCATATCTGCGAGATGGAAGATATTTTCTACGAGGATAGGTTCTTCCTCTTCGTAAGCACCCATGGCAACGCCTTCGGTAAGCATTTTATTAATTTCAGATTCTGTAACAGGGGCTTCTTCTTTTACAGTAACGCCTAGAATTTTTAAGAGGAATTCTGTGGAAACGCCGAGGAAGCTAACGATTGGTTTTAACGCCACAGATAGCCAGTAAATTGGTTTTGCTACTACAACGGCAATGCTTTCAGGGCTATTTAAGGCCAAGCGTTTAGGCACGAGTTCGCCGATAACGAGGGATAAATAGGTGATGATGGCAACGATAATGAAGGAGCTCACAGAGGCTGCGTATGGTTCGATGCTTGGAATATTTGATACTAAAATTTCTTCTAATGGACTAGAGAAGGTGGCACCAGAATACAAACCAGTTAAAATACCTACGAGGGTGATGCCGATTTGAATGGTAGAGAACATTTCATTTGGGTTCTCCGATAATTCAAAGGCTGTTTTCGCGCGTTCATTGCCTGATTCTGCTAACTCTTCAAGTTTACGTTTTTTCGCATTTACAATGGCTAACTCCGTCATAGAGAATAAACCATTTGCGATGATTAATACGATGATAATGATAAAATCTAAGGTCAGATCACTGTCCATGTAAGTAGATACTCCTTTTTAATGACATATAATTCTGCACATGAGAATAATAGAAATATTACTCCTAGTATACCATATCGACATTAATAAGTGTTTCCAGTACAGAAAAAGGAGGGTTGCCGCCCTCATTTTCTCCTTTTGCATGCATTAAATGCTACAAAAATATGTATTTCCTTCGTTATCTATCATGATTGATTTTAATTTGTAAATAGTACCCTAATAAGGGTATAGTATGTATAGAAATTAAGATTAGTATCAGTATTAGGTTATATAATTTAGGCCACATAATAGGATTATATAGATGGCAACAGAGCAAGAGTGGGAAATTTTATTACAAATTAAAACCTCTGGTCGCGATGATAGTCATTCCGATACGGAGCATCATCCGTACGAGCCGACAGATTATTGCGTGCTGGAGCGCTTGGCAAATAGCGGTCATATTCGCAAGAAAAATACGCTCATCGATTATGGTAGTGGCAAGGGCCGAGTGAGTATTTTCATGGCTTACCAAACGGGCTGTCATTCCATAGGCATCGAATACGATGAACGGCTCTATGAAAAGGCTTTAATTAATAGTGAAAGCCCGGCAACTCGCAATCGTGTAAGCTTTGTACTAGGTGATGCGGCGCTGTATAAATTGCCAGATCAGGCTGATCGATGTTTTTTCTTTAATCCCTTTGCACTCCATACGATTAAGCGGGTATTAGGGAATATCTTTGATTCGCTATATCATAATCCTCGGGAGATTAAGTTATTTTTCTACTATGTTAATGAAGAGGTGGAGAACTTTTTAAATAACCATGTGCGCTTGGAACAAGAGGAACCTATTGATTGTAGTGACCTCTTTGAAGGAAGCGATGCAAAGGAACGAATTCTCGTCTATTCAGTTAACTTGTTTTAGTGCAGTAATTTAAGACTTTTATGTAACAATTAGATATATTTTGATGTAACAGTTAATTAAATAACCTCGGTTTGAATAGTGTTTTAGTAGTATGAAATGCATACTATTAGGGACGTATTTAAATTGAGGTTTTATTCTATTTTTAAGGAACTTTTACACATATTATTAAGGAAAAAGCAGATAAATTCTGCTATAATAATATATTAGAGATTATAAAATCAATTCATTTTTATGGTTCTATACATTGATTCGTATACGCTAATGTAGCGGATAGGACTGAGTGTATTGAATACAGGAGGTGCATATGGAACTCATCGATACAATGTTGATTGAACGCATTCGTAAAGCGTTAATTAAACGATATGACCGAGATCAACAGATTCAACAAATGATTGAAGAAATTGGTGCAGAGGAAGGTCTTAATGAGACCGAATTATCTATCGTTTACCAAGCTTATTTAGAGGTAAAAGAACGGGTGTACTATACATCTTCTCTCGTTGATTTGTGGAATCAAATTGAAGATGTTCAAAAACGTATGGCCTTATTGCATTCTTACGAATCTTTAGAAGAAGATTTATTTGGTGATGTGTTAGGCGACGATAAGGAAGATATCGTCATTTCTAATACATCTGGACTTGGCAAGGGTGCGAGTCACAATGATGATGTATATGCTATGGAACAGGTACAATTATCTGACGTTCCTGTACATCATGATTCTACGGTGGGCATGAACTATATTAAATTAAACGAATTAAAATCTATAGGCGGCCTCTTTACTGGTTTTGGTGAAAGCTCTGGCAAGGAAATGGCAGATTTTGAAGATACTGCGATTGAGCACCTTGATGTAAAACCTTTAGAAGGCGTTGAAAGCTTAGCAATTCATCATTTAGATGAAGATGAAGCGTTAGATGTAGATGGTCTTGATGAATTATCGAAACATAAGAAATCAGAGGAAGCTAACGTGGATGATGAGGATATGTCCTCTATCGATCCATACACGGCGGTGAATGCTTTGTTATTTGGTAAAGCCGGTTTAGAATCTGATAAAACAAATAAGAAGATGGAAAAGCTTCTTAAAAAGCAATTAAAACGCGTTGACGATGAATGGGCGCGTATCAACGGTTCTGAGGACAAGAAATCTAAGGACGATAAAAAATCCAAGGAAGACAAAAAAGCTAAAGAGGATAAGAAATCTAAAGAAGACAAAAAGTCTAAGGAAGAGAAGAAATCTAAGAAAGATAAGAAGTCTAAAGAAGATAAGAAAGATAAAAAACACAAGAAGCATAAAGAAGATAAGCTTTATAAAGCCGAAGAAAAGTTAAAGAAAAAGAAAGACAAGGCTGAAAAGAAGCTTAAAATCTTAAACGATAAGTTAAAAACAGTCTTCTTAGCGGATACTTTCAAGAAAAAAGATAAGAAGAAAGACAAGAAAAAGGATCAAAAATCCAAAAAAGATGAATCCGCAAAAAAGCAGAATCGATAGTTTCCGTATGGAATAGTAAGGTCTCTGAAAAGATGGCCAAGGAGAGTGCTAGTGCGAAAAAATCAGCAGGTGCTGAGACTATCGACCGTGGATGCGGTAAATGCAAACGATGTAAAGGTCCTAAATGTAAGAAATATCCAAGATAATTGATAGTTATGTAATTATTAGAATATTACGTAATATATTACGTAGGATATATATAGCATATATATGTAGTTTATAAATTTTATTACTCATTTAGGCAGTATAGTTATGTAGTTTTGTTACGTTTGTAACAATATAGTTGGATTAGTGATTTAACAATTTGGTTATACGATTCAACAGTTAGGGGTTAATGATGAACCGATGGCAGCGATTATTTGAAGGCATACGAACAGAGATTAAGGTATTTATCTTTTTCTCTGTTTTGTTGACTGCATTTAGAATCGTGTTTCTTGCAGTATTTCAATCACAACTGGCTTCCGTGACGATGGAGAATATCCTTACGTCCTTATGGTTAGGATTTAGATTGAGTCTCAAGACCGTCGGTTCTTTGTGTTTACTGGGCTTTTTAGGGGGTACGTTGGTGCATACCTTTGTACCCAAATGGCCGTCATTGCGCATTAAACAGGTCCTCTATTCCATTGCGACTGTACTGTTGACATTCCTATTTCTGGGACGCATTCCGTTCTATAAAATCTTCAACTCCTCTTATAATGCGATGCTCATCAATGGCAAAAACGATGATATCGGCGCCATTGTAAATACAGCAATCAATGAATATAATGCCCTCATGTACATCATTGGGGCCGTTGTATTGAGCGCAGCTCTCTGCTGGTTCCTAGTTCGTTTTTTAGCGTGGAATACGAAGAAATATAGTGACTACGCTGATGATCTAAGGAATGGTGATGATGCTGATGATTTAAAAAATATTGATTCTGCAGATAATCAACGACTTTGTACTACTTGGTATCCTAAGACGAAGAAAACACAATGGATGACGGGCATTGCATTGACAGTCGCTATTGGCGTACTAGGTCTATTCTTTAGATTTGGCGGTGCTTTCAGCTATACGAACTCCATCAACTGGGAAAGTGCGGCTCGCCTCAGCTCCAATCTGTTGAATGAAAATATCCTCGACGATGTGCAGGCTCTCTATCGTGTTAAAAGCATTGCTAAACGGACGGCTGAGCTTGAGGTTATTAACTTAACGCCTCAAGAGCTAAATGAAAAAATCGCTGCTGTTGGCGGTACATTTAATGGTACTAATTTTGACGGTTCTTTCACGAGAACCATTACAACACAGCGATTAGCGGAGCAACCACAGTCCATAAACCTCGTTCTTGGAGAATCCTATGGCTTGTGGCCGTTCCTCGCTGAATATAACGAGCCTGGTGCGTACCTTGTTGAACAAGGTCGTAAATACGCTGCCAGCCCTCAAGCGATGAGCACGGAGCTAGCCCTCGCGCAAGGTACAGGCACGATGCCGGCCATCAATGGTTTGTTGACGGGTATGCCTGACACAGGGTTATATCCTAACTATGAAGGTGAAAGTTTCAAAGAGCCTTATGGTTTAGGTATTGGTCCTGTTATGAAAAAGCTAGGCTACAAGACTGTATTTTGGTATGGTGGCTTTAGTACTTGGCAAAACGTTAAGAACTTTGCTTTATCTCAAGGCTTCGATGAATTCCACGATGCTTCAGAAATGCCAAGCGAAGACGGCAACGCTTGGGGTGTAGGCGATAAATATTTATTTAAAGCTATTTCTGCCTACATGGATCAACATAGAGGGGAAAAAATTCTCAATGTTATCATGACCACTTCTAATCATCCACCATATAGCATCAATGTGGGTAAGGAAGGCTACGATGTGAATAAGGTAAAAGGGCATTTGCCTGATTCTATCGAAGAAAACGATAAGCAATTGAACGAAATGGGCCATATTTGGTACGCAGACCACGTAATGGGTGATTTTATCGCTCGCGAAGAAACAGCAGATCCGTCGGCCCTCTTCGTCATTACAGGTGACCATAGCGAACGCTTTAACTTTGCTCGTGAAGTAGGTCCTAATGTGGCGTCTACGATTCCTATTATTTTCTATGGTCGCGGCATTCATAAAGACTGGCTTGCGCCTAATGCGTTCGGCATGAGCATTCAAATCATTCCAACCTTGGCGGAATTAATAGGCCGACCTGGTCAAACCTATGAAGCGATGGTACCAAGTTTGTTTACACAAGAGAAATTTGTATTTAATCATAGACTATATCTTGATAAAAGTGGCAAAGTGTTAGAACAAAGTGCGAGCATGCCTCAATCCTATGGAGATATGATTAAAAACATGCGCGAACTCGCAGCATGGCGCATTAAACATGGAAATAACATTAAGTGAGGAACATTTTAGCTAATGATATTTAGCTAGAACGAACTATATAAGTTTGAGAGTTTGTAAAACTAGTTTGGCTAGTACATGTTGTAAGAGGAGCATGGAATGGAGTTAATTTCGGTCATTGTACCCGTTTATAATGTGGAATCTTATGTTGCAGAATGTATTGAATCCATTCAAAACCAAACGTATATGAATTTGGAAATCATTTTAGTAAATGATGGTTCTACAGATGCTAGTGGTGATATTTGCGATCAGTATGCAGCCTATGATGAGCGCATCAAGGTCATTCATCAAGAAAATGGCGGTCTTAGTGCTGCTCGCAATACGGGAATAAAAGCGGCTAATGGTGACTATATTGCTTTTGTAGACTCCGATGATTACGTTGGGCTTACCCTCTATGAAGATATGTTAAAGCTTTTAAAAGAGCATGATCTTGATATTATCGAATTTACTGCTTTCAGAGATAAAAATGGTGATATTATCGAAGGTTGCAATGATGGTCAATTAGAAATTTATGAGAAAGAGGATGCCTTGCGATTAGCCATGCATGATTGTTTTGTGGCAGCTTGGAGTAAGTTATATAAACGCAGTGCTATCGGTGATGTGCGTTTTCCTGTAGGTCGAAAGTTCGAGGATACTGCTACATCCTATCTATATGTAGCTAATGCTAATCGGGTGGGTCATATCAATCGTTGTTACTATTACTATCGACTCAATCCAAATTCCATAACTCAAACTTCTTTTGATGCTAAATCTCGATGGGATTTTGTGTTGGGCTATGAAGAACGCTTGCAATATGCTATAGATCATCAATTACCATATGTTGATGATTGTAATAGTTTATTGATGAAAGCCGTATTATCCTGTTTAACGGCTTACTATGCAAAGCCAACGGGTAATCAAGTGTATTACGATAAGTGTAAAAAAATGATTGAAACTTATCGCAATGACGCATCCTATAAGCTATTAAATTCTAAATATAAGCTCTTTTTATGGTCCTTTGGCCGTGCCGATTGGATTCATAAAATAGGGGCTCGTTTATCGTACTTAGCAAAACAAGTACGTTCGTAAGTGAAAGGTAAAACTATGGCAACTGTATCTGTAATAATCTTAGCGAGAAATGAAGAACACAATATTCATGACTGCATTGAGTCTGTGCAGTTTGCCGATGAAGTTTTAGTTATCGATGATTTCAGTACCGATGATACTGTAAAAATTGCTGAAGAAATGGGTGCTTGTGTTGTACAACACGCCATGAATGGCGATTGGGGTGCGCAACAAACCTTTGGCATTGAACAAGCAAAATCCGATTGGATCTTATTCCTTGATGCGGATGAGCGCATTTCTGAGCCTCTAGCGAAAGAAATTCAAGCTATCGTTGTAAACGAACCTAATAAAGCGTATTGGATTCAACGGCGCAATAAATTCCATCATAACCACGCTACACATGGTGTATTGCGTCCAGACTATGTGCTTCGCCTCATGCCTAAAGAGGGTAGCTATGTAGAAGGCTACGTGCATCCTGCGATTATTACGCCATATCCAACAGAAAAATTACAACATCCGATGTACCATTATACCTACGATAATTGGCATCAATATTTCAATAAATTCAACAATTATACCACATTATCTGCTGAAAAATATCGTGATAATGGTAAAAGCTGTTCTTTTATCAAGGATATAATTCTGCGTCCTACCTGGGCTTTCATCAAGGTGTACTTCTTACAAGGCGGTATTCTCGATGGGAAGATGGGCTTTATTTTATCCGTCAATCACTACTTTTATACGATGACTAAATATGTAAAGTTTTACTATTTACTAAAATCCAAGGGTAAATTGTAATAGAGGGAGCATTATGTTAGGCAATTTTGGAAAACATTGGCATATAGGCCGTACTATATATGGCAAGCGCACATGGCGTGAAACGAGACGAACCTTCTTACATACAATGCGCTCTTGTCGTCATGACTCAACGGTTACGGAATTTGAAAACTTCTTTAAATCTTATACTCCAGATCCAAAGCTGTTGGAAAAACATCCTAGTCTCTATGAATTGATGAGTCGTATGTTTTTGATTAAGAACTCTACGCCACAATGGCGTTTGGAGGCACTTCGTCAGCATTTTACTATATTACAAGAGGTGTTTACGGATGAAGCGATTCAGCTCATGTATGTAGATGAAGCGGAGTTTGATTATTTCGATAAAAAACGAGGTATTACCCTTTGGAGTTCCGATGAGCTCGATATGTCGGCTCATCTATATTACGAGCCGGGACAACGTAAGGAAGGCTTCTTGACGGTTATGCTCTTGCTCGAAGATAAGGGCGTATACCATGCAAATATTCGCTTTGCTAAAGGCCATAACGGAGAGAGAACTCTTGTTATCGGTACTATTCAAGGTTATAAAGATGGTCTTGAGCGAGCTAAGAAGATTACGAAAAAGATGTATGGTTACCGTCCGAAGAACTTTATTACCTTCTTGATTCGTGAAATCGCTCATGCTGCGCAAGTAGAATCCATACTTGCCGTATCTGATGAAGGCTTCTATGCAAATTCACATATGGTGCGCGGTAATAAATCAAAGGTGGCTATATTAGATACCTTATGGGAGGATATCGGCGGTACCGTATTGGAATCTGATTCAAATTATTTCACTATTCCACTTGAAGAAGAACGCAAACCTATGGAAGAGATTAAATCACAAAAACGTAGCCAATATCGCAATCGTTATGCTCTTTTAGATGAGTATGAGGCTATGATTCAAGAAAACATAAAACCGTACGTAAAGGCCTAGAGGTGTGCTATGCGCGTAGCAATTTTAGAAAGTATTGTCATGCCTGCTGGTCATGAGGTGGAATTTGATCGTATCCTCATCAACGAATTAAAGCGTCAAGGTCATGAGCCAGTACTATTCGTACCGCAAAACTTCCCATTTAAAGTAGATTATGGGGTAGATATAGTGTACTTGGAAGGTGGAGAGGTAGTGACCTATGCGGGAGCGTCTAAGTGGAAGAAGCCGTTTTTATCCATTTTACGAGAACGCCGTCGCCGTAGTTGGTTCAAATCAGCAGCAGAAAAAATTAAAGAATATAATATAGATGCTTTAATCATTCCGACGGGGACATATCGCTATATTAAAGCTTTGTTAGACACGCCGTTAAAGGACAGTAAGGCAGCAGTACATGTTATCTTCCATGGCATTGGCAAGGGAGAGATGGATCGCTTTATTAAGCAAGCTCATCGTGCTAATGCGTATAGAAATGTGTACCTCGATGTTATCTCTTTGCGCGATGATATGTTGCGCCCTGATTTACCGAGAGTTCGTAAAATCTTGCCTCCTGTGTTCTTGCCATCTAGTGAATTGAGTGGAGAACAAAAGAATAGTGATACGCAAGGTAATATTAATATAGAAGACCAAAAAGTTCCGAATTCTACAACTTGTATAGGTGCTAATTTGGAAACCTCTATATCAGCAAATAAACCGATAAAATTAGGTTTCTTTGGTCAGTTTAGAAAAGAGAAAAATATTGAGCGCTTTATAGATGCCTTTGTATCGCTTAATTATGATGACTCGGTACAACTCGTCGTTCAAGGGGCAACGGTAAAGCCTGAAGATGGGGCTTTATTTGATTCTATCATCAAGAAATATAGCCAGTATAATAATATTAAGTTCATCCATGCCAGTCTGATTGGAAAAGACTGGGATATAGCCTTATTGAGTGTAGATGCTTTATTATTGCCGTATGGAGCAGAGCGATATCGCTATCACTGGGCGGCTATGTTGTTCACTGCTATTGGCTTTCACAAGCCTGTTCTTATATCTCCAGAGATCAATCCAGAGGTATTAGAACAGTATTCTATTGGGGAATTTTTAAATTTAGATGATGTACATTCCATCAGACAGGGGATTCAAGAGTTTGTAGAGAATTTACAGCATCATAAAGAGCAATATAATCAGGGGTTAATAGATGCAAATGAGGACTACAGTCACCGTGCATTAATTAAATCCATCATACATGTATAAGGGGTACTATGTAAGGTTTGTAGTTTATATGTAAGGGAGAATTAATATGGGGGTATTATCAAGTGTAAGATTAGAATCATGGATTGCCATTATGATTACGTTGATGGCATGCTTTACAAGGCTATCCATGGCAGCTGGTCAAGTATTTTATGTTATTGCTATTTTGTTAAGTATTTTCTATATTTGGAAACATAGGCATGATCTATATGTTCCGTCCTATGTCAAAAAATATAGTAAAACATTTGCTCTAATGTTGTTATTGCTATTGCCTTCTGCAGTATTAACGAAAAATATAGCTGTAGGATTACCTGAATTTATCAATGTTTGGCTGTGGAGGATTCCTGTATTTTTCGTTATCGCCCTGTGTATTCGTGATAAGAAAACATTATTTACGATGCTTGCCGTGTTTTTTGTGGATTTTGGTATTGATAATTTAGTAGCCTTTTATCAACATGTTTCAGGAATGACCGATAGAGGCTGGGGATTTGGTAGCAGCGTGTTGACCATAGCAGGCCTCATGGTTATGCTAGGGCCTATTTTTTGCGTTATTTTATTAGATTCGGCCTTTCCTAACTATGTGAAAGCATCCGCTTTATGGGCATTAGGTTGTGTTGGCTTTGGTATGTATGGCAATCAAAGTAGAGGATCATGGCTCTTTAATATGATTATGGTGCCTATCGTATCCTTACCATATATACTAAAACGATTCATTTATGTAGTCGTTGTTCTTGCTGCATTAGGTGGAGTCGTATGGGGATTTAGTACACAACCACAATATGTAGCTAGGTTTGAGTCCATTACGAATACGACTACAGATGGTTCCAACCTAGGCCGCTTTGATGTGTGGACATCGTCTATTAATATGTTTAAAGACCATCCTGTGACAGGTGTAGGTATAGGACAATGGCGAACTATATATGAAGCATCCTATCGATTACCAACGGAAAATCAGCATTTATATCATGCACACAATAATTTTATTCAACTTTTAGGTGAAGTAGGTCTGTTAGGTCTATTAGGGGTTCTCATCTTTTATGGATCTATTGTTGTTGATAATTTTGTGGTTTGGTTTAAGAAGCGAGATCCTTATAGTCTCTGTGCTATGATTGCTGTTATTTGTTATGTATTTGTATTTGGCCAAGTGGAGTATACTTTAGATAATTCATCAGGAATGCGCATTATGTATTTTATGTTAGCTACGATGCTTCAATTGCGGGATAATTGAGAATCGTATATCTGTATTGGAAAGTATTTAACTACCATTTAATAGACAATTAAGTAGGATTCAAATAGACTTAAAGAATAAATAACTACATAAAAGATAGGTGAAATCTATGTTTTTTTATAGTTTTACATATTTAAATATGATACAATATATGTAAATATTGGTACATTGTATTCGTATGATAGAGAGGTTGTTTTCTTAATATTTTGAGATTGAGAAAACAACCTTTTCTTATAATTTGGGGTATTAGTATGAATAGTTCTATCTGTAATAACAATAATAAAAAGTTATTTATTAGTAAGCTCATAGTGCTTATAGCAGATTATATAGCTATTGTTTTGGGAACATTAGCAGCCTATTATTTGCGTTTAAACTTATCAATTTTACCGGTAAGTTCAAATTTTAAGGTAGAAGAAATTTACGTATATGGTGTTGTACCTATCGTATTTTTAACTATATTGTTGCTTAATAATGCCTATTCTGTGGTAACACCTTATTGGGATACGATGAAAAATTTATTCCGTAGCATTACGATCGGTGTTGTTGTATCTATTGTTCTCATGTACACAGGACATGTCATTAATGATGTGTCTCGTTTATTTGTTGCCTTTGCTTATATATGTATGCTCGTATTTATCTTTAGCGAGCGTTTTATTGTAGGAAAAATACTTTCAAAAACAGGATATTTAACAATTCCGATTCTTCTCGTTGGGGCGGGAAAGACAGCGGAACTTGTACAGAGATCATTAGAGCGTATGCCGATTACTACCTATAAGATTATTGGTTATGTAGATGATAATCCTAAATCATCATCCATCGCTAAAGAATATCCATGCCTTGGAGCCTTTAAAGATGTAGAAAGCGTTATTAAAGATACAGGTGTTCAAACTGTACTGATTTGTGCTCCCGGACTTGAGTCTAAAAAATTAGTATCCTTGATTAATCAATTACAATTATTGGTAAAACGAGTAGCATTTGTACCTGAATTATTTGGTTTACCTACTAGTAATATCAGTGCTCGTGGCATGATGGAAGAACAAGCCGTCATATTGCGTGTACAAAATAACCTAGCGCGCAAGTCTAACCGTATTTTTAAACGTATTTTTGATATTGTAGCTACCGTATGTGGCGGTATTTTGATTTTACCGATTTTCGCTATCATTGCTATATTGATTTACTTAGATTCTCCAGGACCTATCGTATTTGGTCATAAACGCGTTGGTCAAGGTGGGAAATCATTTCTTTGTTACAAATTTCGATCTATGGTACCAAATGCGCAAGAGGCTTTGGAGGAATATCTAAAAAATAATCCTGCTGCCCGTGAAGAATGGGAACGAGATTTTAAATTGAAAGATGATCCTCGGGTTACAAGAATCGGTAAATTCCTTCGAAAAACAAGTCTTGATGAATTGCCGCAGTTGTGGAATGTTCTCGTTGGGGACATGAGCCTTGTAGGACCAAGACCTATTGTTCGAGATGAAATTGTAAAATACGGCGATTATATTAATGACTTTTACCTTGTACCACCAGGGATTACTGGTGTTTGGCAGGTAAGTGGTCGCAGTGATACCACCTATGAAGAACGGGTTCTCATGGATTCTTGGTATGTGCATAACTGGTCTGTGTGGATTGATATTGTATATCTGTTGAAAACTGTATTGGCTGTTGCTAAATCGAAAGGGGCCTATTAATGAAATACGATTATTTAGTAGTTGGGGCAGGCCCATTTGGTGCTGTATTTGCTCATGAGGCGCACAAGCGTGGTAAATCTGTACTTGTCATCGACCGACGCAATCACATAGCAGGTAATCTATATTGTGAAAGTAAAGATGATATCAATATTCACGTCTATGGAGCTCATATTTTCCATACATCCTTGAAACATGTGTGGGATTATGTGAGTCAATTTGCTGAGTTTAATCACTATGTAAATAGTCCTGTAGCAAACTATAAAGGCGAGATGTACAATTTGCCGTTCAATATGAATACATTCTCTAAAATGTGGAATATTCGAACTCCAAAAGAGGCACAAGATATCATTATTAAACAACGAGCTGCTATATCAGGAGAGCCAAAGAACTTAGAAGAGCAAGCTATTAGTCTTGTAGGTACGGATATTTACGAAAAGCTCATTAAAGGGTATACGGAAAAACAATGGGGCCGTAAATGTACAGAGTTACCAGCTTTCATTATTAAACGATTACCTGTGCGTTATACATATGATAATAACTATTTTAATGATCGCTTCCAAGGCATTCCTATGGGTGGTTATACCAAGATGATTGAACGCATGTTAGAAGGTATTGAAGTCCGTTTAGGTGTAGACTTCCTCAAACATCGGAACGAATACGAAATTTTGGCAGATAAGATTATCTACACAGGCCCTATTGATGAATACTTTGGTTATTCTGAAGGGGTTTTAGAATATCGCGGTCTTCACTTTGAAACAGAACGTCTCGAAGAAGAAAATCATCAAGGCGTTGCGGTGGTGAACTATACGGAAGGAGAGATTCCGTATACTCGTATTATTGAACATAAGCATTTTGAATTTGGTACACAGCCTGTTACATATGTAACAAAAGAATATCCAAAAAACTGGAAAATCGGTGAAGAAGCGTATTATCCAGTAAATGACGTGAAGAATTTAGATCTTTACGCTAAATACGTTAAAAAGGCCGAAACAATTTCCAATGTTATCTTTGGTGGTCGTTTAGGAGAATATAAATATTACGATATGGATAAGGTCATTGCTAGTGCTTTAGCACTATGTAATAAGGAGTTTCAGGAATGAGAATTGAGTGGCTAGATTCGCTAAAGGGTTTTGCTATATTTTTAGTTGTTGTTGGTCATGTTATTCTTGGCTATATTCGTGCAGAAACTTTTACAGAATATCAATGGAGCTTACAGTTTGTATATGATGTTATTTATAGTTTCCACATGCCGTTGTTTTTTTTGATTAGTGGTTTTTTATATAAGCTTACATGGGCACGAAAAAAATCAGGTCTACTAAAAAAAATTTCTAATAAGTTTTTAAACATGGTACCTATGTATTTATTATTCTCGGTTGTATTTTGGTTATCTAAATATTATGCAACATTGTATGGGAATATCCAAATGAGTGATCATTTTAATCTAGTTGATTTAATGCACATTTATATAGCTCCTCTTTCTTATTTATGGTTCTTGTATGTATTGATTTGGCTTTTTGTAGCTATTCCTATATTTGAATCTATAATAAAGCCTACAATAGTCTTTATTATATTTCTATGTTTGTATTTTTTTATGCCACCTGTTCATGGATTATTGAAGATTATTAATCTAATTATTTATGGAGGCGTGTATTTTACATTAGGATCAGTATTATGTATGTATCAGGATCAACTCAGGACAATTATTTGTAATAAGTTGAATGGTATTGGTTTTATTAGTATTGTTCTGGCAGTCATTACATTTCCTTATATTGAAGTGCATAATATTTTAAAGTTTATATGTGCTATATCAGGTTCTGTTTTTTTATCTATTCTATTTTTTAAGTTTAAGAATATAAAGTGGGTTACTATTTGGAATATTTGTGGTCGTTACTCTTTGGGAATCTATATTTTACATTTATATTTTTCTGGGCCATTGAGAACTATATTTAAGCACCTGTCTATTGATAATATTATGGTGTGTTTAATTTTATCTTGTATGATTAGTACAATAGTGCCTATATTTATTGTTAAGTTTTTTGATAGATATAAAATAACCTCTTGGGTTTTTGGTAATTCCAAGTTAATCAAATTGAAATCATAAGATGAGAGTAGTAGGATGAGAGTATATGTCTAGTAATAAATATATTGATAGTTTAATAGGATTAAGTTTTATATTTGTAATATTTCCTGTAATACCCATGTCTTTACGAATAGGTTTTTTAGGTGGTGAGTTTTCAGCAAAAGCATCATTTTATACACTATTTATTTATTTAGTATATAGTGTATGGCTAAAAAGACATAGTCTACGTCAATATCATTTATATTGGAAAGAATTATTATATATAGCTCTTTTAGGTTTCAGTATTGCTGTATCTTTAGTTCATGGTTTGATTAATTTCCCTTATTATGATTTAGTTCCTGGCACTAATTATATGAATCATAAATTGGAAGCTATAATTCAATTCATATTTAATGAAACTGTGAGTGAATATACATTATCGGTCATTCATTTTTGCTTTAGAGTTTTAAAGAACTCTTTGACTCAACTTATTTTTACATTTGGATTTTCTTATTTGATTTTCTATTGGTATAAAAATCGCTCGGAAACAATTTTGAAAGTAGTAAGTAAGGGTTCATTAATTTCTGCTACTCTAGTTGTTGTTTTTGGTGTTGTTGAACTATTTTATTTTGATAAACAGCAATGGGCACTTTCATTATTAACATACATAAGACCCATTGTTCATGCTATTGAGATTAATAATACATGGTGGCCACCATTATTTTGGCCAGAATTACAATTTAGGTCTCTATTTCCCGAACCATCCTTTTTGGGGATTTATGCAGTTATCACAATTCCTTTTATATGGAGTATTATTTTTACATCTAAGAATAAAAAGTTGGTAGGATTATCTTTCATTATTCTATTGCTTTTAGAGATGATTACCTTATTAGCTAATAGTAGAACTGCAACTGTTTTTTTTATCATAGATCATATATTGCTTGTATTTGCGCTTTGTATTCAATTTAGAAACAAAAAATTTATAATACATACAGTTCTTGTAACTTTAATAGGTCTTTTAGCTTTTGTAGGAAATATAGTATATACATCTAATGTTCTTTATGTACAAGATGCTTCTACTAAAAGTACAACTAGTACAACAATTAAAAATATTTCAACTCAGCAGGTTGCAAATGAAATTACATCTTATGGAGAAAATAATATTACGTCTTTATCTAAAAAAGGTGGTCGTAGTAATAACCAAAGATATGGTGTTATGAAGGCTGATTTGAATATATTTAAAGAAAATCCGTTATTAGGAATTGGACAAGGGTTACGTACCCCATATGTTTTGAATCATTTAGATGAAGATACATTAAATGGTGCGGAAGTAAAAATGTGGATTGAAAATATTAAAAATAAGGGCCTTATTAATATTTCTATTCCCATGTTAGGAGAATATACCTCTCGTTTATCGGAAACAGGGATCATAAGTTTTGTATTGTTTATGGGACCTATTGTATTCCTATTAGTTAGATTGCTTATTTATGTATTTAAAAATCCAAAAGATATATGGATCATATTTTTTACAATTGCTTATATAGAGTCTTTGTTGACAGGGATAGGAACGACTTTAAATGAACTGTATTATTTTTGGATATTATTAGGGTTTGGTTATGCATTAGTATATACGAGAAATTCATATCGTAATAAGGTGGATGAAATTAGTGAATATTGAGATTTTAGTAGCAACACATAAACAATATTGGATGCCTGAAGATTCTGTTTATATGCCGATTCATGTAGGACGAGAAGGTAAGGCTGATATTGGTTATACAGGGGATCATACAGGAGACAATATATCTTTAAAGAATGCTAATTACTGTGAATTGACGGGTCTCTATTGGGCGTGGAAAAATCTTGAAGCGGATTATATTGGTCTCGTTCATTATAGACGTTACTTTACACGTAAAGAGGTACGCTCTGTGGAGGACAAAAAGAATCAAATTTTAACGGGGGCAGAATGGGAGAATCTGCTTTCACAATATCCTGTAGTAGTAGCAGATAAGCGTAAATATTATATTGAGTCCAATCGTTCTCACTATAATAATGCCCACCATAGCTCAGGACTAGATGCGGCAGAGCAAATCATCGCTGAAAAATATCCCGAATATAGCGCTGCTTTCACAAAGGTATGCAATCGCACTTGGGCCCATATGTTCAACATGTTCGTGATGCGTAGAGATTTATTTGATCAATACTGTGAATGGATGTTTTCCATCTTAGAAGAAATCGAAAAACGTGTTGATATTTCTGATTATGATACATATGAAGCGCGTATCTATGGTTTTGTTAGCGAAATCTTGCTTGATGTATGGATTGAAGCTAATAATATTAGCTATAAAGAACAAAATGTATCTTTCATGGAACCTCAAAATTGGATTAAAAAAGGTGGATTATTTTTAAAACGTAAATTATTTGGGAGATAATATACTGACTATGATAAAGGTAATAGAACTTCCTATAGATAAAGATATGGGAGGTTTAACATCTTATGTTCTTCAATTATATAGAATGATTGATAAAAAAGAATTTGAATTAACACTACTGAGTTATGATGATCCTCAAAATTTTGATGTAAATTATAATGTAGAGACGGTTAGTAGACCATATCATATTATTCAGTTTTATAAAAAAATGAAGTGTCTGCTTTCTGAAGAAAAAAATATCATTCATTTTCATCAATCTTATGTCAATATTATTCCTATTTTGATTGCTAAATTAGCCGGATTTAAAACTATTATTTTACATGCGCATAGCTCTAGTATAGATGATAATCGAAAAATCGTACGCTTTCTAAAGACAGGGTTACATAAGGTTGGAAGATTTTTATTACCTTATTTGGTTGATACTTATATAGGTTGCTCTACTAAGGCCTCAGAATGGATGTTTCCTAGAAAGTGTATAGATAGTGATTCATATTATTTATTACATAATGCGATTGATTTAGATTTATATGATAGAAATATAAATCTAGGGTTGGAGGTTAGACAAAAATTCAACATTCCTAAGGATGCATTGGTAGTAGGACATATTGGTCGTTTTACGCCTGTTAAAAATCATGCTTTTATTATCGATATATTTAAAGAGGTATTAAAACAAAATCCTAATAGTTATTTATTTCTCTTGGGGGATGGTGTAGAACGTCATAAGATTGAAAGTCTTGTAAAATCAGCAGCTATATCTGACAAGGTTATTTTTATGGGGTATGTAAATAACACTGTGGATATTATGCAAGCTATAGATATTATGATATTACCTTCTTTATTTGAAGGGCTACCCCTAATTGCTATTGAGTCTCAAGCATTAGGTATACCAATATTAGTATCTGATACGATTACACAAGAGGTTGTGTTAACTGATTTATGTAGGACTCTACCAATTGATAATCCTAAACCATGGGCTTATGAGATTATATCTAAATTTGGTAAGAATAAATATATTGATTATAGAGCTAGAATTAAAGAGTTAGGTTATGACTCCAGTGTTGCTATAAAGAAGATTGAAAATATATACAAGGGAAAACAATGAGTCTTAAAGGTTATATAAAAGAGAATCTACCATGGATTCGATCTATCTATAGAAAAAGATTGGCTCCAATTAATTTAATCCATAATATTTATGATAAGCCAGTAGTTGTTTTACTTTATCATAGAGTTAATCATTTGAATCGTGATTTATTTAATATTAATGTAACTCCTGATAATTTTGAAAGACATATTCGAATCTTAAAAAATCACTACAATGTAATAACTTTTAATGATTTAAAACGCAATGATATAAAGGAACCATCTGTTATTATTACCTTTGATGATGGATATTATGATAATTACAAATATGCCTTTCCAATTTTAAAAAAGTATCAAGTCCCAGCGACGATTTTTATAACATCTGGCGGTGTAGATACGGGTAAAGAGTTTTGGTGGGATCGATTAGAAACTGTTTTATTCGAAAATAAAAATTTACGAGAATCAATTGAGTTAGATATATTAAATCAAAGACATATATTTGATGTATCTGATGATAAAAAGCGATTACATAGTTTTTATACATTACACCATATGCTTTTTTCTCTACATCCTAATGAAAGAGATATGATGTTAGACAGATGGTATGAGTCTTATGGATTAAAGGTTAATCCTAATAATAGGACTATGACTTCATCGGAGTTAATAGAGTTATATCAAAGTCAGTTGATCACATTAGGAGCGCATACTATTCATCATCCAGCGTTGAAACAAATTAGTAGAGAAGAACAAATACATGAAATACAATCTTCTAAGCTTTTTTTAGAGAACTTGTTACATACGAATATAGATATTTTTGCGTATCCTTTTGGTCATAAAGAAAGTTTTGATCAAGTGACAGAACAAATTGTTCAAGATCTAGGATTCACATATTCAGTTAGTACTAAAAGAGCACAGCTTCATTCTAATACTAATCCATTTTCTATACCTAGATTCGGCATTGAAGACTGGTCAGAAGATGAATTTATACGACAAATGAAGTTAGTATGGTTTGAAAATTAGGGGATTTTTATAATGTTGACTATATCTGAAATTCAAGATCATTTATATATAATGCTTAAAGAGTTTGATTCCTTTTGTAAAGAGAATGATATTAAATATTCTTTATCAGGAGGATCATTATTAGGGGCCATTAGGCATAAAGGTTTTATTCCTTGGGATGATGATATAGACATTTGTTTAAGTCGACCAGATTATGAAAAATTAATTACTATATTTCCAAAGGTTTTTCATAGCAATTACCTGCTTAGATCTATTGAGCGTAATAACTCAAAATATCCTTTTGCGCGATTAGAAAAGCTTGATATCAAGATTGAAGATGAGTACAGTAATGCTAATCAGTTTTTATTTATGGATATTATGCCTGTTGATGGATTACCAAATGATAAAAATGAAGTTGTTAGTATCTATAAAAAACGTAAAGTTTATAGTAAAATGCTCGAATTATGCGATGCTAAATTAGGTCATGGTAAATCATTTAGTAGAGCATTTATCAAGTCTATATTAATTATTTTTGCTAAATGTGTGGGATATAAATATTGGGCTCATAAATTAGATCAATTAGCAAAACAGTATGATTATAATACTTCTGATTATGTAGGAGCTATTACTGGGGGCGTTTATGGTGAAGCTGAATGTATGGTAAAGGTTGCTTTTGAAAAACGTGTCCCTATAGAATTTAGAGATTTAAAATTAGAGGTTTTTTCATGTTACGATACATATTTAAGTAATTTATATGGTCGTAACTATATGGAAATACCGCCAGAAGGTAAACGTAAAATATCAAGTATTAGAGCATATGAGATTTAATGTATAGGGGTATAGCATGAATATAGGTATTATTTTTGCTGGAGGAACTGGACAACGCATGAGTTCAACTGGCACACCGAAACAATTGCTAGAAGTTAATGGGAAACCAATATTAGTGTATACGCTAGAACACTTTCAAAATAATGATAATATTGATGGAATTGTTTTGGTAGTATTAGAGTCTATTATTGGAGAGGTTAGTAAATTAGTACAAAAGTATAGTTTGGATAAAGTCAAATCGATTATTCCAGGTGGAAAAACAGGGCAAGAGTCAATTTATCTTGGAATTCAAGAGTCTTCAAGACTATATGATCAAGATAGTATAGTTTTACTACATGATGGGGTTAGACCTATTATTTCTGATGAGCTAATTAATACGTGTATATCGTCCACAAAAACATATGGCAATGCCATTACTGTTTCACAAGCTATAGAAACTATTGTTTTAAAAGATAATGAGCTTTCTCATGTAGGGAAAATACTTTCTCGAGATGAATGTTTACTTGCTAAAGCTCCACAATGTTTCTATTTAAAAGATATTTATAAGGCACATGACAAAGCAAGATCTGAAAACTTGGAGTTCATAGATTCGGCATCTATGATGCAGTTTTATGGGACTGAACTGTTTACAGTAATAGGACCAGCTGAGAATATTAAGATTACAACACCTATTGATTTTTATACATTTAAGGCTTATTTAGAAGTAAAAAATAGCCTCAATATTATGGGATTATAGGCTGATATTATGCGGACAGTTAGTGCAATTAAGAATATAAATTCCACGTTAATTGTATATGGATTAAATATGGTATTACAGTTCATTATCCGTTTTGTATTACTATATTATTTATCTATTGAATATTTAGGCTTGAATGGTTTATTTGATAATATTTTGACTGTATTATCTCTTACTGAATTGGGCATTGGTCCAGCTATTATATTTAGTTTATATTCTCCTTTAGCTAATCATGATTTAGAAACAGCAAAATCAATCATGAGAATATTTAAAAAAGCATATATTTATATTGGTACACTTATTCTATTCTTAGGGTTATGTATATCGCCTTTTGTTCAATATCTTATAAAGGTACCTCCTAATATTGCATATTTAAATATTTTCTTTTTACTTTTTGTTGTTGATACGGGTATTAGTTATTTTTACTCTTATAAAAAATGCTTGCTTATAGCTGACCAAAAACAATATATAGCTAACTATTACAGAGGGATTACTCAACTGATAGGGAGTTTATTCCAAATTGCCTTAGTCATTTTAACTCATAGTTTTTGGGTATATATTATTCTACGTATATGTATGACCTTTTCTGAGAATTTTTTAATAGCTAGAAAAGCCGATCACTTATATTCGTTCTTAAATGAAAAGAATATTCAGCCTTTAAATAAAGATATATACCAAAATATTATTAGAAATATAAAGGCTTTAATACTTCATAAAATTGGTGGTGTTACTGTTTTTGGAACATCAAATATTATTTTATCAAAATTTGTAGGTTTAAGTGCTGTTGCGTTATATACGAATTATTATTTGATTATTAATGGTATCGATAAGTTGTCTGATCAGGTATTTAATGCACTAAAGGCATCTGTAGGAAATTTGAATGAGTCTCATGATGATGCTCATAAATTAGTCATTTTCAAGAGATTAGAATTTATGACAGCCTATTTGGCTTGTTTTATCTGTAGTAACTTGTACCTTTTGTTAAATCCATTTATTACCATCTGGCTAGGAAGTAGCTATCGTTTTGATGAAAGTATAGTGCTTTGGATGGTTATCAACTTCTATCTAATGTTTATGCGTAAAGGCGTCTTAGTATTTAAAGATGCTATGGGGCTCTTTTGGCAAAATCGATATATGTCCTTAATAGAGGCCTTAATAAATTTAGGATCTTCCATTGTTTTGGTTCAATATTTTGATGTTTGGGGCGTGTTATTGGCTATGTTTATTAGTACGATTTGTATGCCTTTTATAGTTGAACCATATGTTTTGTTTAAATACGGATTACGTTGGTCTTTGGTTAGTTATTTTAAACTTTATTTCCGTTATACTCTAATTACATTTATATTAGTTTATTTCAGTAAATTCTTATCACAGTTTATTGCTTTGGATAGTGGCTGGTTTGGGCTTTTACTGGGGGTTGTATGTAATAGCATCTTTATAATAGTGGCATGGGGAATATTATTTATTAGAAGTAAAGAATTAAGGTTTTATCTTGATTTAATAAAAAGTAGGCTATAAGAAGGGGATAATAATGAGAATAACTGTAACTGGTGGGGCTGGGTTTATTGGCTCTCATTTAGTTGATCGTTTAATAGAGGATGGTCATACTGTACAGGTTATTGATAACTTATATACAGGAAACAAAGAATTTGTTCATTCGAAAGCACAATTCGTAGAATTGGATATTAGAGACCCAAAGTTATACTCTGTCTTAGAAGAATTTCGTCCAGACTATATATTTCATGAGGCTGCACAAACTGAAGTTTCCACATCTATGAGTGATCCAATGTTAGATTGTGATATTAATTTGATGGGGTTAATCAATTTACTTAATGCAGCAGTAAAACTAGATGTTAAAAAGTTTTTGATGCCATCTTCTGCAGCGGTTTATGGTAATTTAGATACATTACCACTAAATGAGGAAATGATTGGAAATCCGTCTTCATTTTATGGATTAACAAAGTTAACTACAGAACATTATCTTCGTATTTATCATGAAGCTTTTGGATTACCATATATATGTTATCGCTATTCTAATGTGTTTGGTCCACGACAAGGTAATGGTGGAGAGGGGGGCGTTATTAGTATTTTTGCTAAAGCGATTGTACAAGGCTCTCCTATTATTATTTACGGTGATGGAAAACAAACAAGGGACTTTATATATGTGGATGATGTAGTTGAAGCTAATATTTTAGGTATGCAACACCAGGTTACAGGTATTTATAATGTAAGTACTGGCATCTCAAGTTCCGTCAATTTGTTAGTGGATGAGTTTAGAAATATTAGCGGTAAAGATATAGAGGTAGTTTATGATAAGCCTAGATTAGGCGATATTAGAGATTCTGTTTTGGCAACTGATAAATCAGAAAAAGAGCTTTTATTTACAGCAAAATATAATTTACACGATGGGTTAATAAAAACATATGAGTATTTTAAAACAGTAGAGGGCTAGTATTTATGAATGATGTTTTATCTTATGAGTTGGAACGCACTGCTAAAGATATTCATATTTTCTTATCTAAACTTTCAGGGAAAACTATTTTGATAACGGGGGCAACCGGATTCATAGGATCTATGCTCACCCGATTGTTTTTAGTTAGTAATATGAAATATGGAACAGATATTAATAATATTTGTTCCGTGAGAAATATAGAAAAGGCAGAGGCTTTGTTCTCTAACCTTAAGAATTCAGAACAGTTAGTCTATATTACTAATGGCCTTGTTGCATGTAATGATTCTGTTGATTATATATTTCACACTGCAGCACCTACTACATCTAAGTTTTTTGTTACACAGCCAGTTGAAACGTTAAATGGTAGCATTAGTACAACATTAGACGTCTTGCAATATGCAACAAAGAATAGAGTTAAAAAAATCGTATATTTATCCTCTATGGAACAATATGGTATTCAGCAAGTAGATTATCAAAATATGACTGAAGATGATTTAGGTTATATTAATCATTTAGATGTTAGAAGTTCGTATTCTGAGGGTAAACGCATTTGCGAATGTTATTGTAGTGCGTATTTTCATGAATATAATGTACCTGTTTGTATTGCTCGCGTTGCACAATGTTTTGGTCCAGGTCTTTCACTTTTAGATAATCGTGTATCTATGCAATTTGCTAAAAGTGTTATGCACAATGAAAATATTATTTTACATACCGCAGGACAATCTGTATCAAACTTTTGTTATATAACTGATGTACTTTCCGCCTTGGTACTATTACTGTTTAAAGGAGAATGTGGAGAGGCATACAATATATGTAATAGTGATGAAACAAGAAGTATCAAAGATATTGCAAATTTAGTAGCAAAAGAAGTCGCTAAGGGTAAAATAGACGTGGTATTTGATATACCAGATAATGCCAATCAATATGGATATGCACATGATGTAAAGTTTATTCTAAATAGTGAAAAAATCCAGTCGTTAGGGTGGAAACCCAAGATTAACATGGTAACAGGATATAGAAATTTAATTGATTATATAAAATATGAGAAGAACATCTCATAAGGGTAAAAAATAATCGTACCGAATCGTATATGTTAAAAACAAGTATATTAGAGTAACTTGGTAATATATAATTTATAAGGACAGTTGATTATATCAGCTGTCTTTTTTATGTGTAAAATTTGTCACAACATTCTCATATATTTCATGTATTTTATGATGTATACAAGTCATCTAGGTAGTTACCAGTTGGCGTAGTATTCATATAGTTTGAGAGGAAGAATATGAGGTATAGAGAATGAGAGCGAGCAATATTGAATTGTTGCGTATCATTTCGATGATACTAATTATTATGCATCATTTTAGCGTGCACGGTTGTTTCCCCTTTACACCAGATTTAACGTTTAATAAGGTGTTTCTCCAAGTATTTGGACTTGGAGGCAAGGCTGGTGTAGTTGTCTTTGTTATGATAACAGGCTATTTTATGATTTCTAGTAGCTTCAAGTTGCACAAGTTTGCGAAGTTAGTAGGGCAAATATGGTTTTACAGCATTGCTATGCTCGGCGTGGCTATGGGTTTAGGACTCGATACGGTGACGTCAAGGAATATGATGCTCGCTTTATTGCCCATTGGTGCCATGAGTTGGTTCGCCCAGAACTTTTTAGTACTCTATTTATTAACGCCTGTTATTAATCGAGTACTTCATTGGCTGCAGCATACATACTACGTTATACTCCTAGTGGTTTCCACGGTAATTTGGTTCTTAATGCCGACGGTGTTGAATTTGTGGCCTAATGTACCGCATACCACCTTTGGATTTAAACATATCTTTTCCTTTATTGTATTCTATTCGATGGGGGCGTACATCAAGCTGTACGGCTCACATATAACAAAGAAAATAGGTATTATATTTACCGCCATAGGCTTTGTAGGGGCTTTTCTAGGGGACATCCTCGTTGATGTACTAGCTATGACGAATCCAGCGTATATGAAACAAATTTTCTACTTTACGCAAAATGATTATGGTTTCTTTCAATTGCTATTAGGCATTGGCTTATTTATTATTTTTTTGAAAGCAAAGATCAATTATCGCCCTTGGATTAATGTGATAGCATCTACTACCTTTGGCATATACCTATTACATGATAATAAGCTATTCCTTCATTACATGTGGGATAATGTATTGGCAACGTATCAGTACTATGATTCAATACTATTACCTCTGTATGCAATTCTTGTGGTGGTGCTCATTTTTGTCATCGGTATGATTGTAGACTATGTGCGGTTGGCTTTCATAGAAAAACCTGTGATGAAAGCAATCACGCCGAGCCTCGAGCGAATTCAGTCAAGGGTTGAGAAAGTACTGCCATTATAATGCGATTATCGGTGTTTTTTGGTATAATATATAAGTATTCTTACCATAAAACGGGAGGTAATTATAATGCGTAAATTCTTATATATGTTAGCCGTGTTGCTTGTATTAATTGGCATTAGCACAAATGATGTAGAAGCTCGTCAAGATGTGTATGCTACGACGTATCTCGGTAATAGCTGGTATGTAGATCAAGACTCTGTAAAACGGGTGGGGGATATACTCAACTTTACGGTGTACACAACAGCAGGTCTTAGCTATAAAGTGACATCTAGTGATGACAACTATTACAATGCAGACGTATTTTACGATAATAATAAACTCGTATCAGATAATGGCCAATCCGTCTGGAAGTCGCCAGGCATGATGGCAGCCATGCGCGTGGCTCGTAGATAAACAAAAAAGGCAGGAATTATTGATATGTCCTCCATTACTGAACATCTAGTAATGGAGGACATGTTACATAATCTCTGCCTCCTCTTTTGCTTTGGGAAAAGACAAATAGCCCTTCGTTACCAGTAACTGGATAACTGAAAGGCCATTTCATCAATTATTTATAGTTTTGAGATGAGCCTAACGGAACCACTCGCTTGGCTATCTACCTATATTAAAGGGATAAAGATATATATCGTCAAATTCGAATAAATGATAATATAGCTTTCAATAGATTTTTTTATAATTATGAGCAGCACTTAGGTGCCGCCTTTTTTTGTTATTTATTATTTTTTGATGATGAAACAGTTTTCTTATGTTTACAATAATAGCCTTATAAATTATAATTAAAAATGTTTAATTATAATTTATAGTGTGAATAAGAGAGGGTTATTATGAAACGCATGTGTAAAGCGAATTTATCCTTAGCGATTGCCCTGACGATTGCTAGCTCTGTAGTGCCGTATGTAATGGCAGAATATCCTGTTGTTAGTGCTGTTAAAGGTGAAACTTTAAACTTGGGAAAGGTACAAGGGACACTGTTTGGAATTGATGCAGATAATAAGAGTACTATTAATGCAGATTATGTATCTGGTAGACTAATGGATGGACGAAAGACTATCATTACTAGTCAAAATGGAAGTACTGTGAATATTAAAAATGGCGATCTTCAAGTTGGTCGTGACAGTAATCCACTTGTTATTGCTAAAGGCGGTACTGTAAATCTCGGCGTAGATGGTAATAAGGGTAATTTTACTGGCCATGATATGTCCATTGAAGGCGATGTACGTATCGATGGTAGCAATACACATCCATCTGAAATTAATATCGGTGTAGATAGTGATGAAGTACTATGGACTGGCTTTGCTCTCAACTTAGCAGATAAGAATGCAAAACAGCCAAACCATATCAATGTATTTCTTGGTGATCGTGGTTATTGGGACCATATGTATCAAGGCGGTTTGAATGGTACTAGTTATAGCACAATGACAACTCCAAGCCGTGTACATCGTTTGGTCGGTTCAAAAAATCGTAATTTTGAATCCATAGTAACTCAAAGTGAGCATAATGAAATTCACATTGATAAATTAGAAGGCCATGTAAATTTTGTGTATGATCCAAATGGTGAGTATGATGATAAAGAGGATCCAAGTTATAAAGAGCGTGAAAATATTGTAAATGGATTGACTCCAGAATCATTCTGGGGTGGTGATGTTCATATTACAAGTGCGGCACCTAATTCCGGTGCTCATATGTACACGAGTCGTAAGGGCTTAGACTTGTCTACTGAGGACAATGTAAATAAAGTTTTGGATAATTTGGCGCATAAGGTGTACTACCATAATTATGTAAATGGTGAAAGAAATCTTCAAGGCACGGTTGCTATTGCTTCTGAAGGTGCTGAATCTGCGCGTTTTAAAGTATTAACCGAAGGTTATGCTAAGGAAGGTGCTGTTACGTGGCAGGCCGATAAAAATGGTCAGGGTAAATATGAGTATGGTAAGGTGCAACCGACTCCGAAGCCTGAGGTGAAGCCAGCACCGCAACCGACTCCGAAGCCTGAGGTAAAACCGGCTCCGGTTCCAACGCCTAAGCCGGAAGTGAAACCAGCACCGCAACCGACTCCGAAGCCTGAGGTAAAACCGGCTCCGGTTCCAACACCTAAGCCGGAAGTGAAACCAGCACCGCAACCGACTCCGAAGCCTGAGGTAAAACCGGCTCCGGTTCCAACACCTAAGCCGGAAGTGAAACCAACACCGCAACCGACTCCAAAAACTGAGGAAAAACAAGTACCAGCTCTTGAGCAGAATCCTCAGATGAATGTCAATATGGGTGCCTTTGATACGCCACATATGCGTGGTACTCGTTCCGCCATCATGAGTAATATTAATGGTTGGAGAACGTTGACAGATAATATGTATCGTTCACGCGTATTACAACAAGGTGAACCAACAGGTATTTGGGCTCGCGTTGGTGGAGGTAAATACAACTTTAATGGAAGCGGAATCGATACAGATACAACATACACGCGTATCCAAGGTGGTTACGATGCTAAAACTGGTAGCGGTTGGACCGTAGGTGGTCAAGTTTCTTATCTTCGTGGTAACGATGATTACGTTTTCAACGGCTCTGGTAAGGAAAAAGCCTTTGCTGTTGGTGCGTATGGTTTGAAAAATCTTGGTAACAACCAATATATCCATATTGAGTCCCAAGTAGGTCGTGCATCTAACGATTTCACTGTTCGTAATGAGATTGGTGAAAAATTTTCTGGTGAGACTAAAGCTAATGCGTATACAATTGGTGCACGCTATGGTAAAACCGTGAAACTTTCTAATGGTACATATATCGAGCCACAAGCACAATTGAGCTATACTCACTTTGGTGGTGATAGCTTCAATGCTGGCAGTATGAAAGTAGATCAGTCTGGTGTGAGCAGTACAGTAGGCGGTCTTGGCCTTGAAATCGGTAAACATTTCGGCGCAGGTAATCTATATACTCGTCTTGGTGTTAACCATGCATTCTCTGGTACAGTAAAAACTACATATACTAGTGGTGCTACTACTAAATACACTTCCGAGGACATTAAAGGCACTTGGACAGATTTAGCCTTTGGAGGTCGCTACGGTTTTAATGCAAATAACAGCATCTTTGCTGATATTAGTACAGGTCTATCTGGTGATTATAAGGCCGGTTGGTCTGTAAATGCAGGATTTACACATAAATTTTAAGCGAATTATTAATAGATAGGAGCGATTTTAGTACATCGATAATTGCATGACAGGTAAAGTCGTCTATTGATTCATTCATATATTTCTTTAAAACGTTTCTTATTGTATCGAGCATTAGTTCGACTTATAATAGGATTAGGATAGCCAACGAGGTTGGGCCTCTCTTCGTTAATGAAGGGAGGGGTGTCTATGAGTGATTATGAACTAATCATGTTAATTCTAGAGGTAATAACTGTAGTTATTGCCTTTGGTGCACTTGTGGCTCTTATTTGTCTTGGAAAAGACAAATAGCCCTTCGTTACCAGTAACTGGATAACTGAAAGGCCATTTCATCAATTATTTATAGTTTTGAGATGAGCCTAACGGAACCACTCGCTTGGCTATCTACCTATATTATAGGGATAAAAATATATATCGTCAAATTGAGATGAAATACATTATTATAATAACTACATATAAATAATCATAAAAGCTGTACATACATAGATTAGACTGAACGGCTTTGATGTCAAAACGAATGTAACATCAAAGGTGGTTCAAAAATCGATTATGTGTGTACAGCTTTTTGTGTTTTGGTTTTAGTGTGTTTGTGTGAAAGTAGTCATTGGAAGAATAGACAGAAAAGGCTGTAATTGAATGCGATATAACTGCATTTCAATTACAGCCCTTTTTAGGCTCTGTATGAGATTTTAGTTATCTTTCTTGATAAATTTCACGATAATACCGCCTACGGTCGATGCAATGCCGAGGCCGAGACAGAACATACCGATAGTGTGGATAAGAATGGATGTCTGGTTATTCTTGGAAATGGCTTGAGCCGCTTGTTGTGCACTGGTCGCATGTTTTGCGATTTCTACGTTGTTCGCTGATGGATCTGGAATGATCAGCAAGATGACTACGGCGATGATTAAGGCTATAATGCCCATTGGTAATAATTTGTTCTTCATTGTAATTCTCCTTTTAAGAATTTATTAAACGTTGTTTATATATTTTGGTTATACACTTATTATAAATATTTAAGAAGAGCTTATATATAAATAAAATGAAATTTACTTATGTATATAAAATAATATTATGGATTGTAACGATTATATTGTATGGATATTTTGTATGAATGTAGCATATTGTATTGTATTTGCATTGACAATCCTCTATATATTTATATAAAATAGAAATAATTTCATGTGTTATTCATGATAAAATCATGAATCATCGGTATATGTAATCGTGTGTAATTAAGTATTATGTACGTAATTAAGTACGTACATAATTATGTAATGAGAAGTTTGTACGTAAGAGTGTGTAATGAAATATATAATCGTGTTGATGAGTGCCTTATGTATGTTTGTCATGCCTGTGTCGGGAAAACAGGTGGACAGAACAGCGCAACCTATGCAGGGGACTACGGTAAAACAAGTTCATAGTGAAAGTACGGCCGTATTATCTAACGACTCAGATACATTCCATGTTAATTCGTCTCATACTCCAGATCATGTCATCGGTCAGGGCGGATTGGAGATGCCGGACTCCACAGATAAAAAGACGACTCGTTATTCCGATACGGATGCGGTCAATTCTGCATTGCAGGCGGTGGTCATGACTAGTGTTAATTCCGCAATGCACGGATCGAAGGCGAAGCCCTGGATGCAGAGAACCGTCGTGTCATTGCGCTTTCAGAAAAACTGGAAGCCCTTGTACGGTGTGGAAACCTTGCAGCCGCTAGGTCATTATGATGAGATATCTCGCCATGTGTGGTTTACACAGGAGCGTTTGGCGAATGCAGCGGATACAGGAACGACGGCGAATGTGGGCATCGGCTATCGCCGAATCTCAACGAACGATGAACACTATTACGGTGGCAATCTATTTTATGATCATCGGTTCAGAGGCAATCACAGTCGCATGAGTGTCGGGCTGGAGTATGTGTCGGGGATCGGTGCGTTTCGCATGAACTGGTATCGCGGGGTGTCCAGCGAGCGTTCTCTTGATGGTGCGACACGCTTGGAAAATGTGTCTAACGGATATACTGCGGAATATGGGACTAGATTTAAGAATGCTCGTTGGGCGCGCGTGTACATGGAAGCCTATCGCTGGCAGTTGCAGCGTAGTGAGGATAAGCATGGCTTGCGCATCGGTACTGAGTTGCAGCTCACGCCGAGGATTTCCGTGGACATGGGCTATAATAAGCCGGAGCATGAGCATGGCAGTCCGTACGGCAAAATCATGTTCCGCCTAGCCGGTGTCGATACAGCATGGTTTGGTGGTAACCATCGATCGGATACAAAAGCATCGGTTCGAGCGAATATGTTGGAAAATGTGCGTCGCCAACATACAGTGTATGTTGATTAAGAGCATTGTTGTTGATGATCGACTTGTATCTGAATTTGGTCCTGAAATGGCACTATTCCGTGTGGATACTATTGCCAAGAACCATGAAGGACAACCGACTATTGAACGTGTAAGGGTTAATAAAAAATAGAATATATATGATTTATATTGTGAAAGCCGAGGCTCTAGGGCCTCGGCTTTTTCGTGTACCTGTAGGTGATAATTTTTTTGTATATAAAATTATCTTATCTATGAGAGCATTAAACTGAAGCATCTAAAAATATGAAATTGATTACGTAATTACAATAATCGTTATATTCCGATATGTGGATTTATCGTAAATTTTGATAGGAAAGATGAAGATTTTATTTCTTAAAATTAAAAAGTATTAAAATAGAAATAAATAAATGACAAAAATGAAGAAAAGATGAAAAAGTTGTTTACAAGATAGAAATTTTTTGATATTGTATTGCCGTGGGTGAGTATATGATGAAGAATCATGAATAATTATAGTATTCAGATCGTAATTTGGAATACTAATATTTGGTGTAAGAAGTGTAGATGATAATTAATCGTTATACTTCTTCTTTTTATTATCTTTGCAATATTATGCAACACAAGTGATGTGTTTTACTGAGGTTTCGGTAAGAAAGGATAATCATGAATCGAATTTATAATGTTATTTGGAGTAAGACTAAAAAATGCTACGTAGTAGTATCTGAAATCGTAAAAACAGGTGGTGGCAAGGTAAAATCCGTACAAAGTGGTACAACCTGGACACATATGAGTGCGATTATGGCCGTGGCCGCATTATTGATGGCTGGTAATATTACTACGGTTAATGCTGCTACATATACTGCTATGACGATTAATGATGTAAATGGCGCTGGTTATGCTACTGGTAATGTAGTTTATAGTGAAGGTAGTTATTTATATAATTATCAAAACCCTGGGAACCTGACACCATTTGATAACAGTCATTTGTACAATGGTACAGATAGAGGTAACTATACAGAAAATAGTTTTGCCGGCATTGCTATCGGTAAAAATACAAATATTCAGGAAACTGGTAATCCAACTTATTATTCCGGTTTAGCTATCGGTAACTATGCTCAGGCCACAGGTGGTATTGCTTTTGCTTTAGGTCATTATGCTCAAGCTTTATCACCATCTGCTATGGCTCTTGGTACAGCTACAAAGGCGAGCGGATTTAACTCTTTGGCTATGATGCGTCAATCCGCTGCAGAAGGTGAGTTCTCCGCAGCATTAGGCACCGCAGCTTGGGCAAAGGGTAATGGTAGTTTCGCCATGGGTTATTCTGCTACAGCAAAAGCAGATCAATCTATTGCCATCGGTGCGGCAGAAACTATAAAATTACCTGGTCAACAACATGGTACTCCAAGTGCTAAATATAATGGCGATGGTAATACCGTAACAGAAGGGGCTCGTTCTCTTGCTTTCGGTACAAAAGCTCGTACTGCAGTTGGTGCAGATGATTCTATGGCATTCGGTTCTTCATCCAGCACTGGTGGCGCCAATGCGGTAGCTATGGGTTATAGTGCTAATGCTAGTGCAGAGAATGCCTTTGCCATCGGTAATACGGCACAATCATCCGCACAAAATGCCGTGGCAATGGGTAAAAGTGCAAATGCAAGTGGTGTAAGCAGCTTTGCTATGGGTAGTAGTTCTAATGCTGCTGGTGCCGATGCTATTGCTATGGGTAGTTCTTCCCAAGCAAAATTATCCAACTCCATCGCATTAGGTGGTAATGCAAAATCCTTGGGTGCTGATGCGCTTGCACTTGGTGGTGCGGCGAATGCCTCTAAAGATGGTGCCATTGCAATCGGTAAAGAAGCAAAAGCAAACAATACTAATACGACAGCTATCGGTCTTGGTGCAACTGTTACAGGTACTAACTCCATGGCTATTGGTACAAATGCCGTTGCAGAATCCAATAACTCCTTGGCATTGGGTACTGGTACGGAAGTAAGAGGTGCCTTGGTTAATGGTTTCTCTGCTTTCACTAACCAACAAAATAACAATATTGCAAACGGTGTAGTTGCGGTAGGTAACGTAGGTTCTGAACGCCGTATCATCAACGTGGCGGGCGGTGAAAACGATACTGACGCAACAAATGTAAAACAATTAAAATTTGTAAACAGTAACTTGGCAAAATCCATTGCAGGTCCTACTTATACGGGCTATGAAGCAAATGGTTCTACATATAAAGCGCCTGATTTTAATATCAAGAACAGCACATACCATACGGTAAAAGAGGCTGTTGAAGCGGCGCAAACGAATTTCTTCAGTGCTAAAGGCACATCTGCCGATGCAAACTACAATAATGCAGGTGCTACAGGCAATAACGCTACAGCAGCTGGTGTACGTACTTCTGCAGCAGGTAACTTTGCTACAGCTGTCGGTGCTGATGCGACTGCAGCTAATGCGAACAGTACTGCTATCGGTTATAAAGCTAAATCTAGCGTAGATGACGGCGTTGCATTGGGTGCGAATTCCGTTGCTTCCGTTGCGGCCGGTAAAGCAGGTTATAATGTTAAAACTGCAGACAGCCGTACAAACGGATATAGCGGATTGACAGGCGCTGCGTTGACTTCCACTATGGGTGCGGTGTCCGTAGGTGACGGCGGTACGAAAACTCGTCAGATCACAAACGTGGCTGCAGGTACAGCTGATTCTGACGCTGTTAACGTGGCACAATTGCGCAATGTTAATTTGAAAGTAGCTGGTAACAGCGGTAACAATGACGTTTTATTGGACAATCAAACATTGACTGTAAAAGGCGATGGTTCTTATGTTACAACATCTGTTAACAACCAAACAATTGATGTGACGTTGACTGATGCAACTAAGAAAAAGATCGATAATGCTGCAAATCAAGATTTATCTAATATTACCAATGCTGGTAAAAAGAATATTACCGCATTAGGTACTATTGTACAGGCAGGTAATAATGTAACTGTTGGGGCTCCTGCAGTGGATGCTACTACAGGTCAAAAAACATATACTGTAAACGGCATGGATACAAAGGTATCCTTGGGTACTAGCGGCTTGATGACACTTTCAGGTGGTCAACCTGATGCAAGCGGTGTACGTAATTACACTGTGGACGTAGATCCAACAAAAGTGGCAAAAACTGACTTGAGCAATATTACTGACGGCGGTAAATCCGTTATTCGTGATGAAGCGCAAAAAGCAGTAAAAGTTGTTGCAGGTAAAAACACAACGATTACAGAAGGTACTGACGGTACATATAAAACATATAAAGTTGACGTAGACGCTCCTGACTATCAATTAGTTGAAAACAGCAGTGCTGCTGATAAAGCTTATACTGTATCTGGCAATAAAGTTGACTTGACTGTACAAGATGCTAAAAATCCTGCGAATAAGAAAACCGTAACTATCAAGGATATTGCATCCAAAACAGAACTTGATGATACAAAAACGGAGCTTATCAATAAAGGTTTGAAATTCGATGCTGATAATGGCGGCGAAAAAACAAATAAATTAGGCTCCAAGGTAACAGTAGCTGGTGATGGTACTAATATCAGCACTACGATTACACAAACTGGTGACGATACAACAATTAAGGTTGCATTAGGTAAAGACATCAATGTTAATACTGTGACAGCTACTAAGACTGTAAAAGCTGGCACTGCTACTATGGGCAACCAAGCTGTAACAGACAATAAGTCAGCTTCTCAAAATGGTAATTTTGTATCTGGCTTGGATAATAAATCTTGGACTTTAACTGATCCTACTTTTGTATCCGGTCGTGCGGCAACAGAAGATCAACTTAAAATTGTCAGCGATGCTGTAAAAGCGGCTAATGCGGCTAATGCAAGTGCTACGGACTACCGTTTAATCGCTAATCCGAACAATGCGGCAGACGGCTCTTATAAAGTTGATAACAATAAAGTTGATTTGCAAGTGAAGGACGATAAATCCGGTACAGTTAATACTGTGACAATTAAGGATATCGCGTCTAAAACTGAACTTGATAAAGTAAAAGATCGTTCTGTGAAATACGATGGTAATACAGGTCATGACACAGTAACATTAGAAGGTGCTAACGGTACAAAAATTACCAACTTGAAAGATGGTAACGTAGCAGCAGGCTCTAAAGACGCTGTAAACGGTGGTCAATTACATCAAGTTAAGCAGGATCTTGGTGACCAAATCACAAATACTAAAAATGATTTAAACAATAAGATTGATACAACTAAACAAGATCTTATTGATAAGGGTCTTAAATTCGACGCTAATACAGGCGGCGAAAAAACAAATAAATTGGGCTCCAAAGTAACTGTTAAAGGGGATAACTCCAACATCATTACGGAAATCACTCAAGATGGTAACGGCGATAGCACAATTGATGTGAAACTTGGCAAAGACCTCAAAGTTGAAACGATTACTGCTACTGGTGCAAACGGTAAAGACGGTAAAATCGGTATCAACGGTAAAGATGGTGTAACGACTAACATTTCCGTTAGCCGTGATGGTCAACCTGGTGTTGACGGTGCAGCAGGTACAACTACAACTCGTATCGTGTACCAAAAACCTGATGGCTCTAACGAAGAAGTGGCAACTTTGAACGACGGCCTTAAATTCAAAGGCGACATGGGTGCTACATCTAATGTTAAACTTAATAAACAAGTGGACATCAATGGTGGTGTAACAAGTGCTTCTGATCTTGCTACAGGTAATAATATCGGTGTTACTTCTGCGGCTGTCGGCGCTGATGGCAATGCAAAATTACAATTGCAATTGGCGAAAAACTTGACTGGTTTGCAATCTGTAACGGCATCCGACACTGTGAAAGCAGGCACTGCAACTGTAGGTAATCATACGGTAGCAGATAACAAAGGTGCTAACCAAACTGGTAACTTTGTAACAGGTTTAGATAATACATCTTGGAATATTGCTGATCCTGTATATGTACCAAACCGTGCAGCTACTGAAGAACAGTTAAAAACAGTTAGTGATGCTTTGAAAGCGGCTAATGCAAGTTCTACGGATTATCGCTTAATCGCTAATCCAGATAATGCACAAGACGGTTCCTATAAGGTTACTAATAATCAAATTGACTTGAAGGTAAAAGACGAAAAATCCAAAGACGTTAAAACTGTAACGATTAAGGATGTTGCGTCCAAAACTGAACTCGATAAAGTAAAAGACCGCTCCGTAAAATACGACGGTGATACTGATAAAGATACAGTAACTTTGGAAGGTCCTAACGGTACAAAAATTACTAACTTGAAAGATGGTAACGTAGCGGCCGGCTCTAAAGATGCTGTAAACGGCGGTCAATTACATCAAGTAAAACAAGACCTTGGCGATCAAATTACGAATACCAAGAATGACTTGATTAACACAGGTCTCAAATTCGATGCTAATGTAGGCGGCGTAAAAACTAACAAATTAGGATCTACTGTTACAATTCAAGGTGAAGGCACTGCAGCAGACGCTGATTACAGTGGTGAAAATCTTAAAACTTTCATCAAACAAGATGCGGCGACAGGTAATACGACTATCGACGTGAAGATGAATAAAAATCTTAAAGCTGAATCTGTGAAGGTTGGCAAAAATGGTAAGGACGGCGTATCCATTACTGGTCCTGACACAGCGAATGGCACAGATGGCAAGGTAGCTGTTACTGATAAAAACGGTAAAGAAGCAGTTTCTATTTCCGGTAAGGACGGCGTAGGCCACATTGGCTTGACAGGCCCTGCTGGAACGAACGGCGTGAACGGTACTAATGGTATCGACTTATCCGTAAAACCTGGTTACAATGATCCTGCTACCGGTGTTAAAGGCGAAAAAGGTGTAGACGGTACAAACGGTCTTACTCGTATCGTATACACTGACGGCAACGGTGAGCACCAAGTTGCGACTATGGAAGACGGTTTACAATTCACTGGTAACAACACTGGTACCGTGAATAAACAAAAATTGAACTCCTTGGTGAAAGTACAAGGTGAAGGCGTAACTGAAGCTGAGTCTACTACATTCAAGAGCGCATCTGGCAACATCAACGTAAAAGCTGATGGCACTGACAAATTAGAACTTCAATTGGCGAAAGACCTTAAAAACCTTGATTCCGTAACGGCGGCTAAGACTGTGAAAGCAGGCGATGCTATTATGGGGGGGCAAACTGTTAACAACGCAGCTGGCGACAGCGAAACAGGCAATTATGTAACAGGCCTTGATAATAAAGATTGGGATGCAGACAAGATCGTATCTGGTCGTGCTGCAACAGAAGATCAATTGAAAAAAGCGTTGGATGCTCAAAGTGCTAACTCCACTGACTATCGTTTGATTAGAAATCAAGCGGCAGGCTCTAATGGAGACTACACTGTAGATGCAAACGGCGATGTAGTGTTGACTGTACAAGATAAGAATCATCCAGATCAAACAGAAACCGTTACAATCAAAGACGTTGCTTCTAAATCCAAACTTGATAAATTGAATGATCGTGCTGTTAAGTACGATTTGGATCCAGCTGGTAATCCTGATAAATCCAAGGTAACTTACGAAGGTCCTGCATATAACAACAAACAAGGTGGCACTCACGTAACGAATGTGGCATATGCTACAGGCAACGATGGTAGCGAAGCGGTTAATGTGGATTACTTGAATGATAAAATCAAAGATAGTGCGGACGCATTGACTAATAAAGGTTTGAAATTCGATGCTAACCAAGGCGGCGAAAAAACTAACAAGCTTGGCACCAAAGTGACTATTAAAGGTGAAGGCACTGCAGCTGACGGAGATTACAGCGGCGAAAACCTTAAAACTTTCATCACACAAGATCAAACATCTGGTGATACAACTATCAACGTGAAGATGAATAAAAACCTTAAAGCTGAATCCGTGAAAGTTGGCAAAGACGGTAAGGACGGCGTGTCCATTACAGGTCCTGACACTGCGAACGGTACAGACGGCAAGGTAGCTGTGACTGGTAAGGATGGCAAAGAAGCTGTATCCATCTCCGGTAAGGACGGTATCGGTCATATCGGTTTAAACGGTAAAGATGGTCGCAGCGCTGACATTTCTGTTGAAAAAGGTGATCCGGACCTCAACGGTAACGAAATCACTCGTATTAAATACACTGATGAAAACGGTAAGACACATCAAGTGGCAACCAAAGATGACGGTATGGCTTACGGCGGTGATTCCGGCGACGTTATCAAGAAAAAACTTAATGAACAATTGGACATTAAGGGCGGCGTAACAAATGAAGCTGATTTGACTGAAAACAATATTGGTGTTATCAGCAAAGATAACATTCTCAATGTTCGTTTGGCAAAAGACCTTAAAGACTTGAACTCCATTACTTTCAACAACGGCGCTAACGGTGTAAACGGTAAAACCGTTGTAAACGGCGAAGGCATGACTATTAAAGATGCAGCAGGTAATCCGTTGACAGCTGTTACAAAAGACGGCGTGAAGATTACCGATGGTCCATCTATGACGAAGGACGGCATCGATGCAGCAGGCAAGAAGGTTACAAACGTTCAAGACGGTACAGTTGCAAAAGATAGCAAAGACGCTGTAAACGGTGGTCAATTGCATGACGCTGTTGAAAGCCTTAAAACTAAAGGCTTCGGTCTTGAAGCAGAAGACGGTCAATCCGTGAAGAAACCTCTTGGTGAAACTGTTAAGGTTAAAGGTGATGACACTAATATCAAAACATCCGTAGACGGCGGTGCTGTTAAGGTGGAATTGAAAAAAGACATCACTGTAGACACTGTAACAGCTAAGACTGTAACAACAGGCGACACTAAGATGGATACAAACGGCGTTACTATCAAGGACGGCGCTAATGAAGCGACTAAGTTGACTAAAGACGGCTTGCAAATCAATGATGGTGGCAACAAAGCTGTTACTGTTAATAAAGACGGCTTGACTATTGAAAACGGTCCTAAGGTAACAAAAGACGGTATCGATGCGGCTAATAAGAAGATCACTAATGTGGCTGACGGTACTATTGGCGCTGGTAGCAAGGACGCTGTAAACGGCGGTCAATTGCATACAGCTATTGAAGACATCAAATCCACAGGCTTCGGTCTTAAAGCGGAAGACGGTCAATCCGTGAAGAAACCTCTTGGCGAAACAATCGATCTAAAAGGTGACGGTAATATCAAAACTTCCGTGGACAACGGCGCTATCAAGATGGCATTAAATGATAAGATCACTCTTGGTCAAGATCCAGCAAAACAAGTTAACATCGATGGTTCTGCAGGTACAATTACAGCTGGCAATGGCGGTAATCAAGTTAAGATTGACGGCAATGACGGTTCCGTAACGGCAAATACTGTGAAAGCTGGTGATGTAGTTGTAGGTAAACAAACTTCCGACGGTAAAGAAGGCAACTTCGTAACAGGCTTGGATAACAAAACTTGGGATCCTGAAAACCCAGTAGCAGTTCCTGGTCGTGCCGCAACAGAAGATCAATTGAAAGCTGTTAATGACGACTTCAATAACAAAGCAAGAACAGGCCGTGTATTCCAAGGTGACCAACCTGGTGATAGCGGTAAAGTGGTTCGTGGATTGGGAGATACTATGAACCTTACTGGTGGTGCTGATGTGAACCGCTTGGCAGACAACAATATCGGTGTTGTGAAAAACGCTGCTGGTGATGGATATAACATCAAGTTGGCGAAAGACTTGAAAGGTCTTGAGTCCGTAACTACTACAGATGCTGCTGGTAATACAACTGTTATGAACGGTGGCGGCATGACAATTACACCTGCTCAAGGTAATGCTGTAAGCCTTACTAAAGACGGCCTCAATAACGGTGGTAATAGAATTACTAATGTAGGCCCTGGTGTAGATGGTACTGATGCGGTTAACGTAAATCAATTGAGCAGTGCTATGCGTAGTGTGGATGGTAAAATCGCTGATGTAGGTGCGACTAGTGCAGCTATTTCCGGCCTCAAACCTTTACAATACGATCCATTGGAACCAACTCAAGTATTGGCTGCTGTAGGCCACTACAAAGGCAGCACAGCTGCTGCTGTAGGCGTAGCGCACTATACTAATGAATCTACAATGTTCCATATGGGCGTATCTCTTGGCGGTCATGACAACATGATTAATGCGGGCGTATCCTACAAATTTGGTACATCCGATGCTAAGAAAGCTATTCCAGCACGCTATAAAGCAGGCCCTATCAGCTCTGCATATGTATTGCAAGATGAAGTGACTGCGTTAAAAGCTGAGAATGAACGCATGAAACAACATGACTTAGAGTTAACTGCTAAATACGATCAAGTACAACGCGATAATGAAGAAATGAAAGCTCAAATCGCATTGTTGATGCAACAAGTAGGTCTTTCTAAATAAAAAGAAATCTTTGTCTTGTTATGTAAGGAATATGAAAGCCGCCCTTTCTGGGGCGGCTCATCATAAGGAGGAAGTATGAAATTCAAAACATTTATGCCTGTATTGGCACTTGCTTGTGTGTGCGCGGTAGGTCAAGCGGATGCGGCTCAAGATCGATTGATGATGCCAGAACAACCGGCTGAACCATTGAATGTGCTTGAAACTGAAGTGGCACTTTCCGTACCTAGCGAAGAAGTTCGCGATGTAGTGAATGCTTTCACACAATTCCAATTGGACCAAAAGGGCAAACGTATCATGGATGATTCCCGTGTTATGACCGGTCAAGAGCGTTACCGTAACAATGTGTTGTACTATATGAACGTTCGTCGCAGCTGGTACATCGTGAGCCATCGTTATAAGAACGACAGCTATGGGCGTTTGGCGTTAGATCGTTTGTATAACGATTATAAACAGTTCTTTACAGAACATGCGACTGTATCTGAAGATGCTAAATTGGACTATGCGCAACAAATCATCGATATCTTGGATCGCAATACGGCCAATGTACATGATGATGAATTGCGTTTCTACATGAATGAAATGGTGATCTTCAGCTTGAACGAAGCCATGAAAGACGGCAATAATCGTGTAAAACCTGTAGATGAAAAAGTAGCTCCTGCGATGGACGAACTTCACACAGTGGACCTTCGCAAAGCGATTAATGCACCTACAATTCAATAAAATCTAGAATATATCATATTACGAAAGCCGAGGCACAAACTGCCTCGGCTTTTGTCATACATAGACTAAATCTTTTGTATGTGAATATGTAAATTTAATTCCATAAATATATAGAAAAGATGAAGAATTTCTATCTTATTTTTTAAATCTATTAAATAAACTATAAAAATGAATGAAACATGAAAAAGTTGTTTACAATATTGAATATTTTTGATATAGTAGTCGCTAGAGTGAGTATCTTATAGGAAAAGATATACGTAATAGTACTTAAACTATAGTATTGAGTACTATTGTTTTATGTTAGAAGTGTAGATGATTTTTTATATCTATTACTTCTTCTTTTATTTTACTTTTTTATATGAGGCTATAAACATAATGCGTAATCGGCAAGTCCGGTAGTTCGGTGAGAAAGGAATAACATGAATCGAATTTATAATGTAATTTGGAGTAAAGCTAAAAATTGCTACGTTGTAGTATCTGAGTTAGTTAAGAGCGGTGGCGGTAAAGCTAGTGTGAATTCTGCAAGAACGAGCATTACTTTTCGTGCGGCTTTATGCGCGTTTGCTATTACGGGTTGTTTAGTATCGGGAATTGCAGAAGCAAATGTAGTACAAGGCCCTGGCGCTGCTGCTACTGGTAGCAATAGCGTGGCAGTCGGCGATAATGCAAAATCTGCAGGTGCTAAGTCTGTGGCGATAGGTAATGACGCGGCTACATTAGCAACAAGTGAAAATGGTATTGCCATCGGTAATGGTGCGAAGGCTGAAGGTCAACAACGAGTGAAGGTTCCATATCCTGCGGGTACTATTGCTATCGGTCAAGGGTCTGTGGCAAAGGAAAATGGTGATATTGTAATAGGTCGTCAAGCGAAGAGCACGATTTCCAAGTATCATCAACAACCTGGATCCGGTGCAGTTGTAATGGGTGCAGAAGCCGCTTCTTACGGTTCTCGTGGTGACGTGGTTATCGGTGCTGCAGCGGAAGCTAATATAATTAGAAAGAATGCTACTGTTGATGGTGACGGACAGCTGTTTTCACAATCTGTAGCTATCGGTAGCGTAGCGAAGGTATATGGCACACAATCTGTGGCTATCGGTGGTGATGTAAGATCTATTGGTCAGTCTTCTATCGCTATCGGCGGTGATGATATCGATCAGGCAAAGCCTGATTTATATAAGGCTATTCCTGATTTATCGGTGCCAGGTACGCAAAAAAACTTTAATCGTGAAGTGGCTGCATTATATCCAAGTGGATTGGGTACAGCAGGGCTTAATGATAGTAAGAACTATGTAAATACTGCTTCTATCGGAAATGCAAGCCTTGCTATTGGTATGATGACACAGTCTTTAGGCACGGGTTCTAATGCTATCGGTGCTAACTCCTTGTCAAAAGGTGTGGCTAGTTCCGCTATTGGTGCTATGGCTCGTAGCTGGGGGAATAACTCTCTTGCTATCGGTAGCCAAGCCGGTGCGTATGGTGAGAAATCCACATCCCTCGGCGATGCGAATATAGTAGGCTTTGATATGACGAATGCCACTCTATCTGGTTCCGCTGCAGGTGCTCTAGGTAGAGGCAATAAGGTGTATGGTAATAATGCATACGCTATCGGTAGTGAAAATACAGTAGGGACGGCTACTGTTACTGAAACTACAGAGTCTAATGGCGATAAAATTAAAAAGGTTACTGCTGGTACAGTTAAAGGTAATACAGCTGGTGCGTTCGGTTATAAGAATACCATTACAACAGATAATTCCTATGTAGTAGGTAGTAACTCGACTATTTCCGCAGATAATGGCATGGTTTTAGGTAACAGTGCTACTGTAACAGGGGCTAACGGTTTAGCTCTTGGTAATAATACAAAAGTAGCCAATGACAATGCCGTAGCCATCGGTAATGGCTCTGAAACAGCAGCGGCTGTGGCTACTTCTTCTGCCACAATCAATGGGGTAACTCATAACTTTGCAGGCACAAACCCTGCTTCCACAGTAAGCGTAGGTAAGGCAGGTATGGAACGGACTGTTACTAATGTAGCGGCCGGTCGTATTTCTGCTACATCCACTGATGCTATCAATGGTAGCCAATTGTTTGCAGTTAAAACGGAAGTAGAAAAAGGCGTATCCTATGCAGGCGATGTAAAAGCTGCGGCAGCTGCAGATAATAAATTCACGCGTAAACTAGGCGAACAAACTAATGTTGTGGGCGGCGTGACTGATGTAACTAAATTGACAGATAACAATATCGGTGTTGTTTCCAATGGCACTGATACGCTAAATATTAAATTGGCTAAAACATTGACTGGTTTGGACAGCGTTACAGCTGGCGGCACTACTATCAATAACGGCGGTTTGACCGTAGATGGTAAAAACTATGTATCTCCAAACGGTATCAATGCGAATAATCAAAAGATCACCAATGTAGCTGATGGGACTAACTCTAATGATGCGGTTAACTATGGTCAATTACAAAATGCGATTAACTCTATCGATAAAGCGCCTACTGTGAAAGCAAAAGATGCAAATGTAACTGTAACAGAAGGTACAAATGTAGCAGGTGGTAAGGAATATATTGTTGGATTAGGCAATACAATTAATGTTGGTACTGCACATCCTGTAACTGTAGATGGTAATGCAGGCCATGTTACAGGTCTTCAAAATACAGATTGGAATGTAGACAATCCTGTAGCTGTTCCTGGTCGCGCGGCTACAGAAGATCAGTTGAAAAAGGTTAACGATACAGTTAATACCAATAAGGATCAAATCAATAAAAATAAACAAGCTATCGCTGATAACAAACAAAATATCACAACAAATGCCGGTAATATTGCTAATAATACGCAAAATATCGCAAAGAACGCTGGCGATATAGTTACAATCAATAAAACTATTGAAAAAGGTTTGAACTTTGACGGTGACTCCGGTGCGACAATCAATAAGAAATTGGGTGATACTGTTGCCGTTAAAGGCGGTGCTACAGGCACATTGTCTGACAACAATATCGGTGTTGTATCCGATGGTACTGGTACATTGAATGTGAAATTGGCTAAGACATTGACAGGTTTGGATAGCGTTACAGCTGGTGATACTACCATCAATAACGGCGGTTTGACCGTAGGTGGTAAGAATTATGTATCTCCAAACGGTATCAATGCAAACGACCAAAAGGTAACGAATGTTGCTAACGGCGACGTGGCTCCAAACTCTAAAGATGCAGTTAACGGTGGTCAATTACATCAAGTTAAGCAAGATCTTGGTGACCAAATTACAAATGCCAAGAATGATTTAAATAATAAAATTGATAATACTAAAACTGACCTTATCAATAAAGGCCTTCGTTTTAACGCGGATAATGACGATGAAAAAACAAATAAATTAGGATCTAAAGTAACTGTAAACGGTGATGATAATATCACTACAGAAATTACTCAAACTGGTGATGATACTAAAATTGCTCTTAAATTAAACAAAAATCTTAATGTTACATCTGTTACGGCTACAGACACTGTGAAAGCAGGGGACGTAACAATGGGTAAACAAGCTGATGGTGCGAATCCTGGTAATACAGGCAACTATATTACAGGTCTTGATAATAAGACTTGGGATCCAGGTAATGTTGTATCTGGTCGTGCCGCAACAGAAGACCAATTGAAATCTGTAGATCAAAAAGTTACAGACAACACTAATAAAGGCTTGAACTTCCAAGGCGATGATGCAACAAGCATTCATAAAAACCTTGGTGAAACATTGGATGTTGTAGGTGGCATTTCTGATAAAGCTAAATTGTCTGATGGCAATATCGGTGTTGTATCCGAAAACGGTAAGTTGAATGTTAAACTTGCAAAAGACTTAACAAACTTGAACAGCGTAACAACTGGTCAAACAACTATTAACAATGATGGCTTGACAATCAATAACAAACAATTCGTTACAGATAATGGCTTCAACGCTAACAATACACAAATCAAAAACGTAACTGCTGGCGTAGAAGATAATGATGCTGTAAATGTTAAACAATTGAACGATGTAAAAGCTGCATCTAATACAAAAGTAGAAGGTAGTAAAAACATCAATGTTGATGAAGCTGTAGATCCAACTACAAAAGCTAAAACTTACACAGTTGCATTGAAAGATACTGTAACATTAGGTTCCGGTAACACAGCAGTTAACATCGACGGTACAAAAGGTATCGTAAAAGCTGGTAACGGTGCGAATGCAGTAACTATCAATGGTGTAACAGGCAACATTAATGCAGGTAAAGTTCTAGTTAACGGTGCAAATGGTACTGTAAACAACTTGACTAACATTACTTGGAACCCTAATAACATCACAAGCGGTCAAGCTGCAACAGAAGATCAATTGAAAGTTGTAGATAACAAAATTGATAAGAACACTGAAAACTTGACTAAGAAAGGCTTAAACTTCCAAGCTGATTCTGGCGAAGTAATCCATAAAGATCTTGGTCAAACATTGGATGTTGTAGGTGGCATTACTGATAAAGCTAAATTGTCTGACAACAATATCGGTGTGGTATCCGAAAACGGTAAGTTGAATGTTAAACTTGCAAAAGATTTAACAGGCTTGAACAGCGTAACAACTGGTCAAACAACAATCAACAACAATGGCTTGACTATTGGTGGTAATACATTTGTTACAAACAACGGCTTCAATGCTAACAATACGCAAATCAAAAATGTTAAAGCTGGTACAGAAGATAGTGATGCTGTTAACCTTAAACAATTGAATGAAGTAAAAGCTGCGTCCGATACTAAGGTAAAAGGTAGCAAGAACATTCATGTTGAAGAAGAAATCAACGATCTTACAAAAGCTAAAACATACACTGTAAACTTGAAAGATACAGTGACATTGGGCTCCGGTAGTACATCAGTTCATTTCGATGGTACAACAGGTATCATTAGAGCTGGCGAAGGTGCTAATGCTGTAAATATCAATGGTACAAACGGTACAATCAACTCCGGTAAGGTAACTATCAACGGTGGTTCTGGTACTGTTAACGATTTGACTAACAGAACTTGGGATCCTAATAAGATTACTAATGGTCAAGCTGCGACAGAAGATCAATTGAAAGTTGTAGACAACAAAATTGATAAAAACACTGAAGACTTGACTAAGAAAGGCTTGAACTTCAAAGGCGACTCCGGTGAAGCTATCCATAAAGACCTCGGTCAAACATTGGAACTCAAAGGTGGCGAATCTGATGCTTCTAAACTTTCAAATGGTAACATTGGCGTAGTTAATGAAAACGGCAACTTGAACGTTAAACTCGCTAAGAACCTTAAAGGTCTTGATTCCGTAACTGTTGGTTCCGATCCAAACAAACAAGTTGTTCTTGATGATAAGGGCGTATCTGTAGGCGGTAAAACTTACATTTCTAACGAAGGCTTAAACGCAAATAATCAAAAGATTACTAACGTGGCAGCTGGTGTAAATGATACAGATGCAGTTAACGTTCAACAGTTGAAGAGCAGCATGGCGGCAGCAACTACAACAGTGAAAGCTGGCGATAGCGGCAATACAACTGTAACAGCTACAACAAATGCAGATAAGTCGAAAACATACACTGTAGATATCAAAAAAGACTTGAACTTACGCAGTGTGATTACCACTACTGACGATAAGAAATTCTCTACTGTAACAAACGGTGTAGGTGTTACAAGCACTGATACATTAGGTAATACAACTGCTCTTACTGCAGGTAATGTGAAAGTATCCGATAATCAAAATAATACAACTCAAACAACAGCTAAAGGTGTACTTGTAGATAATCCAACTAAGGCCACTGAATTGACTGCTGATGGTGTTGTAACTACTGATAAACGGACTAAGAGCACAAGAACAACTGCAGATGGCATGGTAGTTACATCCGGCATGGGTGGTACTAAAGTAACTACTACTGTTAGCAGCAACGGTGTTGCAATTACTACTCCTCCAGCAGGTCAAGGTTCCCCTAAAGATGGTACTGGTGCAGTAACATTGACTAAGGACGGCTTGAACAATGGCGGTAATAAAGTAGTTAACATGGCAAGTGGTTATGGCGAAGGCGAAGATATCAACAATATTGCTGATAATAGCAGCAGCTTAACAAATGGTGCTAACATCGGTGACTTGAAGAAAGGTATCGACGGCCTTAAGAAAGCTGGCTTAGACTTTGCAGGTGATAAAGGTGAATTCCATCGTGACCTAGGTCAAAAAGTGACTGTTAAAGGTGGCGTTACTGATGAAAGCAAACTTTCCACTGCAAACAATATCGGTGTTATCTCCGATAATAACGGCAGCTTGAATGTTCGTTTGGCAAAAGATATTACTGGTATCAATTCCATTACAACTATGGATAACTCCGGTCATACAACTGTGACAAACGGTAACGGTATCACAATCAAAAATAATGGTGGTGGCAGCGTATCCTTAACAAGCTCTGGTTTGAACAACGGTGGTAATAAGATTACTAACGTAGCACCAGGCGAAATTAGCTCCACTTCTACTGATGCTGTTAATGGTTCCCAACTTAATCGTGTTGCAAACAGCATGAATAATGTTGTAAACGAAGTTCGTCAAGTTGGTGCTATGTCCTCCGCGTTGTCCGCATTGAAACCTATGGCTTATGACCCTTACGAACCTACTCAAATCATGGCAGGTTACGGTAACTACCGTGGTGACTCCGCATTGGCATTAGGTGTGGCTCATTATAAGAATGAATCCATGATGTTACATGCTGGTGTTGCTTGGGCAGGCAGCAATAGCCATATGATGGCAAATGCTGGTGTAACTTGGAAAGTAGGTAACAGAGACGGCGAAGCAGAAACTGCAGATCGTTATCGTAAAGGACCTATCAGTTCTACATATGCAATGCAACGTGAACTTGCTGCAATGAAAGCTGAAAATCAAGGATTAAAAGGTGAAGTAGCTGATTTGAAAGCTGAAAATGAACAAATGAAAGCTAATATTGCTGCAATGATGGCAAGACTAGGTTTATAATACGTTCATACTGAACATTACGGGTTGAGGATTCCCTTTTGGGGGTCCTCCCACCCGATTTAATTCGTTGATAGAAAAGAGGAATATATAATGAAAAAATCCACTTTGCTTGCTTTCACAGCGGCAGTATTATTCGGCAGTGGCGTATTCCATGTTAATGCGGCATCTGCTACATATGATGATCCATTGCTTTTACCAAATCCAGCTAAAGCGCCTACAACAGGTTCTGTTGTATTGGTTCCAGTGGCTAGCCCTCAGGCGGTGCAAAGTATCCATGAATTTGTGAAAGCATGGGAAAATGCGGAAAAACACATTGCTTTAGCTGAAAGCAAAAAGAATAATCATCAAGCGTTAACTAAAGAAGAAGCTAAATGGTTACATTCTAAAGATAAGCATAATTATGCTGATTATTTCCGTAAACATTCTTTAGGTTATGTACATGGCCAAGAAACTGCATTGAACTGGAATGGTGAAAACCGTAATAAAAACGAGTATAGCTATTACACATTCCCTAAATATGATAAGGACCAAGGTTACACAAATAGCTATGGTTACAATGTATTGCGCAGCATGGTTGATCGCATGAATGAATTGCTTCAAAAACAAAAGGCCGTTGGCGGTCCTTTGACTGATGAAGAAGCACAAGCATTGGAAGATGCTATGCTTGATATCATGGCTCAAGATCAAGAACATGTATCTAATGAAGAATTGCGTTATTACATGAACGAAGCAGTTTGGTTTGCTACAAAACAAACTGTGAAAAATATGTCTGCAGAAGAACCTTCTGTTGGCGATATGCACGAAATTAACCTTCGTGAAGCGATTCAGACAGATAACTAATCGTCTAATACATATATAATTAAATCTTTATATGTATAACTTTTGTTATATAGGGTATGCAGATGCAATACCTTATATATAAAAGTTTTTAATATACAGTGTTGAGACGCAAATAAGGGATTCTATAAACACACTGTTATATAGGCAAGAAGCCGCAACAGAATGCAATATGTATTCTTGTTGCGGCTTCTTTTTGCTTTAAATTCTCGTTATATGATATGTCTAAAAAGTGATATAACTCAAGTTTCGAATCTGTAAAATTAGGCCGTGAAATTGTGCAAAAATAATGGTAAAAATTTTCTGAAATTTATAGTAAAATTTACCCAAATTTTGTTGACATCAGTATATGGAAATGTTATTATATTCAAGTACCCCATATGAAGGGGCACAGATCTTTGAAAACTGAACAATGATAGGTAATCAATCATATGATTGAACATAT
>ENA-UOJP01000095-UOJP01000095.1-human-gut-metagenome-genome-assembly--contig:-C102-NODE-95-length-191535-cov-13.615406_pt1 | contig 191535 bp, 173 predicted proteins | sample MGYA00242353_ERZ723900 | MGnify/ENA metagenome assembly ERZ723900 | reverse complement strand
ACATAATATGTATTATGTCGTAAAACAGTCTGTCCGTCTGCTGGCGGCAGCTTGATGTATAAGCACACCCGAAAGGAAGGATTGGATTATATGGAGGATAGGGACAAAATGAATGGTAATGGAATGGAAAAAGGGACAATCGGACAGGACAGCCAGCTGCGGGGCGGAGGCGGTCTGCTGGAAGACCTGGCCGCAGGCCTTGAATGTCTGTACCTGTCAGACCTCAGGTACGGTTATTGCCAGTCTGCGCTGCGGTTCGTGCTGCCCTGCCTGGATCCGGGACGGTACAGCATTGAGGAATGGAACCGGGCGGCCGCATATATCATGGGAACGGAATGCGCCTATCCGGACAGCGCCAAGGCAAGGGAGGCCCTTGTGGCATTTTCAAGGGAAAAGGCTGAAAACGGTATATACAGAAGCCGGGAGGAATGGTATGGGAACAGATAATGATAAAATCCATGTGTGCGTCCGTTTAAAGAAGGATGAGGAGGATTATCTGTGCGGGATTGCCTCTGTCAGGATAAGCGACGGGATTACCATCTGCGGTATCAGGATTTATTACTGCCGGGGGAGGTTAAGCGTGGTTTATCCTTACCTGATAAAGGAAAATAAAAGGCTGCCGGTCCTTGTCCTTGGCAAAGAGGAAAAGGAACGGCTGACAGCCCTGATCCTGGATGCATTTGAATATGAACGCCTCAGATAAGAGGGAAGCATGCCAAAATTCTTCGATTTTATGGTAAATTTATGTGAAATACATCTTATTTCCCCAAAACACTTGCAAAATCGTGAAAGTTCATTAAAATATATGTATTGACTAAAATCAGAACGATAGAATGGGAGAATGCATATGGCATTGGCGAAGAAACCGGTTACCGGAATGAAGGATATCACTCCTGCGGAAATGCAGATCCGCGAATATGTGATGGACCAGATTAAGGAGACATACAGGGGATTTGGATTTTCACAGATAGAGACTCCCTGCGTGGAGCATATAGAGAACCTGACCAGCAAGCAGGGCGGGGATAATGAGAAGCTTATATTCAAAATCCTGAAAAGGGGGGACAAGCTGAACCTGGAAACCGCCGGGTGCGAGAACGACCTGACGGACAGCGGGCTGCGCTATGACCTGACCCTTCCCCTTTCACGCTATTATGCGAACAATGCGGCCAGCCTTCCAAAGCCCTTCAAGGCATTGCAGATGGGCAGCGTATGGCGTGCCGACAAGCCCCAGAGAGGGCGCTTCCGCCAGTTTGTCCAGTGTGATATCGATATCCTGGGCGATGCCACCAGCCTTGCTGAAATTGAACTGATTCTGGCCACCACCACGGCCCTGGGAAAAATCTGCCCGGACAACGGATTTACAGTGAGGATCAACGACAGGGAAATCCTGCGGGGAATGGCCCTCTACTGCGGGTTCCGGGAGGAATCCATGGACCAGGTATTCATTATCCTGGACAAGATGGATAAGATTGGATTCGAGGGCGTGGAAAAGGAACTTTTGGAGGCAGGACATCAGAAGGAAAGTGTTGACAGATATCTGGACATGCTTAAGAATGTGACAAAGGACGCGGCAGGCGTGCGCGCGCTTGGCGAAATGCTGGGGGAGGTCATGCCCTTGGAGGTAAGTGAGAACCTGGCCCACATCATGGACACGGTTACCGAGGTGGCCGAAGCCGAGTTCGGGCTGGAATTCGACCCCACCCTGGTACGCGGGATGTCTTATTACACAGGAACCATTTTCGAGGTATCCATGGAAGGGTTCGGCGGCTCGGTTGCAGGCGGCGGACGGTATGATAAGATGATTGGCAAGTTCACAGGCATGGAGACACCGGCCTGCGGGTTTTCCATCGGGTTTGAGCGCATTGTAACCATTCTTCTGGAGAATGGTTTTGAAGTGCCGGGCGCGTCGGATAAGAAAGCATTCCTCTTTGAAAAGGGTGTGGACAGCGCTGCATTGGCCGGTGTGATACGTGAAGCCATGGCAGAGCGTAGAAAGGGCGTCCAGGTCCTGGTTGCCCAGATGAATAAGAATAAGAAGTTCCAGAAGGAACAGCTCAGTAAAGAGGGATACACGGATTTCAAGGAATTCTACAAGGAAAGCCTGAAGAAATAAAAAGGAGATAATATCATGGCAGAATCAATGATGGGTTTAAAGCGGTCCCACAGATGTACAGAAGTAACAACCGCTGATATCGGCCGGGAAGTGACCGTTATGGGATGGGTCCAGAAGAGCAGGAATAAGGGCGGGATCATATTCGTGGATTTACGCGACCGTTCCGGTATCCTGCAGATTATATTTGAAGAGAGTGACTGCGGTGCAGAGGACTTTGCAAAGGCAGAGAAGCTGAGAAGCGAGTTCGTGGTTGCCGTTACAGGCCGTGTGGAAGCACGGTCCGGCGCTGTAAATGAAAACCTGGCCACGGGAGCCATTGAAGTAAGGGCTCATTCCATGAGGGTGCTGGCAGAGTCTGAGACGCCGCCTTTCCCCATTGAGGAGAACTTAAGGACCAAGGAGGAGCTTCGCCTTAAGTACCGTTTCCTGGACCTTAGAAGACCGGATCTCCAGAGAAACCTGATTACCAGAAGCAGGGTGGCGACCCTTACCAGGGCATTCCTGGCAGAGGAGGGGTTTCTTGAGATTGAGACACCGACCCTGATTAAGAGCACGCCGGAAGGCGCCCGCGATTATCTGGTGCCAAGCCGTGTGCACCCAGGTTCCTTTTATGCGCTGCCCCAGTCGCCCCAGCTGTTTAAGCAGCTGTTAATGTGTTCCGGTTATGACCGTTATTTCCAGCTGGCACGCTGCTACAGGGATGAGGACCTGAGGGCGGACCGCCAGCCGGAGTTTACACAGATTGACATGGAGCTTTCCTTTGTGGATGTGGATGATGTGCTGGATGTGAATGAACGTCTTTTACAGAAGCTGTTCAAGGAAATCTGCAACTTTGATGTACAGCTGCCCATCCAGCGCATGACCTGGAGGGAGGCCATGGACCGCTACGGCTCTGATAAGCCGGACCTTCGTTTTGGCATGGAGCTTAAGAATGTGTCCCAGGTTGTGAAGGACTGCGGATTTGTGGTATTTAAGGGTGCTCTGGAGAACGGCGGTTCTGTCCGCGGCATTAACGCAGAGGGACAGGGCCATATGCCAAGGAAGAAAATTGACGCCCTGGTGGAATATGCCAAGGGATTCGGGGCCAAGGGCCTTGCCTATGTGGCTCTTGCAGAAGACGGTTCCTTTAAGTCTTCCTTTGCCAAGTTCATGACGGATGATGAGATGAGGGCCCTGATTGCCGCCATGGACGGAAAACCAGGCGACCTGCTGCTGTTTGCCGCTGACAGGGACAAGGTTGTATTTGATGTGCTGGGCAGCCTGCGTCTGGAACTGGCAAGACAGCTGGACCTGTTAAAGAAGGATGACTTTAAGTTCCTTTGGGTAACTGAGTTCCCGCTGCTTGAATATTCGGAAGAGGAAGACCGCTATGTGGCCATGCACCATCCATTTACCATGCCCATGGATGAGGATATACAGTATATTGATACGGATCCGGGACGTGTGCGCGCCAAGGCTTATGATATCGTGCTGAACGGTGTTGAGATGGGCGGAGGTTCTGTCCGTATCCACCAGTCGGATATCCAGTCCAAGATGTTTGAAGTGCTGGGCTTTACGCCGGAGCGCGCCAATGAGCAGTTCGGCTTCCTGTTAAGCGCGTTTAAGTACGGTGTGCCGCCCCATGCAGGTCTGGCTTATGGCCTGGACCGCGTTGTCATGCTGATGGTGGGTGCTGACAGTATCCGTGACGTAATCGCATTTCCTAAGGTTAAGGACGCGTCCTGCCTTATGACGGAAGCGCCGGGCGAGGTGGATGAGAAGCAGCTTCAGGAGCTGGGTATAGAGATTGCGGCTGGGGAAGCGGAGGCTGAAGGAAACGGGGCAGAATAGCCCCGGGCTTAAAGGACCCGGAATCAATAGTCCCGGGATTGACAGCATATAGAAATGATCTAAATTTAGATGAGGATGTCCGGATGGTTAGATGATAGGCCAGGGGACATCCTTATTTTTATTATAGTACCAGGTATTGTTGATGTCCTGCCAGCTGTTAGTCACGCGGCCGTTAAGACAACCTTTACCCTTGGCTTATCGCCTAATGACCATTTCTCTGCCTCATTGATGTATTCCGCGCTTTCAACCGTGTATTCCCTGCTGGTGGTGCTGGCGGTTACGGTCCCCGGGGCTTCCCCGGCCTTAGGCGCTTCATCATAGGAAAATGTCAGCTTTACCGTATCAATCTTTTCCGGGAAGCGCTGTTATCCGCGGCTCATGAGGATTCCCAGTTCCGTGGCCTCACACCCGCCTCTGGTGCGGTGGACCTTGATATATCCTGCATCTGCCAGCGTCCTTAAGACCGTACGGATTTTTCCCTCCGTCAGGCTGACACCCTGCTTTTTCAGCTGCTCCATTACCGTGCTCCGGCCGATGCGGGGATGGGAGATGATCAGGGAAAGGATATGCTTTTCTGTTACATCAAGGGAGGTCTGTCGGCTCAGTATCTGGTTTAATATGTAGCCGGGCAGGTCGCCCAGGGGAATGGGCTCCCGCTGGTAGATGCAGGAGAAGTAATTGCTCAGGTTTCGTATCTCCTGCGCATTCCCGGGCCAGTCATATTGTTTTAGGAAGGCGGCCAGGTTGCTGGTGAGCACATCCTCCATGACAAGGGATGGGTCCTTAAAGGCATCCCTTAGAAAGGTATTTAACAGGAGGGGGATATCGTCCCTGCGCTGCCGGATCGGCACTGTATTCAGGGAAAATGTGTTCAGGAGAAAGAACAGGTCGTCTAAAAAACGCCCTTCCAGCACCAGGCTGTATAAATCCGTTGTGGTGGTTGCTATCATCCGCACATCCAATGACAATGGCACGGAACTGCCCAGGGGCATATAATACCCGTTCTGAAGCACGTTCAGCAGCAGCTGCTGGGTCTGCAGGGCAGTGTGCTGGATTCCGTTAATAAGCAGTGTTCCCCGGCAGGCGGCCTGAAAGGCCCCCATATGCCGTCTGGTTCCAAGGGATGGATTTTCCTCTGTCCCCAGCAGCTCCGCCTCAATGCCGGATGGGTTCAGGGATGAGAAGTTCAGGGATATAAAAGGGCCGCCATGCCGTCTTGAATTGCGGTGGATGGCCTGGGCCAGCATTTCCTTTTCCGTGCCGCTTTCCCCCTGGATGATGACCGGAAAATCATTGAGGGATATCCTGCGGGCCGTGTCAAGAAGATGGGACTGGGTGGGATTCCTGGTAATCATGTTGTTGAAGTCATACAGGGTCCTGGCGCGGAAAGGAAAAGCAGCGTCCCCGGCCCCGGGTCCCTGCTCATCACAGACAGAGGCGTGCATCAGATATAACTCGGCCTTGGGATTCAGGCTGAACTTCTGGAACCACAGGCGTATGCGCCCGTGTCCCGGCTGGCTGATGATGGTTTCCCTCTTGTTGGGGAAATCGTAATCAATCCCGTAGGACCGCAAAAGCGCACAGAAGTTACAGCCGGACAGGTTCTTTTCCTTAAATCCTGTCAGCTTTTGGAAGGGCTGGTTCACCATCTTGATCATCCCGGTTTCATCCAGAAGGCAGAAGCCTTCAGACACATTGTCAAGGATCATCTGGGTAATCTGTTTCATGTCCAGGGCGTGGCTCAGCTGCTGGTTGGAGAGCTTTAATACCTGTACAATGTGGCTCATATAATTCCTGGTCACCTCATCGGCCAGGCTGGTGGGCAGATGGAAGCAGGCGATGATCTCATTGATGGTGGAGATATCCACCACCCGGTTGCCAATGTCAATGACCGTGGTGAGGGTGGAAGGGACCAGATGCAGCTCCCCGGGGGTAACCCCGTAATGGATGCTCTCATCCGGGTTAGTGCAGCCAGGATACCAGGGAAGGAAACGGTATTGGGAAAAACCGAATTCCTGGAGCTGCAAAATGACCTCGTGGGCATTGTTTTCCGTATCATTAATCAGATAGACGGATGAACCGGGAGGAATCTGGAGGATTTTGTGGAGATAGGTATGATTGAATGTGCGCATACAGACCAACTGGTATACATGTTCGGGAATCGGATAAGGCAGATTATCCTTTATGTTCTCCGTGGAAAGCAGGATACAGTCCGCATGGTCCAGGATTTCAGGGGTGATATCAGCGCCCCGGGCAGACTGGATGGTCAGGTACTGATTAAAAATAGAGGACAGATAGGATGAAATGCCTATTTTTGCCACCGGATTATTGGTTAATATCAGTAATTTCTTTTTCATGAATACGCCTCCTGTATATTAGGTTGATTATATCGCATAAAAACCATATAAACAACCTAATACATTAATAAAATAAGAAATATAAGAAAGTAAAAAGGTTTTTACCTCATAGGATTTGACAGCGGTACGTTAATTCATTAAAATTTAAGGAAAGCAAGGCGCTTTTTCGTACGATACAAGTGCGCCCTTGCTTTTTCTTTATCATCCGTTCGTGACGGGGACATGAAGAAAAGGCAGTTGATTTTCAGAAAAGGAGGAGTATCAGAATGAAAAAAAGAACAATATCGTTATTGGTTGCGGCAGCGATTACAGCAGGATGTCTTGCCGGCTGCGGCGGGGGAACCACAGGCACCACCACGGCAGCAGGGGCAGGGGGGACAGAGGCAGATGCAGGCAGTCCGCAGGACAGCGCTTCAGGAAAGGACAGCCTGGTGATTGCCATGGCCTCGGATATCCTGTCCATGGATCCATATAAATATGATGAGGGGCCAACCAACCAGGTAATGCTCCATATATATGAGGCAATGCTGATGCAGGACGCGGACATGAAGTTCCAGCCATGTCTGGCTGAGAGCTGGGAGACTTCCGACGACGGCCTGACCTGGACCTTCCACCTGAGAAAAGGCGTTAAGTTCCATGACGGCGAGGAGATGGACTCCGCTGATGTGCTGGCTTCCATAAAAACAGCCATGAATCCGGATTCCCCATCAGCCTTCAGCGGCTACACCAGTACCTTTTCCAAGGTTGAGGCGCCGGATGCATACACAATCACCATTACAACCGAGACACCCAATCCCCTGATGCTGTTCCATGTGGCTCAGATTTATGTGCTGAAACAGGAAAATGTAGAAGGAAAGACAGAGGAAGAGATTTCTGATGTGGTAGTGGGCACAGGACGCTATAAATTTGTGGAGCAGGTAAAGGAAGACCACCTGGACCTGACCGCCAATGAGGACTACTGGGGCGAGGTGCCGGAGATTAAGAATGTACGTTTCCGTCCTATCACCAATGAGGCCACCAGGACAGCCACCATGCTGACCGGGGAGGTGGACTTTACCATTGATATTTCTGTACGCGATATTGACAGGCTGGATGGCACGGACGGTATCAGCGTTTTAAGACAGCAGGGCCTGAGGGAGATTTACCTGAACCTGGACAGCCGTGAGGACTCTCCGCTGTTTCCGGGACAGAAGAACCCCATGTCAGACCCCAAGGTCAGACATGCCATGTACCTTGCCATTGATGAAGATACCATCATCAAGAATATCATGAACGGGTGCGCCTTTGAAATGAACTCCATCATCCCGGAGAACTATGTGGGATATACTCCGGTGGAGCGTGAGGCATATGACCCTGAAAAGGCAAAGCAGCTGTTGGCCGAGGCCGGATACCCGGATGGTTTTGAGGTGACCCTGGATGCATCCAATGACCGCTATATGAACGATGAACAGATTGCCCAGGCGGTTGCCGGCTACCTGGAGAAGGTGGGGATTAAAGTAAACCTGAACCTGATGCCGAAATCTAATTTCTTTACCTACATCAAACCGGCGGAAAATAAATCCATGCTGCTTCAGACCGGATGGTCCGATGCTTCCGGTGATGGCCTGTCACTGCTGCACGATATGCTCCGTACATATAACAGGGAAGCCGGGCAGGGCACTGTTAACAGGGGACACTACTCCAATCCGGAAGTGGATGCCCTTATCAGTCAGGCATTTACGGAATTTGACGATGCCAAGAGGGGCGAACTGGTGGCAGAGGCAGATAAGATTGCAAGAGATGATTATGCGTACATCCCGCTGCATTTTGAGCAGGATACCTATGCAATCAAGGATACCCTTAACTATACCCCAAGAATGAACAAATATGTGCTGGCTTGGGAATTCTCCTACAAATAAGGTACCTGGCACTGCCGGCGCTGCGTTAGGATTAAGACGGTAAGAGGGACTGCTGCAAAACAGGAAACCTATTTTTTGCAGCGGTTCCCTTTTTGTAATCCGGCCCAAGATAAAGACGAGGTGAATCAGAGTGTTAAAATATATTGTTAAGCGATTTGTGCAGATGATAGTGGTTCTGTTTGTGGTTTCCATACTGGTATTCATGCTGACGAATTTCATCGGGGACCCTGTGGACATGCTGGTGCCGGAAAATGCAACAGTGGAGCAGGTGGAATCAGCACGGGCAAGGCTGGGCCTTAATAAGCCCCTTCCCGTACAGTATGGTATTTTCTTAAGGGATGTGCTGCACGGTAATTTCGGCAAGTCCTATACCTATGGAAAACCAGCCATGGGCCTGATTATGGAGCGTATGCCGGCAACCCTTGAGCTGGTTGCCATAGCAGCCCTTCTGGTGCTGTTCATTGCCATCCCCCTAGGCGTTTATGCGGGCGCATATCCCAAACGCAGGAGCAGCAAGATCATCATGTCGGGGTCCATATTGGGGATTTCCCTGCCCTCCTTCTGGGTGGGCATGATGATGATTTATATTTTTGCGGTCATGCTGAGGGCGCTTCCGGCATCGGGGCGCGGGAACACGGTAAATGTGCTGGGGGTTAATTTAAGCATATTCGCACCCGGCGGCCTGCGTTTCATCATCCTTCCCGCCGTGACGCTGGCCCTTACCAATGTGGCCACCACCCTGCGTCTGACCAGATCCGGGATCATGGAGAACATGCGGCAGGATTACATTAAGTTTGCAAGGGCCAAGGGAGTGTCCTCCAGAAGCCTGCTCTTTGGGCATGCCCTGAAGAACGCCCTGATTCCGGTCATCACCATCTTTGGGATGGATCTGGGCAATATGATTGCGTTCACCACCATCACGGAGACCATCTTTGCCTGGCCCGGCATGGGGAAACTGCTGATTGACGCCATCAATAAATCAGACCGCCCCATAATCGTGGCCTATCTCATGACGGCCGCCTGTATGTTCGTGGTGCTGAACTTTGTGGTGGATCTTCTCTACACACTGGTTGATCCGAGAATAGAATTGAGGTGATGACATGGAACATGAAGTACGTGCAGAAAAAACAAGCTGGTGGAACCATTTTATAAAATCTGAGTTTTTCTACCATTATAAAAACAATCTCCCTGCCATCATCGGCAGCATCCTGGTTCTGTTTGCCATACTGACCGCGGTTGCAGGCCGTTTCCTGGCGCCCCAGAATCCATATGACCTGACCCAGATAAGCCTGATGGACTCCTATCTTCCCCCGGCCTGGCTGGACGGCGGCAAGCTGTCATTCTTGCTGGGCACGGATGAGCAGGGAAGGGATATTTTAAGCGCCATCATCTACGGCAGCGCCAGCTCCATCATGATTGGCCTGGTGGGCATGGCTGCCTCCTGCTGCATCGGCACAACCCTGGGACTGATTGCCGGTTATTTTGGGGGAAAGGTGGATGCTGTCATCATGAGGATTGCGGACATCCAGCTGTCATTCCCCTCCATGCTCATTGCGCTTTTTATCATGTCCGTGTTCGGAAGGGGCGTGGGAAAGCTTTTAATTGCCCTTACCATGGTGGGGTGGGTCACCTATGCCAGGACGGTAAGGGGCGAGACCCTGTCTGTTAAAAAGATGGAGTATGTGGAGGCGGCCAGGACCATCGGACTGCCCAACCGCATCATCATACTGAAACATGTGCTGCCCAATGTAATTAATTCCATCATTGTGCTTGCAACCATACAGATTGGCAACTTTATCCTGACAGAGGCCACCTTAAGCTTCCTGGGAGTCGGGGTTCCCATTACGGAACCGTCCCTGGGTCTTTTGGTAAAGACCGGATTCGATGTGCTGTTTTCCGGCCTGTGGTGGGCTTCCGTATTCCCGGGCCTGTATATCATGCTCATTGTGTTCGGCATAAACCTGCTGGGGGATTTCCTCAGGGATGAGCTGAACCCCAATCTGAAATAAGCGAGGTGGCTTTGATGGAAAATAATATTTTACTTGATGTTAAGGGCCTGAAAACCTATTTCCACACATTTAAGGGAGTGGTAAAGGCCGTGGATGACGTAAGCTTTTCCCTGAAAGAGGGGGAGATACTGGGAATTGTGGGGGAATCAGGCAGCGGGAAATCCGTGACCAGCTTCTCCATCCTTAAGCTGGTGGAAGAACCCGGCGTGGTGGAAGCGGAACAGATCCTGTTTGACGGCAGGGATTTGAGCCGGGCCAGTGAAAGGGATATGATAAAGATAAGGGGCAAGGACATTTCCATGGTGTTCCAGGATCCCATGACATCCTTAAACCCGCTGTATACCATTCAGAGACAGATGGAGGAGGTTCTGATCCTCCATGAACCCCAGATGAACGCGGCCCAGAGAAAGGCCAGGTGCCTGGAACTTCTATCAGCCGTGGGCATCCCCAATCCCCAGGAGCGGTTAAAGGAATACCCCAACCAGTTTTCCGGCGGCATGAGGCAGAGGGTGATTATTGCCATTGCACTGGCAACCAATCCCAGGCTTCTGATTGCAGACGAGCCCACCACTGCGCTGGATGTGACCATCCAGGAGCAGATACTGGAGCTGATGAGGAAGCTTGTGAAGGAGCATAATACGGCCCTGATCCTGATTACCCATGACCTGGCTGTGGTGTCCCAGATGGTGGACCGCATTAATGTCATGTACTGCGGCAAGCTGGTGGAGACAGGCAGTACAGAGGACATTGTGGCGTTTAACGCACACCCCTACACGGAAGGGCTGTTAAACTCCATCCCCAAGCTGTATGAGGACAGGGGCCGCCTGGATTACATACCGGGCATGGTGCCGAATATGTTTGAACTGCCGGAGGGCTGTTACTTTGCGCCCCGGTGCAGATACTGCCAGGATATATGCAGGCATCAGCAGCCGGTCATGCGGGAGGTGGGACCGGGACACCTGGCTGCCTGCCATTTCCCGTTAAACAAGAAGGCGGCGGCCAAAACGGAGGAGGGTAAATGATGGAACCATTGATTGAAGTCAAAGATTTAAGCCAGGAATTTCATCTGACCAAGGGCCTTCTCCAGTCACTGCGCCTGGAAAAGGGCAGGATCGTGAAGCAGGACAAGGTGGTCCATGCGGTCAACCAGGTGAGCTTCCAGATGGAAAAAGGAGAAGTGTTCAGCCTGGTGGGGGAATCCGGCTGCGGCAAATCCACCACGGCCAGGACCATCATACGGCTTCTGGAGCCATCGGGCGGCCAGGTGCTGTATAAGGGCACGGATATCAGCCATTTAAGCGCCCATGAGCTTTTGCCTTACCGCAAAAGCATGCAGATGATTTTCCAGGACCCCTATGCCTCCTTAAACCCAAGGCAGCGTGTGGAGGAAATCATCATGGAACCCATGCTGTTCCATGGGATTGCAAAGGATAGGAAGGATGCAAGGGAGCAGTGCATGGATATATTGAACCGGGTGGGGCTGCGGCCTGAACAGGCCGGACGGTATCCGCACCAGTTTTCAGGAGGACAGAGGCAGCGTATCGGCATTGCCAGGGCGCTGGCGGTAAAGCCGGAGTTCATTATTGCGGATGAACCGGTGTCTGCCCTGGATGTATCCATACAGGCCCAGATCCTGAACCTGCTGATGGATTTAAAGGATGAATTCCATTTCTCATGTCTGTTCATTGCCCACGACCTTTCCGTGGTGCGCCATATCAGCGACCGGCTGGGAGTGATGTACCTGGGGTCCATTGTGGAGGTGGGGGACAAGCACACCTTGTTTGGGAATCCCCTGCACCCATACACCAAAGTGCTGTTTTCAGCTGTGCCCACGGTGGGGGAGAAACCGCTGGTAGAGCACATTGACGCAATGGGGGAAATCCCCAGCCCGGTAAACCTTCCGGAAGGCTGCTTTTTCTGCGACCGGTGTCCGTACGCCATGGACAGGTGCAGCAGGGAACGTCCGGCGCTCAGGGAAATCGAACCCGGGCATAAGGCGGCCTGCCATATATTGTAAGTCTGGCTCTGCTTTAAAATGACACGTAAGGAAGAAAAGAGGACAATGAGATGGGATCAGTGCAGTTGAGCGGGGAAAAGAAGGCCATATCTGATAAAATAGACAGCATGCGGGAAGGGCTGGTCAGCCTGTCACATGATATCCATGGGCACCCGGAAACAGGATTTCAGGAATATCACGCAGTGGAAGCAATCGAGGCATTTTTAAAGGGACAGGGGATGGTGATGGAGAGGGATTACTGTCAGATCCCCACCGCGTTCCGTGCTGTGAAGAAGGGAAGGGGAAAGGGACCGGTGGTGGCGTTCCTTGCTGAATACGATGCGCTTAGGGGAATCGGTCATGGCTGCGGCCACAATGTCATTGCCGCCTGCGCCGTGGGTGCGTTTTTAGGGCTGGCTTCCCGGATGGAGGCCCATGACGGGGAAATATGGCTTATTGGAACCCCGGCAGAGGAGGGCGGTGCCGGCAAGGTGCTGATGCTGGAGCGGGGAGGGTTTGACGGCGTGGATTTTGCCCTTATGATGCATCCCACGGGCGGCGGGGAAGCGTATAACTATATGAACCGGGGCGGCAGGGCAAGCGGCTCCGTAACGGTTTCCTTCCATGGAAAGGCAGCCCACTCATCCACGCCGGCTTCCGGCATCAATGCGCTGAACGCGGCCATCAGTGTTTTTAACCAGATTGACATGCTGCGTCCCGCCTTCCAGATCCAGGATAACATAAACGGGGTCATCCTTGACGGAGGGACGGCGGGGAACATCATACCGGAGTTTTCCAGATGTGAGTTCTGTATACGCGCGGAAACCATGAAACGGGCAGAGGAACTGATCGGCCTGATTAAGGGATGTGTGAAGCGGGCAGAGGAACTGACAGGCGCATGGGCTGAGACAGAGACAGAACCGATTTACGCGGAACGGTATCCATGCCTTCCCATGTGCGAGGCCTTCAGGGACAACATGGGGCTTTTAGGAATCAGCATGTGCGAGCCCCGGCCGGGTGAGCTGTTTGGTTCATCGGATATAGGCAATGTATCCATCCGGATTCCGGCCATCCATGACTATCTGTCCATCACGGATGACGCTTCCATCGAAGCGCATTCATCTGGATACGCCAGGGCGGCAGCCGGGCCAGAGGCAGACAGGATCTGTATCCTGGGGGCTGAGGGGCTGGCAATGACAGGGCTGGATCTGCTGGAGGATAAAGGCTTAAGGGAGAAAAGCATTGCATACCATAAAAAGACAGTCCCCTCCTTTTATGGTAAAATGGAGAAAGGGAATTACAATTAAGGAGAGCAATCATGATAATAATAAGACAGGCCGAAGTGTACAATCCTGAATACCTGGGAAAGCAGGACGTACTCATATGTGGAGGCCGGGTAGAAGCGGTGGCTGACCATCTGGAGATAGGATATGGCTGTCAGGAGATAGATGCCAGGGGTTGCCTGCTTGTTCCTGGATTTATTGACCAGCATGAGCATATTATTGGCGGCGGGGGAGAGGGAAGCTTTTGCACCAGGTCGCCGGAGATACAGCTGTCCTCCCTGATTGAAGCAGGAATCACCACTGTCCTGGGACTTCTTGGAACCGATGACATGACAAGAAGCGTGGAAAACCTGGTGGCTAAGGCCAAGGCCCTGAAGGAGGAAGGAATCAGCGCGTATGCCCTGTGCGGGGCTTATGGATATCCCTCCCCAACCATCACAGGCAGTGTGAAGAAGGACATTGTTTTTGTGGATGAGGTCATAGGCGTGAAACTGGCGCTTTCCGACCACCGGGCGCCCAATATATCCACGGAGGAATTAATCCGGCTGGCAAGTGACGTGCGCACGGCCGGCATGGTCAGCGGAAAACCTGGAATCATAGTGGTACATATGGGTAGCGGCTTCCGGCGCCTGGAACCGATTTTTGACGCCCTTAAGAGGACGGACATACCGGTAAAGACATTCCATCCCACCCATATGTCCCGGACAGAGGAACTTTTGGAGGATGGGTTCCGGTTTGCGAAAATGGGCGGATATGTGGATATTACCTGTGAGGATATACAGCGCATCCCGGAAGGAAAGCTGGGCACAGGGGCAATGCTCCGGCTTCTGGAAAAGGCCGGGCAGGAAGGGGTGCCCATGGACCGTCTGACATTCAGCTCGGACGGACAGGGAAGCTGGTCCAGCTATGACGAATCCGGCCATTTAAAGGAAATCGGGGTAACGGATGTGGGGAACCTGTTCCGGCAGTTCCGGCATCTGGCGGTGGATGGCGCCATGGACCTGACGCAGGCGCTTTCCTTCTTTACATCAAATGTGGCAAAGGCGCTGGAGATTTACCCGAAAAAGGGATGTATTGCCGGAGGCGCGGACGCGGATATGCTGCTGCTCCGTCCGGACCTGACCCTGGACACGGTGATTGCCCGGGGCGCAGTCATGATGCGTGATGGAATTGTACTGAAAAAGGGGACATATGAACATGATTGATATTGACATGATTAGGGACCTGACCAACGCCTTTGGCCCCAGCGGGTTTGAGGAAGAGGTGGTAAAGGTAATCGGGAGATACTTAAAGGACATGGAAGTGGAGAATGACGCCATGAACAATGTCTATGCATGGTTCAGGAATTCCGGCGCGCCGGACACGTACGGGACCGGGAGCGGGTTTCCCGGAAACGCTGGTTCCAGGAGAAGGCCTGTGATCATGCTGGACGCCCACACAGATGAATGCGGTTTCATGGTGCAGGGAATCATGGATAACGGCCTGCTATCCATGGTCATGCTTGGGGGGATGGACCTGGCCAGCCTGCCGGCCCACACAGTCCTTGTGCGGACAAGGAGCGGAAAAAAGGTAAGGGGGATTATCACATCCCGCCCCGTACACTTCATGACGGAAAAAGAAAAGAATGCGCCCCTGGACATAGAAGGCCTCTATATTGATGTGGGGGCGTCCAGCAGGGAGGAAGCTGAGGAAACATACGGCATCCATATCGGGGACCCGGCCGCTCCCGAGGTGGCCTTTGATTATGACGGGGACCACGGTCTTTGTTTCGGCAAGGCCTTTGACAACCGTTTGGGCTGTGCCTGTGTCATCCAAACCATGCGTGAGCTTAAGGATGCCGACCAGGAACTGGCTGTGGATGTGGCGGGGGCGTTTGCTGCCCAGGAAGAAGTGGGCATGAGGGGCGCAGGCGTGACCGCGGCCAGGATACAGCCGGATTTAGCCATTGTCTTTGAGGGTTCCCCTGCAGATGATTTTTACTATGGAAGGGAGAAGGCCCAGGGCGTCATGAGGGCAGGGGTGCAGATACGGTGCATGGATAAGAGCTATATAACCAATCCAGCATTCCTGAGGTACGCCCATGAACTGGGCGGGGAAAAGGGAATCCCCTTCCAGGATACAGTGAGAAGGGGCGGCAGCACCAATGCCGGTAAAATCAGCCTGGCAGGCCGCGCGGTCCCCACCCTGGTGCTGGGAATCCCCAGCCGTTATGTGCACAGCCACTATAACTTCTGCGCAGAAGAGGATATCGGGGCTGCAGTCAGGATGGCTGTGGAGGTAATCCGTAATCTGGACAGCCGGAGGATTGGGCTGCTGATGCATAAGGATATCCTGGAATAATGGATAAAGTCAATAGAAGTGGATGAATAAGTGCCCTGTATGGTTTTTTCGGCCATACAGGGCACTTATTCATAGATTCATAAAAAAAGGGTTGACATTTTCAGGATTATGAATATAATGTAGATATAAACATATGAACAATCATTCATATGAACAGATGTCAAAAAAGAAGGGGGTTAACCGCATGGCAATGAATGACGTGGAGTGCTGTGACTTTTACCAGGTCCATGAGGATGTGGTGAAGGCAGTCACGGCTAAGATGCCGGATGAAGATGAACTCTATGACCTGGCTGAGATATTCAAGGTATTCGGCGATTCTACTAGGATTAAGATCCTGTATGTGCTCTTTGAGTCGGAGATGTGCGTGTGTGACATTGCGCAGCTTCTCAACATGAATCAGTCAGCTATTTCCCATCAGCTGAAGATCCTCAAGCAGAGCCGCCTGGTAAAGAGCCGCAGGGAAGGCAAAGCTGTATTTTACTCCCTGGCAGACGGACATGTAAGGACCATTATCAACCAGGGTCTGGAACACATTGAGGAATAGGAACTATTTTTATAATAATATGATGAATGGAGGATATGATAATGAAAAAGAAATTCAAATTACAGGACCTGGACTGCGCAAACTGTGCAGCTAAGATGGAGGAAGCAATCAAGAGGATTGAGGGCGTGGCAGATGCCAATGTAAGCTTCATGACCCAGAAGATGACAATCGAGGCAGAGGAAAGCAGGTTCGATGAAATCATGAAGGAAGTCGTGGCTGTGTGCAGGAAGGTTGAACCGGACTGCATCATCCAGATGTAAGGTCTGTCAGGCGGCGCCTACGCTTAATAAAAGGGAGCAGGCCCTGCCTGTTCAGGAAAGGAAATCATTATGACAAAGAAACAGAAGGCAATGCTTTTCCGTATCATAGCTACATTCATTGTATATATCCCTCTGGCTGTGGCGGACCATATGGGTACGCTGCCCGCAGGACCAGGTATCTGGGGCAGGCTGGCAGTATATCTGGTTCCCTATGTGCTGATTGGTTGGGATATTGTATACAAAGCATTCCGAAACATTAAGAACGGTCAGGTTTTTGATGAGAATTTTCTCATGACAGTAGCCACCTTTGGCGCATTCGGAATAGGGGAATATTCTGAGGCAGTGGCAGTCATGCTGTTCTATCAGGTGGGCGAACTGTTCCAGAGTTATGCGGTGAACCGCTCCAGGCAGTCCATCACGGAGCTTATGGACATCTGTCCTGAATACGCCAACATAGAGGAGGACGGACAGCTTAAGCAGGTGGACCCGGATGACGTGGAGGTGGGCGATATCATCGTGGTAAAAGCCGGGGAGAGGATTCCTCTGGACGGCAGGGTGGTATTTGGGGATTCCATGGTGGATACCTCGGCCCTTACCGGGGAGTCGGTCCCAAGGAAGGCCGGCGTGGGTGACGATGTCATCAGCGGCTGTGTCAACGGGAGCGGGCTGCTCAGGGTACAGGTCACAAAGGAATTTGATGATTCCACGGTTGCCAAGATCCTGGAGCTGGTGGAGAATGCCAGCAGTAAGAAAGCGCAGGTGGAGAATTTCATCACCCGTTTTGCCCGGTATTATACGCCTATTGTTGTGATTGCCGCCGTGGTACTGGCAGTCCTTCCGCCCCTGATGCTGGGGCAGTCATGGGCCGAGGGCATAAGAAGGGCATGTACCTTTCTTGTGATCTCCTGTCCCTGCGCCCTTGTCATATCCGTGCCCATGAGCTTTTTCTCAGGAATCGGCGCTGCGTCCAGAAGAGGCGTGCTGGTTAAGGGAAGCAATTATCTGGAAGCATTGTCCCAGATGGATACCATTGTATTTGACAAGACAGGCACCCTGACAAAGGGTGAGTTTAAGGTGACGGAGATTCATTTGGCGGATGGGGGGGTATCTGGCGGGAATGCACCTGCAGGAGCGGTGCCTGCCGGGAATATATCTGCCGGAAATACAGGGGCCGATGACCTGTCCGGGGAAACTGCCGGCCTTCTGGAACTGGCGGCCCTGGCGGAAAGCTATTCCGACCACCCTATTTCACGCTCAATCAAGGATGCCTGGGGCAGCGCCGTTGACATGAACCGGGTGTCTGACACGGAGGAGATTTCCGGTCATGGGGTTAAGGCAGTCATAGACAATCATGTGGTCCTGGCAGGAAACAGTAAGCTGATGAAGGAAATGCAGGTGGACTATAAGGAGTGCCCGAGCATCGGCACCGTGGTTTATGTGGCGCAGGACGGTGTGTTTAAAGGTTCCATCGTGATTTCGGATACAATCAAGGAAGAGGCATATAAAGCCATCCGTGACCTTAAGAAGGTAGGCGTCAGAAGGACCGTCATGCTGACCGGTGACAAGAAGGAGGTTGGCGAGGCAGTTGCAGCCCGTCTGGGACTGGATGAGGTTCATGCAGAGCTTCTGCCCGATGGGAAGGTGGCCAAGGTGGAAGAACTTCTGGCAGGCCTTCACGGTAAAGATAAGCTGGCATTTGTAGGGGACGGCATCAATGACGCTCCGGTGCTCTCCAGGGCCGACATAGGGATTGCCATGGGAAGCATGGGTTCCGATGCAGCCATTGAAGCAGCGGATATTGTCCTTATGGACGATGACCCGTCCAAGATATCGGATGTGGTCCGCATATCCCGCAGGACCATGTCGATTGTCAAACAGAACATCATTTTTGCATTGGGAGTCAAGGCCATCGTACTTTTGATGGGAGCCTTTGGAATGGCAAACATGTGGGAGGCCGTGTTTGCGGACGTGGGCGTGTCTGTAATAGCAATCCTTAATGCAATGAGGGCTTTGTCACTAAAATAGTATGACAGGGAAGTGCGTGTATTGTGAAGCAAAAAGCAGGGCTTTGCAATGCACGCACTTTTTTATGGGATGGTCCGGATGGCAGTATAATACTTTTATCTAAGGATGGGGATGAAAAGGATGGGAAAGACAGGGCATAAAAAGGATGGGAAAGAAAAAATAGGGGAGGAAATCCTGTTCCGGGATATCCTGCTGCGGAGGAATTTTTATAAAATGGATGACATATGCAGGGTGGAATGGGAGGCGGACGGATGTGCTTTTATAGGGCATCAGGGAAAGCTTTCAAGGTGTATGATTATGGCTGTTCCTGCGAAACCTTACTTGAGGAACTGGAGATGCGCGGTGTGGAGGTGGACATACCGGGGCGGGTGTTCGGCGCGTCCGGAATCGCCGCATCCCACCCATGTCCTGACAGGCGGCATTTTACGGTCCGGTTTACAGCGTGGTCCGTCCATGCGGTGGGAAGGCTGGAAGTAAAAGGAAGGGAGATATCAGTTCATAGATGGTTTGATAAGGATGTGGTGTTTCCTGTAACGTATATAAAGGAGGTCCGGATCAAGGTGGACAAGGAGGGCAGGATGCATGCCTGGATTTACCTTAAGAATGGCAGACGCCTGGCTAAGCTGGGAAGTATGGTGACAGATGGCAGGGACGGCAACTGTGTGTTTGCACTTCTGCGCCACCTGAAGGATATGGGGATCCCTATGCCAGGGATTGAAAATACCTGGGATGATGTGCAATGTATGATGCGGAGCCGGTATGTAGAAGCCCAGGCAGCATATGACTTGTTTCAGGATGAATATGGACAGATTCTTCCTATATTAAAAGAATATGCATCCTTATTTTCTGACATGGGACTGAAGCTGGTATATGGTTGTGTTGGGAGGGAGGATAAGATAGATTTGGATAAGAAATTGCTTGGGACCCCGGACGGGGTGTGACCCTGGAATTCGGATACTTTTTCTGCCTGGTAAAGGATGGGGCGGTGGTGTTTGATAAAAAGCTGAAGATACCAATGTACCTGTGTTTCCGGATTATTTCCCGCGCCCCCGGACCTGCTGCATCCTTCTGCGCCAAAGTCTTACCCCACGGGCATCCCAATGTGGGGCTGACCGTGAGGGCACTGACCTTATATCCGGCAGATACTGGTATTTCAATCCTGCGCCGGACCGTGTGGTGGAGGGCATGCTGGATATGTTCCTAAACATGGTAAAGAAGAAAAAAATTAAAAGTCAAAGCCGCGTCTGACTGCCGGAAAAATGGATGGGAGATAATAATCCCATCTGACCATGCAGCTAAATCAGGATATCATCCAGGCTGCGTTTTGGTACATAGTGAATCTGGTTATTGTCCCTGTAATAGGTGGTGCTGCCATCCTCGCCCAGCGGAACCAGCACAACCTCTTCTTTTGGCTTTCCAAGGGCCAGGACCAGGCTGACGGAATACTGTTCCGGGTTCAGGTCCAGAAGCTTTAAAAGCTCGGCGCGGCGGCAGTTTCCAATGATACAGCCTCCGTAACCCTTTTCCACGGCGCTGAGCATGATGGTCTGGGCCGTGATGCCTTCATCCCACTGCCGGTTCTTCCCGATGGAAAGGTCGCAGACCATGATGATATATGCGCTGGGCCGTTCACCTGGCGCCGGTCCGTCCCAATCCGTTAAGGCAGCAGCCCATCCGATGGTTGGGAAAATCCGGGCGCATTCTTCCCTGCGGCAGATGATTTTATACTTTAATGCCTGGGAATTGGCTGCGCTGCCTGTAATCCTGGCAGTATCCACCATATCCTTCAGTTCCTCATAAGGTATGCGCTCCTCCTCGTGAAACCTCCGGTAGGAACGGCAGCTGGCAACAAGATCTTTTATCATGGCATTGTCCTCCTTGCTTGGTATGCTGTATTATCTGCGGATGGGCTGCAAAAACTGTATCCGCTAAATATCCTCCGGCAGTTCGTGCCCCTGGGTAATATGGCGTTTAATCGCCTCGAACGTGTCTGCGCTCAGTACATGCTCCATGCGGCATGCGTCCTCGGCCGCTGTCCTGGCGTCCACGCCAAGATAGATAAGCCAGTTGGAAAGCATGGTATGCCGTTCGTACATGGTATCCGCAATGGACTGGCCCGCTGCGGTAAGGGTGATATATCCATGCTCATCAACCAGGATATATCCGTTCTCACGCAGGTTTTTCATGGCCACACTGACACTTGGCTTGGAGAAATTCAATTCATTGGCAATATCAATGGAACGTACATAGGGCTTCTCCCTGCCAAGCATTAGTATGGTTTCCAGATAATTTTCTGCTGACTCCTGTATCTTCAATGCGTAAACACCCCCGTAGTTTTGTCTGATGCCGCAAGGCGGCACCAGCTGATTATTCTTAAGTGTAACATATAAAAAAACGATTGACAAGAGAGTTAGAAAGTGCTAATCTGAGTATAAAGTTAGAAATACCTAACCAAAAGCGTTTTAACGGCTGCACAGATGTTTTTCCGGGCGGCCGGGGGCGGATAACAGACCAGACGGAAAGGAGAATGGATATGAATCTTCCAACCTTTGTAATATTACTTATATTGGCCGTGGCTGTAGGCTCGGTGGTGCGCAAGATGATAAAGGATAAGAAGGCGGGCAAGGGATGCTCCGGCTGTTCCGGCTGCAGCAGCGGTGGCTGCTGTGGAGCGCATCAGGATACGCATGTGGAACGTAATTAGGAAGTACAGACGGGGAATGGATGGAGGGCAGACAAGGATTAGTTAGAATTTAGATGGTAAGCAGGACGGACTGGACCCGGAGCATATTGGGGATTGACAGAGAATGGGATTGGATTCGGCAGGCGTACGTATGGTATGCGTGACTGCCGGATCCAATCCCATTATTTATGGATTATCCGTCAAATCTTACTTATTCAGACTTAATTTCCTTCCACATATCATTATAAATCATATCCACATCATCCCCAAGATACTTGATGATTTCACAATTAGGCAGGCTGTTTATATCCGGGAACAGGGCCTTGTTGTTCTTCAGGTCGTCGTCCAGCAGGTCATAAGCGCCTTTGTTGGGGGTTGCGTAGGTGATGTATTCAAAGTTTTTCTTGGCAATGTCGGGGCGGCACAGGAAGTCAATCCATTTTTCTGCATTTTCCTTGTGCTCGGCATTGGCCGGGATGACCCAGGAGTCAATCCAGTAATTGGTTCCCTCCTCAGGAATCACATACTCCAGGTCATAGTCCAGGCCCTGGTCAGCAACAGCTTCCTGGATATAGAGCATTTCCCCGGAATAGATGACACCCACAGCGGCCTCGCCGCCAATCATCTTATCCCTGACCTGGTCAATGACATAGGCCTGGACCAGGGGCTTCTGCTCAATCAGAAGGTCACGGGCCTTGGCCAGTTCATCCGGATTGGTGGAGTTTAAGGAGTATCCCTCCATCTTAAGGGCAACGGTAAATGCATCCCTTACGCTGTTCTGCATCAGGATTTCGCCGCTCAGGCGCTCATCCCACAGATCGGACCATTTGGTGGGCGCGGGTACGCCTAATTCCTCCAGGCGCTTGGTGTTGTAGAGGATTCCCATGGTGCCCCAGCAGTAAGGCACGGAGTATTTGTTCTCGGGGTCAAAGCCCTTGGAGATGTCCAGGTACTCCTGGCCGATTTCCTTGTAATTAGGTACATTGTCAAAATTAATCTCAGACAGCAGGTTGTTCTGGGCCATGCGCTGGATCATGTAGTCGGACGGACATACCACGTCGTACTTGACTGCGCCGGCCTCAATCACAGGATACATTTCCTCGTTGGTCTCAAACACATCGTAGACAACCTGGATCCCTGTCTCGTCCTCAAACTGGGAAATGACGTCCTCGTCAATGTATTCGCCCCAGTTGTAAACATTAAGCTTGTTGTCTTCCTTGCCGCCTGATGCGGGTTTGCCGCAGCCTGTCATCAGGGCGGCGCTGAGCGCTGCCAGGGATACTGCGGCAAGGGTCATTGTCATTTTCTTTTTCATAATCATTCTCCTTTAAATATAGATGGGATGTTGCTAAGCAGGTTAAGCATGTTCCGGCTTCTTGATGGACCGGAAGTTGACAAAAATCAGAAGAATCAGCACTGTCAGGAAAATAATGGAGGACAGTGCATACATGGACGGCCGGATGCCGCGCCGCACCTCGCTGTAAATCAGGGTGGACAGGGTGTTGATGCCCGCGCCCTTAGTGAAGTGGGTAATGATGAAGTCATCTAAGGACATGGTAAATGCAAGCAGGAAACCGGAGAGCACCCCCGGCATGATATCCGGGAACACTACCTTGAAGAACGCGTATATGGGCGGGGCGCCCAGGTCCAGGGCTGCTTCGTACGTGTATCTGTCGGTCATCTTCAGCTTTGGCATGACGCTTAATATGACATAGGGTATGTTGAATGTGATATGGGATATCAGCACGGTCTTGAATCCCAGGGATATGCCAAAGGCAATGAACGCCAGCATCAGGGAAATACCTGTGACGATATCAGCGTTCAGCATGGGTATGTTGGTAATGCCCATCACAACGGTTTTTGGTACCGCCCTCATGGAGTTGATGGAGATGGCGGCGGCCGTGCCGATGATGGTTGCTATGAGCGCGGATACAAAGGCAATGACCAGGGTGGTGGTCAGGGCGCTCATGATGGAGCGGCTGTCAAACATCTGGGTATACCACTGCAGGGTAAACCCGCCCCACTGGGTCCTTGACTTGGACTTGTTAAAGGAAAGCACTATCATGGTCAGGATGGGGGCGTACAGGAAGATAAGTATCAGCACCATATAAAAATCAGATACGATTTTGCGCAATGCTTTTGAACCTTTTGTCATCAGAATGCAGTCCCCTCTCCGTTTTTATCGTATTTGGCAATCATGGCCATGCTGATTAAGATGAAGACCATGAGGACCAGTGAAAGGCCGCTGCCCAGGTGCCAGTTGCTGCCCCTTGTGAATTCCTGCTCAATGACGTTGCCAATCAGCAGGATCTTGCTTCCGCCCAGCAGGTCCGAGATGACGAAGGTGGTTAAGGAAGGGACAAAAACCATGGTAATGCCGCTTATGATCCCAGGAATGCTTAAGGGGAACCATATCCGGATGAAACGCTGGAAGCTGTTGGCCCCCAGGTCCATGGCAGCGTTTATGATGTTGTCATCTATCTTGGACAGCACATTGTAGATGGGCAGTACCATGAAGGGCAGGAAGTTATAAACCATGCCCAGCACAATGGCGGCCGGGGTATTGATAAGGGACTGGGCGGGCAGGTGCAGCCAGCCCAGTATCCCGTTGATGACACCGTTTTTCTCTAATAATGTCTGCCAGGCCAGGGTCCGGAGGAGGAAGTTCATCCACATGGGAAGGATGAATATGAACACAATGAAGCCTCCGGCGGCAGCACCCCGTCCCCGGAGTATCATGGCCAGGGGATAGGCCAGCAAAAGGCAGAGCACCGTGCTGATCAGGGACAGGCCCAGGGACAGCCACAGCGCCTTGGCGTGGTCTGGTGATGCAATGGCAATGATATTGGACATGGTCAGGGAACCGCCCTTATCCGTAAGGCCGTACCATACAATCATGGCCAGCGGAATCAGGGTGAAACCCGCCATCCAGAGCAGATATGGTCCGGATAACAGCGCCTTGCCGATGGCGGCGCCTTTTTTCTCACTATTCATTGACTCCCAGCGCCTCCTCATCTTCAGAAGCAGGCTTATTCATGATCTGGATCTCAAATGGCTCCACATGGATGCCAACCTGCTGGCCTACTGGGAACATGTCGGTGGAATGTACCAGCCACTCAAAGCCGTCCGGCGTGGTCACTTCCATCTCATAGTGGACACCCTTAAAAATCAGATGGGTCACAACGCCCTGGAGCGTGCCGTCCTCGGGCTTTACAAGGTCAATGTCCTCGGGGCGGATCACAACGTCCACAGGTTTATTATTGCCAAAGCCCTTGTCCACACATACAAACCTGGCGCCCAAAATTTCTACCAGCTCATCCCTGACCATGGTGCCGTGCACGATGTTGCTTTCGCCGATAAAGTCGGCCACAAAGGCATTTTCCGGCTCATTGTAAATCTGTTCAGGGGAACCCATCTGCTGGATATAACCCTGGTTCATGACCACGATGGTATCTGACATGGTCAGGGCCTCTTCCTGGTCATGGGTAACGTAAACAAAGGTGATGCCCAGCTCGTTCTTAAGGCGGATTAACTCATACTGCATATCCTGGCGCAGCTTTAAGTCCAGGGCGCCCAGGGGCTCATCCAATAAAAGCACCCTTGGCTCGTTCACAATGGCCCTTGCAATGGCTATGCGCTGCTGCTGGCCGCCGGACAGGGAATCCACGGTACGTTTTTCGTAGCCGGACAGATTGACCAGCTTCAGGGCGTATTTAATCTTGTCGTCAATATAGGACTTGGACTTGTTCTTGATTTTCAGACCAAAGGCAATGTTTTCCGCGATATTCATATGGGGAAACAATGCATATTTCTGGAATACGGTGTTAAGCTGGCGTTTGTTGGGGGGGATCCTTGTGATGTCCTGCCCTTCAAACATGACTTTTCCCGTATCCTGGGTGATAAAGCCGCCGAGTATACGCAGGGTGGTGGTCTTGCCGCAGCCGCTGGGGCCCAGCAGGGTGACGAAGCTGTTTTCCCGGATGGAAAGATTTAAGTCGTCCAGTACCAACTCACCGTCAAAACTTTTAGATATATGCTGTAAATCAATCAATGGCTGGCTCATGATAAATTCGTTCTCCTTTTATCGTAATAGTAATCAGAAACTGGGCGGTGAGCTTACCCACAGCAGCAGCGCGCCGTTCTTGCTTGTAAGATAATGCTTTTTATCTGAGGTGAAATAAAAGGATTCACCTTTTTTGGCCTTGTATGTCTTGGGGCCGATGTGGATGGAAATGCTTCCCTGGAGCACATAACCGAATTCCTCGCCTTCATGGGGATTGTCCGGATAAGTGGAGCCGCCTGCCTTCAGCGTCAACAAGATGGGTTCCATCATGTTCTTCTGTGCGTTGGGTATGATCCATTTGATTTCATTATTCAAGTCTGTGTCGATTTTCTCAAAATAATCCTGTTTTCCGAATACAATCTGTTCATCCGGGGTTTCGGTGAAGAAATCGCCGATGGTGGTGCCCAGGCATTGAAGGATATCTATCAGGGTGGCGATGGATGGGGAGGTCAGGTCGCGCTCCAGCTGCGAGATGAAGCCCTTGGAAAGCTCTGCCCGGTCCGCCAGTTCCTCCTGGGTCAGACCCTTCAGCACCCTCAATTCCTTTAATTTACTTCCAATATCCATGGAAAACCTCCCTGTCTGAAAGAAGTATGCCCGCATATTGCCGCCGTGGGCATCCCTTAAATATATGAACAAAAAGTTTACAAATACTAACTGACTATAAAAATAAGCAAAAAGTTTAGTAATAATAAACAAGCGCGAATTTCATTATACATTAAATTGATGGTATGTCAATACCTTTTCGCAAAGTTATGGGCAACAAATTCATAAATATCCAGTTAACAAATTCACAAAATTATGTTATGATAACTTTAGTTTGAAAATGGACGCGAAACAGGGAGGTACAGACAGGTATGAACGGCAAATATATGGCATATGTAGGTTCCTATTCCTATACCGGAAAAGCAAAGGGAATCACGGTATATGATGTAGATGTGGAGAACGGTGTATTTAAGGAGCGTTGTGAAATGGAAGTGGACAACTCTTCCTATGTGATTGCCAGCAGCGACGGCAAGACCCTGTATTCGATTGCGGATGAGGGCGTGGTATCGTTCCGCATCCTGCAGAACGGAAGCCTGGCCAGGTTAAACAGTTCACCTATACGCGGCATGAGGGGCTGCCATCTGTGCACCGACATGGAGGATAAATATGTGTTCGTGTCCGGTTACCATGACGGCAAGACCACGGTCCTGAGCCTGAATAAGGACGGCTCCGTTGGGGAGATTGTGGACGAGGTGTACCACAAGGGTTATGGCAGCGTGGCAGAGCGCAATTTCCGCTCCCATATTACCTGTACCAGAAGGATGCCTGACGGCAGATATGTCCTTTCCGTTGACAACGGAACAGACCAGGTAAAGGTATACCGGTTCAATGAGAAGGATAAGAACCTGGTCCAGGTGGATGCCATCCACTGCGACCTGGAGTCCGCGCCAAGACATTTCCGCTACAGCTCGGACGGCCGTTTCATCTACCTGATGCACGAACTTCAGAATGTAATTAATGTATATTCCTATGAAACCGGGGACAGGGCGCCGGTCATTGAAAAAATCCAGACCATTTCCACTACCGCCACCAGGAACCCGGGCAACCTGACCGCTGCATGCGCCATGAGGCTGTCGCCGGATGAGAAATATGTATACTGCACCAATGCAGGGGAGAACACGGTAAGCATCTACAGCAGGGACGAAGAGTCAGGACTCCTCACCATGATCTGCTGTCTGCCGGTAAGCGGCGAGTATCCCAAGGATGTGGCCATCTTCCCGGACAACAGGCATATTGCATCCATCAACCATGACAGCGGTAGCATCAGCTTCTTCAAGGTGGATTATGAGAAGGGGCTTCTTGTGATGTGCGGGCGCAGCCTTCATGTGAACCAGCCCAACTGCTGTGCCATTGCCAGGATTGGAAGGTAGGCGCATATGGCAGGATCCACATTCGGGACAATATTAAGGGTATCTGCCTGGGGAGAATCCCATGGAAAGGGAGTGGGTGTGGTTGTGGACGGATGTCCGGCCGGCCTTCCCCTTGACGAGGCGGATATCCAGGCATATTTAAACAGAAGAAAACCAGGACAGAGCAGATTCACCACGGCCCGGCAGGAAGGGGACGTGGTGGAAATCCTCTCAGGGGTGTTTGAGGGCAGGACCACCGGTACTCCCATTGCCCTGGAGGTGCGCAACACGGACCAGCGTTCCCATGATTACGGGAATATCATGGATGTATACCGTCCGGGCCATGCGGATTATACCTTTGACGGGAAGTATGGGTTCCGGGACTACCGCGGCGGCGGCCGTTCATCTGGGCGTGAGACCACGGCGCGGGTGGCTGCGGGCGCCATTGCCTGCAGGCTCCTTGAAAGCCTGGGCATCACGGTGAGGGCGTATACAAGGTCTGTGGGCCATATTGAGATTGATTCCGGTTCCTTTCGGATGGAGGAGATGTGGAATAACCGTCTCTACATGCCGGATGCGGAGGCTGCCAGGAGGGCGGAGGCTTATCTGGAGGAAATGATGGCAAGGAAGGACTCCTGCGGAGGCGTGGTGGAGTGCGTGATCCGCGGCATGCCTGTGGGCGTTGGGGAGCCGGTATTTGATAAGCTGGATGCCTGCCTGGCAAAGGCCATGCTGTCCATCGGGGCAGTGAAGGGCTTTGAAATCGGGGATGGCTTTGAGGCGGCCAGGTCCCTTGGATCCGCCAACAACGACGGATTCAGGATGAGCCGTGAATCAGAGGACCAGGGCCTGCTCTTTAAGGACAGGATAGTCAAATCCAGCAACCATGCAGGCGGGACCCTGGGCGGGATCAGCGATGGAAGCGATATTGTACTGCGGGCGGCATTTAAACCCACCCCATCCATTGCCCAGCGCCAGCACACAGTTACCAGGAACGGTGAGGAGATAGATATAGAGATAAAGGGACGCCACGATCCCATCATTGTCCCCCGGGCAGTGGTGGTGGTGGAAGCCATGGCCGCACTGACGGCAGCCGACCTGCTGCTGCTGTCCATGACATCCAGGCTGGACCGGATTCAGGAGTTTTTTGGAAGATAGATGGCCTGCGGAGGGGATGGATATACAAACATAAAATGATATTGGATGATAGATAGGAGAGAATTATGAAAATCGCAATCGGTAACGACCATACAGCAATTGAAATGAAGGAAATCATCAAGGAATTCGTGGAGGGTAAGGGATATGAGGTCATTGACCTGGGAACCAACTCCACCGAGAGCTGTGACTATCCCGTATACGGTGAGAAGGTAGGACGCGCGGTTGCCGGTGGGGAAGCCGACCTGGGAATCGCAATCTGCGGAACCGGTGTGGGAATCTCGCTGGCAGCCAACAAGGTAAAGGGAATCCGCGCATGTGTGTGCAGTGAACCGTATACGGCCAAGCTTTCCAGGATGCACAACAATTCCAACGTGCTGGCTTTTGGCGCCAGGGTGGTGGGAAGCGAGCTTGCCAAGATGATTACCGAGGCATGGCTGGACGCTGAATTTGAGGGCGGAAGGCATGAGCGCAGGGTGAATATGATTATGGATATTGAGAATTCATAGGGATTGGAAGAAGGTTGTAGTGGGGGCAGGAAATGCCCCCACTAAATACGGAATAAAATAAAGTGCTGCCGCACCTGATTTTAAATCTGGCGCGGCAGCACTTTCTGCACTTATGCATATGAATTAATAATTCTCAACTTTCCTCTCAAAGTAAGCCTTTGGATGGGCACAGCATGGACATACCTCAGGAGCCTCGTCGCCTTCGTGGATGTAACCGCAGTTCCTGCACTTCCAGCCTAAAGGAGCGTCGCCCTTGAAGGTCTTGTCATTCTTAAGGCTCTCTAACAGCAGATTGTATCTTCTCTCATGGGCAGCCTCAACCTTTGCAACCAGTTCAAACTTAACAGCAAGCTCTTCAAAGCCCTCTTCCCGTGCCTCACGTGCCATGCGTGCATACATGTCGGTCCACTCGTAATTCTCACCGGCAGCAGCATCAGCCAGGTTCTCTTCCGGGGTTCCGATCCCGTGAAGTTCCTTGAACCACATCTTGGCATGCTCCTTCTCCTGGTTAGCGGTTTCCAGGTATAAAGCCGACATCTGCTCGTAACCAGCTTTCTTGGCTGCAGATGCATAATATGTATACTTGTTACGTGCCTGTGATTCTCCTGAAAATGCGTCCTTTAAGTTCTGTTCGGTTTTAGTTCCTGCATATTTTGATGCCATAATTGTACCTCACCTTTCTCATTAGAATAGTATATTGCTGTTTCTTCCTGCTAATTCTTATTGTAACGTTTAATTTCAAATATTTCAATCCATATTTTAACAATACTTAGTTTGTAACCCTTGGTTTATAACCTTCCGTAAGAGTGCAGGCAGTCTTGGGGGGACTGCCTGCATGTAAAAGGAGGGTTCTATTGATTATGCTAAATGATTAGCCGAAATATCTTTCTAACAGTCCTGCAAATGCCTTGCCATGGCGGGCCTCGTCCTTAGCCATCTCGTGGACCGTGTCATGGATTGCATCCAGGTTCAGGGCCTTGGCCCTCTTAGCCAGGTCGAACTTACCGGCAGTAGCGCCGTTCTCGGCAGCAACCCTCATCTCCAGGTTCTTCTTGGTGGAGCTTGTGACAACCTCGCCTAACAGCTCTGCGAACTTAGCTGCGTGCTCAGCTTCCTCATATGCGGCCTTGGCCCAGTACATGCCAATCTCAGGATAACCTTCCCTGTGGGCAACCCTTGACATGGCCAGGTACATACCCACCTCAGAGCACTCGCCTTCAAAATTAGCCCTTAAATCCATCATGATATCTTCAGGGGAACCCTGGGCAACGCCAACCTCGTGCTCACATGCCCATGCCATCTTGTCGGATTCCTGCTCTTTGAACTTGGATGCCGGGACGCCGCACTGTGGACATTTCTCAGGTGCATTCTCGCCTTCATAAACATAACCGCATACTGTACATACCCATTTCTTCATAACTTATATTCTCCTTTTTCCATTTTGATTTATGTGTTTTAATTAATAATAGTAATTGTTACTGATATTAATATAATACATTTGTAGTGAAATGTCAATAGTATTTTAGGATTTTTTTAAACAGTATCCATTCCTATTGTAACAGTTCAGACAGCCATAGGAATTCCCTCATTTAATACACCGTTCATCTTATGGCTGGTATGCCGTTCATCAAGGCAATAATACCTTGAAAAATACTTAATCCCATTCATTTATGGTTTCAATCAAACGTATGATGTTACAATATATCTGCCGGCCAGTTTCTGTGAGGAATCCGTCTGCCATTCTCTGGCGGTTTTTGCAGATCTGAGGGTCTTTTTCTGAATGGTTACTTTTCATACCCCCAACTAAAGAGAATTTAAATTTCTATTTCATTAACCGGGAAACTGTGATAAGATTAAAATTCACATGTTCCGAACAGAATAACGACAACGATGAACCGCATGCTTTTGGGCCGATTCACCGCGTACAATAAAAAGAAAGAAGAAAATACAAGATGAATTTTGATGAATTACAGTTATCTCCGCTACTCTTAAAAGCCCTGGATCAAAAAGGATATACCAAACCATCCCCTATCCAGGAGCAGGCAATCCCATATGTACTGAATGGCCAGGATCTTCTGGGCTGCGCCCAGACAGGAACCGGGAAGACAGCGGCATTTGCCCTGCCAATCATACAAAACCTGATGGAGCGTCCCAAAAACAGGCAGAAGAAGAAGCCCATCCGCTCCCTGATTCTGACGCCCACAAGGGAGCTGGCGCTGCAGATCCATGAAAATATAGAGGAGTATGGAGCCAGCACTCCCATCAACAGCGCAGTCATCTTCGGCGGCGTTTCCGCCAAACCCCAGATCCAGTCCCTGCGCCGCGGCATTGATATCCTGGTGGCCACCCCCGGACGGCTGCTGGATTTAATCGGCCAGCATGAAATAGATCTGTCCTTTGTGGAAATCTTTGTGCTGGACGAGGCCGACCGCATGCTGGACATGGGGTTCATCCACGATGTAAAGCGTGTAATTACCCTGTTGCCGAAGAAGCGCCAGACCCTGCTGTTCTCCGCCACCATGCCGGATGAAATCCAGACCCTGGCCGCGAAGCTGCTGCACAACCCAGTCAAGGTGGAGGTAACCCCAGTCTCCTCCACCGTGGATTTGATTGAAACCGCCCTCTACTATGTGGATAAGGCTAACAAATGGCCCCTGCTTGTGCATCTGCTGAAACACGAGGATGTGTCCTCCACCCTGGTATTCACCCGCACCAAGCACGGCGCGGACCGGGGGGCCAAATATCTGAATAAATCCGGCATAACTGCCGCCGCCATCCACGGGGACAAATCCCAGGGCGCCAGACAGACCGCCCTCAGCAATTTTAAATCGGGCCGTCTCCGTGTCCTTGTTGCCACGGATATAGCCGCCAGGGGCATTGATATCGAGGAACTGTCCTGCGTCATCAATTTCGACCTGCCCAATATCCCTGAGACCTATGTCCACAGAATCGGCCGTACAGGGCGCGCCGGGCTGGGAGGACGGGCGCTTTCCTTCAGCGACATTGAGGAAAAGGCATATGTGAAGGATATCGAGAAGCTGACCGGCAAGACCATTCAGGTAATCGGGGATCACCCCTATCCCATGAAAATCTTTGAGATTGCGCCTAAGGAGGAAAGGAATTCCAGGCAGGCGAAGGGGCCAGGAAAGGGCGCGGATTCCAGACGGGCCAAGGATTCCAGACGGGCCAAGGATTCCAGAAGGACCAAGGATTCCAGAACGGCCGCGGACTCCAGACGGGCCGCCGCCTCCAGAAAACAAACAAGCGCTGAAAAACCGGTCCTCACCCAGAGCCAGCCAGCCCCACAGAAGACAAGGCCTTCCGGCAAGCGCCCCCATGCCCCCGCCCCGCTTCCAAGGAGAAGCAGCCAAATGGCAATCCGGACGCTGCATTCCAAATAAATTCAACCCAAGCCGTTCACCACATACAACAAAGGGGCTGTCGGTTAATACCGATTTTTAACCCTTGACATTTAAGGAGGAGATACCTCTGTAGAATCCAGGCTTTTGCAAAGCCTTGAACCTCTACAGAGGTATCTCTTTTTCTGGATTTATTTTAGGGCAATTCCAGGGGCAGCTGGACTTATATAAGCCACATCTGCCCCTTCTGCTTGGAACTATCTATTTCCCCACAGCCCCGTTCTGCCGTCTTATGGATTATCATGTTGAACACAGGGGATGTCAATTACCGTCTGTCAATTATTTTGTCAATCAGGCCATACTCCACGGCTTCCCTGGCAGACATATAATAATCCCGCTCAGTATCAGCGGCAACCTGCTCAATGCTTTTCCCTGTATTGTCTGCCAGGATGTGGTTCAGGCGCTGTCTGCTTTTAATCATATGGTCTGATATGATTTTGATATCACTGGCCTGGCCCTGTATGCCGCTGCCATGGATGGCCGGCTGGTGAATCATGATTTCAGCATTGGGCAGGGCCAGACGTTTTCCTTTTGTACCGCCCGCCAGCAGGAAAGCGCCGAAGCTGGCGGCAAGTCCGATGCATATGGTGGACACGTCACACCGGATGAACTGCATGGTATCGTAGATGGCAAACCCTGCCGTGACCGATCCGCCGGGGCTGTTGATATAGAGCTGGATGTCTTTTTCCGGGTCCTGGGCCTCAAGGAATAGCATTTGGGCCGTAATCAGGCTGGCTGAGACATCGCTGACTTCCTCGCCGAGGAATATGATACGGTCTGACAGCAGTCTTGAGAAGATATCATAGCTCCGCTCCCCGCGGCTGGTCTGTTCGATAACATATGGTATTGTACTCATGCCGCCATTTTACCTCCACATATGCCGCCGCGCCGTGGGATGCAATGCATGGAACGCAAGGCGGCAGTGGCAGCCGGACTGCCAAGCCTGATTCTGGGGAGCCTGGGGACAAATACGCCATTCTTTCTGTATGTCTGGGGCGTGCACAGATAAAACTGGCTGAATGCAAGGGTAAATGCCTGTTGGGAACCGTAGCGGGCCTCGTAAGCTATTTCTACAATCGGTTTATCGGTTTCTGCCAGCTTCCTGGCCGCCAGGGTCAGCCTCCGGCCCTGTATATATTTGTATATCGTATATCCTGTATTATCTGCAAATACCCGGGCAATATAGAATTTAGAGTAATTGAGTTCCTTTGCAATCTTATCAAGGGGTATATCCTCTTCCAGATGATTCTCGATGTAGTCTGCTATCTTTTCAACAACGGTCTGATTCGTCATATGGGACATTCCTTTCTGCGCAGATGGCGGGTATGGATTTTCAGACATCCCCGTTATTTCTGCATATATTTTTAGTATAGCATGGATTGCGGAAGGCGTCTTAATAGAAATTGCCCTGATTTGCAGATTATCTGGGGGGGAGTGGCGGGATGCATAGCTGGCGGAAAGCAATTATCAGGTATATCCTTAGGTCCGATGCGTTTTAACGGTAAAAAACGGAAAAAAGCGGAAAAAAATCCGGTGCCGGGAGCATCAAATCATGCCCCGGACACCGGATGATTCCTGTTACATATTAATTTGAATGCTAAAATTAACCGAAGTATCTCTCTAACAGACCTGCGAATGCCTTGCCGTGACGGGCCTCGTCCTTTGCCATCTCATGGACCGTGTCATGGATTGCATCCAGGTTCAGGGCCTTGGCCCTCTTAGCCAGGTCGAACTTACCGGCAGTAGCGCCGTTCTCAGCAGCAACCCTCATCTCCAGGTTCTTCTTGGTGGAGTTTGTGACAACCTCGCCTAACAGCTCAGCAAACTTAGCTGCGTGTTCAGCTTCCTCATATGCGGCCTTGGCCCAGTACATGCCGATTTCAGGATAACCTTCCCTGTGGGCAACCCTTGACATGGCCAGGTACATACCGACCTCAGAGCACTCGCCCTCGAAGTTAGCCCTTAAATCCATCATAATATCTTCAGGGGAACCCTGTGCAACACCAACCTCATGCTCACATGCCCATGCCATCTTGTCAGCTTCCTGCTCTTTGAATTTGGATGCCGGAACACCGCACTGTGGACATTTCTCAGGTGCATTCTCGCCTTCATAAACATAACCGCATACTGTACATACCCATTTCTTCATAATCAATATTCTCCTTTTCCTTTATCTATATTTTATTTAATTAATAATAGTAATTGTTACTGATATTAATATAATACAAGGGGGAGAAAATGTCAAGAATATTTTTAAAGTTTTTTATAAAAAAGCGGAAAGAAAAATTACTATAAAAAGAGTTATGATCAGTAATATGAAGTTATGACACGAAGGGAGTTGTTTGACATATCTGTGCGCTGATATTAGAATGGAACATGTTAAGCTATGTCCGTTTATCTTTGGCGGGGAAAAGAAAGCTGTTTTAATTGATACAGGATTAGGGATTGCATGGATTTAGGAGACAGGACGCTGAAGGTCATCCATACTCCCGGACATTCGCCGGGGCATCATCAGTTATATGATATTTAGGTGTAAATTGGCTGGCCGCTCCATCTGTGGAGCGGCCACGCGCCTTTGCAGTTTCTGGATGCGGGGAATATTTACTGATACAAAAAATACGTTCCCTCATCCATATTCCCTGATTCCAGATCTGCCAGGAACTGTCCCAGCAGTGTGCTGAATTCCCCGGCTTTTATCCCGTCCATATGTCCGTCATAGTCCCAATACCCTTCCATGGAGCGGTCCATCAGCTCTGGTTTCAAGTAATTGAAATTATAATATGCAAGCCCCCAGCCGTTCATGAGCTTAGTAAAATACTCATGGGATTGGAGATAGGATTGGCCGAACTGGTTTAAGGTGTCCTGGGGAACCGGGGTGGTGATTACAGTGAGCCGGATTCCATTTTCACGGCAGTACCGTGCAATCCTGCCAAAATACCGGGCCGCCTTTTCTTTTACCATGGTTTCATCCCAGGGGATGTTGTTATAAGTGCCTTTGTCCTCCCCGGGCACACGGTCCCGGTAGATAAATCCCCGTCCGCCGTAATGCCCCACCGGGATATCCAGGATGGACGGGTCATAATCTTTATAGGCTGCGCTTTGTTTTTTCCTTATATTCTCCGGTATCTGTGCGTACAGGTTCCTGTAATAACTCCAGGGGGCCAGGGCAGACCGGAAATCCAGGCCGGTTATCTTATCCATGAAATAGGAGGATTTTGCCTTTGATACCGGGAAGTCCTGATAAAAGAATATCTGTGTGGAGCCGTTTCGCTGTTCATTCATCCAATAGGATGGGTCCAGTTCGTATACTACTTGGGAAGGGGACTGGGTTTCGCAGGCCAGCTTTAAAAGATAATACATATCATCCGGATAGGCATCCGCCATGCACAGGCTTACGGAGCTGGTTCCGGTGGCCTGGTCAACCGCGGCAGGGTCAATCCCGTACTGTCCATGGGAGGTGCCGATGAAAATGGTATCATACTGCTGCCCGTTCCTCAGATTGTGAAGGTTAATCCTTACGGAGCTGGGAGGGATAAGGGCATAATTAAGCAGCATGGTGATGCACACGCACAGGGCAAGGAACAAAAATGCCCGGAACATTGCCCGGAACGTACAGGAGCGGGATGCGGGATCCTTAGAACTGTGCATAAATAAAACCTCCTCCCGTCAGATTGATCTGTCCCAGAAGCGGGATTGCAAAAAGCAGCATCAGATATATGCCCCATCTGGCTGCCAGGGGCTTTTTGGCGAGGGAACAGCGGATTTCCACATGATTTTCCTGAAGGAGGCTGACCATGAATAATACCCCGCATGCCAGTATCAGGGCCAGATAATCTTTTTTATCCAGACCCAGCCTCATCAGGGTTCCGTCCGTAAGGGCGGAGAAGGAGAAGCCTGTTACCGTGTTCTTCATCATGATAAAGGACGCCTTAAGGTCCTGGGCCATGTCAAAGTACCAGCTTATATTGACCAGAAGGAAGGTCCTTGCAATCTGGACCAGGCCCCAGGCTTTGGATTTTGTGGGGATGTGGAGTGCCAGGGCCGTCTTCTGGTACAGAGGGGCGGACAGGTTGCCCGCGGCAATGATGACTCCGTTATACAGGCCGTAAACAATATATTTCCAGGCTGGCCCATGCCATACGCCGACCAGGAAAAACACCAGCAGGTTAGCGATACACACCGGAAGCACCCGCCCGGCATGCCTGCCGAGATTCTTCTTGCAGTATTTACTAAAACGGTTCATTCCCTTGGACAGGGAAAATGGATAGAACACATAGTCCTTCATCCAGGTGCCCAGGGTAATATGCCAGCGGTGCCAGAAGTCAGAGATGGAACGCGCAAAATAAGGCCGTTTGAAATTCTGGTCCAGGGAAATGCCGAAGCATTCAGCCGCCCCCATCACCACGTCCATGCCGCCGGAAAAGTCGCCGTACAGCTGGATGGAATAGCACAGGACCCCCATGATGACCGCAATTCCTGTATAGGCTTCATAATTGCCAAACACCTCATTCACCACAACCGCGGCCCGGTCCGCTATGACAATTTTTTTAAAGTAGCCCCAAAGCATCAGCTGCAGGCCCCGTTCAACACGTTCCAGGCTGAATTTCCTCTGGCTGAACAGCTGGGATGCCAGACGGTCATAACGCCCGATTGGCCCCTGAAGGATTTGCGGAAAAAATGATACGAACAGGGCAAAACGGAACAGATTGTGGTCAGGAGCATATTTTCCCCTGTATACATCAATCAGATAACCCATGGACTGGAAGGTATAAAAGGAAATGCCAAGGGGCAGTATCAGTTTCCCCAAGGCAAAATCAGTCCCAAACAGCTGGTTGATGTTCCCCACTGCAAAATTCCTGTATTTGAGCACGGCCAGAATACCGAAGTTTATGAGGAGGGCGGCAGCTGCAATCCACTTCTTGTTTCGTTTGAAACGTGCCTTTACTGTTTTTTTCTGTTCTGGCGTTAACGGGGATGTTGATGTTGTTGCCGCGCTGGAAGGAACAGGGGGAGGGATTGTCTGCTTTTCTGGCTGAGTATCAGGATTCCAGGTTGTCTGGCTGTTAAGTCCCCCAGTTGTCTGGCCGTTAAGTTTCCCGGCTGTCTGACCGTTAAGTTCCCTGTCCATCTTCCCGTCCATATATTCCAAAATCAGGCCGGCGAGGAATGTGGTGATTGTCGTGGCCAGGATGAATACAACGGCCGTTGTCCCCGAAGCCAGGTAAAAAATGTAGCTGAAAAGAAGAAGCCACACCCATTGCAGCCGTTTAGGGATTACATAATATCCCAGGATGGCAACGGACAGGAACAGCAGGAAGTTCATTGAAAGAAAAGACATCATGCCCTCCCTTGTTAATTATCCCTGAGACGTTCAACCATGTTCCAGAGGGCCTGGGCGGAATTAAAATTATCCGGCACAATATCCACAGGCGATATTTCAATCTCAAATGCGTCATTTAATTCACTGACAATAGAGAGGATGTCGAAGGAATCCAGATATCCCTCATCAATCAGCCCGGTGCAGGTCTTAAAGTCAATAGTTGGTTTGATATCTTCTAAAATTTCTAATAATTCGTTCATTATGGATTCTCCTTTTTTATACAATCTTCAAAATATTGAATGCTGCCGTCATTGAATGGGCTGGTGGGGAGCGCGCCCCGGACCAGCTTAAGTCCGGCGTCCTTTTCATAGGTCAGGACAGCCGGCAGCCTGCGGCTTAAGAACAGATAAATTCCTTCCGTCACTGCGTATGCCCCAATCCGGTCAAATACCAGCATATCCCCGGTCTTTAAGCCGGGCAGGGGAAGGTTCTTGACCAGCATGTCCCCGGATGTACAGAGGGAACCGCATACCGTCCACTGAGAATCCCCGCCGGGGGGCTGGACATCAGGCATGCCGGGGGAAAGGGGGTGGGGAAGGAAGCGGATGGCCGGGATTTTCATGGCCATGGCCTGTCCGTAATAATTCACATGATTAATACCGCCGTCCACGATACAGTAATTCTGCCCCTGGTTCTGCTTGGTATCCACTACCCGGGTCACATAACTGCCGCAGGGCGCGGCCAGGAAGCGGCCTGCTTCCAGGGAGATGCGTCCCTTGAACGCCATGGCGTCAAGGGCTTCCCTGAAATCTGCCAGCATGGCATCCTCGTCCACCGGGGATTCCCCCTCAAAGTAAGGTATATGGAAACCCGGTCCATATTCCAGTTCACGGATTTCGTATTGCAGTTCGTTCCGTATCCGTTCCAGAAGGGCGTCCAGCTGTTCCAGTTCCTTTCGAATCTTGCCGGCCTGCTTTTTCTGGGTTCCTGAGTAGTACTGGAGTCCGGTAAAATGCAGATGGGGATAGCTGCTTCGTTTTTTGATTATGGAGAGGATTGTCTCCTCATCCATGCCAAACTGGTTTCCGCTGGTCAGACGCAGCAGGACACGCAGCGGATTTCCCTGTGTCTTGGCAGCGCAGGATTCCAACAGGTCCAGCTGGCTTAGGGACTCGGCGGTATAGGCGGCAGGGCCGGGAGTCCCGGCAGGGCCAGACAATGCGTCGGCGCCAGACCTTCCGGCAGGGCCAGATATTCCGGCGTCGCCCACAACCTCCCGGACATGGGCCGCCTCCTTATTAACGCCGGAGAGTACGATTTTCTCCAGGGGCACACCGGCCCTCCGGCATATGGCATATTCGCCGGGGGAGCACACCTCCAGGCCGTCCGCTTCCTGGGCGGCTGTCCTGGTAAAGAAAGGATTGGCCTTCATGGCATATAATATTTTAATATCCTGCCCAAGAACCTTCTTCATATGGCGGATGCGCCGGGCGAATGCGTCAAGGTCAAACACATAGGCGGGCGTTCCCTGGGTACGGGCGGCCTGACGCAGGATCTGTATGTCCATATTATCCATAATATCCATCTTACCCATAAAGCCTCCTTAATGCCTGGCGGTCAACCTTGCCGTTTTTAGTAAGGGGAAGGGCGGGCAGGTTCATGTAACGGTTGGGAAACATGTACCGCGGAAGGAGATGTTCCAGGCCTGCAGCAATCATTTTCTTATCCGCGTCCCCTTCGTAGAAGGCCGCAATCTTGTTTTTCTCTTCCAGGAATATGCAGACAGCCCGTCCCACCCCGCTGACGGTCTCAAGAGCGGCCTCAATCTCGCCCAGTTCAATCCTGTGGCCCATGTGCTTTATCTGGAAATCCCTGCGGGCATGGTAATATAACAGCCCATCTTCTCCGTAGTACGCCATGTCGCCGGTGCGGTAAATGGTTTCAGGATAATCCTGGTTCAGGGGATTCTGGACAAATGAAACCCCGGTTTTCTCCTTGTCCCTGTAATATCCAAGGGCCAGCGCGGTTCCTGACACGCACAGCTCCCCGCAGGTGCCCGGTGCGGTAATAAGGCGGTCATCCTCATCCAGGAGGAATACCTTTTCATTGGGAAACGGAAGCCCGATAGGAATAGGGCTTCCCGGCTCAAAGTCCCGGTCCACCACATAGTAGGTGCAGTTACAGGTGATTTCCGTGGGGCCGTACAGGTTTACGAACATGGCGCCCGGAAGGTGGCTGCGCCAGGCGTTCAGATGTTTCACAGGCATGACCTCTCCGCTGAACAGGATTTTGTCCAGGTGTTCAGGCACGCGGTAGGTGAAGCCGTTCAGCGTGGTGATGATGCACAGGGCAGAGACCGCCCATATGGCTGTGGTTATCTTCCTGTCGCAGAGATAGTCCAGTAGTCCTGTGGGGATAGAAAACAGGCGTTTTGGTATGATTTCCATGGAAGCCCCTGTTTTCAGGGTTGAATAAATATCCTTCACGGAAACATCAAAATCAAATGGCGCCTGGTTGCCGATCACATCCCTGGAGGTAATATGGAACATTTCTGTAAAATGCTCCATAAAGTCGATGACAGAACGGTGTCCCACCACCACGCCCTTTGGGGCGCCGGTGGAGCCTGAAGTAAAGATTCCGTACAGCGGGTCCGTATCCATGGCCTGCCCGCGTATGGAGGCAAGGAGCAAAGGGTCCTGTGCATCGCTGCCAAGGGACAGAAGCATCCCCATATCAAGGATTTCCCCGGCAAAGGAGATGGGACCTGCCTCTTTCAGGCTGGGGCTGTCGGCAATCATGATATCTGCCTGTAAGGTGTCCAGGATGCGGTTCAGCCGCTTTGCCGGCTGCCCGGCATCCAGATAAATATAAAAACAGCCAGCATGGACAATCCCCATAAAGGCTCCCAATGTATAAGCGTTCTTTTCTGTCATGACGGGAATAGGCCGTCTTGGGCCGGTTTTCCTGCCAAGAAAGCTTCCAATCCGTCTGGACAGGGACAGAAGCTCTTTGTAGGTCAGGGCTGCATGTTCATCGGAAAAGGCCGGTTTATCAGGATATGCTTTTTCCGAAGCCTCAAGATAGCACAGAATATTTTGTATCAATGATAAGACCTCCGGTCCGTATGGATTTTTGTGCTTAGTCTAGCACAGAAGGGGAGCAGTTTCAAGGGAATTATTTCTGAAGATTCTATGACGATGGATACAGTATGGGGGTGTGGTGACTCAGTGGTAATCAGGAAGCTGCTTTGCTTATGCACATAAAAAGGGATGCCGCAAACCAATCCCCATTGGTCTTACAGCATCCCCTGAAATGTCTAACAATCCTAATGATTAACCGAAGTATCTCTCTAACAGACCTGCAAATGCCTTACCGTGGCGGGCCTCATCCTTAGCCATCTCATGAACCGTGTCATGGATTGCATCCAGGTTCAGGGCCTTGGCCCTCTTAGCCAGGTCAAACTTACCGGCAGTTGCGCCGTTCTCAGCAGCAACCCTCATCTCCAGGTTCTTCTTGGTGGAGTTTGTGACTACCTCGCCTAACAGTTCTGCAAACTTAGCTGCATGCTCAGCTTCCTCAAACGCAGCCTTCTCCCAGTACAGGCCAATCTCAGGATAACCTTCCCTGTGGGCAACCCTTGACATGGCCAGGTACATACCTACCTCAGAGCACTCGCCCTCGAAGTTAGCCCTTAAATCCATCATGATATCTTCAGGGGAACCCTGTGCAACGCCAACCTCGTGCTCACATGCCCAAGCCATCTTGTCGGATTCCTGCTCTTTGAACTTGGATGCCGGAACACCGCACTGTGGACATTTCTCTGGTGCATTCTCGCCTTCATAAACATAACCGCATACTGTACATACCCATTTCTTCATAATCAATATTCTCCTTTTCCTTTTATGGATTTCATTTTTATGTTCCGGACATCAGGTGCCCGGAACGGATCATTTACTGGTTATCAATAATAGTAATCATTACTGACATTGATAATATAAATCATTTAAGCCGGTTTGTCAATACCTTTATCAACTTTTTTTCCCAAACAATTCTTGCAGCGGCCATAGAACAGCACATAGTGGCTGTCAATGATACCCGGGGCGCAGCTTTGGGCATCCTGGTTCAGTTCCTCAAGGGCCCCAAGATCCATGTCGTAAACCTGGCTGCATTCAGTACACACAAAATGATAATGCTGTCGGGTGTCCCCATCAAAATGATCGGCGCCGTCCCCGCAGGTCAGCTTCCTTATCTCTCCGGTTTCAACCAACAGGTTCAGGTTACGATAGACTGTTCCCAGGCTGATGTTGGGAAATTCTTCACGGATGCTGGCGTATAGGGCGTCTGCCGTAGGATGGTCATGTCGGTTCATCAGACTGGCTTTGATGGATTCCCTCTGACGGCTATACTTTAAAGTTTTCATAGCATCTCCTTCTATAGAATATGATAATAATAACAGTTACTATTTATATTCTAGCAGATATCATATCCCATGTCAAGGCGCTTTGCGGATTTATGGATTATGTCAAGGCGCTTTACGGATTATATGTTTTATGCATGGTACGCCTTGGCCTGCGGGTTCAGGCCTCCTTCTGCGATCCGTCCTCCGCCGGATAAGCGATATGCTCCCGGGCAATCCGTATGAACTCCCGGGTGGCCCTGGACATATAACGTCCCTTGTGGTAACCGATACCAAGGACGCCGTGGGCCCTGGAGTAGTTAAGGGAATAGAGGTTCAGCCTGGAGTGCTCCAGCAGGGCCTGGCGCGGGGAACTGGCGGACTGGTCCGTGGCCATGAACATCTTGGGATAGAATGTGACTCCCATGCCTTTGCGGCATAAGGCGAGGACGGTTTCAATGTTCTCTGTCTCAAGCACTACCCTGGGGCTCATCTGGGCATCCTCAAATATCTCGTCTGCAATGGTGCGGACCCGGTTGCCCTTTTTTAACAGGACAAAAGGACACTGCTCCAGGAGACGGATATCCGTGGAGGAGGAAAGAGAATGCCTGATATCATCCAATTGGCCCGGATAAGCTTTTTCTATTACCTCATCCGGCACAACCATAAGGATTTCCTCGCCGCAGATAGGCACGGTTTCCACATTTTCCACTGTAAACGGCAGCAGGTCTATCATCAGGTCAATGCTGCCGTGAAGCAGGTTTGAGGCCAGCTGGCTTGAATTGCCCTCCACCAGGTTAAGCTCAATGCCCGGGAACCGGGCCTGGTAGGTTGGCAGGATTTCCGGCAGGATCACACGTCCGCGGGTATGGGACACGCCGATGGAGAGCTGGCCCGTGGAGAAATCCTTGATATCGGCAATTTCCTTATATGTCTCGTCCCTCAGGTTTAAAAGATCCCTGGCCCTGGCTTTTAAGGAATGGCCCGCATAGGTCAGGGTGAGGGGGGAGGTCCGGTTGAACAGCACCACGTCAAATTCTTTTTCCAGGTTGGAGATGTGGTTGCTCAGGGATTGCTGTGAAATAAACAGTTTTTTGGCTGCCCTGGTAAAATTCAGTTCTTCCGCCGCCACCAGGAAATACTCCAGATTCAGGAAGTTAATCATCACTTGGTCCCTCCTGCAGCAGCTGCGGCCGCGGTGCCCCCGTATCCCTGGGAAGCTGGCCGCATCTTGCGCCCTCGGGCTGGGCCAGGATGGCATTCAGGCGGGGGATGTAGGCGGACAGAAGTTCAAGGGATGTATTGACCACCAGTTCCTGCGGGAAGTCCAGTTCCTCAAGCAGGGCATAGGCAGATGCATGGTTTCCGGAATCAGCTTCACAGTGGGCATCGCTGTTGACAATCACAGGCGTGCGGTAATGCCTGCACAGTTCCAGCATTTTCACATAGTTTTCCCGTACGCCCTGTCGGTAGCTTAAGGGGGTCAGGGAGCTGTTGTTGACTTCCAAAAGCTTGTGGTGTTCCCTGGCAGCCGCTGTCAGCGTGTCATAATCAATGGGAAAGCGGCTGTCATCCGGATGTCCGATGATGTGGATGGCCGGATTCTTCATGGCGCCCAGGTATGCATCGGTGTTCTGGGAAGCAGTGCCGCTTTTTATACAGGGCTGATGGAGGCTGGCAATGGAATAATCCAGCTTCTCCAGAAGATCCTGGTCCAGATCCACATTACCCTCAAAATCCATGATGTTCAGTTCCACCCCCATCAGGAGCTTCATGCCGTACAGGGTGCGGGGAAGGACTTTAAAGTTAATGAAATGGTAATAATGGGAGCTGCCGGGCATGGCAGGGGCATGGTCGGAGCTGCCGAAGATCCGTATGCCCCGCCCTGAGGCGGATGCGGCCATCTCGTAAAGTGAGTTATAGGCATGCCCACTGGCCGTGGTGTGGGTGTGCAGGTCCAATAAATCTATCATGGAACATAGGTCCTTTCTTGCTGAAATTGCGTATATCTGCTGCTGTCTGAATCATATCACATTTTCCTATCAGTGAAAAGTTATAAAAAAAGAATAAAAAACTAAATTTTGGTATATTTTTATAAGAAAACTATAGAAATATTAGGTGGGTTGTTGTTATAATGGAGAGGAAAATATTTTGCTATATATACGGAAGGTGAGGAGACTATTATGAGTGAAGAAATGAACAAGGAATTAGAAACAGAGGTAATTGCCGGAGTGACCGCAGAAGAACCCGTGGAGACCATGGAGGATTTTGCGGCGGAGCTGGAGGCATCCTACAAGACGCTGAACAAGAGGAACATTGAACTGTCTGAAGAAGAAAGCGGCCAGGGTGCCAAGTGGGCCCAGTTTGCTCAGATGATGGAAGATAAGACCGTTGTGAAGGTGAAGATCAATGAGGCTGTCAAGGGCGGCGTGGTCACATCCCTGGAGGAAGTACGCGCATTCATCCCGGCCTCCCAGCTGTCTACAGAGTATGTGGAGAAACTGGAAGACTGGCAGGGCAGGTATGTGGAGTGTGTGATCATCACCGTTGACCCTGAGAAGAAGAGGCTGGTGCTCTCCGGACGCGAGGTGGAACGAGGCAGGAAGGAAGCTGAGAAGCAGGCGCGCATGGAACAGTTCAAGGCCGGCGATGTTGTGGAAGGAACCGTGGACAGCATCAAGCCTTACGGCGCGTTCATCAAGCTGGATGAGGGCGTGGACGGACTGCTGCACATTTCCCAGATCAGCACGCAGAGGATTAAGCATCCGGGTGCAGTGCTTACGGAAGGACAGACCGTTAAGGTTAAGATCCTTAACACGGATAACGGCAAGCTGAGCCTGAGCATGAAGGTGCTGGCTGAGCAGACCGCTGACCAGGAAGCCCATGAGACATTTGACTACAAGGAGACCGGATCCGTGTCCACCGGGCTGGGCGACCTGTTAAAGGGGCTGAAGCTCTGATCCGGTATTAACTAGATAAGGAGGGATAGGAATGTCCAATATCCCCAAAACGGATGACCAGGTTGACCAATGGCGTTCAGTCATGTTTTTATATGATTCAGCACTGAAAAAGGTTAATACTAAAATCGAGATACTGAATAACGAATTTGTAAGCCGTTATGACTATAACCCGATTGAACATATCAAATCCCGGCTTAAGACGGCTGAGAGCATTGTAAAGAAACTGAAAAAGGATGGGTATGAGGTATCCATCGAGAATATGATGGAACGGCTCAGCGACATTGCCGGCATACGGATCATCTGTTCCTTTACATCGGATATTTACCAGATTGCGGATATGATAGCTTCCCAGGGGGATGTGACGGTCCTTCATGTGAAGGATTACATCAAGAATCCCAAGCCCAACGGATATAAGAGCTATCACATGGTTGTGACGGTCCCTGTGTACCTGACGGACGGTCCGGTGGAAACCAAGGTGGAGATCCAGATACGTTCGGTTGCCATGGACTTCTGGGCCAGCCTGGAACACAAGATTGCTTACAAGTTCGAGGGCAATGCGCCTGAGAACCTGTTAAAAGAACTGAAGGCCTGTGCGGATATGGTAGATATGCTGGATGCCAAGATGTTCTCACTCAATGAGGCCATCACGGCATTTGCAAAAGAACAGCGCCAGGATGAACTGCAGGGACAGACGGAAGAAGAATATAAGTGAACAGATTGATCAGGGAAACAGATCAGGTGATTAAACTGAACCTGCGCCAGCTGGCAGTATTTGAAGTACTGTTCCGGCTGGTTGCAGGTACATTCTATATCAGGCTGGCAAACCAGCTGCTCAGGTTCTCGTTGCGCATGGCAGGGTACAGTTACCTTACCATGAGTAATATGGGGGCCTTTCTTTGGCGTCCGCTGACCATTGTCTGCGTGGCCGCTATCATTGCCGTGGGCATGGTCCTTATGGTGGTTGAAATCGCGGGCCTTATAACGGCTTACCAGGCATCGGCCTATTCCAGACGGATTGACTCCCTGTCCATCTTAAAGGGCGCCGTGGATAAGGTCTTTGATGAGTGGAAGAAAAGGAACTGGGAGCTGCTTCCCCTGGCTTTTGCTGATTTCCTGATGATGAACAGTTTTTTGCTGCTCCGCCTGCTTACCAGGATAAAACCCGTTAATTTTGTCATGGCGGAGATTGTCCGCGGCCCTGTTACCAGACTGGGCCTGGTGCTGGCAGTGGTGTTACTGATCCTTATCGGCATTCCTACCATGCTGGTGTTTTTTACCTGTATGATAGAGCAGAAGGACTTCCGGGACGGCTTCAGGCGCAGTATGGAGATCCTTGGAAGGAAATGGCCCAGGGCCGTGGGCCTTCTCCTGGCGCTGAACCTGGGGCTTATCCTGTTCCTGGTCCTGCTTCATTCTGTGATCGTGGTGGTATCCGCGGTGGTGGTAACGCTGTTTGTGGACAGCTATGCCGCCATGGCCGTGCTGGCGGCTGTGTGCGCAAGGCTTGAACTGGCGGTGCTGTTTATCGGCACCATTCTGGTATCGGTGGTGGATTTTGGCGCGCTTACCGTTGTCTATTACCAGTTTGAAAGAGGGCATGTCCATGGCCATCCCTGGGATTTTGGGATTTCGGAGGATATGCACCTGGGCGGGATGCACATCAAACGGAAATGGATGCTTACCATTACAGGCGCACTGGCCGGCGCCAGCCTGTTCATGATTTTCGATATGGTGTACAACGGCGTATCCCCGGACTGGTCGGTCCTTGGCCAGACTGAGATAACGGCGCACAGGGGAAGCTCTAAGATGGCGCCGGAGAATACCATGGCAGCCCTGGAGGCGGCCATGGAGGAGATGGCGGATTACAGTGAGATAGATGTGCAGACAACGGCGGACGGCATCGTGGTCTTGTGCCATGACCTGAACCTGAAGCGGGTGGCAGGGGTGGACCGGACTCTGGGCAGCATGACCTATTCCCAGCTGGAGCAGCTGGATGTGGGAAGCCATTTTTCACCGGAGTTCAAAGGGGAGCGGATTCCCGCGCTGAGGGAGGTATTGGAGGCATGCAAGGGCCGGATGAAGCTTAATATTGAGCTTAAGAATATTGGCAATGACACCAGCTTGCCGGAGCAGGTGGCTGCCCTTGTTAAGGAGTATGATATGGAGGACCAGTGTGTCATTACTTCTGTAAAGCTTAAGTACCTGGAACGGGTTAAGGATATGAACCCGGATCTGAGGACCGGATACATACTGGCCGCGGCCTATGGGAACTATTATGAGAGCGGGGATTTTGACTTTATCAGCATACGTTCCAGCTTTGCAGGCCGGCGCCTGGTGGAGGCGGTCCATGAGGATGGCAAGGCAATCCATGTGTGGACCGTGAACAGCAAGACCGAGATGAATCAGATGAAGCTATTGGGAGTGGATAATATCATTACTGATTATCCGGCCCGGGCCAGGGAGATACTTTACAGGGAAGAGGCCACGGAAACCCTGATGGAATACCTGAAAATGATGATACGATGAAAAGGAGACAATGCATATGAGAGCAGTGGTTCAGCGGGTAACCCAGGCCAGCGTGACAGTGGACGGCGAACTCCTGGGAAGGATTGGAAAGGGGTTCATGATACTTCTGGGGGTGGCTGACGGGGATACGGTGCAGGTGGCTGAAAAGATGGCGGACAAAATCTGCCGTTTAAGGATATTTGAGGATGAAAATGGAAAAACTAACCTATCGTTGGCCGATGTGGAAGGGGAGCTTCTGATTATCAGCCAGTTTACCCTGTACGCGGACTGCCGCAAGGGCAACCGCCCAAGCTTTGTCAAGGCAGGCGCGCCCCAGATGGCGGAGTCCCTGTACAAGCGGTTCATGGAACGGTGCAGCCAATATGTGGATGTGGTGGAAAAGGGCCGGTTTGGCGCGGACATGAAGGTGGAGCTTTTAAATGACGGGCCGTTTACCCTGATGCTGGACAGCGAGGAACTGTTCAAATAAATGCAGGGGCCTAAGAGGAGTGATGGTATGGCAAAATTAACAGAGACAGTATTATATTATAATCCGGGCAGGCCCGAGACCATGAAGCATGTGGCAATGATGAAAAGCGTGCTGGTACGCATGGGCATACGGATCCGGAACATTGGCCCGGAGCAGGTGCTGGAGACAGTGGGATATCTGGCCGGCATGGACGGATTCCAGGTACTGGATAAGGCGCCTGAGGGCCAGGAGGCTGCGGGGCTCCCTGTGATTCCCGTGGAAATGATGGTGCTTAAGCAGTTTTCCAACAGGCGGCTGGATGAGCTGTTGATGAACCTAAGAAAAGCCGGGGTGCCAAGGATTGGGCTGAAGGCGGTGCTGACAGAGCATAACAGCACATGGACCTTCTACCATCTGTATGAGGAACTGAAGGAAGAGCATGAGACAATGACAGCGGGAAAAGGACAATGACAGACCCAACCAGGAAAAGGCAGCTGGAGGAACTGGACCAGGTAAAACTGTGCACCAGGATCCTTTATCAGGCCAGAAGTGAACTATATCTGAATATGAGGTTCCTGGATGTTTCTTTAAGCAGCCTTGGATTTGAGGCTGACTGGGGCCGCGGCGGGATTGCCACTGACGGATGGCTCATCTACTATGGGCCTGAGTACCTGACCGCCCTGTTTGGCCAGGGTAGGAACCGGGTCAACCGGGCGTATCTGCACATGCTGTTCCACTGCCTTTTCTGTCACATGTATACACGTAAGGACAGGGATAAGGATTACTGGGACCTGGCATGTGATATTGCCATGGAGTCCGTAATAGACGGACTCTTTCAGAAGTGTGTCCATGTGCCAAAGAACCCCCTTCGCAGGGAAACCTACTTAAGGCTTGAAAAACAGCTGGCCCGGGAACCGGGTGGGGCCGGGCAGGAACAGGGACCCGGGCAAGGACAGACATCCGGGCAGGGACAGACACCCGGGCAGGGACAGACACCCGGACAGGGACAGACATCCGGGCAGGGACAGACATCCGGGCAGGAACCGCGCAGGATTCCCCTGACAGCGGAGCGTGTTTACCGTGCCCTTAAGGAGATGGGGCTTTCCGGGCGCAGGCTCCAGCAGCTGCAATCCGAGTTCTATGTGGACAGCCATGACCTGTGGGAGCAGGAGGATGATTCCAGGCAGGCCAGGCCGCGGCAGGAGCAGTGGAACGACAACCGTGAGAAGGTACAGACCCAGATGGAGACAATGGGTTCCAAGGACGAATCCGAGGATAACAGAAGCCTTTTAGACCAGGTCCAGGTGGAGAACCGGGAACGCTATGATTACAGCCGGTTCCTGCGCAAGTTCGCTGTGCTGAGGGAGGAGATGCAGGTGGACCCGGATTCCTTTGACTATGCTTTTTATACCTACGGGCTTTCCCTCTATGGGAACATGCCCCTGCTTGAACCGCTTGAGTCAAAGGAGGTTTACCGGATAGAGGACTTTGCCATTGTCATTGACACCTCCATGTCCTGTTCCGGCGAACTGGTGGCACGGTTCCTGGAAGAAACGTACGATGTGCTGTCTGAGTCCGGGAGCTATTTTAAGAAGGTCCATGTGCACATCATACAGTGTGATGATGCGGTACAGTCCGACGTGGTTGTCACCTGCCCGGAGGAGTTAAAGGAGTACATGGGACATTTTGAGATAAAAGGGCATGGGGGGACGGATTTCCGCCCGGCTTTTGAGTATGTGAACGGACTCAGGGCCAGACGGGAGGTGGTGAACCTGCGTGGCCTGATTTATTTTACAGACGGCCTGGGCATCTATCCGGTGCAGACGCCGCCCTATGACACGGCATTTGTTTTTATTGAAAATATGTTCTCCGATGAATCGGTTCCTGCCTGGGCCATGAAGGTGGTGCTTAAGGAGGAACAGATCATGGAGTATAAAGGAAAACCAAAGGATGCAGGAGAGCAGGACTCATGAATATTAAGCGGGCAAAGGAAGAGATAAAGGACACCATAGAGGCATATCTTCTAAAGGATGAAAACGGGGAATATGTAATCCCTGCCATCCGGCAGAGGCCGGTTCTCCTGATTGGGCCCCCAGGCGTGGGGAAAACCCAAATCATGGAACAGATATCCAGGGAATGCCGCATCGGGCTGGTGGCATATACCATTACCCACCATACAAGGCAGAGCGCAGTGGGGCTTCCATTTATTGACAGGAAAATGTTCGGCGGCCGGGAATACGCGGTGACAGAGTATACCATGAGCGAGATTGTGGCATCCATTTATAATAAGATAGAGGACAGCGGATTAAAGGAAGGCATTCTTTTCATTGATGAAATCAACTGCGTCTCGGAGACGCTGGCGCCTACCATGCTTCAGTTCCTCCAGTGCAAGACATTTGGCAGCCACCGGATTCCGGAGGGCTGGATCATTGCGGCCGCCGGTAACCCGCCGGAATACAACAAGTCGGTCCGGGAGTTTGACGTGGTTACCCTGGACCGTATTAAGCGGATTGATGTGGAGCCGGACCTTGGGGTGTGGAAAGAGTATGCCTATAAGGAGAATATACATCCTGCCATCATTTCCTATCTGGGAATCAAGGGCCAGTATTTCTGCCATATTGAGACCACGGTGGACGGGAAAATGTTTGCAACGCCCAGGGGCTGGGAGGACCTGTCACAGTTGATCCTGGTCTATGAGAAGCTGGGCAAGAAAGCGGACAGGAATGTAATCAGCCAGTATATCCAGCACCCCAGGATTGCAAAGGATTTTGCCAATTACCTGGAGCTGTATTATAAATACCAGGATGAGTACCAGGTGGAAGGAATCCTTAACGGGGTCATGAACGAGGCTTTGTGCCACAAGGTGGCAAAGGCTTCCTTTGACGAGCGGCTCAGCGTCACCGGCCTGCTGCTGTCCAAACTGACGGATGGGTTTAAGGCCCTGTTTGCGGAGAACCAGGTGATGGAGCTTTTGATGGGACAGCTTAAGGCGTACCGCCAGGAGCTGGAGAGGGCGGATGACGGCGGTATGGAATCCGCGGGGCAGGAACCTGTGGGACAGGAACCCGCAGCGCTGGGAGGACGGCCCCAGCCTTCAGAAATCCTGCAGCAGCTGGCAGAGGACATGGAGAAGGAGAGGCTGCGGGGCAAGAAGAACGGCCTGCTTGGAAGGCAGGAAGAAAGGATGGGACGCAGATGCGCCGCTATTCTGGAAGATTATGCGCAGCAGATGAGGGAAGAGGCTGTGAAAGGCGCTGCTGCCGGGAAGGATGAGGCATGGCAGTGGGTGCGGGGCCGTTTCATGGGCCGGAGCGATGACTATGAGGCGTGGAAGGAGGACCTGGGCCGGAAACTGGAACATGCATTCAATTTCATGGAGGCGTCCTTTGGAAACGGACAGGAGATGGTCATATTCGTCACAGAACTGAATACCAGTGCTGCCAGCGTATGGTTTCTGGAGCAGTATGAATGTGAGCGGTATTACAGATATAATAAGGAACTTCTGTTTGATGAGCAGGAACAGGCCATCAGGGAGAGGATACGGTAGGGAGCACGGATGGTTACAAAGCATAATGTTTGTGGAGAACGCAAAAATCAAATGTGCAGAGGCTTTCTTCCGTCAACTGACAATTGACGGTTATGCCGTATCATTCCAAACGCAGTTGAGCAACAGGAAGGCCAAGCAGGTTATTGATGATGCAGAAACAGGATTATAACATCAAAGCACCGAGCTACATAACGGTTCGGTGCTTTGTCTTATACGTGAATTGCATCTTTCCGGTACGGATAAGATTGACATATTCTGATTTTCTTCGAGCGCTTCAAAATACAGATACTATGGTTCTTTATAATACTCCTCTATAACGCACTCATGCGTTTTGGTCTTAGTACTATAATTTATTCCTACCAACAATAGCTTTCCGCTATAGTTTTCCAGAGATTTTGCATAACGCCGTTCCTTAATCTGTGTGATTGCACCTTCTGACGAATGATTCCATTTCAACTCCACAATTATACCCGGTTTATCCAGGTGATTCTGACGAGGAAGAAACACAATATCCGCATACCCTTTCCCCGAAGGGAATTCACGGATACACTGATAGTATTCCCGTGCGCTGTAATAGGCAAGGGAAATGACACAGGACAATGCATTTTCATCATTATAGGCCAAGATGGATGTTTCCATATGGGACTCTGAAAGCCCCATCGCAACCGTCTCACTGTCCATATTCCATGTGGCCGCCAGAATCTTTTTTGATTGTTCTATGGATTTCACCACCATATCCCATCCGGCTGATTCTACCGCATTGCAAAATTCCGAAGATATTTCCGAGTTTGGAATAAACACCTCTCTGGATATGAAATCATATCCCAAATATCCCAAATGCACCAACAGGGTCAGTACATCATCCGCTGACTGAAAGGTTGTCATATCATTGGAAAAGGTGTTTGTATTAACCGTTCTTCTCCCGCCGGCCAGGAGATTCACCACAGTGTCTTTCAGGCCCTTATAATTCATGACAATATAATTACGCAGTGCTTCAAATGTCTCTGTTTTATTCCAGAAATTATCATAATCTCCGGTCAGCATTGCGCTGACAACTGAACGCGGACTATAGATATGGGTATCTCCCCCGAAGCAATAGCCATCATACCAGCGCTGTATCTCGAAAAAATCCATTTTATACTGTTCGCACAATACCTTCACTTCCCACTCCGTAAATCCTGTAAAAGCAGCCAAGGGGCCGGGATTTGTCATGGAAAATTCATCAAACATATTCAGGGCGGAATGAGAACCATACTTCTTGATTGGCAGTATACCCGTCATATAGGCAAGGGCGACATAACTCTGATCCTTCAGGAGATTGCGTATAAAGTCAAGATAAATCTTCTGTCCCTTTGCATCATCCCTATTTTCACGGAAAATACAGTCCCATTCATCTATAATAAAAATAAACGGGTCCGATGTTTCTCCATAAATATCCATCAGGCTGCTGATTAAGTCCGACTGATCCAGGTAATCAATATCCGGATACACTTTCATAAGATCCCGGAGCAACGACTTTTCAATCATGCTTCTCAGCTTCATGATATCATGTGTCCGGCTTAAAAACGTTTGAATATTTAAAAAAATCACATTGTACTTGTTCAGATGCTTTTTGAACATTTCATCTTGTGAAATAGATAGCCCCTGAAACATCTCTGACGAATCAATATCTTTCTCATAATATGCAGTCAGCATATTTGCAGCCATGGATTTTCCAAAACGTCTCGGACGGCTCACACAGACAAAACGCTGTTCCGTCTTCAATACAGAATTTGTATAAGAAATCAATCCGCTTTTATCTACATATATTTTAGAATTTAATGCCATTTTAAATCCATCATTTCCCGGATTTAAATATACTCCCATAGCTTATCACGCTCCCATTCCTAATTTAGTAGATATTCTTCTAGTGTAAAGTATTTTTCCTTAACAATCCAGTATTAATCATATTTCCCACATTTTTCTCAAACAAATACTAAAATAAGGGAGCATATCAGGCTGAAATTCCAGCCTGATATGGCAGCCCTCTTTGTATTCCCGCCTAACTGCTTAGGGAACGCAGATATTCCTGGGCATCTGACAGCGCCTGTTCAGGCGTTTTCCGCCCGTTCAGGGCATCTAATAACCTTTGCCCCAATTGACATTCAAATTCCTTCTGGTCATAGCTGAAGGAACGGAAGGACAGGAGCGGCCTGCTTATGCCGTCCTTGATGTGTTCGGCCAGGTACTTAAGCCATGGATATGAATCAATGATATCCTGCTGCTCATAGACAATGGCAGAGGAAGATATCCCCCCAAGCATCACAAGGGCAGGGGCAATATCCGGGCCAGTGGCCCATTGTATGAACCGGCAGGCCTTTGCCGCATGTTCCGAGAACCTGCCCACGCCCAGGGAACCGCCTGCCAGCAGTGAATTATTGCCGGGCAGCGGGGCAAACCCGATATCCCCGTTAAAGGCGGCGCCCTCAGCCCTTACAAACTGGGAAGCGTAGTGAAGGTACAGGATGGTGGTTGCATAGGAACCGTTCACAAAGCCGGAAGCCACCTCGCTCCAGTCATGGGTGTGCGTGGTATCGGCATATTTGGAAAAACGTATATAATCCTTAAGTGCAGTGATGGATGCATCGGTCTGGAGGTTGATCATTCCCTTAGGGGTATAGGCCAGCCCCCCGGCAGAAATAAGCCTGGGAAGATACTCGCTGGTTACGGAGGTCTGGCTGGTATAGGCAGCGATACTGGAACCGTATGGCGTAGGGGAATCACTCCTGCATGCCCTGGTAAAGAACCTGGCCACGGTTTCCAGTTCCCCGTAGGTGGCGGGGACCTTAAGGGTGCTGCCGGATTCTTCATAAAAGGCGCGCTGCTGTGCCACGCTTTCAAACAGGGATTTTCTGTAGAAGAGCAGCTGCATGCTGATATCAAAGGGGTAGGCGTATAAGGTCCCGTTAAACCTGGAATAGTCCTCCGGGATGGAATCCAGGAGATGCCTGAAATGACGGTCCGCGTCCCTGTCCGCCTCTTCCAGGGGAAGAAGGATTCCGGGAGCCATATGGGACAGGCTGGAGGGGTCCACCCGGATGATATCCCACCGGTCATCCCGGGACGCGGCTTTGTTCAGTAACTCGCTTAAGGACGTGGTAATGATGTCCACCTGGATTCCCGTGCTCCTGGTAAACTGGGGAAGCAGGGTCCTGAGGGCTGATATGGTGGGGGTATTGTGGGCGAGCATGCGCAGGGTGCATCTGTCCTGTGGGTGTATGCCGCCTATGGCGCCGGCTGTCCTGTCCTTTGGCATCACTGCCCTGGAACCGTAACAGATTCCGGAAGGCATGAATATCCTGGAGGCCAGGGGTTTTTCATAATTCAGCGTATGCATCAGGGCTTCGGCGGCCGACATGCCCAGATACCTGTAATTCAGCTGGATGTTAATATAATGGTTGTCCGGCAGTGCGGTAAGCGGCGAGAGACAGATGATGCAGGGGCTGCTGCCGGTGAACCTGGTATAGGCATTTTCCGCCAGACGCGCCAGCAGCCCGCTGCCGGCAATACAGTAATCAGCGTGAGGATGGTCTGCGGCCAGCCGGTAAGAGGAAGGGGAGAGTTCACCGTGATTGTTTTCATAGATGGAACCGTCTTCCATGGGGATCAGGCGCTGTAAACCTGATTTTAAAGCCAGCTGGTCCCTGAAGGAGAGGGAATCCAAAAGAAAGCATACATCCGGCGCCCCATCCATCACAGAGGAAATCAGCCTGGCTGCTTCTTCCATATCAAAGGTATAGGAACAGAGCGCCTGTTGGGCTCCCTGACGTTCAAGGAAAACCACAGGGATGTCCGCGGTGAGGAAGGGGGCGTATTCGGCCTGCCCATCCTCAAGGCAGGACACGGTAAGCACACCCATGACCTTTTCCCTCATGGCCTCAAGGATGACCTCCCGCTCCCTGTACGGCTGGTCCCCGGATATGTACAGGCAGACCTTGCAGTCAAATCCTTTGGCCGCTCCCAGGACGCCCATGTAGATATCGCTGTATTTTTTTTCGGAAATGTCTGGGATAATGAGGGCAATGGAACCGGATACCCCTTTGCGCAGGGTGCTGGCGCGCTTGTCAAGGCTGTAGCCAAGCCTGGCGGCCGCGTCTTCTACCATCCGGATCTTTTCGTAACTGACACAGCCCCGTCCGTTCAGGACGTTTGATACTGTGCCACGCGACACCCCGGCAGCTTTGGCTATGTCGTTCATGGTTGCCATAAATAGTCCTCCCTTTTTAACAAAAAGTATATCATAATCATATACCCATTTCAAGAATTGAAAGCAATGGGGGCCACAGGATTGGAACGAGATAATTTTTCAAACATTTTACATACCTAAATGATTGACACGTGATAATCACGGTGTTAATATAAAGTTAAGAAGAAATTAAATTGAAAGACACAGGAGGATTACTATGGATATAAAGGCAATACTTCTTGACTTTGACGGAACCACCCTTCAGCGGGACCAGGTGTTTATTTCAGTCAGAAATATGTACGCAATCAGAAAAGCGCTGGATAAAGGTATATACATAGTTCCTTCAACCGGCAGGGCTGAGAATATGCAGCCTCCCCAGATAGAAGCTGAAAAGAGGATCCGCTATTATATTACTTCCGGCGGGGCCAGGGTAGTGGACCACAGCACCGGGGAAATCATCCATGAGGAAATCCTTACGCCGGAGGACAGCGCAAGGATGTGCAGGGTATTCGAGGGCAGGAATATATATACGGAGATAGCTGCGGGCGGGAAGATATACCTGGAAAAGGCCGTGGCAGACCATCTGGAACAATATCCGGTCCCTTCCCACCATGTCTGGTTCATTGAGGCAGGAAGGCAGATTGTGATAGATAAGCCGTCCCGGTATTTTTCAGAGAACGGCATTGGGATTGAAAAAGTAAACATGTACGGCATTCCGGCAGGTTTACAGCAGCAGATATATGACGAAGTGGAACATTCAGGCGTGGCACACATAACCGATCCCGTGGGAGAGAACATGCAGTTCTTCCCCCAGGGCCTTGACAGGACCAGAGGGATTAGGAAACTGCTGGATAAACTGGGTATTTCCATGGAACAGGTAATGAGCATCGGGGATTCGGTGCTGGACGCGGAGGCTGTCAGGGCGTCGGGCGTCGGGGTTGTGGTGGGAAATGCACCCCAATGGCTGAAGGATGAGGCTGATTTTGTGACGGCCCCATTTGACGAGGACGGGGTTGCCATTGCCATTGAAAAATTCATTTTGAATAAAGGTTAGCCATTGGGCGTGCCTGTTGGCCGCTGCGGGCGGCTGGCTGCAACGGAGGTAAAGAATGGGAAAAGAAGTATTTGAAAGCTTCAGGCCCGGGCATCAAAGGCTGGTATGCATTGACTCGGACGGCTGTGCATTTGACACCATGGAGATAAAGCACAAGGAGTGCTTTTGTCCGGCCATGATAAAGCATTGGGGATTACAGCCCATATCCAAGTATGCAAGGATGGCCTGGGAGTTTGAGAACCTGTATTCAAAGGACAGGGGATTGTCACGTTTTATCACGCTGTATAGGTCCATTGAGTTGTTAAAGGACTGGGACGCGGTCAGGGAGTATGACTTTGAGTTTCCGGATACAGGGGCATTGGGCAGGTGGCTTAGGGAGGCGCCCGCTGCCAATAATGCCGCGCTGGCAGGATCAGGTGACCCTGTCCTTGAGAGGACCCTCTGCTGGTCCCTGGAATCCAATGAGCGTATATCGGATATGGTTTACGGCATACCGCCGTTTCCGCATGTAAAGGAGTCCATTTTAAGCCTCAGCCGGGAGGCGGACATCATAGTGGTTTCCGCCACTGCCAGGGAGGCCCTTCAGCGGGAGTGGGAGGAAAACGGCCTTCTGCCCTATGTGTCCATGATCTGTTCCCAGGACGAAGGTAGCAAGAAGGAGTGCATCAGCCGGGTCAAAGACCACTATGCACCGGATTGCGTGCTGATGATTGGGGATGCCCCCGGGGACATGAGGGCGGCCCATGACAACGGCGTGCTGTTTTATCCCATCAGGCCCGGGGATGAGGTGGGCTCCTGGAAGGAGTTCAAAGAGGTTTATATGGAAATGTTCCTGAACCGCACATACGGGTCAGGGAGCGAGGCAGCGCTCATAGGACGTTTTGATGAATGCCTGCCTGTTTTACCGCCATGGAAAGCTATGCATTTGTAACATACAAGTGATGTACCATAAAACAAAATACCAAGGAGGTTCATACTATGAAAAGAAAAGCAATTGTAGCGGCTGCGCTTGCGGCAGCCATGACGGCCACACTTATTACAGGCTGCGGCAAATCCAAAGAGGCTGCATTTCCTGACCCGGAAAAGACAATTACCCTGATTGTTCCCCAGGGAGCGGGCGGCGGCACGGATACCCAGGCCCGTCAGCTGGTGGAGGCCATGAAGGAGGTTTCCGGCAACAACAATATCATAGTTGAAAACGTAACAGGCGGCTCCACGGGAACCGGTACCAACCAGGTCATTGATTCCGAGGCGGACGGATACACGCTGCTTATGTACGGGACATATGTAATCTGCGGCACCATGACAGGTTATACGGACGGATTTAAAGAGCTGGATTTCATAACAGGCCTTTCCATGGAGCCATTCGTGCTTGCGGTTAACGCGGATTCACCCTACCAGACCCTGGACGACCTGATTCAGGCTGCCAAGGCTGACAGCGGCAAGGTCACCCTGGGCAATGCAGGCGCCACCGCCACCACAGGCGTTGTTGCCTATGGGCTGAATAATGCGCTGGAATCACCTTTTAACGTTGTTTCATTTAACGGCGGTGCGGAGCTTATCCCGGCAGTGCTGGGCGGTCACTGTGACGCAGGTATATTCTCACAGTCAGAAGTGCTTGCAAACATTGACGGCTTAAGGCCCCTGGTATTCTTTGGGGAAGGCCATTCCGTGCTGGCTGAACTTCAAGACGTTCCCAATCTGGCAGATGCGGGTTATGGAGACCTTACGGTGCCGGGCGGCTGCTTCAGGGGCATCTGTGCGCCGAAGGGCACACCCGATGAGGCAAAGACATACCTTGCGGACGTGCTTGAGAAAGCATACAATTCCGATTCCTTCCAGAACTGGCTGAAAGAGCAGGGACTGCTGGGCGATTATTCAAAACTTGGGGATTTTGAAAAGTATAACGGGGAAATGGTCGAGTCCATGAAGCCCATCATCAAGGCAACCGGTCTGGCAAAAGGGGAATACGCTGAATAAGAACGGCCGTGTCTGAGTCTGATAGAATTGCGAAGGTGGATGTATGAAACTGAAAGTAAAATTAATGCCGGCTTTCATGACGGTATTATCAGCCCTTTACTTTATATATGTATTGTCGGGCGGGGATACTACCCTGTCGGCGGATGCTGTTGGCGGGGATCCGGGAGGCAAGGTGCTTCCCCTGGCAATGGCGGTGTTCCTGTTTGCCGGCTTCCTTTATATTACCCTTAAGGAACGTCCGGATGGACAGGGCATGGATACGGGAACAAAAAGGCTTTTCCTCATTACCCTTATCCTGTCGGTCCTGTATGTATTACTGATCAGGCATGCAGGCTTCATCCTGCTTTCCTCCCTGCTGCTGTACTGTCTGGAGTATATCTATACGGCCGCCGGCCAGGATTGTGATAAGAAGCAGGCTGTCCTGGGAGGCCTGGGGACCATGGGGATCACGGCGCTTGGGTATTTCATCATGAGGACAATTACCAAAAGCCTTATGCACCTTGGAAGGATAGGCGCTCTTCCCGGGATATTTACCGTATCAACATTCCAGGCAGTGATTTCCCTGGCATATGTGGCTCTGTTCACCTTTGCTGTCAGCAGGACCTTGTGCAGGAAGCTGAAGGCGGCGGGAATGAAGCGGATTGCGGACCCGGGTCTTCTTACCTTGGCCACGGTACTCTTTTTATATGTTGTATTTAAACAGTTTTTCAGTGTGAATCTGGCTCCGGGCATATTGGACTTTTAGGAGGTAACTATGAGTGAATTTATTGCAGGGGTAGGGCTTGTGGCCCACCTTTCAACGTTCCTGTGGTGCGCGTTCGGAGCCGCCCTTGGCATTGTCCTCGGCGCCCTGCCGGGGCTTACCGCAACAATGGGCATTGCCCTTGTCATCCCCATATCCTACCAGTTAGATACCGCCACCGGCATTGGACTGCTTCTGGCCGTGTACTGCGGCGCTGTATGCGGCGCATCCATACCCGCCATACTTTTAGGCATACCGGGCAACCCCAATGCCATAGCCACCACGGAAGACGGACAGCTTATGACCAAGAAGGGGATGGCCGGGCAGGCGCTGGGGGCCGCGGTCATTGCCTCCATGATCGGCGGCCTGGGTTCGGAGATATTCCTGATTTTCTTCAGCCCCCTTGTGGCGAAAATGACCCTGGCCTTTGGCCCTGCTGAGAAATGCACGCTGGCCCTGGTGGGTATCGTGATCATCGCCGCGGTTTCCGGCGACGACATACTAAAAGGCCTGCTCATGGGAGCCCTGGGCTTTGTGTTCGCGTTTTTGGGGCCGGACCCCATGTCAGGGGCGCTGCGGATACCATTTGTATCCGTCCTTGGGAAGACGCCCTTTGCAAACGGCCTGGATATGACCTCCACGCTGATTGGGCTTTACGGCGTCAGCCAGGTGTTTTCAGAACTGGACAATTTCAGGAAGCCGCAGAACAAGGAGATATGTACGGATATCGGAAAAATATTCCCCCCAATGAAGAAAATCCTGTCCATGTGGAAGATCATCTTTTCGTCCCTTGGAATCGGCACCCTGATTGGCGCCATACCGGGAACCGGGGCCAGTATCGCGGTGTTCATGAGCCGCAATGCTGCTTCCAATATATGTGAGCACAGCAAGGGAAAGCTGGACATGCCAGGAACCGGATGCCTGGAAGGCGTGTTTGCCCCGGAGGTGGCCAATAACGCGGTTACCGGAGGCGCGCTGATCCCTGCCTTAAGTCTTGGCATTCCCGGGGACTCTGCCACGGCAGTGCTGATTGGCGCCCTCATGATAAACGGGATTACGCCGGGATTTGCCCTGTTTTCCCAGAACATGCCCCTGGTTTATTCCATTTTCCTGACGCTTTTGATCTCAAACATATTCATGGGGGTGTTCCAGCTGGCAGGGGTCAGGTTTTATCCAAGAATCCTTCTTATTTCACAGCGCGTGCTGATGCCGGTGGTCCTGATTCTTTCATTTTTAGGGCCGTATGCCCTGGCTGGTTCTTCGGTCTCAAAAGGCGTTTATTTCCTTGGAACCGCCCTGGTCATGGGACTGGCGGGATATGTCATGAAAAAGAATAAGTATCCCATTGCGCCGGTGGTGCTTGGGCTGATTCTCGGGAAAATGTTTGAGGAACAGTTCAGGAGGGCTGTAAAGCTGGGCGGAGGTACATTTTCCAGGTTTTATACATCGCCTATCTGCTGGTTCTTCATCATGCTGGTTGTCTGTATTGTGACATCTGTGGTGCTTAAGAACAGAAAGCGCAGGGCAGACAATGCTTAAACTTATATTTTTAGGTGTAAATGGTTCCCTCCAGGATACGGACAGCGGCAATACCTCCCTTCTCCTTATGGGAAGGAAAGGGAGCCTGGCCGTGGACCTGTCATGTAACATCGGGACCCTGGTCAATGCCGGTGTGGACGCGGTAATCCTCACACATGAGCATATTGACCACGTATATGGACTTCCGTCGCTGTTGCACCAGATGTGGATTGCCGGCAGGAGGAAGGCCCTTGATATCTATGTGCCCAAAGGGCTGGAGGGGCTGGCGGACGGTCTGATCCAACTGTTCGGTATACGGGAAAAAAAGAACATGTTTGAAATCAGGATGCACACGGAACCCGTGTTTTCTGTGGGTACCATGAAGGTCACTACGTTTCCGACGGACCACACAAAGATGTCCATTGGGGTTGTTGTAGAAGAGGGCGATGTTATAGAGGATGGCGATGTTATAGAAGAAGGCGATGTTATAGAGGATGACGATGTTATAGAAGAAGGCGGTGCTATAGAAGATAGTGATGCGATAGAAGATGCCATGGAGGATGCCATGAAAGGCCGCAGGGCTAAGCTGGTCTATACATGCGATACAAGGCCCCTTAGGGATATCCCCTCATTCATGGAAGGCGCCCAGGTACTGGTTCATGAGGCCTCCGGCCTTTCAAAAGACGGGGAGACGCTGCTAAGGAAGGGACATTCCAGCGGCGCGGACGCAGGGAAAATGGCCCGGATGCTGGGAGCGGATAAGCTGTATCTCTGTCATCTTCCCAGGGGGGAGGAGGCCAAGGCTGAAATCCTTCATGAGGCTAAGATGGTTTTTGAGGAGAGTTTCATACCAGAGGTGCTCAGGGAGATTGCGGTTGACGGTATTCACGTATAAATCCATAGTCAAGATAAGACAGCAGTGCTGCGTCATATAAATATGGCCGGTGCTGCTGTCTGTTGTTCAGGTAGGGAAACTTTTGTAAACATTTTGTAAACAGTGTCTTTTCAGGTGTCCAGCATTATGACTTCAGAGTCGAAATATTGTTCCTGGAAATGTATCTCTTTTTTAATGTGGTCCATGGAAAAGGTCTGGTTTTCTGGCGCGACCACCCATTTTTCTTCCTTATCATCATATCGGTGTACAACGGCGATTACCCTTCCGGTAAACTGCTTGACCGGTATATTGATACCTATGATGTAAGCGTCCTGTTCTTCCCCATCAGGCGCCATAATACCCTTTATGAAACCATAATTGATAGGGTAACGCATATCCGGATATTCCGGGTGGCAGGTACCGATTGCCCTGTCCACGGTTACTGTCACGGTATTCTTAGCCGCACTTCTTTTATCCGCATCCATTGGAATCCTGTCCTTTCGCCATGATTGGAATTTCATTTACTTTATTAATAGTACAATCCAGTTTATTATCTCATAAAAATCATAGGTATAAAAGCAAAACTTTTAACGGATACGGAATTACCAATAAAAGCAAATTGCACATTCAGCAGCATTTTGTTAATATGGTTTTAATGATGGTTAAAGATAATGGTTCAATTGGTCATAGAAAGTGAATATAAAGGGGAATGCTGACATATGAAGAAAACAATATCGGTCATAACATTAATCCCAAGGTCCAGCCGGTTTTATGCGGAGCAGGTCCAGGCCCTGTTCGGACAGTGGGCGCAGGTCCATTCTTACAGCACAGGGGACAGGTCTGTGGAGGGGATTGTGGAATCAGACCTGTATCTCCTGTCCACGGATGCTTTTGAGGACGCGCAGGAGGCCAGGCGGTATGTTCCGTCGGACGGGCAGGTGGTGGAAATCCAGCTCACGTATCCCAAGGAGGTAATACAGGACCTGAAGCGGATCCCAAGGGGGACCAGGGTCCTGTTTGTGAACGCCACCCGGCAGATGGCCAGGGAGGCCATCACACAGCTGGAGCAGCTGGGGGTGAACCAGTGTCTATGATGATAGATTTACAGTGGATTTCAAATCAGGAACGAGTGTGGATGTGGGGAGATGAAACAGAATAACGAATTCTTTATTGTAAGCATGACTTTATACAAAAATGTTATAAATTTTGTATGAAGTTATGCTTGATTTTTCACTGAGAAGCATTTATAATAAATCATAACTTTTAACAAAAACGATTTAAAATTTGTATGAAGTTATGATTGCGAGGTGAAACTGCGGTGATGGAAGAACAAATAAAAAATATATTTGAAAAACAAGGCGGTGTTATGCGTACAAAGGAATTATCGGAACATGGCATCTATTATCGCAAATTGAGAACATTGATAGAAGAGGGCAAGGTCGAGAAAATTCGCTATGGTTATTATCAATGGCAGGATGATAAGGCATTCAGTGAGGCATCACTAGTGGCAGCTCTTTTTCCCGAGGGGATTCTGTGTATGGAAACAGCCCTTCTTTATTATGACTATACAGATCGAACACCGGATGCGTGGCATATTGCAGTGGATAATCGTTCCGGGCGGACACAATTTTACATTGAGCATCCTAAGGTAAGGCCTCACTTTGTCCAGCAAAACAGACTGGATATTGGCAAATCTGAAGGCGAAGTGGACGGAATAAAAGTTAATATTTATGACCGGGAACGGGTTATCTGTGACTGTCTCCGTCACGTAAATCGCATGGATGGCGAGATTTTTAACGAAGCAATAAAGCGATATGTCAGAGATCCTAAAAAGAATGTAGCGCAGCTTATGGAATATGCAAAGAAACTTGGCGTGGAGAACAAGGTGAGGAGGACGGTGGCGATATGGCTGTAAAAGATATGGCGGCATCAATACTTACGAGGTTAAAAACTCAGGCAAAAGAGACGGGTTTAACTTATCAGATGTGTCTGCAGCTCTTTTGCCAGGAGGAGTTTTTGAGAAAGATAGAGGCATCGAGGTATTCTGAAAACTTTATTCTCAAAGGGGGAATGTTTTTATACACGATAACAGAATTTGCAGGCCGACCTACCCGCGACATTGACTTTATGATACGATGGATTTCTAATGATACGGAAAATATGAATCAGATAATGGAAGAAATATGCACTGCCAATACAGGGAACGATTTTATAAGGATTGAGGTGCTTGCCTCTGAAAACATTACAGAGGAAAAGGAATATCACGGTGTTAAAACAAAATTCAGAGCATATATCAAGAATGTCAAGATACCGTTCTCCATTGATGTGGGTGTGGACGATGTTATTGTGCCGGGAGCAGTCAAAAGAACAGTTAGTACAAGGCTTAACGGATTTCATCCACCAACTATTTATACCTATTCTCTAGAAAGCACCATAGCGGAAAAATTCGATGCTATCATCAAACGCATGGAAGCCACAAGCCGTATGAAAGACTTTTTTGATATTTATTATCTGTCGGGGGTGTTTGACTTTGAGGGGAGAAAGCTGCAGGAGGCTATATTTCGCACACTTGAGTATCGAGGAACTATTTATGAATCGGATAGTTTTGAACGAATCAGAGATTTCAAAAACAACACATCCTTGTTAAAACTATGGGATAATTATCAAAGCGGAACGAGAGAGGACAAACCGGATTTTAATGTGGTGATAGACCGATTGGAGAAATTCCTTGAGCCGATATTCCATGCAGTTATTATGGAGGAAGAGTGGTTTTGTATTTGGGATAGCTCTGTGCAGAAATGGCTTCCAGGCAGTGAAAAGCCATAACACAGATTGACTTTGACACGGAGCGAAGAAGTGGAGGGATGTAGATGGATGAAGAGATAAATAAGAAAATATCACTGCTTGAAGTTGAAAACCAATCCCTCAAAGCAGAAATACAACGTTTGCAGAGTCTGCTTGAGGCTGCGGGAGTGGAGTATGCTATTCCCTCGCAGTCCCCCAAAACAGAACATCTAACAGATAGCCATGAATGCATTATAAATGAGAATATTTCGGTAGAACAGATTGCTCCGGGAACATCTGGAGGGACATAAACCAGATGGAACAGACGTGATTGGAATTTATCCGATGTTTGGGGATGAAACCTGCTATTTTATCGTGTAATAGTAATTGTAAATCAGATTTTTATAGAAAATCAGAATGTGAAAGCCCGGACACTGAACCGATTCAGAAGGCTTGCTGCTTTTAGTAATTCAGAGTTTTATAAAAATCAGGCGATGGGGTTTTCTACAAATGGGATTCCCCATATTATACAGTGTGGTTCAGATACTTCGGATCATGTTTGTCTTCCACGGGGAAGTGAAGATAAACTGCAGGAGTTATTAAAGGAGTCCGGCATTCCATATCATATCACAGAGAAGAAGCAGAAAGGCCGGAGCATTCATGTGGAATTTACGGGCAAGCTATATCAGGAACAGGAGAATGCAGCAGAGAGGATGCTTCAATATACATATGGAATTCTTGGAGCTGCGACAGGGTTTGGAAATAAATGAGCCATTGCCAACCTATGAAACAAAAAAAGGAAAAAGAACAAGAAAAAGCCTGGTAGGAACGCTATATGCGGGGCATGATGGTTGGAGGATGAGGCCAAAAGCTGCTGATTCACTATTGTAAAGGAATGCTTAGTCGATATGTTTTTGCAAATGGGCAAAACAGCAAAAAGAACGTGGATATGTTCCCGGCAACGCCCAATGCCATTTGACGTACTTCCTATCCACTCGTGCCACGTCGAGTCGGTAATAATGATGCGGAATTGTGGTTAATAAGGGAAAGGGAGGGGTTATGACACAAGATATAGTGTCTATTGACAAAAAAACGAGAAAAAAATCGGCCCCAAAATGGACGTTTTTGACCCCGATTTTTTGGCCTTTTCATAGATGTGAGACGGGGAAAAGAGGATATAAGGTAAAAATTCAGGTCAGCCAGATCAAAAAATGGCTGGCCTTTTTAAATAGATAATAAAAATGAAGGAGGAGTTTCATGCGGATCACAACCGATGAGTTACGCAGAATGACAAATTGTTTCCGTTTGAGGGCGTGAAACTCAATCTTGGCAAGCAGGCGATATGGAGAATTAAGAGTCATGAAGCATTTGGGGGCACATGGCTATCTGATCATGTTCCGAATCGGCTGGGAGGTTTTCTGGACGAGACGCCTGCACAAAAGACAGAAGAGATTCAGATGTCGGGAGAACATTTGTCTCATCCTGAATGGGAAGGTGAGGAAGTTGGTCTGGACGTCTACAAGGTAAGGGTGGCGTATGAGTTTTCCTGTTACGATGAAAATGAACAGGAGGCGGAAGGATTTTCCAACTACTGTGTAAAAGGAGTCCGGAGCAAACTGGAAGAACTGGGATACCGTATGGAATGTATTAGTTCAAAAGCAGAAGATATGGATATGGGGTGGCTGGATGAATTGGAATCCATGGTATTCCGTTAGAGGGAATCCAGTTTATTATCTCATAAAAATCATAGGTATAAAAGCAAAACTTTTAACGGATACGGAATTACCAATAAAAGCAAATTGCACATTCAGCAGCATTTTGTTAATATGGTTTTAATGATGGTTAAAGATAATGGTTCAATTGGTCATAGAAAGTGAATATAAAGGGGAATGCTGACATATGAAGAAAACAATATCGGTCATAACATTAATCCCAAGGTCCAGCCGGTTTTATGCGGAGCAGGTCCAGGCCCTGTTCGGACAGTGGGCGCAGGTCCATTCTTACAGCACAGGGGACAGGTCTGTGGAGGGGATTGTGGAATCAGACCTGTATCTCCTGTCCACGGATGCTTTTGAGGACGCGCAGGAGGCCAGGCGGTATGTTCCGTCGGACGGGCAGGTGGTGGAAATCCAGCTCACGTATCCCAAGGAGGTAATACAGGACCTGAAGCGGATCCCAAGGGGGACCAGGGTCCTGTTTGTGAACGCCACCCGGCAGATGGCCAGGGAGGCCATCACACAGCTGGAGCAGCTGGGGGTGAACCAGATCGGGTTCGAGCCATATGGCCCAGACTCTCCTGTGCCGGAAGGCCTGGACATTGCCGTGACGCCGGATGAGGCCGGTTTTGTGCCTCCGGGCATGAAGAAGGTCATCAACATCGGGCACAGGCCGTGTACGCCCGGCACCATGATTGAGGCTGCCATCCGCCTGGGGCTGGAAGGACTGCTGGAGGAAAAACAGTTTCAGAATTATATGAAGACCATGGCGTCCGGTAATTACAGTTTTGATGAAATGTTTGCCAGGTCCAGGAAGATGGAGAGCCGTTTTGACATCCTTCTTGAGATACTGGATGAGGGAATGGTGGGGGTCAATGAAAAAGGGGAGGTATATGCGTGCAACCAAAAGGCCAAGGAGATAACAGGGGTTAACCGCAGCCTGATCATGGGCAGGATGGGAAGGGAGGTATTCCCCTATATTCCTTTTGATAAATGCATGAAGTCCAGGGCGCCTCTGGAACCAAGGCTTATCCGCATCGGCTCCGTGAATATCAACATGTCCCTTGTCCCTGTGCTGCGGCACGGGGAATGCATTGGGGCATTTGCCACCCTGCAGCCCTTTAATGAACTGGAGAAACGCCAGAATGAACTGCGCAGCCAGCTGCTCCACAAGGGATACAGGGCCAAGTACCGGTTTGACGATGTAATCGGCACATCCCAGTCAATTGAAAAAACAAAACAGATCCTGAAGAAAATGGCGGTAACCGAATCCCCGGTACTGCTGATTGGGGAGACAGGGACCGGCAAGGAGCTGTTTGCCCACGCGGTCCATCTGGCATCCGGGCGCTGCGACGGCCCCTTTGTGGCAATCAATGTGGCCGCCATGCCGGAAAACCTGCTGGAAAGCGAACTTTTTGGATATGAGGAAGGCGCGTTTACCGGGGCGCGCAAGGGCGGCCGGCCGGGATTGTTTGAATTTGCCCACAAGGGAACCCTGTTCCTGGATGAAGTGGAGGGAATGAGCCAGGCCATGCAGGTGAAGCTGCTCCGCGTCCTTCAGGAAAGGGAAATCATGCGTGTGGGCGGGAACCAGATCATCAATGTGGATGTGCGTATCGTGGCCGCGACCAATGAATCACTGGAGGAAAAGGTGGAGGACGGCAGTTTCCGCCGGGATTTATATTACAGGCTCAATGCCCTGCCTGCCCTTATTCCGCCCCTGCGTGAACGGGGAAATGATATCCTCCTGCTGATTGAAACCTTCCGGCAAAGGAGCAATGGCCGTTTCATCCTGTCAGATGAAGTGCGGGACCTGCTGCTTCATTACAGCTGGCCCGGTAATATAAGGGAACTTCAGAATGTGGTGGAATATCTGAGCTTTACGGGCCAGGACGAGATTGGGGTGGAAGACCTGCCGCCCACGTTCATAAAGATTAAGGATACGGATATGCGCCATGGCGCAGGAGGTCTGATGAGGGGATGGCTGACTGAAAATGGAAATAAATGGAAGATGGATGCGGCTGGCGCCGGAAATCCGGCCGGTGGAATCCCGGTCGGCGGAGCTCAGGCCGGCGGAATCCCGGTCGGCAATACCATGGACGGTCAATACCCGAACGAGCAATACCCGAACGGGCAATACCCAAACGGGGAATATCCGAATGGTCAATACTTAGACGGCCAATACCCGGATGGTCAATACCCGAACGGTCAATACCCAAACGGCCAATACCCGGACGGCTTCTGGTTCGTGCTGGAACAGCTTTACCTTGCATCGGAACAGGATGAACTGATTGGACGTGAGCGCATCCTGAAAACGGCAAAATCCAACTATATCCCCTTATCCCAAAAGGAAATACGGGACATACTGAATTACATGGCGTGCAATGGGATAGCCAAGGTAAGCAGGGGACGGGGAGGCAGCAGGATTACATTAATTGGTCGGAACAAGTGGGAGGAATACAAAAGAATGACCAATTAATCGAATTAGACCATTTGTTGGCAGGCAGTGGAACGGAAATAAAGGAAAAATCCCTCTGTAAAAGTTGGCATGAATTTTGCTTATATAAAATGATATAAATTTACTGCGATATAGCAGGGATTGGAAGGGTGAACATGAAATACAATTTTGACGAAATCATTGACCGCAGCCACAACAGGTCTGCCAAGTATGACGAAGCAGGTAAGAAGTTCGGATCCCGGGATGTGATACCGCTTTGGATTGCGGACATGGACTTTAAGACGGCCCAGCCCGTGATTGACGCCTTAAAGGCCAGGGCGGAGGAAGGCATCTGGGGTTATACGTCCCGTCCGGATTCTTACTATGAGGCTGTGTGCGGTTGGCAGAAGCGCCGCAACGGATGGGACATTGACAAGAGCATGATCAGTTTTAACCTGGGAGTGGTTCCCGCGCTGTCCTCCATGGTCTATGTGTTTACGGAGCCGGGAGACAAGGTGCTGATCCAGACCCCTGTGTACTCTGAATTCTACGATGTGACCGAGAGCTGGGGCCGTGAAGTGGTTGAGAGCCCGCTGAAGGAACAGGACGGACGCTGGATTATTGATTTTGAGGATTTTGAGGAAAAGGCAAAGGAAGCAAAGGTATTCTTCCTGTGTAGCCCCCACAACCCCCTGGGTATTGTGTGGACAAGGGAAGAACTTGAGAGGATGTGCCATATCTGCATTGCCAACAATGTGCTCATTGTTTCGGATGAGATCCATTCAGACCTGGTTTTCCACGGGAAGAAGCATATTCCCACCGCTACCTTATCGCCTGAGATAGCAGCCCATGTAATCAGCTGTATTTCCGGCACTAAAACCTTTAACCTGGCAGGGCTTCAGGCGTCAGCCACCATTTTCCCCAATCAGGAGTTAAAGGCACGGTTTGATAAGTTCTGGTTTAACCTGGATATACACCGCAACAATGCATTCAGCACCATTGCCATGGAAGTGGCGTTCAATGAAGGGGAAGAGTGGCTGGAGCAGCTGTTGGGATATATCGGAGGGAATTTTGAATTTATAAAAGATTACTGCGCGGCCAATATCCCCCAGGTTAAGCCAAATGTGCCGGATGCAACCTATCTGGTATGGCTGGACTGCCGCGGCCTTGGCATGGGCAATGAAGAGTTAAGGGATTTCATGATCCGCAAAGCCGGTCTTGGACTGAATGAGGGGTGGTCCTTTGGCCGCAGTTTATCAGGCTTCATGCGTCTCAACGCAGCCTGCCCGCGCCCTGTGCTTGAAAAAGCCATGGAGCAGCTGAAACATGCAGTAGACGCAAGAAATGCATAAAAACAATGCATAAAACAATGGAGGTATAGTTATGACAAAAGAAAAGGCTAAAAAAGGATTCATCGTCCGGGCATTGGACACAGTGGAACGAGTGGGAAACGGTCTGCCTAATCCAGCCACCATCTTCCTGATACTGACAGGTATCGTAATCGTTCTGTCAGCTGTCTGCGCCGCTCTCGGCGTATCCGTAACATATGATTTCCTGGACAGCGCCAGCGGCGAGATCTCACAGAAGACAGTACAGGCAGTAAACCTTCTGGCTCCTGACAGCATCCGCCACATGGTAACCACCGTGGTGTCCAACTTCACCGGATTCTTTGCGCTGGGTACCGTGTTCACCATCATGATTGGTGTGGGCGTTGCTGACGGAACCGGGTTTATGTCCGCATTGCTGCGCAAGGTGGCTGCTTCCACGCCAAAGGCGTTTGTGACCGCGGTGGTGGTATTCCTGGGCATCATGTCCAATATTGCTTCCTCTACCGGTTATGTTGTGCTGGTTCCCTTAGGGGCCATCCTGTTCATGGCTTTTGGACGCCACCCCATTGCAGGCCTTGCGGCTGCATTTGCAGGCGTGTCCGGTGGCTGGAGCGCCAACCTGTTAATCGGCACCAATGACCCCATGTTTGCAGGCATGTCCACCCAGGCCGCACAGATGATTGACCCGGGATACACGGTCCTTCCTGTCTGCAACTGGTATTTCATGATAGCTTCCACATTCCTGATTACCATTATCGGAACCATTGTTACGGATAAGCTGATTGAACCGCGCCTTGCGCCTTATGTGCCGGATGCGTCTGAGGTTGTGCAGGATATTGCTGAGAACGAGAAGCGCGGCATGCGCTGGGCAGGAATCACTGCCCTGGCATATGTGATTTTCATGGCAGTGCTGGTAGTTCCCTCCAACGGGCTTTTAAGGAATCCTGAAACCCACGCATTCCTTACATCCCCATTCATGAGCGGAATCATTTTCTTCATGATGCTCCTGTTCCTGCTTCCCGGTCTTGCCTATGGTATCGGCGCCGGGACGGTTAAGAATGACAAGGACGTAGTTGCGCTGATGAACAAGACCATTGCCGGGCTTGCAAGCTTCATGGTACTGATTTTCTTTGCAGCACAGTTTACCGCATGCTTTAACTATTCAAACCTGGGAACCATTATTTCCGTATCTGGCGCCAACTTCCTGCAGTCAGTTGGGTTTGTAGGGCTTCCGCTGATCATCTGCTTTATTGTACTGACAGCATTCATCAATATTTTCATTGCGGTTGACTCTGCAAAATGGGCTATCATGGCTCCGATTTTCGTTCCCATGTTCATGCGTCTGGGCCTGTCACCGGAGCTGACACAGGTTGCTTACCGTATCGGCGATTCCAGTACCAATATCATTGCGCCGCTGATGCCTTTCTTCGTACTGACCGTTGCATTCTTCCAGAAGTATGATAAGAAGGCCGGAATCGGAAGCGTCATCTCCACCATGCTGCCTTATTCCCTGGCATTCCTGGTTGGCTGGATCATCATGTTCGCTGTATGGTATCTGCTGGGCCTGCCCTTAGGACCTGGTTCACCCATGTTCTATTAATTAAACTATAAGAAATGATGCGCCGCCCATCATGCGGCAATGCCATATACACGGAATGCTTCCGGAGGCCGTCAGCCGGCCCACGGAAGCATTCCACATATAATAAACAGCCAAACAGGCGGTTTAAGATAAAGAGAGGGATATGCGTTATGAAACCAAAGGAAGGTAGAATAAAAGAACTGCTTCGGGAAAGGGGACTTGACGGGGCAATCGTGTCCTCGCCGGAGAATTTCCACTATGTCACGGGTTTTGGGGGACACCAGCACACGGTCTCAAGGCAGCCGGGTTTTACGCTGGCAGTCATGCGCTCTGACGATAAGGCGCCAACCCATATAACAACCATGGATTTTGAGGCTGCCACGTTCCGTATTAAGTCCGCGGGCCTGGGTTTTGTGGTAGACCCTTACGACACCTGGGTCGGGTTAAAGACATGGCCGGAAATTTCCCAGGGAGCAGTGCTTCCCGACAAGACCAGGATGGAAAGCTCGGCCGATAAGCTGGAGCAGTTTGTAAAGGCATGCGACCTGGCGGATAAACGGATCGGCGTTGAGATGGACTATCTCACGGTTCCGTATTATAATATGATTTGTGAGAAGTTCCCCGAGGCACAGCTTGTTGATATCTCGGATCTGTTCGTGTATGCCAGGAGCATCAAGACAGAGGAGGAAATAAAGATGTTCCGGGAACTCTGCCGCATTGCCGACCACGGCTTTACCCAGGTCAGCAGAATGGCGGGAATCGGGGTGTCGGAAAAGGAGATGTCTGACTGCTTCAGGGAGGATGTCATTAAGTCCGGATTCTGCGTGCCAAGCGCCTGGTCCATGTTTTCCACAGGCCCATCCGGCGCCCGCCTGACCCTTCCGGGAGACGGGATTGTGAAGGACGGGGATGTGGTCAAGTTTGACGCAGGGGTCAACGCGGAATTTGATTTTTATACCACGGACACCTCCAGGGCATGGATCATCGGCAACGGGGACCCGGCCCTGATGAAATTAAAGGACAGGCTGTACGAGGGGCAGCGCAGGATGATAGCGGCTGCCAGGCCAGGCCTTCCTATAAATGAGCTGTACCATGCGGCCTATGACTATGTGAAGGAAATGTTCCCCTGCTACAGGAGGGGACACCAGGGCCATTCCATCAGTATGGGTCCGGCAACGGCAGAGGCCCCTTATATCAATGCCGCGGAGACAAGGCCCCTTGAGGCGGGCATGGTGCTGGCAATGGAGGTGCCCTGCTATATTGACGGCGTTAACGGATTTAATATCGAGGACATGGTACTGATTACAGAAAACGGATGCGAGGTACTGACACCCTGCACCCCACATTATTTATAAGGGAGATGGATCATTGATGAAGGTTGTGATTGTAGGAGGCGTGGCAGGCGGCGCGGGAACGGCTGCCAGGCTTCGCAGGAACGATGAGACGGCGGAAATCATCATGCTGGAAAGAGGATCATATATTTCCTATGCCAACTGCGGCCTGCCCTATTATATCGGCGGCGTGATTACGGACAAGGATGCCCTGCAGCTTCAGACCCCGGAGCGTTTCCATGCACGTTTTAACGTGGATGTGCGTGTGGACAGCCAGGTGGTATCCGTGGACACGGAGAAAAAGTGCGTGGTTGTAAGGCATGGGGAAGAAACCTATGAGGAAAGCTATGACAAACTGGTGCTTTCACCGGGAGCAGGACCTGTCCGCCCGGGCATTCCCGGGATAGGGGAGAATCATGTATTTACCCTGAGGAACATACCGGATACCTATGCAATATTTGACTTTGTAAAGGAACATGGACCTGCATCCTGCGCTGTGATCGGAGCCGGATTCATTGGCCTTGAGATGGCTGAGAACCTGGCTGAACAGGGCATCAGGGTGTCTGTGGTGGAAGGGGCCGCCCATGTGATGCCCCCCATTGACATGGACATGGCCCATGCAGTACATAATTATATACGGGCCCAGGGGATTGGCCTTTATCTGGGACATACCTGTGCGGCCATGGATAAGGACGGGATTATCTTAGATAATGGCGTCAGGGTGCCGGCGGACATGGTAATCATGAGCATCGGCGTGCGCCCGGATACCGGATTCTTAAAGGACAGCGCCATTGAACTGGGAGCCAGGGGGGAAATCCTTGTGAACCAGTACATGGAGACCTCGGCCGAAGATGTATACGCCCTTGGGGACGCGGTGTCCGTAAAACATGTGGTCAGCGGACAGAAGGTACTGATTCCCCTGGCATCCCCGGCCAATAAGCAGGGACGCATCGTGGGCGACAACCTCTGCGGAAGAAAGACTGCTTATAAGGGAAGCCAGGGCACATCGGTGATGAAGTTTTTTGATATGACCGTTGCGGTGACCGGGGAAAAGGAAGAATCCCTCATTGCCCAGGGAAGGCCTTACCGCAAGGTAATCACCACATCCGCGTCCCAGGCAGGTTACTATCCCGGCGGGGACATGATGACCATCAAGACCATTTTTGACCCGGTGACAGCCGTTATCCTGGGCGCACAGATTGTTGGCGGAAAGGGCGTGGATAAACGGATTGACGACCTGGCCAATGCAATCCGTTTTAAGCTGAGCGGATTTGATTTACAGGAAATGGAACTGGCCTATGCGCCTCCGTTTTCCTCGGCCAAGGACCCGGTTAACATGGCAGGGTATGTAATCGGCAATGTGATGGAAGGCCTTATGAAGCCCTTTTACCTGGAAGACCTGGAAAGCATTCCTGAGGATGCGGTGCGGCTGGATGTGCGCACCGTGGAGGAATATGCCGGGGGAACCATCCCGGGCTTTATCAATATCCCTCTGGACAGCTTAAGGGAGCGCATGGATGAACTGGATCTGACCAAGGACATATATATCACCTGTCAGATCGGGCTCAGGGGTTACCTTGCCCAGAGGATCCTTGACCAGGCCGGCGCCAGGACATGGAACTTAAGCGGCGGGTACCGGTTCTATGAGATGAAGGCAAAGGATGAACAGTCCATGGCAGCGGCCATGACCATGTGTACGGAATGCGGTATGGAAGTAAATGCAAAATAAGATGTGGATTCGCAGGGAATTTTGGATAAATTGAAGATTGACGCAGAATGTTGGTTGCAGTAGGCTTTTATAGAAAACATTCTGCGTTGATTTTTTTTGTGATTGCAAGGGTATGCATTTGTGATTGCAAGGGTATGCATTTGTGAATGCAAGGGTATGCATTTGTGAATGCAAGGGTATGCAGCGGCATATGCCAGGCAGGCCATGGCATATATCGGGCAAATCATCGGATATAAGGCGCAGTGGGAAGAGGACGGTAAGAGGTACATGGAAAAGAGGAATCCGGGGGGATACATGTTTTCCAATGCAGACTTAAGGAGATTGATATTTCCGCTGATTGTGGAGCAGATACTGGCTGTGTCGGTGGGGATGGTGGATACCATGATGGTATCAAGCGTGGGGGAAGCAGCCACCTCCGGCGTGTCCCTGGTGGATATGGTCAATACCCTGTTCATCAATATATTTGCAGCAGTGGCCACCGGAGGCGCCGTGGTGTCTTCCCAGTACCTGGGACAGAAGCGTCAGGACAGGGCCTGTCAGTCCGCAGACCAGCTGTTAATCATAACCGGGATACTCTCCTTGGCCATCATGGCGGTGTGCATCGTGTTCCGCAGAGAATTCCTGTCATTACTCTACAGGGGTGTGGCAGAGGATGTGATGAGGAATGCCAGGACTTATCTGGTAATATCAGCCGTATCCTATCCGTTCCTATCTGTCTATAATTCATGCGCGGCCCTGTTCCGTTCCATGGGCAATTCAAAGATTTCCATGCAGGCATCCATTATCATGAATATGATAAATGTCATAGGGGATTCTATTTTCATATTCATCTTCCGCTGGGGAGTGGCAGGGGCGGCCCTTGCATCCCTGATATCGCGGATGGCCGCCTGTTTTATCCTGCTGCTGCGCCTGAGGAACCGAAACCTGGATATCCATATCGGGACCAGCCTTAAGATGAACCGGCGCATGGTCAGGCAGATCCTTCATATCGGTATCCCCAATGGGATTGAAAACAGCATATTCCAGCTGGGCCGCGTGCTGGTGGTGGGTATCATCGCCATGTTCGGCACCACCCAGATTGCCGCCAACGCCATCGCCAATAATCTGGACGGCATGGGCGTCCTTCCGGGACAGGCCATGAGCCTGGCAATCATAACCGTTGTGGGGCGCTGCGTGGGCGCAGGGGATTTTAAACAGGCGGATTACTATGCAAGGAAAATGATGAAGGCAACCTACCTTATCAGCGGCCTTTGCTGTATTGCCGTCATCCTGACCATGCCGTTCACGCTGAAACTGTATGGGCTGTCCCAGGAGGCGCGGCGGCTGGGAGGCATCCTGGTGCTGATCCATAACGGATGCGCCATCCTTATCTGGCCGGCCTCCTTCTGCCTGGCCAATGTGCTGAGGGCTGCCAATGATGTGAAATTCCCCATGTGCGTGTCCATTGGATCTATGGTTGTGTTCCGCATCGGCTTCAGTTTCCTGCTGGCAGCCGGACTGGGCATGGGCGCGGTGGGCGTGTGGTGGGCCATGATTGCCGACTGGGTGGTGCGCTCCTCCTTCTTTGCCTGGAGATTTTTTGGAGGGAAGTGGAAAACGTTTTATGTCCGGGGTTAGGCTGTGTTTCATGATGGATATGTGCGGTCCGGTATGGACTTTGGGTGAAATGGGATAAAATAACTATACGTATTTTCCGGATTATGTTACTATAAGACATATATGAAGGATGGGAGATGACAAAACATGAAGGTAACATATATCCATCACAGCAGTTTTATGGCGGAACTGGAACATGCGGCGCTTCTGTTTGATTATTTTGAGGGAGAGATTCCTGCGGTGGAGGGGGACAAGCCGCTTTTTGTATTTGCCAGCCACCGGCATGGAGACCATTTTTCCCGCGCTATCTTTGACCTGGCGGACCAAAGAAGGAATGTGACCTATATCCTGTCAGATGATATCTGGAGGAGACAGGTGCCGGAGGAGCTTTTGGGAAGGACCACTTTCCTGGGACCGGACGAGGACACAAGGCTGCTGGACGGTGCAGGCGGGCCCCTGGACATTGAGGCATTTAAATCCACGGATGAAGGGGTTGCCTTCCTGGTCAGGGCGGAAGGGAAAGCCATTTACCATGCAGGGGATCTGAATAACTGGGTGTGGGAAGGCGAGCCGGAGAAGGATAACCAGAAGATGAGCGAACGGTATCATGGGGAGCTGGCCAAGCTGGCCGGACGCCATATCGATGTGGCGTTCATGCTCATTGACCCGAGACAGGAAAAGGATTTTTATCTGGGCATGGATGACTTCATGCGCATGGTGGGCGCGGATGTGGTATTCCCCATGCATTTCTGGGGGGATTTTGAGGCGGCGGCCAGGTTCAAGGCCCTGCCATGCGCGAAGGATTATCAGGACAGGATACGGGAAATACACAGAACGGGCGAATGCTTTATTGTATAGAAAGGAATTAAATCATGATATTGATTCGGAACGGGCGCGTTATCGGGCCTGCTGAAGGACTGGACATAAAGGCGGATGTGGTGCTGGATGGAGGCAGGATTGCCAAAATCATCCCAGCTGCAGGACAGGGAAAAGACGGGCGTATAGGAGACACAGGAGATGGGGGAGAGAACGGGCCGGATGGCGCGCGCGCAGATGATATGGGGGGGGACAGCGCTGATATGCACGGTGCGGATACGTACGGCGCTGATACGGACAGCGCAGTTGCAGGCAGCGGCCCCTATGCGCAGATCATAGATGCCGAGGGCATGATTGTGGCGCCTGGTCTGGTGGACGTCCATGTACATTTCCGGGACCCGGGGCTTACCTATAAGGAGGACATCCGCACAGGGGCAAAAGCAGCTGCAAAAGGCGGTTTTACCACAGTGGTCTGCATGGCCAACACAAAGCCCATTGTTGACAATAAGGAGACCTTGTCTTACGTGCTTGAGGAGGGGAAGAAAACCGGAATCCACGTACTCAGCTGCGCCGCGGTTTCCATGGGCTTTAAGGGGCAGGAACTGACGGATATGGAAGGACTGCTGGCAGCCGGTGCAGCCGGGTTCACGGATGACGGTATACCGCTGATGGACGGGGCTTTTGTGCGCGCCGCCATGGAAGAAGCCGCGCGGCTGGATACCGTGCTCAGCTTTCATGAGGAGGACAAGGCATTTATTAAGGAAAATGGAATCAACCATGGAAAGGTATCGGACAAGCTGGGAATCTATGGTTCCCCGGCGCTGGCAGAGGACTCCCTGGTTGCCAGGGACTGTATGATTGCCCTGGATACCGGGGCCACCGTGGACATCCAGCATATCAGTTCCGGTCATTCCGTGGAAATGGTCCGTCTGGCTAAGAAGCTTGGGGCCAAGGTCTGGGCAGAGGTAACGCCCCATCATTTCACGCTCACAGAGGATGCGGTCCATATACATGGGACATTGGCAAAGATGAATCCGCCCCTGAGGACGGAACAGGACAGGCAGATGCTCATAGAAGGCCTGAAGGACGGGACCATTGACATGATTGCAACCGACCATGCCCCTCACAGCAAAGAGGAGAAGGAGCGTCCGCTGACCGTGGCGCCCAGCGGGATCCTGGGACTGGAGACCGCCCTTGCCCTTGGTATTACCAATCTGGTCAGGCCAGGCCACCTGACCATGTCCCAGCTGATGGAGAAGATGAGCCTTAACCCGGCCAGGCTGTACAAGCTGGACTGCGGCCGCATGGAGCCGGGCGCGCCCGCTGACCTTGTGATATTTGACGCTGACAGGCAGTGGAAGGTGGACGGGTTTGAGTCCAAATCCTCCAACAGCCCGTTCCTTGGGGAAACCCTTACAGGTAAGGTGGTCTATACAATATGTGGAGGAAAGGTTGTTTATGGAGATGGGGACTAAAGCACAGGGCAGCCATGGGAAGACCGGAATGGGGAATGACGAAAGGAAATATGACATCATACTCCTGGATGTGGACGGGACCCTTCTGGACTTTGGGCTTGCGGAAAAGCTTGGGATGGAGACAGTCCTGAGGACATACGGGATGGAACCCACCGGGGAGCGCCTTTCGCTGTATCATGACATCAATGAGGGATTATGGTCTGCCTTTGAACGGGGCGAGGTGACAAAGGACAGGCTGGTGTGGGAACGGTTCCGGATTTTCTTTGGCAGGCTTGGAAAAGAAGTGGATGGCCACGAGGTGGAGGAATTATACCGCCGCCAGCTGGACCGGTCGGCCTATCTTATTCCCGGGGCCATGGATATATGCAGGTACCTGAAGGAGCGCTATGGGCTGTACGTGGTGACAAACGGCACCTCATCCACCCAGTACAAACGCCTTGCGGCGTCTGGTCTGGATTGTTTCATGAAGGATATCTTTGTATCCGAGGACGCGGGAAGCCAGAAGCCCCAGAAGGAATATTTTGATTACTGCTTTTCCAGGATACCCGGGGCCAGGCCGGAGCGCATGCTGCTGGTAGGGGATTCCCTGCATTCTGATATAATGGGCGGCAACGCGGCCGGGACAGCAACCTGCTGGTATAATCCGGAAGGAAAGGCAGGGGATCCGGACATCACGGCGGATTATGAAATCAGGAACCTGGAAGAACTGAAGGATTTTTTATAACAGATGGAAGACGGACTCCCTGGCATATGCTGCAGAAAACAGATATGTTGGGGAGTCCATAAAAATCTCCTTTACATATCCACTTTAGTGTGCTAATATGATAGCGTGTAAAAAACACGGTATTAAGGAGGAGATTATTATGAAAAAGAGATTGATAAGCATAGCACTTGCATCCGTGATGGCATTATCCCTGGCAGGATGCGGCGGTTCTGCAGGCGGGACAACCACTGAGGCAGACACATCTGCGCCTGCTGATACAACAGCCCAGGCATCTTCAGAAGATACCACGGCAGCTGATGATACATCCACAGAGGCCGCAAAAACCGCAGCAGATGCCGGCGGTACACTGATTGTTGGGTTTGACCAGGATTTCCCGCCCATGGGCTTTATCGGGAATGACGGTGAATTTACCGGATTTGACCTGGAACTGGCACAGGAAGTGGCAAAGCGTCTGGGACTTGAATATAAGCCGCAGCCGATTGCATGGGATGCCAAGGACATGGAATTAGAGGCAGGCAACATTGACTGTATCTGGAACGGTTTCACCATGACCGGCCGTGAGGATGATTACGCATGGACCGAGGCGTATATGGCCAATACACAGGTATTTGTAGTTGCCAAGGATTCCGGAATTGCAAGCCAGGCAGACCTGGCGGGCAAGGTAGTGGAGTGCCAGGTGGATTCCTCCGCCGAGGCGGCGCTTAAGGAAGTGCCTGACCTGACAGCCACCTTTAAGGATCTGCTGACAACCGCGGATTATAACACGGCTTTCATGGACCTGGAGCAGGGCGCGGTGGATGCCATTGCCATGGATGTGATTGTGGCCGGTTACCAGATTCAGCAGAGGAATGCTGATTTCGTCATCCTGGACGATTCACTTTCAGCTGAGGAGTATGGCGTTGGGTTTAAGAAGGACAATACGGAGTTAAGGGATAAAGTACAGAAAACACTGGAGGAAATGGCTGCTGACGGAACACTTAAGGGCATTTCCGAGAAATGGTTTGGCGAGGACGTTACCACCATCGGCAAATAAACAGCCGGAATATGGATGGCAGACAGAAAGAATGGATGTAACTTAAAGCCGCTGCGCAGGCGCGCTGTCCGGGCTTCATAAGGCCTGGGCAGCAGCCTTTTTGCCACAGCGGCTTTGCATGGTTTAAGAACAGATGTAAGATGATAAATGTTGAAGGCGGGTAACAGTTATGGGTAAAATGACAATCCAGCAGATGATCGTACAGTTAGCAGGCGGCATGGGGACCAGTATACAGATATTCATGGTCACCCTTGTATTTTCCCTGCCTCTCGGGCTAGTAGTGGCCTTTGGGCGTATGTCGAAGAATAAGTACCTCCAGGCCATTGTGAAGGTCTACATATCAATCATGAGAGGCACCCCCCTGATGCTGCAGCTGATGGTGGTGTATTTTGGCCCCTATTATCTGTTCGGCCTCAAGATGGGCAGCGGATACCGCCTGTGGGCAGCCTTTATCGGATTTGTCATCAATTATGCAGCGTATTTTGCGGAAATCTACAGAAGCGGGATCCAGTCCATGCCTGTGGGGCAGTATGAGGCGGCCCAGATCCTTGGCTACAGCAGGTTCCAGACCTTCTTCAAGATCATCCTGCCCCAGGTCATCAAACGGATCCTCCCCTCGGTCACCAATGAGGTGATCACGCTGGTGAAGGATACATCCCTGGCATTTACCCTCAGTGTGGCGGAAATGTTCTCGATTGCCAAGGGTCTGGCTGCTTCCCAGACCAATATGATCCCATTTGTGGCAGCCGGGCTGTTCTACTATATTTTCAATCTGGTGGTTGCCGTGGGAATGGAATGGGCAGAGAAAAAGCTGAATTATTACCAGTAAGGCAGGAGGAATGTGGATTATGAAGCTGTTAGAGTTAAACCATGTGGAAAAGTCATTCGGTGACTTGTCTGTTATCAAGGATATATCAATGAGCGTTAAGGAAGGGGAAATCGTATCCATCATCGGGCCATCCGGTTCCGGTAAATCCACCCTGCTGCGCTGCGCCACCATGCTGGAGACCATGGACAGCGGAGAGGTGGTATATCTGGGAAAGAAAGCGGCCTTTACCGGCCCTGACGGGAAGGTGGTTTATGCGCCCAGGAAGGAACTGAAGGAAATCCAGGCGCAGTATGGCCTGGTATTCCAGAATTTCAACCTGTTTCCCCATTACAGCGTGCTGAAGAATATCATTGACGCGCCGATCCATGTGCAGAAACGGGATAAAGACCAGGTTATCCGGGAAGCCAGGGAGCTGCTTAAGAAGATGGGGCTGGAGGACAAGGAAAATGCCTACCCCTGCCAGCTTTCAGGGGGCCAGTGCCAGCGTGTGGCCATTGCAAGGGCATTGGCCCTGAATCCCCAGATCCTGTTCTTTGACGAGCCTACCTCGGCGCTGGATCCGGAACTGACAGGCGAGGTCTTAAAAGTCATCAAGTCCCTGGCCGACCTGCACATCGCCATGGTGATTGTCACACATGAGATGGCCTTTGCAAAGGATATATCGGACCGGGTCATCTTCATGGCCGGAGGCGTGATTGTGGAGCAGGGCACGCCCGAGCAGGTGTTTGCGTCGGATAATGAGAGGACGCAGAACTTTTTGGGGCGGTATGGGGGGATGCTGCAGTAGGTATGTCCGCGAAGCGGGGCAGGGCAGACGGCCGCGGATGGAACGCTGGGTTCCGGAGGGGCGGCTTCTAGTGTCCTGGCAGCAGGAAAGACGGGGGAGCGGTGCTATTCGCTGAGAAATCCTGATGGACTTTCTCAGCTCAGAGCACCTTGGATTCTTGCTTTGATGCAAGAATCCACCCCCGTCTTTCCTGCTGCCAGAACCCAAGAAGCCGCTCCCTCCTCCACCATGCGTTCCATCCGCGGCCGTCTGCCCTGCCCCGCTTCGCGGACTGGGGATTCCGGTCATAAGGGCTGTAGATGAATAGTGGGGGATGTGGGTTGGATTGTGTGATTTTTTGTATGGCTTAGCTGTTTATTAGTCCCATGCCTTCCAGTATTTCGGCTGCTGCTTCCGCATCTGTATCCGCAACATAAATGTCTGCTCCGGCTTTGGAGTTTCCGCCGTAGATGCCCATGATCCCGCCATTTCCAAGGTCCTTTTTGTAGGAAGGGATGCTGCTGCTTTTTAACGTGGAGATAATCATTTCTGCCTGGATGCTGTCCTGGGCCGTGAATATTTTGATTGCTTCGTGTTTCATGGCTGTACCTCCGTGGTGTGGGTGGGTTATTAAATCTTTGTAGGAAATAAAAAATGGACACTACCATGTTAGCGGCCACCACACAGGCGGCTTATGTTGAAAAAATCCACACGCTAATATGGGTTTACATGCCCATTTTTCTTTATATTTATTTATATTAAAATGATACCGCACATCCTGGATAAAGTCAAGCTTTCATGCCCCCAAGGTCACGGCAGGCGCATGAATGGACAAACTGTAAACAAATAGTCTTAAAAATACGAAGACTGGTAGAAATAACTGCTTATAGCCCGCGATTAAGCCTGATCCGTCAAAAATAAAGCCTCTTTCATTTGTATACATAGTGTGTCTCGCTATGTATTCATCCCATCCCCTTGCAAAGCCGCCTCATATACCTCACAAAGTAAATATGCGTGATGATTGTTGTCAGCACATTGGATATGGCTTCTGCCATGTAGATTCCCCAGACTCCTACGAAGTGGGGGAGGATGAGGGCCAGGGGGAGCAGGAGCAGGAGTTTGCGCATGATCCCGAAGATAAAGGAGTACCAGGTGTTGCCAAGGGCTACGAATGCGTTCTGGTTCACCATCTGCAGTCCCAGGACAAGGACCGTGCAGAACATGATGCGCATGGTGATGGTGGTGAGGCGGATGAGTTCTGCATCGCTGGTAAACATGCGGCAGATCTGGGCAGGGAAGGCAACCAGGCAGAACCACATAAGTGCGGCGCAGCCAATGCTTAAGATCCTGGCGTAGTGTATGGTTTCCCTGATCCGTCCATGGTTCTTTGCGCCCAGGTTGTAGCTGAGGATTGGCTGGGCGCCTGTGATGATGCCGATCAGGGGCATGAAGAACACCTGGCTGATGCTGGTAAGGAGGGCCATGGACGCAATGTGCAGGTTGCTTTGGTCACCGCCGTAACGGATTAACAGCCAGTTTAGGACAATGACCACAATGCTTTCATTTACACGGAAGGTAAACGGGGACAGGCCCAGTGCGCACATGGGGCGCACGATATGGCCCGTAAGCTTCATATCCCTGAACGTAAGGCGCAGGGTGGCCCTTTTGGAACAGAGGAAATACAGGACCCACAGGGCGGATACAAGCTGTGACAGGACGGTGGCGATGGCCGCGCCTCCAATCCCCATGTCCAGCACATAGATGAATATAGGGTCCAGGATTATGTTTAAAAATGCACCTATGACAATGGTAAATGTGCCGATACCCGTGAAGCCCTGGGCATTGATGAATGGATTCAAGCCCATGGACAGTTCCACGAATACAGTGCCCATCATGTAAATCCTGAGGTAGTCCCTTGCATAGGGAAGGGTGGAGCTGTCCGCCCCGAATGCCTTTAGCATGGGGGTCAGGAATGCGGTGCAAACCGCCATGAGAAGGATTCCGATGCCAACCAGCAGTACAAATGCATTGGAGAGGTAGCGGCGGCCCTTCTCCATGTCGCCGCTGCCCATGGCGATGGACGCAAGAGGGGCGCCGCCCATACCCGGGATACAGCTGAATGCAGCTGTTATCATGATAATGGGAAATGTGATGCCGATGCCTCCAAGGGCCATGGTGCCTACTCCGGGCATATGTCCGATATACATCCTGTCCACAATGCTGTACAGGGCGTTGACCAGCTGGGCAATGGTGATGGGGATGGTAAGCCTGATTAAGAGGGGCAGGATTTTTGCTCCGGCCAGCTGACTGTTCATATCTTGTCTGGATGATTTCATGCGGTTACTCCCTGTCTGATTCTGGTTTTGTAATCCATGGGCTGACGCACAGGATGCTCTCTATGTCGGCTTTCAGCAATTGGCTGGCAGTTGAAATCTGCCCTTTTTCCAGATAATCCATCATGGCCCGGTGAAGGTCCACCGTGAAAATATGGGATTTCATTTTCAGGGCATAAAAGATGGTCTGGATGTTCATGGCATTTTCCAGGACGGTCCTGGCGTATTCATTTCCATACAGGGTGAACAGCTTAAGATGGAATTCACAGTTGGTGGACCAGCGTGTAATGGATTCACTGGGAGGGATGGCGTCATAACGGTCGCATAGTTCCCACAAGGTGTCTATATCCGCTTTCTTGATATAACAGTGGTTATTCTCAAGAAAGGAACACTCCAGGGCGGAGCGGAACTTTACAATCTCAAAAAGCTTTCCCTCGCTGGGCTGCATGAACTTATAGCCCTGCCGCGGTATGCTTACGAGAATCTTGTTTTCCGTCATCATGGTCAGGGCTTCCCTCACAGGGGCCCGGCTTACTTTGTATTTGTCGATTAAAAATTTTTCTGTGAAGATATAGTCAAAAGGATACATACCCTTGATGATATCAGAGAAGAGTGCATGGTATACCTGATGCTTCAGGGAATTTTCCTGATTGGAAGACATTTTGGGAACCTCCTTGGTCTTTTGGTTTAATCATAACCTTACGAATCGTAGAAGTCAATAGAAAGAAGTCGGCAGGAATAGGTGTCTGAGGATAGAAATAAGGTGAGTGATAATATCACAAAACCAATGAAAAGAAAGAAAGCTTTGAAAAACAGATAAATAAATGTACAATATGCATAAAATATTAGTAAAAAATGGTGCATTATAACGAATATGTACAAGACCACTTGCCAACAACCGGATATCGTGATATTATCAGGGCATACTCGAGTTGAACGCAAATGAGAAAGGAAATCATACTATGAAAGAGCAAGCAAAGACCGGCAACAAAGTGATAGGTTACGTGCTTCTGGCTGTCATGGCTGTTTCGTTCCTGTATTTTGGGGTGTACAAGGTTGCCACAGGGCAGGCGCAGATGGATGTGCAGACAGCGTTCCTTACCATGCTGATACTGCTGATCATCGGTGAGGTGATATCAACAGCAACCAAGGCATTCGTGCCGTCCATGTTTATCAGTGCGGTATTATTCGTGCTGGGATTCTGGGCGTATTTTCCCAAGGATATCCTGCAGGTAGGCGGTATTGCAGCCAACCTTCCCACATTCCTGGTCATGATGATGGTTGTACATCTTGGCACCATGCTTGATATTAAGGAACTGATTGAGCAGTGGAAGACAGTTGTGATTACCCTGGCGGGAATGCTGGGTATCCTGGTGGTCATCCTGACCCTGGGGACCGTGGTCCTGGATAAGACCACGGCAGCCATTGCAGCACCTCCCCTTACAGGCGGATTCGTGGCAGCCATGATGATGCAGTCCGTGGCACCCACGGAGCAGCTGGCCATACTTGCCATGGCAGTGTATGTGCTGCAGGGATTTATAGGATATCCGCTTACAAGCATCTGCCTTAAGGCAGAGGGACGTAAGCTCTTAAAGGATTACCGCAGCGGCAATTTTACGGTTGCCAAGGCCGCCGCCCAGTCCAATACAGCAGCAGCTGATGATACCAGCGCATTCATCTTCCCGCAGATACCTACAAAATATAAGAGTGATTTTACCTACCTGTTTACTATGGTAATCCTTACAGTCATGTCAGGCTACCTGGATACTTTAAGCCATGGATATATTTCAAAGTTCGTGTGGGCGCTGATCCTGGGCGTGTTCGGCACTGCATTTGGCTTTATTGAGAAGAACACCCTGGTGCGCTCCAGAAGCATGGGCTTCATCTATACGGTCATCATGATGTTTGTATTTTCACAGCTGAATACGGTTACGCCGGATACCTTGGTGCAGCTGTTAAAGGATTTCGCGGTTCTGATCGTGCTGGCGACAATCGGCATAGCAGTGTTCTCTATCCCAGTAGGAAAGCTGCTGGGCATGAGCCTTCCGATGTCCTTTGCGCTGGGACTTGGCTCCCTGGCAGGCGGGTTCCCGGCCAGCTATACCTTGAGCGTGGAAGCTGCCAAGGTTCTTTCCTCCAGCGAGGAGGAGTATCAGGTCCTGGAGGAGCATATGCTTCCCAAGACACTGGTGGCAGGATTTGTCAGCGCCACCTCGGGTTCCGTATTTGTGGCAGGCATTGTCATGGCCATGTTCTTTAAATAGCATTGTTTTTACAGGGAAAAGGAGCGGTTGATATGGATTTGGGTTTAAGAGGAAAGGTTGCCGTGGTGACCGGAGGCAGCAAGGGTATTGGTTACGCCGCGGCCAAGGTGTTCCTGGAGGAAGGGGCCAAAGTGGCAATCTGCGCCCGGCATGAGGAGGAACTGCGGCAGGCAGCAGGGGAACTGGAACAGCTGGGGCCTGTTTACTGGGAGGCCGTGGATGTGACGGATGCCCAGGCCAATTATGATTTTGCTGAACATGTATACCGGCATTTTGGCAGTATTGATGTCTGGGTCAATAATGTGGGGGCCACCGGCTTCAAAAAAGGTGAGGAATATGATGACGGGGAAATAGATTTCATGACAGGCGTCTGTTTCAAGTCAGTGGTATTTGGATGCCAGGCAGGGTTCCGGTACATGAAAGAAAAGGGCGGCGCTATCGTGAATGTCAGTTCCCTGGCCGCAAGGTGCCCTTCCGCGGGCAGAAGCACGCTGTACGGGCCTCTTAAATCAGCAATTAATAACCTGACCAATACATTTGCGGGCGAGTACTGCGCACACAATGTCAGGGTTACATGTGTGATGCCCGGATTTACAGCCACCCCTCTGGCAAAAGCCAATATCAGCCAGGAGGAACTGGACCGCAACGCAGGGGCCACCCTGCTCAGGCGCATGGCTGATCCGGAGGAAATCGCAAGGCCCATTGTGTTCCTGGCCAGTGACTGGGCAAGCTACATGACGGCCACGACCATAGAAGTGTCCGGCGGGCGCAGCATGACCCTGAATCCCACCTATGCCTATGATAAGCTGGTTACTGGGAGATAGGAAGGTCAGGAGGAAACACACCTTAACAGGAAACACACCTTAATAAGAAGCAGAATGATTAAATATAAAAATCCAAGGAGGAAAAGCAATGATTGACAACAAGATTACAATTAAAGATGATGAGATGGTGAATGTACAGAGAGGGGCCATCGGCCACCGCGCAACCTGGACCGGCCTTACATACACAAAGGCCAGGGAGGCAGGCATGGAAGAGGCTGCTGAGAAAATCATCCGCCAGGCAATCACTGAGACGGGACTGATCCAGGGCGGGGAAATCAAGGCAAAATGCCCCAACCCGGATAGTGTTTCCAGTTTCGCAGACACCTTCCTCACACCTACCCTGCGCAAGACCTTTGAGGTAGAATTCAAGGAGCAGACCGACGACCGCCTGGATATTGAATTCCATCATTGTCCGTTATTAAAGGCATGGCAGGACCTGGGATTTGACGACGCAACCTGTGCAAAGCTGTGCGACATGGCAATGGACGGGGACAGGAACATTGCCAAGGCAATGGGTTATGGCTTCCATCTGGGCGATACCATTGCAGAGGGATGTCCGACCTGTAAAATCACGTTTTTTAAGGAGAAAAAAGAGGACTGATAAGCGGACGGCCGCTGTTTGGCTGCCGGCTGATTAAGGTCCGCATATCCATACCGGATAAAGTCCGCAGACTGCCTGGCTTCATGGCAGTCTGTGGATTTTTGTTTTACGGCAGCCAAAGGAAACCGGATTAACAGGCTTGGGCAGGGGACACTCCATGAAATTCCGGAATACCCGGCAGGAATCATCCAAAATATGGGCATACTTTATCAGGACGTGTTTGGAAAATACACAGGAATACACCGGAACGGACAGGAGGTGCCTGCATGGATTTATCGCCGGGATTCAAGCGTATTTTGGTCATTTTATATATAAGATACCTGCCTGGGATTTTTTGGGATTGGTTTAAGGGGGCCATATTTGCAAAAATCTATAGGTTCATCGTTTATCTGCGCTTAAATGTGATGAGGTGGGTATGCGTGGCATCGCGGCTGGGAAAGTGAAAAATAATAAAGGCTTAAGGGAATTTTCATTGATATTTTTTTCTCCAGGTGTTAAGCTTCAGTAAGGTGTATAAAGACCACACCATGTATCATACAGCACAGGAGGAGACATATCATGAAGAAACATTCATTCATCATAGCAGCCGCGGCCATGGCGGCAGCCGTTGTCCTTGGGACTGCGTGTACCAGGAAGCCGGCGGTGGAGACCATGGAGACAGTCACCACTGAGGCGCCCACGGAGGAAACCACAAAGCCGCAGCCCACAGCGACACAGCCCGAGGAGACCACGGCCGAGGCGCCGCAGTCCAAGGAGATGTACCATATGCTTCAGGGCACCGTGACCAAGGTTACGGGCGACGGGGAGGTGTTCACCCTTCGGGCGGACGATGGCAGGGATTATGATATCCGTCCGGCTGACATACGGGATGTGGAGGTTGAGATTGCGGAGGACGTGCAGGTTGCCATTGCCTACATCGGCGCGCCTTTGGGAGACCTTAAGGACGTGACCCTGGTGGTGGCGCTGCCGGAGCAGGAAGAGTGGAGCATCCTTACGGAGAAGGGAACCACCACGGCCAACGCCATGAGCAGCTTTACCATGGAAACGGACGACGGACAGGAACTCAGCTTTTTAAAGGATAACTGCCCCATTGAGGACGGGGCCCTGGCCGGGGACAGCGGGGATAAGCTGAGCGTGACCTATGTAAATTCCCAGGGTGTGAACTATCCGGTGGAGATTAAGTCTGCAAAGTAAGGGCAAATCTCCGGGATTTTATGAAAAACCCTTGCAAAATAAGCATTTTCCTTGTACAATCTGATAATGGGTAAACAGCGTGGAAGAGGGGCCGTATATGACCCCTCTTTTGATGGATAGCAATATAAAAGCAGATAAAAGAAAGGGTACGAACATGATTAGTGCAAGCAACATATCCCTTCGTGTGGGCAAAAAGGCATTGTTTGAGGATGTGAACATTAAATTTACGGAAGGCAACTGTTATGGGCTTATCGGCGCCAATGGAGCGGGAAAGTCCACATTCCTCAGGATCCTGTCCGGCCAGCTGGAGCCTACCAGCGGGGATGTCATCATCACACCGGGACAGAGACTTTCCTTCCTTCAGCAGGACCATTTTAAATATGATGGTTATACGGTCCTTGATACGGTCATCATGGGCAATAAAAGACTGTATGAGATAATGAAGGAAAAAGAAGCCATCTATATGAAGGAGGATTTCACGGACGAGGACGGCATCAAGGCAGCTGAACTGGAGGGTGAATTCGCCACCATGAACGGCTGGGAGGCTGAGTCGGATGCGGAGAGCCTGTTAAACGGCCTTGGTATTGAGACTGACCTTCACTATGCCCAGATGGGCAGCCTTTTGGGCGCCCAGAAGGTAAAGGTGCTGCTGGCCCAGGCCCTGTTCGGCAATCCGGATATCCTGCTTTTGGACGAGCCTACCAACCATCTGGACCTGGATGCCATTGCATGGCTGGAAGAGTTCCTGATTAATTTTGAGAATACGGTAATCGTGGTGTCCCATGACCGTTACTTCCTAAACAAGGTCTGCACACAGATTGCGGATATTGATTATGGCAAGATCCAGCTGTATGCGGGAAACTACGATTTCTGGGTAGAGTCCAGCCAGCTGATTGTTAAGCAGATGAAGGAAGCCAACCGCAAGAAGGAAGAGAAGATTAAGGAGCTGCAGGAATTCATCCAGCGTTTCTCTGCCAATGCTTCCAAATCCAAGCAGGCAACTTCCCGTAAGCGCGCACTTGAGAAGATTGAGCTGGATGACATCCGTCCCTCCAGCCGTAAGTATCCTTACATTGATTTCCGCCCCTTCCGTGAAATCGGCAACGAGGTCCTGACCGTGGAACACCTTTCCAAGACCATTGACGGCGAGAAAGTACTGGACGATATCTCCTTTATCCTGGGACGTGAGGACAAGGTAGCCCTGGTAGGGCCCAATGAGAGGGCCAAGACCGTCCTGTTCAAGATTCTGTCAGGTGAGATGGAGCCGGATGAAGGAAGCTACAAGTGGGGACTGACCACGTCACAGGCGTATTTCCCCAAGGATAACAGCGCCGAGTTTTCCAATGACGACACCATTGCGGAATGGCTGACCCAGTATTCTCCTGAAAAGGATGCCACCTATGTCCGCGGATTCCTGGGACGTATGCTGTTTGCAGGCGAGGACGGCGTGAAGAAGGTGAAGGTGCTGTCCGGCGGTGAAAAGGTGCGCTGCATGCTGTCCAAACTGATGATTTCCGGGGCCAATGTGCTGATGTTAGACGAACCCACGGACCATCTGGACATGGAATCCATTGACGCCCTTAACCGGGGTATGATTAAGTTCTCCGGCGTATTGATTTTCTCCTCGCGTGACCACCAGATCGTGCAGACCACTGCCAACCGTATCATGGAGATCATAAACGGGAAGCTCATTGATAAGATTACCACATATGATGAGTACCTTGACAGCGATGAAATGGCCCGTAAGAGATTTACGTTTACCATTACAGAGAGCGAAGAGGCTGACGATTAATAGAGGTGTACTCCTGGAGTACACAGAGATAAAAGGGAGGCAGGATGGTTATCCTGCCCCTTTTTGCATTAAGTGGCTGGCGTTGGTTTCCTGAACGCCGGAAAGGGATGTGTATGAAAAAACAGTATATGGTAATACTGGCAGCGGCGCTTTCGCTGTCCCTGGCAGGCTGCCACACACAGGAATCCAGAATCAATCCGGAGGGAACTGCGGTGCAGGAAACAGGGACCACGCAGGGCGGCACGTCACAGGCGGATCAGGGAACGGATAAGGATACTGACCAGGGGGATGGGGACCCAAAGGGCGATGGGACAGTTTATAAGGTGGGAAAAATGGGGGACGATTATATCCTGCCGGATGCACTGACCCATGTATATACCCAAAAGGAGCTTGCCGGCCTGACCCGGGAGGAACTGCGCCTGGCCAGGAACGAGATATATGCAAGGCATGGGCGGCAGTTTAAAAGCAATGACCTGAACCAATACTTTTCACAACAGCCCTGGTACCAGGGAACCATTTCCCCGGACCGGTTTGACGACAGTGTGCTGAGCCCCAATGAAAGGGACAACCTGAAGGCCATACAGGGTATGGAGACAGGGACAGCCGTCTGCTTCATCCCCATAATCGGGAAGGAGGAATTTCCAAGGATAGACGGTTCCACCGCAACCCTGCCCATTTCCCAGGCCATGTACAGGATGGCTACAGGGGCTTCCAGGATGGAGGCAGAGTCCGCCATCACCCATGAGAAGACAACCCAGGCATGGATGTCCCTGGTTGCGGGATATGTTTCGCCTGAGAACCGCCCTGAACTTGTGATTGCCTATGAGCCGGGGGAACGGGTGCTGGAAGCCTTTGCAGAACCGGGAAATGAAGTCATCATGAAGCCCATTGGCAGGGACGCCCTTGTATTCCTGGCCAACCGGTCCAATCCGGTCCATACACTGACCCGCAGCCAGATTGTGGACATTTATTCAGGCAGGACCACCAACTGGAAGGAGGTGGGCGGGAAGGACCGCAAAATCCAGGCCTTCCAGAGGCCAATGGAATCAGGAAGCCAGAACCTGATGGAAAAGCTGGTGATGAAGGGAAAGAAGATGGCAGGGGCGCCTGTGGACCTGATCGTAAGCGATATGGAAGGCCTGCTGGAGAATGTCTCCGCCTATGACGGCACAGGCGATGCCCTTGGGTATTCGGTTTATTATTATGCCAGGAACATGTACCAGAAGCCGGAGCTTACCTTCATGGCAGTGGACGGCGTCATGCCTTCCAGCGAGACAATCCGCAGCAAAAGCTACCCCTTTGTCAATGATTTTTATGCTGCCGTCAGAGCGGATACGCCAAAGGATTCCAAGGCATACGAACTGTTTGAATGGCTTACGGGGGAGAACGGACAGTCCTTGATCAACGGCCTTGGATATGTGGGGATAGGGGACGGGGCCAAAGAACTGCCCGCTAACCTGCTTGCGCCGGATGAGGATTTTACCGCGTCCATCCCGCTGCCGCAAGGACATGTGATCCTGGCGGACGGAGGTTATCTGCTGGGTGAGCAGGGGATTGGGGTGTTTGATTCCCATATGAACCTCCTTCAGTTCATCAGCCATGTGGACTGTGACCAGGTGTCCCTGTTTTTGGAGTGCAGCCGCGACACCGTGCTTCCCATGATGGATACGATGACCGGCGGATACGGCCATTATTCCATTGGAAAGAACCAGTGGGTGGACCGGGAACAGGACCAGGATGACACGCCCTTTTACTGGCAGGAGGAAGCTTTTGCAGAAGCCCATCCCCAGCTGCTTCAAAAGTATGGAGTCACGGCAGAGGATGTAGAAGTCCGCTTTTACGGAGAATATGCGGGAGTCTTTGTCATTACGGACCAGCAGGCGGAACATTATTATGACCCTGATGGGAAGTTCCTGTTGGATTATGAAACAGAAGGCAAGGGCGAGGAGGAGCTGCCCTCCAGGTATGTGTATGGCATAGATGACCATATGGCCTATATAGAAATCATAGATTACAGGAACCGTGACAATCCGGCCAGCGTCCAGTACCATATTTACAAGGACGGACGCCTGATGAAGACCTTGACAGATGAAGGCGGGAACATATCGGATATAGAACCACATTTTTATACCAGGAGCATTGGCAATTACCTGTATTTTTATAATTACCAGGATGAGCCGTGTGCAAAGTTCCTGTATGGATATTACGGCAGCGATTAACAATAAGGACAGCCACAGGATCATTAATGGATCAGGAGGAAATGATGATGGAGAAAATAGCAAGTTTCAGTATTGACCACGTGAAATTACAGCCCGGGATTTATGTATCCCGCAAGGACAAGGTGGGGGACCAGGTGATAACCACCTTTGACCTGCGCATGACAAGCCCCAATGAGGAGCCGGTCATGAACACCGCGGAGCTTCACACCCTGGAGCATCTGGCGGCAACCTATCTGAGGATATACAGCGGACAGGGAGACAAGGTGATTTACTTCGGGCCCATGGGCTGCAGGACAGGATGTTATTTCCTGATGGCCGGGGATTATGGTTCCAGGGACATCCTTGACATGATCATCCATACATTCGAATATGTGCGTGATTTTGAAGGGGTAATCCCGGGGACAGAGCCAAAGGACTGCGGAAACTATCTGGACCACAACCTGGACATGGCAAAGTACGTGTCAAGACGGTATCTGGAAGTGCTTTACCATATTGATGGATTTCCGGAATCCAGGCTTGTGTATCCGGAACAGTAGGAGGTCAGACAGATGGCAAAATTTATTTCATGGAATGTAAACGGGCTGCGGGCCTGTGTCGGCAAGGGGTTCCTGGATTTTTTCAAGGAAATTGATGCGGATGTATTCTGTATACAGGAAAGCAAGCTGCAGGAGGGACAGATTGACCTGGACCTTCCGGGGTATCACCAGTACTGGAATTATGCCTTGAAAAAGGGATACTCCGGCACAGCCATGTTTACCAAGGAGGAACCCTTATCCGTATCCTACGGCATCGGAATGGAGGAGCATGACACGGAGGGCCGGGTGATTACGGCTGAGTTCCCGGATTACTATGTGGTTACCTGCTATACGCCCAATTCCCAGGACGGCCTTGCAAGACTGGACTACAGGATGAAATGGGAGGATGATTTCCTGGCCTACTTAAAGGGGCTTGAGAAGGATAAGCCGGTGGTTTTCTGCGGGGACCTGAACGTTGCCCACAAGGAGATTGACCTTAAGAATCCCAAGACCAACCGGAAGAACGCTGGATTTACGGATGAAGAACGTGGAAAATTCACGGATTTGCTGGCAGCCGGGTTTGTTGATACCTTCCGGTATTTTTATCCGGATGCAGAAGGGATTTATTCCTGGTGGTCCTACCGTTTCAGCGCCAGGGCCAAGAACGCCGGGTGGCGCATTGATTATTTCTGCGTGTCGGAAAGCCTGAAGGACAGGCTGGTTGGCGCGTCCATCCATACGGAAGTCATGGGATCTGACCATTGTCCGGTGGAGCTGGTGATGGAGTAGGAAGCGGAAGGGCTTGTTGAAAGGCAGAGGGAAGATATATAGATGAATCTGGTAACCATTGAACATTTAACAAAATCATACACAGAAAGGCTGCTGTTTGACGACACGGCCTTTTCCATCAATGAAGGGGAAAAGGTGGGCCTGATTGGCATCAACGGCACAGGCAAATCCACCCTGTTGAAAATCGTGGCAGGGCTGGAGGAGCCGGATGACGGCAGCGTGGTCCGCACAAGGAACCTCTATATCCGCTATCTGCCCCAGATACCGGAGTTTACCCAAGGGGACACGGTGCTGGAAAGCATCATGAGGGACAATGAAAATGAAACCCACTACAGCTCCAGGGAAGAGATGTCAGCCACTGCAAAAAGCATGCTTAATGAGCTGGGGATCAGGGACCATGACGCCAGGGTGGAGACCCTTTCAGGAGGCCAGCGCAAGCGCGTGGCCCTGGCAGGCGTGCTCATGAGCCGGGCGGAGCTGCTGATACTGGACGAGCCCACCAACCATCTGGACAGCGCCATGGCGGACTGGCTGGAGGATTACTTAAAGAACTTCAGGGGCGCCCTTCTCATGATTACCCATGACCGTTATTTCCTGGACAGCGTGGTAAACAGGATTGTGGAACTGGACCAGGGAAAGCTCTACGGCTATCAGGGCGGTTATGAGGCGTTCCTGAGGCTGAAGGCGGAGCGGCTGGAGATGGCAGAGGCCACGGAGCGCAAGCGCCAGTCCATCCTGCGCAGGGAAATCGCGTGGATCCAGAGGGGCGCCAGGGCACGTTCCACCAAGCAGAAGGCGCACATCCAGCGATATGAGGAACTGCGGGACCAGACAGGACCGGAGTATGACCGGAATGTGGAGCTGGAATCCATTGCCAGCCGTCTGGGCCGCACCACGGTGGAGGTAAAGGACCTTTGCAAATCCTATGGGGACAAGGTCCTGATGAAGGACTTTACCTACATTTTCCTAAAGAGCGACCGGGTGGGCATCATTGGCCCGAACGGAAGCGGCAAGTCCACCCTGATGAAAATCATAGCGGGCTGGGTACAGCCGGATTCCGGTACGGTGGAGATAGGGCAGACCGTGAAGATGGGATATTTTTCACAGGAAAATGAAGCCATGGACGAAAGCCTGAAGGTCATTGATTATATCAAAAATGCAGCGGAGTATGTAAAGACAAAGGACGGAAGCATCAGCGCCAGCCAGATGCTGGAGCGGTTTTTATTTCCCTCCCATATCCAGTATACGGCCATAAGCAGGCTGTCCGGGGGTGAGAAACGCAGGCTTTATCTGCTGCGCATCCTTATGGAGGCGCCCAATGTGATCCTTTTGGACGAGCCCACCAATGACCTGGATATCCAGACGCTGACAATCCTGGAGGATTATCTGGATACATTTCCGGGGATTGTGATTACGGTATCCCATGACCGGTATTTCCTGGACCGTGTGGTAAACCGCATCTTTGCCTTTGAGGGACAGGGCAGGGTGACCCAGTATGAGGGCGGCTTCACGGATTACCAGAGGACGGCCAAAGAAGAGGACAGCCAGGCAGGAAACCGTGCGGATACAGGGGAAACCCTGACGGCCGGAGACGCCGCCAATACGCCGGAGGCCCAGGATGGAAACCAGGCCGTGAAGCGGAATAACTGGAAAGAGGGCCAGAACGTCGCCAGGAAGCTGAAGCTTTCGTTTAAGGAGCAAAGGGACTGGGAGACCATTGAGGAGGATATCGCGGGCCTGGAAGCAGCGGTGGAAGAACTGGAAAAGGAAATCATCCGCTCCTCCAGCAATTATACCAGGCTCAATGAACTGATGGCTGAAAAGGATGCAAAGGAAAAAGAACTGGAAGAAAAAATGGAGCGCTGGATGTACCTGAATGAGCTGATGGAACAGATTGAAGCGCAGAAATAAGGGGATTCAGGATAATGTTCAGTACCACGGCCGCAGTGATTGGATTCACTGCGGTTATTTTTTACCGGATAAAGGGGCAATATTATCTGAATCTGAAATACATAAACGGGAAATGGATGACGATATTGACGGGAAGGGGCTATTTTGTTGACAAAGGGACAAAGTGATTATATACTTTTTGTATCGTGTCTGTTTGGACACAGGCGGTTTGAGGAAAGGCGGTAACATAGAGATGAAAGAGGGTTTTCAGATAGGCAGGACCGATGGAAGGATATATGCAATGGGTGTAACCGCTGTTGCCGGAGGAATGCATTTTTCATACGCGTCAAAGGGAAAAAGCTGCGCCCTGCTTCTATATAAGAAGGAGGGGACGGCACCCCTGGCCCGGATCCTGTTTCCCGATGGGCTGAGGACAGGGGATGTGTGGAATGTTACTGTGCTTGGGGACTTTGAAGGGCTGTTCTATACCTATGAGGTGGATGGGAAGGAGACGCCGGATCCCTATGGCAGGCAGTTTACCGGCATGGAGCGCTGGGGAAGCTTAGGACGGCTTGGCGGGCCGGTGCGGTGCCCTGTGTCCGGCGCCGGGGAGATATATGACTGGGAAGGGGACACGCTGCCCCGGATACCATATGAACAATGCGTGATTTACCATATACATCCAAGGGGGTTTACCAGGCACGCCTCATCCGGGGTAAAGCAGGCGGACCGGGGCACGTTTAAAGGCGTGGCTGACAAGATTCCCTATCTCAAGGAGCTGGGGGTCACGACCGTGGAAATGATGCCGCCGGTTGAATTTGATGAAATCATCATGCCATCCCACCAGGACAGTCCTTTTGAACCGGAAATACCGGACGGAAAGCTGAATTACTGGGGATACACCCGCGGTTATTCCTTTGCGCCCAAAAGCGCTTACTCCAGCGGCAGCGGGAAAGAGCCGGTCAGGGAATTTAAGGACATGGTAAAGGCCCTTCACCGGGAAGGGCTTGAGATTGTGATAGAGCTGTTCTTTGACGGAAAGGAGGCGCCGGCCTATGTGCTGGATGCGGCGCGTTTCTGGGCCCATGAGTACCACGTGGACGGAATCCATCTGGTTGGCCATGCGCCGGTCAAGCTGCTGGGAGAGGATCCGTACCTCAGCAGGCTGAAACTCTTTGCACCTGACTGGGAAGGCGTGGATCCCGGGGCATGCAGGCACCTGGCCAGGTATAATGACGGCTTTATGATGGATATGCGGGGCCTGTTAAAAGGGGACGAGGGACACCTGGACCATCTGGCCTTCCACACCCGCAACCATCCGGAGAAGGTCGGGGTCATTAATTACATGGCCAACACCAATGGATTTACCATGATGGACATGGTGTCCTATGACCGGAAGCACAATGAAGCCAATGGGGAGGACAACCGCGACGGTACGGACTATAACCTTTCCTGGAACTGCGGGGAGGAGGGGCCCAGCAGGAAGAAACGGGTTATCCGGATGAGGAAGCAGCAGCTGCGCAACGCCATGGTGCTTCTGTTCCTGAGCCAGGGAACGCCGCTAATCATGGCCGGGGATGAGTTTGGCAGGACCCAGAAAGGCAATAACAATGCCTACTGCCAGGATAATGAGATTTCCTGGATCAATTGGCGGCTTCTGGATACCAACCAGGATTTATATGGATTTGTGAAACAGCTCATAGCGCTGCGCAGGGAACACCCTGTATTCCATATGGCTAAGGAACCGGCCCTTCTGGATTATAAGTCCGTGGGCATGCCGGACGTATCCTATCATGGCCTTAAGACCTGGTGCCCCATGTTTGAGAACTACTGCCGCCAGCTGGGGATCCTGTACTGCGGGAAATATGGGCAAAAGGACGGCGGGGACGACGACTATTTCTATGTGGCCTATAATATGCACTGGGAGCCATGTGAATTTGCACTTCCCAACCTTCCAAAGAACCTTAGCTGGCACGTTGCCGTGGACACGGAAAAGGAAACCGGCATATATGCGTCCGGTGAGGAATGCCTGGTGAAGGACCAGAAGAAAATGCTGGTAAAGGCCAGAAGCATTGTGGTGCTGATTGGGAAGGCGGCGGATGGTTCCGTTGGGAAGAAAGCAGCTGGCGTGGCGGCGGATGATTCCGTTGGGAAGAAAGCAGCTGGCGTGGCGGCGGATGATTCTGCTGGGAAGAAGGCATCTGGCGTGGCGGCTGGCATGCCTGACCGGAAAAAAGCACCATCCCCCCGTACAAAAACCAAGGGGACAAAAAATAACAGGAGGGAGTCTGATACCCATGTTGAATGAAGAAATTCTCCGGTATATACAAGACCACAGGGAGGAAGCCTATGAACTGCTTCTGACCCTGGCCAGGATTCCGGCGCCGTCCAACCATGAGGAGAAACGGGCCAGGTTCTGCAGTGAGTGGCTGAAGGCCCAGGGGGCAGAGGGGGTCTATGTGGACGAGGCCCTGAACGTGGTCTATCCGGTGGAGGCAGGGGACCATGTCCCGGTAGAGGTGTATATGGCCCACACGGATGTGGTGTTCCCGGATGAGGAGGAACTGCCTCTCAGGGTGGAGGAGGGGAGGATTTACTGTCCCGGCGTGGGAGATGACACGGCATGCCTGGTAAGTCTCCTGCTGGCCGCAAAGTATATTGCAGGCCATGTGGGCAGCCCTGGATGGAAGGAACTGAGGGGGCCGGATGCCCCGGGACTGGTGCTGGTATGCAACTCCGGCGAAGAGGGACTGGGCAATCTGAAGGGGGTAAGGAAAATCTGCCAGGACTATGGCAGCAGGATGGTTTCCTTCTGCACCTTTGACAGCAGCCTGGACAGTATTGTGGACAGCGCCGTTGGCTCCAAGCGGTTCCGGGTATGCGTAAAGACCCGGGGCGGCCATTCCTATAATGATTTTGGCCGCGATAATGCCATTGCCAGGCTGGCGGACATAATCAGCAGGCTGTATGCGCTGCAGGCGCCGGTGGAGGGCGGCAGGACCACCTACAACGTAGGCATGATAACCGGAGGCACATCGGTCAACACCATTGCCCAGCAGGCGGAAATGCTCTATGAGTTCCGTTCTGAATCCAGGGAAAACATGGATTATATGGAGAAAATGTTCCTGGATGTCATTGAGCAGGCAAAATCAGAGGGCGCGGACGTGTCCCTGGAGGTGATTGGCCTGCGGCCCTGCGGCGGTGACGTGGACCAGGAAAAGGAACGCGCGCTGGTGGAACGTGCTGTCCGGGCGGTCAGCGGCGCCACGGGTGTGAAGCCTGAACTCCATTCCGGCTCCACGGACTGCAATATCCCTCTTTCCCTTGGAATCCCCAGTGTGTGCGTGGGAAGCTTTACGGGCAGCGGCGCCCATACAAGGGATGAATACGTGGAGGCCGCGTCCCTGGAACAGGGATATAAGGTGGCGTTTGAGATGATATTGGGACGTGATTGAAAACTGCTCTCAGGTCATAATGATAATTTCCCCTACATAGATTTAGAGTGGGTACTCTTAAGGAATGTCCACGATAGCAGGAAGCGTGGGAATATAGAGTGCTGGGGCTGTCGTAAAATGAATTATCAATGCAGGATGTCAGTTCTGGCTTATGGGCCGGAAACCATATCTTGCTGGGATTTTACATTTTACGGCAACCCCGGCACTTTTGTATCCTGAAAAAGATATGTGATAGGGAAGAGGGGAGAGACAGATGGCAGAATGGCATGAACTGTCAGGAGCAGACGTATTGAATGGCCTTGAAACCGGACGGCAGGGAATTGATGGGGGGGATGCCCAGGCAAGGCTTGAAAAATATGGGGAAAATGTACTGGAGGATAACGGCAGGCTCCAGTGGTGGCAGGTGTTCCTGTCCCAGTTTAAGGACCTGCTGGTCATCATCCTGATTGCGGCGGCAGCCGTATCCATGCTCACAGGAGACCCGGAAAGCGCCATGGTCATATTTGCAGTCCTTCTGCTTAACGCGGTGCTGGGCACGGTACAGCACCAGAAAGCAGAGAAATCCCTGGACAGCTTAAAGCAGCTGTCCTCTCCGGAAGCCAGGGTCATCCGGGCGGGAGCGCTGGAAATCATCCCTTCCTCAATGGTGGTTCCCGGTGACATCCTGATGATGGAGACAGGGGACCTGGTGGCTGCGGACGGGCGGCTCCTGGAGGTCCATGGGTTTACTGTAAATGAAAGCTCCCTGACCGGGGAGTCCCTTAGTGTGGAAAAACATACCAAGGCCATAAAAGGCAGGGAATCCGCAGTGGCCCTGGCGGACAGGACCAATATGGTGTTTTCCGGTTCCCTGGTTACCTCGGGCAGGGCCATGGCCGTTGTCACGGCCACCGGCATGGGCACGGAGATAGGCAAGATTGCGTCCCTGATGAATGAAACAAAGGAGAAGAAAACACCGCTCCAGGTCAGCCTGGACCGCTTTTCCGGCCGTCTGGCCATGGCCATCATAGCCATATGCGGCCTGGTATTCCTTCTGAGCCTGTACCGCAGGGAGCCGGTGCTGGATGCCCTGATGTTTGCAGTGGCCCTGGCAGTGGCGGCAATTCCTGAGGCCCTAAGTTCCATTGTCACCATTGTCCAGGCCATGGGCACCCAGAAAATGGCAAAGGAACAGGCCATCATCAAGGACCTGAAGGCAGTGGAAAGCCTTGGATGCGTGTCCGTGATCTGTTCAGACAAAACAGGCACGCTGACACAGAACCGGATGGATGTGGAACGGGTCTATATCAACCACACGGAACAGGATGTGATGTGGCTGGGCCGCAGCAGGAACAGGATGGACGTAAAGCTGTTCCTGTACGGAGCCGTGCTCAACAACAATGCCTCCTCGGGCGCCGGACAGGATGAGGGGGACCCCATGGAGATTGCCCTGCTCCACATGGCCAGGGAGGCCGGCATGATTCCGGAACAGGTGCGGATGATGAACCACAGGAAACGGGAAATCCCCTTTGATTCGGCCAGGAAGCTGATGACCACGGTCAACGAGGTGGAAGGCCATGAACTGATTTTTGTCAAAGGCGCCGTGGATGTGCTTCTGAAAAAATGCAGCCGCCTTGCAAACCCGGCAGCCGGGCAGGGAGAGGTAAGGGACGGCAGGAAACGTTCGGCTGCCGAGGCAGGAGACGGATCTTTAGGCGTACCTGAAAGCGGACATGGAACCGGACCCAGGACAGGGGCCGGAGGCGTTCCCTCCCGCAGCCTGTCCTCCTCGGACAGACAGAGAATCCTGAACCAGAATACCCTCTGGTCATCCAGGGGACTGCGGGTCCTGGCCCTTGCCTGCCGTCCTTATGCGGAGGCGGGGAAGAACGCGGAGGAGGAGGACCTTATCTTCCTTGGCCTTATGGCCATGATGGACCCTCCCAGGCCGGAATCCCGTTCCGCGGTTGCCAGCGCCAGGCAGGCCGGGATCCGCCCGGTGATGATTACCGGCGACCACAAGGTGACGGCCATGGCAATCGCGGAACGGATCGGCATACTGACGCCGGGGGACATGGCTGCCACGGGCGCGGAGCTGGACCAGATGGAGGAAGAGGACCTGGACCGGAGGCTGGAGCACATTTCCGTGTACGCCCGTGTGTCGCCGGAGCATAAGATACGGATTGTCAGCGCATGGCAGAGAAGGGGACATATCGTGGCCATGACAGGGGACGGCGTCAACGATGCCCCTGCCCTTAAAAAAGCGGATATCGGCGTGGCCATGGGCATTACAGGAACCGAGGTGTCCAAGGACGCGGCTTCCATGATTCTGGCGGATGATAATTTTGCCACCATCATAAAGGCGGTGGCCAATGGCAGGAATGTTTACCGGAATATAAAGAATGCCATCCAGTTCCTGCTGTCCGGCAACATGGCGGGGATTTTATGCGTACTCTATACATCCCTGCTGGCTCTGCCGCTACCCTTTGCGCCGGTCCACCTGCTGTTCATCAACCTGATTACGGATTCCCTTCCCGCCATTGCAATCGGCATGGAGCCGCCCGAGGACGGTCTGTTAAAGGAACCGCCCAGGAATCCCAGGGAAGGGATACTGACCGCCTCCTTTATACGCGATATCCTGGTCCAGGGCGGACTTATAGCAGCAGCCACCATGTGGGCCTATACCACGGGCCTTCACGAGGGAGGGCCGGGAAGGGCATGCACCATGGCGTTTTCCACCCTGACCCTGGCCCGCCTGTTCCATGGATTTAACTGCCGCAGCAGCCACTCCATCATCCGGCTGGGACTGGGGAGCAACCTGTACAGCGTCATGGCATTCCAGCTGGGGGCCCTGCTTTTAGCAGCCGTATTATTTGTTCCGGGGCTGCAGATTATGTTTGCGGCAGCGGATCTGAGCCTGAGCCAGCTGTCCACCATTGTTTCGGCTGCATTCCTGCCCACCCTGGTCATCCAGATACATAAAATAATAAAGGAATCCATTGCCTGAATTGTGCCTGATTTCTGAAAATAATGGCAAAATCGTAGAAAAGTCCGGGAAAATGTGGTAGAGTAAACCTTAGAAATGGTTTCGGCGCAGCTGCTGTGGCTGACATGGCGCGGCCGGAAGAATCAGGAGGGTATCATGAGACTTGTAACATATGAAATCGAACACAAATCCGGACTTGGGGTAATCAGCAAAGACGGCAGATGGATATATCCCCTGACATCGCTGGATATGGATTACAAAACCATGCAGGAACTGATTGAGAATATCAGTGATTCGGAGAAACAGCTGCTGGACTATGCGTCCGGCCAGGACCCATATAAGATAAAGGGAGCGGCCCCCATGGAAGAGGTATGCCTTAAGGCCCCGATTCCCTATCCAAAGCAGGATGTGATCTGCCTGGGCGTTAACTACATGGCCCATGCAGAGGAATCCGCCCGTTATAAGAAGGAAGAATTTAACGGGGAAAGGCCCTTTGCGATTTATTTCTCAAAGAGGGTGAACCGGGCCACTGCGCCGGGGGAAGGCATCCCCAGCCATCAGGATATTGTGAAAGACCTGGATTATGAGGCGGAACTGGCAGTCATCATCGGCAGGGAGGCGTCCCATGTGCCCGCGTCACAGGTAAAGGATTATATTTTCGGGTACACCATCATCAATGATGTGAGCGCCCGTACCCTGCAGACGCAGCATAAGCAGTGGTATTTCGGCAAGGGCCTGGATGGTTTCCTTCCCATGGGGCCATGTATTGCCACGGTGGATGAGCTGCAGTATCCGCCCCATGTGCAGATACAGTCCAGGGTAAACGGGGAACTGCGCCAGGACAGCAACACCCGGCTGCTTATATTTGATATTGACCATATTGTCAGTGAACTGTCCCAGGGCATGACGCTGAAGGCGGGCACCATCATTGCCACCGGAACACCGGCCGGGGTGGGCATGGGATTCAACCCGCCCAGATTCCTGAAGCCGGGTGATGTGGTGGAGTGTACCATTGAAGGGATTGGGACCATTGCCAATAAGGTAATGGACTGAGAGGAGGATAAAAGATGGACTATTTACCAATGACCATACGCAAACAGAAGAACATTGCCCTGATTGCCCACGACCAGAAAAAGCGTGAGCTGATCCAGTGGTGTAATGAACACAAGGATATACTGTCTAAGCACTTCCTGTGCGGGACAGGGACCACGGCGCGCATGATTACGGATGCAACCAATCTTCCTGTGAAGGGGTATAACAGCGGGCCGCTGGGAGGCGACCAGCAGATTGGCGCAAAAATTGTGGAAGGGAAGATTGACTTTGTGATTTTCTTCTCCGACCCGCTGACGGCACAGCCTCATGACCCGGATGTAAAGGCGCTTTTAAGGATTGCCCAGGTTTATGACATCCCCATTGCCAACAACAAGGCCAGTGCGGATTTCATGATTACATCTCCTCTTATGGATGAAGAATATGAGCATGATGTGGTGAATTTTAAGCAGAATATAACTGAGAGGGCGAATACGCTCTGATCTATTTGCCGCATCACTGAATATCAGGATGAAGAATGAAGCAGATAAGGGGGCACATAATATGGAACAGAATTTATACGATTTAATGGATTGGGCGGGAATTGAGGAACTGGTGTATTCAGAAGCATCCAATCCCCACGCCATGCTGGGACCTCATCTGACGGAATCCGGTCTTTTGATACAGGCCCTGATCCCCACGGCAGCCCAGGTTGTTGTGAAGATAGCGTCCACGGGCAGGAAGTATGCCATGGAGCTGGCTGATGAAGCCGGATTCTTTGCTGTGCTTATTCCAAGGAAGAGCCTGGCGGCATATACGCTGCTTGTGACCTATGACAATGGGGTGACGGTCGAAATCCATGACCCATACGCCTATGCGCCGCAGTTCACCTCCGAGGACCTTAAGAAATTTGCAGCAGGCATACATTATTCCATCTATGACAAGATGGGTGCGCATCCAATGACCATAAACGGTGTTTCAGGCGTGTATTTTTCCGTATGGGCGCCCTGCGCCCTGCGCGTCAGCGTGGTGGGGGACTTTAACCTTTGGGATGGAAGACGCCATCAGATGCGCCGGATTGGGGAAGGGGACGGCAGTGTATTCGAACTATTCATCCCCGGCCTGACAACCGGACTGATTTATAAGTACGAGGTCAAGACAAAGGCAGGACTGCCCATGTTAAAGGCCGACCCTTACGGCAATTATGCACAACTGCGTCCCGACAATGCTTCGGTTGTGTGGGATATCAACCAGTACCAGTGGAACGACAAGGCCTGGATGGACAAGCGGGCCAGGACCAATACAAAGGACAAGCCGTTCAATATCTATGAGGTACATCTCGGCTCCTGGATGAGGAAGGAAACAGCAAAGGATGAGGCCGGAGAGGATATTGTGGGCTCGGAATTCTACAATTACAGGGAGATAGCGCCCCGGCTGGCTGATTATGTGCAGGACATGGGGTATACCCATGTGGAACTGATGCCGGTAATGGAGCATCCCCTGGATGAGTCCTGGGGATACCAGGTCACAGGTTATTATGCGCCCACCAGCCGATACGGCACGCCCGATGACTTCATGTATTTCATGGACTATATGCATGGCAGGGGAATCGGGGTTATCCTGGACTGGGTACCGGCCCATTTTCCGCGTGATGCATACGGCATGGCTAATTTTGACGGCACATGCGTTTATGAACACATGGACCCGCGCAAGGGTTCGCACCCCCACTGGGGAACGCTGATTTACAATTACGGACGTCCCGGGGTTTCCAACTTCCTGATTGCCAATGCGCTTTTCTGGGCTGAGAAGTATCATGCGGATGCAATCCGTATGGATGCAGTGGCCTCCATGCTGTACCTGGACTACGGAAAGAACGACGGGGAATGGGTGGCTAACATATATGGAGGAAACGAGAACCTGGAGGCAGTGGAATTCCTGAAGCATCTGAATTCCGTGTTCAAAGGGCGCCGGGATGGAGCCGTCATCATTGCAGAGGAGTCCACGGCATGGCCCATGGTAACAGGGAACGCAAAGGAAGGCGGCCTGGGCTTTGACTACAAGTGGAACATGGGCTGGATGAATGATTTCACCAACTATATGCGCTGCGACCCGTATTTCAGGAAGAATAATTACGGTGAACTGGTTTTCTCCATGCTGTATGCGTACAGCGAGGACTTTGTGCTGGTATTTTCACATGATGAAGTGGTCCATGGCAAGGGTTCCATGATTGGAAAAATGCCTGGCGCCACATTGGAGACAAAGGCAGAGAACCTGAGGACGGCTTACGCCTTCATGATGGGACATCCGGGCAAGAAGCTGCTGTTCATGGGCCAGGAGTACGCCCAGGTCAGCGAGTGGAACGAAGGCGCGTCCCTGGAGTGGGGGCTGCTGGATCAGCCTGTCCATAAGAACATGCAGGACTATGTGAGGACCCTGAATAAGCTGTATCTGGAACATCCTGCCCTGTATGAGATGGATTATGACCCGGAGGGCTTTGAATGGATTAACTGCAGCTATCAGAATGAAAGCATGGTCATGTTTATCCGCAGGAGCAAAAAGGCCGGGGAAACGCTGCTGTTCATCTGTAATTTTGATAATATAGAGCATGAGAAATTCCGTGTAGGGGTTCCGTTCGAGGGCAAATACAAGGAAATCTTCAACACGGATGCAAAGGAATTCGGCGGCAGCGGCAGGGTCAATGGCCGTATGAAGTCATCGAAGAAGATTGAATGGGATGAGAAAGAAGATTCCATAGAAGTCAATATCCCTCCCATGAGTGTCAGCATATTTACCTGTACGCCTGAGCCGAAGGCCAAAAAGGCTGGGGCCGGTAAGGCCGCGGCTGGAAAAGGGCAGGCGGCTAAGGCGGTTAAGAAGGCTGGGGTTAGGACGGAAGTCAAGGCTGGGCCGGGGAAGAAGGCAAAAGTGGAAGCAGAGCCTGAGAAGAAGGCGGAAGTGGAAGCAGAGCCTGAGAAGAAGGCGGAAGTGGAAGCGGAGCCTGAGAAAAAGGTGGAAGTGGAAGCAGAGCCTGAAAAGAAGGCGGAAACAGAAGCAGAGCCTGAGAAAAAGACAGAGAAGAAACCAGCACCTAAAAGGCTTTCCACTAAAAAAGAGGATCAAAAAAAGCTGACAACTGCCAAGGAAGTTCAGAAGCAGATATCTACCGCTAAGAAAGAGCAGAAGCAGATATCCACAACTAAGGCAGACCAGAAGCAGATATCCACCGCTAAAACAGACCAGAAGAAGCTGTCCACGGCCAGGAAAGAACCTGGCAGGTTATCTACGAAAAAAGAAGGAACAAAACAGATAACAACAAAAAAGACAGAGCCCAAACAGATATCCACATCAAAGACAGGCCAGAAACGGCTGGGGGCATCCAAAGCAGGGTCCCCAAAGACAGAAGATAACAGATAAAAGAGCAGAAAAACCATAGAATACAAGGAGAGCGCAGGCCCGCAGGCTTTGCGCTCTTTCCGTGTTTATGGTATAATATCCAGGCAGACAATAAGAAGGACAGGGAAAGCAGACTGGGGTGTGTTTGAGCATCCATTCCGCCATCTGCACGCCCTGGCAGTACAATGGCTGTACACATCACATTGCCGTGATTCAATGGATAGGGAGGGGAAAGGATGTTCAGATACATAAAAAACCTATGGCTTACAATCTCCCTCAAGAAGAAGCTGGGGACATTTTCCATTATTGTCATCCTGGTTATGGGGCTTTCCATTGCCTTTAATATCTTAATCATGAATTTTTCCCTGGACAGCTTTAATGTAATATTGAACGATAATTCCCTTTGTTACGATGTGCAGGAGGCGCTGGAACAGGAGGCCTCTGCTTTTGAGGAGTACATAAGGGACCGCTCCTGGGAACGGGCCAAGGAGTACAGGCTGGCCTGCTTTAAGACTGAGGAGAGCATAAAAGCGCTGCCTTTTCAATATACGGACATTAACCAGGAACGCTATGCCAGGACATGGAATATTAAAAATGGATATGAAGGCTACCGCGTGTTCCGGGATGAGGTGCTTCACATGAACCCGGAGGACAGGGGCTTTGTGGACAAGCTTTATAAAGTGTATGGCATGCAGGGGTATCTCCAGACTTATGCCAGAAGGCTGATGCAGGCCACCCTGAAAGAGGGAAAGAGCAGTTATCAGCAGAAAGTTCCGGTCCTGTATTATATTCCATCCATGATCATGGCATACTCCATTGTGATGATCATAACCGTCATCTGTCTGACCAAGCTTCTGTCCAACACCCTGATTAACCCAATGGTGCGGCTGGCCCACTGTTCCAGGAAGATTGCCAGGAATGATTTCAGCGGCAATGACGTGACGGTTGAGAATAAGGATGAGATGGGCGAGCTGGTCCAGGCATTCAATAAGATGAAACATGCCACCGAAGGGCATATTAACACGCTGAAGGAGAAAAATGAGATAGCCGAACGTCTTCATAAAGAGGAACTTGGACGGATTGAAATGGAGAAACGTCTGGATGCTGCCAGGCTGGAACTGCTGAAAAGCCAGATTAACCCGCATTTCCTGTTCAATACCCTGAACATGATTGCGTGCATGGCCAAACTGGAGGAGGCGGATACCACTGAGAGGATGATATCCAGTATGAGCAGCCTGTTCCGGTATAACCTTAAGACATCCGAGCAGATTGTGCCCCTGGCCCAGGAGCTTAAGGTGGTGGAAGATTATATGTATATCCAGCAGATGCGTTTTGGCAGCCGGATTGCATATGACTGCCGGCTGGAAGTGGATGAGGAGGAAACCATCATACCCGCATTCACCCTTCAGCCGATTGTGGAAAATGCAATCATCCACGGCCTTTCAAAGAAGGAGCAGGGCGGAAAAATCCTTCTGAAGATCTGGAAAGAGGGGAATAAGGTCATCATATCTGTTGCGGATACCGGGGTGGGGATGAGCCAGGAAAGTCTTCTTAAACTCCGCGGCGCCCTGAAAGCGGGCGGGACTGCCCGGGTTGGGATTGGGCTGGGCAACATCTGCCGCCGGATACATGCCATGTACAAAAACGGCGACTTCCGGATATACAGCAGCCAGGGGAATGGCACGGTGGTGCAGGTAACCGTACCGCAGGATGAACACGTGGAAATGGATAACAGGAATCAGGAAACAACATAGGGGGGGATTACATGCTGCGTTTATTGATAGCTGACGATGAGGTGATTGAGAGAAAGGTCCTTTACAAAACCCTGCAGAAGAACGTGGGGGACCAGTGCGTGATTTTCCAGGCTGAAAATGGACGGCAGGCGCTTAGGGTCTATGAGGAAGAGAAAATCCAGATTGCAATCCTGGACATTGAAATGCCTGGCATTAACGGGATTGAGGCCGCACAGAAAATCCGGGAAAAGGATAAGGAATGCTGCATTATTTTCCTGACTGCCTTTGATGAGTTTTCCTATGCCAAAAAGGCCATAACGGTGCGTGCCCTGGATTATCTGCTGAAACCTTATGATGAGCAGGAGCTGATGCTGGTGGTGGAGGAAGCCATGCGCCTGGCAGCCGAGTTCCAGGCCAACCGACAGGAAGCCGGTTACCAGGCCAACCGTCCGGCATCCGGTTACCAGGCCAACCGTCCGGCATCCGGTTACCAGGCCAGCCGTCCGGCAGCCGGACATCAGGCAAGCCAACCGGCCGGCCCGGGCCAGAAGAATGAACTGCCGGAAACAGGCCTTCCGGTGGGGGATGACATGGAGGACGGAGGCCAGGTCCGTCTGTCCAAGGTGACGGAAATCATAAGCCATTATATAGAGACCAATTACATGTACGACATATCCATGCAGGACCTGGCGCGGCATATGAACTATTCGGAGGCTTATTTCTGCAAGCTGTTTAAGCAGTGTTTTAATAAGAATTTCACATCCTACCTGACAGAGTACCGGGTGGTGGAAGCCAAGAGGATGCTGGCCATGCCCACGGTGAATGTCAAGGACATCGGCAGGGCGGTTGGGTATTCGGATTCCAATTATTTCGCAAAGGTATTTAAGCGGATAACAGGGCAGAGCCCTACAGAGTACCGCTTGTGCATATTCCAGAAGGGATAAAGGCGGCATTAAGACGGATTGTGTGATATGTGCATAAAGAAAATGTTAAGACAGGTTAAAATCGTACTATGATTCACAAAAATTTACTATGTTCAGATTAAGATTTTCCTCCTATAATTTAATTAGCGTAAAGAAAACGTAAACAAAATATGCGAAAGCATAAAAAAAGTATAAAGAGGAGGATATGTTACATGAAAAAAAGATGGATGAGTGCAGCACTGTGCGCAGTAATGGTAGCTGGTTCCCTGGCAGGCTGCGGCCTGAAGACACCGGACGCACCTACAACAACAGCTGCTCCTGCAGCAACCGAGGCCCCGGCAGCGGATGCAGCAGGTGAGAGCAAAGAGGAAGCCAAGACCGAGGCGGCAGCCGACACAGCCAGTGAGCCGGAGATTACCCTGGTAATGGCAGAGGTTAACCCCTTAGACACAATCGTTGGACAGACCGACACCAAGTTCAAAGAGACGGTTGAGGAAATGTCCGGCGGAAAGATTAAGATTGACCTGCAGGCCAGCGGTGTACTTGGTTCTGAGAACGATGTCCTGGATACCATGCTGGGCGGCGGCGGAACCATTGATATTTCCCGTATTTCCGCATTTGCACTGACCAGTTATGGCGCTGAGAAGTCCGTACTTCTCTCCATTCCTTACACATTTGCAAACCGTGACCACTTCTGGAAGTTTGCTGACAGCGAACTGGCTCCTGAATTCCTGATGGAACCGCACGACAACGGACTTGGGGTAAGAGGCCTGTTCTACGGTGAGGAAGGTTTCCGTCATTTCTTTACTGTTAAGGAAGTAAAAGGTTTAGATGACCTGAAGGGCATGAAATTACGTGTGTCCAACGACCCAATCATGAACGGTATGGTAAACGGACTTGGCGCAAGCCCAACCGTTGTTTCCTTCAACGAACTGTACTCCGCGCTTCAGACCGGTGTTGTTGACGGCGCTGAGCAGCCGATTGCCAACTATAAATCCAACGCATTCCCGGAAGTTGCCCCGAACCTGATCCTGGACGGCCACACACTGGGCGCCATCCAGGTCATCATCACAGACGAGGCTTGGGATAAGCTGACAGAAGAGCAGCAGAACATCCTCATGGAAGCCGGCAAAGTTGCTTCTGAATTCAACAGGACTATCTCTGAGGAAGCCGAGAACAAGGTGCTGGATGAGCTGAAGGCTGATGGAATTAATGTAGTTGAAGTTCCTGATATCAAACCATGGCAGGATGCTTGTAAGGATATCATCGAGTCTTCCACAAAGGATCAGGCTGAACTGTATCAGAAGATTCTTGACATGAACAATTAATAAACGGCAATCAGAACAGGCACAGGGAAAGGAAATTCACTCTGTGCCTGTATTAGTGAAAGGGGAATTGATATGCCAGCAATGTTTGAAAAGATTGATAAAATCAAACCCGCATATGACGTGACATATAAGTGTGTCCTGTTTCTCTGCAAGGTACTTCTGGTGGTGGATATCCTTATCACAAGCATGGCAGTGGCAGGAAGATACATACCGTTCATTCCTGATCCGGCGTGGAGTGAGGAAGTGGTACTGACCTGTATGTCCTATATGGCGGTGCTTTCTGCTGCCCTTGCAATCAGAAGGGGCGCCCATATCCGCATGACTGCATTTGACCGCTATCTGCCGTCCAATCTGGTGAAAAGCCTGGATATTCTCGCCGACCTGGCAGTGTTTGCCCTTGCAATCATCATGATTACGGTTGGCTGGAAATATGCCACCGGGATTGGTTCCAAGGGTACTTATGTAAGCATGCCGAAGGTTTCCAGATTCTGGATGTACTTCCCGGTTCCTCTGGCGGGCGCGGCAATGTTTGTTTTTGAGATAGAAGCCATATATAATCATATTAAAGGATTCTTTGTAAAGGAGGGGATGGAGTAATGGATGCAAATAGCATGGCAATCCTGGTTTTGCTGGGAAGTTTCTTCCTGATGGTATTCCTGCGTTTCCCCATCGCCTATGCGGTAGCGCTTTCTTCTGTGTTCTGCCTTCTGTACCAGGGGCATAACCTGACCACCATCTGCCAGCAGATGGTAAAAGGCATCAGTTCCTTCAGCCTGATGGCAGTCCCTTTCTTCATCACCATGGGATGCCTGATGGGTTCAGGCGGTATCTCCGAAAAGCTCATTGCCCTGGCCAATGCGTGTGTTGGCTGGATGCGCGGAGGCATGGCAATGGTTAATATCGTTGCTTCCTATTTCTTCGGAGGTATTTCCGGTTCCGCTTCCGCGGACACGGCTTCCCTTGGCTCCATCCTGATACCGATGATGGTGGACCAGGGATATGATGATGATTTCTCAACCGCTGTAACCATTACATCTTCCTGTGAGGGACTTTTGGTTCCTCCCAGCCATAACATGGTTATCTATGCAACCACGGCAGGAGGCATTTCCGTGGGAAGCCTTTTCCTGGCAGGATATATACCAGGTGCGCTTCTGGCTGTCACACTGATGATCGGTTCCTATATAATCTCTGTTAAGCGCAATTACCCTAAGGGCGAGAAGTTCAACATCATGAACCTGATTAAACAGCTGGGTATTTCCTTCTGGGCCCTGGCAGCTGTGCTGATTGTTGTGTTCGGCGTGGTTGGGGGCGTGTTCACTGCCACTGAGTCCGCGGCCGTGGCGGTTATCTACAGCCTGATTGTCAGCGTGTTCATCTACAGGGGACTTGACTGGAAGGGCGTCTGGAGGGTGCTTGGGGACTGCGTGGACACCTTGTCCATTGTTATGATATTGATTGCAACATCCAGTATCTTCGGATTCTGCCTGACCCAGCTGCATGTGCCGGACCTGGCAGCCAGCACCATTACAGGCATGACCAATAATCCAATCCTTCTGGCCCTGCTGCTGAACCTGATCCTGCTGGTTCTTGGATGCATCATGGATATGGCGCCCATCATCCTGATTGCAACGCCAATCCTGCTTCCAATCGCAACCTCCATTGGCCTGGATCCAATCCAGTTCGGTATCATGGTTGTCCTTAACTGCGGTATCGGCCTTCTGACACCTCCTGTAGGCGCAGTGCTTTTCATTGGCTCTGCCGTTGCCAAGGTGCCCATGGAGCGTGTGGTCAAGGCGACGCTTCCGTTCTATCTGTGCATGATCATTACACTGCTGCTGATTACCTTTGTCCCGGCTGTCAGCATGTGGCTGCCCACCGTACTGGGTGGCATGGCGAAATAAACAGCGGTGTTTCCATATGATTAAAATCATAAATCTCCGTCCATGTGGGTATGGGCGGAGATTTTTTTGCGCGCCCGGCATGGGCGCGGTCTTATGCACAGAAGCTTTGCTGTGATTGGGACATGTTCATGATTCCAATTGGCCGGCAGAGTCAGGGTCCAGGTACAGCCTGGCTGATTTTTGAAGCCTGAGGATGCTGGCAGGGCAGGATTCCGATATTTGGCCGTTTATAAGGCGGGCTATGGCCTGGGCCTTGGTGGGCGCCGGAACCACGCAGAACAAAGCCCTGGCCGCCATCAGCCCGGGAACCGTGACCGTCATGGCATATTCCGGAACCTGGTCCATGGATGCAAAGCAGCCGTCATTGACCTGCTGCTGGCGGCAGACAGGATCCAGCTTTACTGGTTTTACCAGCCGCGTGTCCTTAAAATCAGCCACAGGCGGGTCGTTAAATGCCACATGTCCATTTTCCCCCACGCCCAGGACGCAGATATCGATGGGATGCTCTTTTAGCAGGGCTTCATAGCGGGCCGCTTCCTTCTCAGGCTCCGTTGTTTCAGGGGAAATATAATTTACCTGGGCAAATGGCTTGTGCCCGAAGAGATGCTTCCGCAAAAAGTTTCCGAACCCCTGGGGCGCATCCGGTGATAACCCAATGTATTCATCCATGTGGAAACAGTTAATCCGCGTCCAGTCCACATCATCCGCTTCCCGCAGCCCGGCCAGGACTTCATTCTGGGACGGCGCTGCCCCGAACATCATGTTAATCACAGGTTTCTGGGAGAGCATCACATGAATCATGGCAATGATATCCCTGGCAGCCGCTTTTCCCATCTTTCCGCGGTCTTCATAGACAAAGCATTGTAAGGCATCTTTTGTAAAATATCTTATGGTTTCCATAAGTCCTCCTTGTTATTGGCTCGTGCTTTTTATTGGCTCGTGGGACCCGGGCCCTGCTTATCACAGGGAAAGCAGGCGCGCGGCTGACTGGCTGTCCAGGAACAGTCTCCAGTCCGGATGCGTCTTTAAGATGGTTGCAGGCACATCAGGGGTCACCGGTTTTGTGACCGTGTGCAGGATGGCTTCGGCCTTCACATTGTGGGGGACGGCCGAGATGATATGGCGGCATGACAGGATTTGTTTCACGCACATGGTTATGGCCTGCTTGGGGACTGAGTCAACATCTGCAAACCATCCCTCGCCCACCTGCTGTTTCTTGCATCTCTCATCCAAATCAACGATTTTATAGGCTTCTTCCGTATCAAAATCAGCAGGCGGGTCATTAAATGCAATGTGGCCGTTTTCGCCGATTCCAATGACGCCCACATCCACCGGCTCCTTTTTAAGTTCACGGGACAGGGCGGCAATATTTCCTGCCACATCTCCCTCGCCGTCAACAAAATAAGCTGCTTTCAGGGGAACCTTGCTGACAAAGCGCTCTTTTAAGTATTTGCGGAAGCTGGCAGGATGGCTTTCGGGAAGGGACACGTACTCGTCCAGATGGAACATCTCTACCTGGCTCCAGGGAACGTCAAGGCCGATGAGGGCGTCCAGGGTCTCAAACTGGGAGGCTCCGGTGGACAGCACCAGACGGGCATGTCCCTGGCGGCTGACGGCCTCATTTAAAAGAACGGCAATTGCATTGGCTGCCTGTGCCCCCAGCTGGCTGGGGGTAGAAGATACGTGGATCATTATGCTCATAATTAATTTCTCCTTTATAAAAATATTATGTGTTTTTATTGTCTGATACCGGATACGTAAACAGAAGATATACGGATATCGTCATCAAAAATAAGCAGGTCCGCTGATTTCCCCGGTTGGATGCTTCCGTATGTTTCCTGGATTCCCAGGAAGGAGGCCGGGTTCAGGGAAGCCATCTTAACCGCCTCCCAGACAGGAAGGCCAGCCTTCTGCACCATCACGCGGACCAGCCGGTCCGTGGTGGCCACGCTGCCTGCAAAGCTTGAGAAGTCAGGCATATTGGCAATCCCGTCCTCAATGATGACGGGCACGCCGTTCTTCTTAGAACCCAGCAGGGAGGGGCCGTCCGGCATGCCTGCTCCCCGCATGCTGTCTGTCACAAGGCAGATATCATCATGGTTCTTGCATTTAAGGATTAACTTTAATAACTCAGGGGGAAGATGGATTCCATCGGCGATGATTTCAACCTTCAGACGGTCAAACAGGTAACCGCATTCAATCAGCCCCAGTACGCGCCGTCCCCGTTTCCTGGTGATGGTGGACATGGCGGAGTAAAAATGCGTGATCTGGCTATAGCCGTGTTCCATCGCGTTTACAATATCCTCAAATCCGGCATCGCTGTGCCCCATGGAAACCTTAATCCCCTTTCCCGCAAGCTCATCCCCAAGTTCCAGCGCGCCTGGAAGTTCGGGTGCAGCAGACCACCTTACGATATTGCCCTGGCCCCGCCTGAGGATTTCATGATAATGCTCCGGCCTGGGATGCACCAGATACTTTGGGGGCTGGGCGCCGGCCTGGGCCGGGGAAAAGTAAGGTCCTTCCAGATGGATGCCTAAAAGGTGGGGCATCTGCTCTGTTACTTCCCTGGCCTGCCTGAAGGATTCAAAAAATGTAAACAGCTCCTCATCGGAACAGGTCAGTGTGGTGGGACAGATTCCGGTGGTCCCGTGGATAAGATGTGCCCTGGCAGCGGTGAGGATATCTTCCATGTGCCCGTCCATAAAGTCGGCCCCGCCTCCGCCATGACAGTGGATATCGATAAATCCCGGCGACAGATACTGGCCGCCGCAGTCCACCGTGGTGCAGGAGTTAAGCTGCTTCCGGTCAGGCGTTCCCTTGCCGATGGATTCAATTACTCCGTTTTTCACAGATAGATAGTGGTCATCAAGTATGGTATCAGGAAGTACAATCCGGGCGTTTGTAAATATAAAATGCTCCATATGTGTTTCGCTCCTTTAGTCGAATTGATTCCAGAATAGAAGAAAAGCAATTAAAAGTCAATAGGTTTTGGGTAAAATATACAATAAAATCGAATATATGCCGGATAAAAATAGCGAAAATTTTTTTCGTATTGACATCACTTATTGCGTTGGACTATAATATGGATAACGGAAACGTTTTCGAAAACAATTTAACTTATTTAATTTCACAACATGTGACCAATTGCTGGGGAGAGAGTGGGAAGGGATGTGGAATCATGCCGATGGAAGTAAAAAAGATAACCTTAAAGGACATAGCCCAGGCCAGCGGGTATTCCCTGGTATCCGTCCATCGGGCCCTGAACAACAAAGAAGGGGTCAGCAAGGCAGTGAAGCAGGAAATCCTGAATGTTGCCAATGAGATGGGATATACTGCCAACTATGTGGCCTCAGCGCTGAAGCGGCGTCAGGTGAATCTGGCAGTGGTGCTCCCGGAGCCGGAGGAAGGCGGAAAGTATTACTTCCGTTACATATGGAAGGGCTGTAAGGTATACGAGGCAGAAGAAGAAGGATATAACATGAATGTGATGAACTACACATTCAGTGTTGACGGGGACTCCGGTGATAGGGAACAGGTGGAGATCTTAAAGAACCTGTATGAGGAATGGGGCGGCCAGCTGGACGGGCTTCTGACCGCGCCCAATATCAATAGTTCCAGGATGGAATGCCTGTTAAGCCAGTTCACGGCAAAGGGAGTGGCCGTGGTCCTTATTGACAATGACTTTAAAGACTGCGGACGGCTCTGCTGCGTGGCGCCCAATGACACCTTTACCGGACAGCTGGCAGCGGAGCTTATGAACATGGTCCTGAAAGGACAGAAAGGCACCATCCTTGTTGCGGCAGGTGACGAAGGTTCCTTGTCCCATAAGATGAACGCAGCTGGTTTTGAGGAATATTTCAGGAAGAATAATGCGGACATCACGGTAAGATGCATCCAGGACTTATACCGGGCAGAGGCCAACAGGCAGCAGATGCTGGCATGCCTCAGGGAGGATAAAAGCATTATCGGCGCGTACTCCGTAAGGGCCAGGAACACCATTCCCCTGTGTGAGGCGGCAATGGATTCAGGAAGGATTAATGAACTTTTCCTGGTGGGAAGCGACCTGTTCCCGGAAAGCGCCCAGATGCTGAGTGATGGTATCCTCAAAGCAATTGTCTATAAAGGGCCGTATCAGAAGGGGTATCAGGGATATAAGACCTTATTTGAATATCTGATTAAAGGGATACCTCCCAAAGGAGAAGCAATCAGCGTACCCATATCCATAATTTTACAGAACAATATTAAATTTTATGAAGAATTTATCTAATGAGGAGGAAAAGGTAGATGAAGAAAGCGATATCCGTACTATTATCATGTGCAATGGTGATGTCCATGACAGCATGTGGGGGAGGCGCAGCCAAACCCGCAGAGACAGCTGCCACCACGGCCCAGGCCGCCGCACCTGAAACATCCGCTGAAAAAGAAGATGCTGCCGGTGAAAAAGAGGAAGGTTCAGAGGCAGCCGGACAGGCGGACATGGGGGAGGAACTGCATTTTAAACTGGCGGAGAACCAGCCTGACGGCAACCCGGTTACGGAAGGCATGAAGATGTTTGCCGAGCTTGCCAAGGAATATACAGGCGGAACCGTTAATATTGACGTGTATCCCAACGCCGCATTGTGTGATGAGGCATCCTCCATTGACCAGGTACAGATGGGGACGCTGGATTTCTCACGTGTGAATACAAATACAATGGCTCCTGTCATTGATATATTCGGCGTATTTGCAATGCCTTATCTGTTCTCCAGCACGGAACAGAAATACAAGGCCCTGGACGGTGAAGCCGGCCAGGCAGTATTGTCAGCCTTAAGCGATTATAACATGGTGGGACTTGACTATTATGAGGCTGGTTCCAGATGCTTTTATACGGTTAACAAGCCCATACGGTCCGTGGCGGATTTAAAGGGCATGAAGTTCCGCGTGCAGCCCACGGAAGTGGCGATTTCCATGGTTCAGGCCCTGGGCGCAGAGGCAACCCCTATGGAATACGGCGAGGTATTCCAGGGACTTCAGACCGGTATTGTGGACGGGGCTGAAAATGACTTTGTAAGCTATTTTACCTCCGGACATTACGAAGTGGCAAAGTATTACAGCCTGGACGGACATATGGCTCCTCCGGCGCTGCTAATCTGCAGCCAGGCTGCATGGGATAAGATGTCAGATCCGCAGAAGGAAGGCGTTATCAAGGCTTCGAAGGAAGCAGCCAAGTGGCAGCGTCAGGCCATGCAGGATTTCCAGGAGGAATCCAGGGCCAAGTGTGAAGAAGCCGGATGTGAGATCATTGAGGTTGATGTAAAAGAGTTCCAGGATGCAGTGGCCTCTGTATATGACGAGTATCCGCAGTACAAAGAGGTTGTGGATATGGTCCGTGCGGCACAGTAATAACAGGAAAACCATAACATGGGACAGCATTATGTCTGCCCCGTATTTTATCAATCATTGAGGAGGAAACGACCCTATGGGTAAGATAAAGAAGGGCCTTGGCTATGTCGTGGCAGTGGAACAGTATGTCTGCTGCGCGCTGTTGGTTGTGATGCTGTCCATCTGTTTTGTGGCGGTTGTCATGCGTTATGCGTTCAACAGCCCCATTGTATGGTCGGAGGAAGTGATTCTGACCTGTCTGATATGGTTTGGGTTCATGTGTATTTCCATTGGCATTTACAGGGATGACCATATTGCCATAGAAGGCGTCTTTAACAAGCTTCCGCCTTTGGCCAGGAAGGCATTGACTGTTTTCAGGCATGTGCTGCTGATGGTATTCTGTATGTTCATGACCTATTACGGATGGAAGATATTTAAGATTAACCTGCAGAAACGCCTTCCTGCAACACACTGGTCCCAGGGACTCCAGTATTTCCCCATGGTGTTTAGCGGCGTCCTCATGACTGTCTACAGCATCGTGAACCTGATAGAAACCCTGATTCCATATAAGAAGGAGGAAACGGCAGGATGAGTGAAGTTGCAATCGGAACGGTCATGTTATTCGCGGCACTGGCCATACTTATGATTATCCGTATTCCCATTGCCTTTTCCCTGGCTATTTCAGCCATGATAACGGCAACCTATCTGGGAATCCCATATTTTAACCTGTTCCAGAAAATGTCCGTGAGCCTGATCAGTTTTACCTTTATCGCCGTCCCCTTTTTTATCATGATGGCCCAGGTAATGACCGACGGCGAGATAACAAAAAAGCTGATGGCTTTCTGCAACATCATTGTGGGAAGGGTCAGGGGAGGCACGGCAATCGTTAACATACTGGTAAGCATGCTGTTTGGCGGCATATCCGGCTCATCGGCGGCAGACGTATCCTCCATCGGGGCCATGCTGATCCCGGCCATGATAGATGAGGGGTATGATGTGGATTACAGCGTTGCTGTTACCGTTACATCCTCTGTTGAGGGCGTCATCATCCCTCCCAGCCAGAACATGCTGTTCTATGCCCTTGCATCAGCCAGCGGCATTTCCATCAGCACCCTGCTAATCTGCGGTTATGTTCCGGGAATCCTTCTGACACTGGGATTGATGATTCCGGCCTACGCCATCGCCATGCAGAAGAAGTATCCCCTGGGCGAGAAGCATTCCCTGAAAGAGAATGTAAAAATCGTCACGGAGGCGGTCCTGGGTCTTGGCGCAATCGTAATCGTAATCGCAGGAACTTCCTTTGGCGTCTGTTCGGCCACCGAGGCAGCGGCAGTGGCCGCAGTCTATGCCCTGGTCATCACCGTGGTTGCATACAGGAACATGACCGTGAAAAAGTACGTTGAGGGGCTTAAGAAGTGCCTTCCCACCATGACCATGGCAATGGCAATCATATCCGCCTCAGGCGCATTCAGTTATGTGATGTCTTATCTGAAGGTTCCGCAGAACCTTACCACCTGGCTGCTTTCCCTGACCTCTGATAAGATACTGCTGACCCTGCTTTTACTGGTCATGATGCTGATACTGGGCTGTTTCATGGACATGGGAATCCTGATTCTTCTTACCACGCCGATCCTGTATCCCATTGCAACCGGGGTTTTAGGATTTAATCCGTATCATTTCGGGGTTGTGCTGGTGCTTGCATATGGAATCGGGCTGTGTACGCCGCCGGTAGGCACATCGCTGTTCATCGGCTGCTCCATTGCCAAAACGCCGGTGGAAAAAGTGGTAAAGGGATTCATGCCCTTTTACCTGTCCATGGTAATCATGCTTCTGCTGCTGACATTCATTCCCGCGCTTTCACTGGGCCTGCCGCGGCTGTTGGGGTTATTATGATGAAGAATATATTATGTTATGGCGACAGCAATACATTCGGTACAGATCCTGTGAATGGGGGCCGCCATCCCCGGGATGTGCGGTGGACGGGCGTGCTCAGGCAGCTGCTGGGGCCGGAGTACAATATAATAGAAGAAGGATGCGGAGGAAGGACCACGGTCTTTGACGATGAACTTTCCTATGGAAGGAACGGGCTTAAAATGCTGGTCCCCTGCATTGCCAGCCATAATCCGCTGGATTTAATCATCCTTTCCCTTGGAACCAATGATTTAAAACACCGGTTCCAGGCCACGGCCTGGGATTTGGGAAAGGCGATGGGGCAGGTCATTGACGTTATCCTTTCATTTCCCTTTGAACCCGTCTATCCAAGGCCCCAGATTCTGGTAGTCTCGCCTGTATTCATTAAGGAGGGGATTGAGGACGGTATTTATGGCTGCTTTACCAAAGAGGCAGTGGAAATGTCCCACGCGTTTGCCAGGGAGTACAGACAGATATGCAGTGAAAAAGGCTGCTGCTTCTTTGATGCCGCATCCGTGGCCCAGGCCAGCGATGAAGATAAGCTTCATATGACGGCGGCGGAGCATAAAAAACTGGCAGAGGCATTGGCGCCGGCAGTAAAAGGATGTCTGGCGGATACCTCCTCGTATTAGCATTACGGTAAGACACGGTTCCAGACCTGCACACGGATAATCCTTCCCCTGGAATTATGATATAAAATATGGTATGATAAGAGACAGGCAGAAAGACGTGCTGATTGTTTTTCAGACACACCTCAGATTGTTTGAAAATAGATTGGGAGAAGGAGAAATGTGCGGCGTGAAAAAGAAGATATGGGCAGCGGTATTGTGCGGGCTGGTATTATTGATGTGTTGTGCTGCCACTGCCTGCCGCAGCAGGGCGGAACGGGAGAAGGCCCAGGCCAATGTGCCGGAATTTGTCCTGACCTATGCGGAAAACCAGGCCGAGGATTATCCCACCACCCAGGGCGCGTACAAGTTTGCGGAACTGGTGTATGAGCGGACCGGAGGCAAGATTGAGATTCAGGTCAATGCAGGCGGCGTGCTTGGGGATGAAAAGACGGTAATTGAACAGCTCCAGTTTGGGGGCGTTGATTTTGCCAGGGTATCCCTTTCACCGCTGGCTGAATTCGTGCCCAAGCTCAATGTGCTTCAGATGCCCTATCTGTATACAGGCAGGGAACATATGTGGAAGGTCCTGGAGGGGAGTATCGGGGATGATTTCATGAATTCCTTTGGCGGTTCCCACCTGGTGGCCCTGTCCTGGTATGATGCGGGGGCCAGGAACTTTTACAGTACGGCAAAGCCCATTGAATGCCTGGAGGATATGAAGGGGCTGAATATCCGGGTCCAGGAATCTGAACTGATGAAGGACACCATTGAGGCCCTGGGAGCCACGCCTGTGCCTGCTGCGTATGGGGAAGTATATTCCGGGCTTCAGACCGGCAAGATAGACGGGGCTGAGAATAACTGGCCTTCCTATGAATCCACCAGGCATTACGAGGTGGCTAAATATTATACCCTGGATGAACACACGCGCGTACCGGAGCTGCAGCTTGCGGCCCAGCCCACATGGGATAAGCTTTCCCCGGAGTACAGAAGCATCATCAAGGAGTGCGCGCTGGAATCGGCAAAGTATGAGAGACAGCTGTGGGCGGCCAGGGAGAAGATTTCTGAGAACTTCGTGAGGAATGCAGGCTGTGTTGTAACAGAGCTGACGCCCAGGGAAAAGGCAAGGTTTCAGGAAGCGGTTGCCCCCATGTATGAAAAGTACTGTTCGGATTATGTAGATATCATAAACGCAATCATGGAAGCGGGAAAAGCCATGTCTGGCCATTGAATGATTTCAAATGGGAGACATGGCTTTTTGCGCGCACTGGGCAGGATGGCCCCATGTGGTTTGCGGAGTTGCTGGGTTTTGCGGAGTTGCTGGGTTTTGCGGAGTTGCTGGGTTTTGCGGAGTTGCTGGGTTTTGCAGAGTTGCTGGGTTTTGCGGAGTTACTGGGTTTTGCAGATGCGCTGCAGCATTTCGCTGCTCAGGGTCCTGAACACCTGACAGTATTGCCGGAATCCGTCCTGTCCGATGATATAGATATTAGGCATATAGGACATCCTTTTTGCTGCATATGCAATGCGTTCCAGCCCATTGTCAATGGAAGTGTGGTTACTTAATGCCACGTCCGCATTCCTTTCCTTTGCTGCCTCCATAAAATAATCCAGGGATTCCAGATACTGTACTACCCCCTCCCTTGTCCGGGGCGGGGTGGCGCCTCCCCATAAAGCCGCCATGTGGGTCTGTCCGTTTTCCGTTACAGGAAACAGATAGCTCAGGCATCCCGGGGTATGTCCTGGTGTGCCGCAGACATATATGGTCTTGTCCCCCAGGGTGATGGTATCCTTGTCCTTTATATAGCAATCAATCCTGTAATCCTTCCAGGTTTCCGGCCGGTCTGGTTTGGCCGGATGCTCCTGCCAGAAGACATCGTCTGTTTCCGACAGGTAGGTTTTAAGGCGGTACCTTTCTGCCAGCCATCTGCCGCAGCCCGTGTGGTCAACGTGTCCATGGGTAAGCAGCAGCTTTTTCACCGGGCATCCGCCCCATCCCGCATCGCTGATGGCATTGACAATTGCATCAAATGCCGGTCTTGCCGGCCAGATTGCATCGATTATGATCAGTCCGTCAGTGGTCCATAGTACAAAACAGCTGGTCTCCCTTTGGGCAATGATTAGAAGGTCATCAAATATCATGGCGTGTGTGAAGAAGGACATGTCTTCCATGGCCTTTATTGTTTCCTGGGTAACCAGTGGTCTGTTTAATCGCTTCATTTTATATTCTCCTCTGCACAAATACTTAGTTGTAGGGCTGCACAGAGGATGATCGGTTTTTAGCAGGTATCCTTATAATGGTATCCATTATGTCTCCTTTCCCTTTGGTACGGCAGATGATACGGTGACAGGACAGTTTCAGGCCATGTATCCCTTATACGGAAGTCATGGCCTGATCATGATTCATATATGATATGTCATAGGGTATACGGATGGCGGGAATGGTTTTCCAAACAGGCCCTAACCCACAGGCACCACAACAATATCACTGGCCCCGCTGGTGGGCGATGCCGGCTGCGAACCCTGGGTGGGCGACGGGATTGGGGACTGTGTCGGTGCGGTATCCCCTCCCGGTCCGGCAGGTGCATTGGTGGCCTGGGTGGGCGATGGTGACAAGGTATTGGCCGCAGTGGTTTCCGGCGCTTTGGTGGTTTCCGGCGCCTTGGTGGTTTCCGGCGCCTTGGTGGTTTCCTTGGCAGCCTTGGTGGTTTCCTTGGCAGCCTTAGTGGTTTCCTTGGCAGCCTTAGTGGTCTCCTTGGCAGCCTTGGTGGTCTCCTTGGCGGCCTTAGTGGTTTCCTTGGCGGCCTTGGTGGTTTCCTTGGCGGCCTTGGTGGTCTCCTTAGCAGCCTTGGTGGTTTCCTTGGTTGTACTGCCTGACTTGGAGGCGCTGCCGGAGGAACTGCTGCCGGAATCATCTGATGAAAAATCATTGTCACGGCTGCTGGTATCAATGCCTTCGGTGTGGCTGGTGAAGGAGGCCTTGAATGTATTGCCTGCGTAGTCTTCTATGTAGACGGTCAGGGAGGCGGTATCCATGGGGAAGGTAATGGTTCCGCTTGTACCTGTGGTCCCGGTGCTGCCGGTGTTCTTGGTGACGTTCACAGGCTTTACCGTCTGGTCATTTTCATCTGTTGCATAGGCGGTATCAAAGTTGACGCCGGACTGGCTGTCGCCTACATTGATGGTGAGCCGGCCTCCTTCCATCACATAATCCTCTTCATTGATGGTGGGCGGCGCATCGTCCAGGGTGGCAACATGGTCGTATATACGGTTGGACATTCCGTTCCAGCCGGTTACATATATTTCCAGGGTCCCGTTATTTTCCAGGGTGGCCTTATATACCCCTTTTTCCTTAACCATCTCCAGGGGTTGTGTCTCAAGGCTTACCGTCATTTCCTTTATAGGAAGCAGGGAACGGATTTTGACACTCAGTTCCACCGTCTTATAGTCCTGGGTATCAGATACCGTATATTCAATCTTTGGCGTTGAGACAGCCAGGAAAAGGATGATCAGGTTCAGGATGATAAAGGGAAGGATGAAGCATACCAGGTTGAACAGGCTCCGGTTGTCCTTCCAGGAACGTTTATTATAGGTGTTGCGCTTGTTGCTGCGGCCCCTCTGACCGCCGTAGGAGCCGGATGGACGCTCGCTGCGGGGGGCGGAATATGATGAATGACGATTCATAAAAAATCCTCCTTAAAGTATAAGCACCAAAAATACTTTTATAGCATATCAGAAAATACCTTTTCTTACAAGGTGAAGTTGGAAAATGCCAAAGATTGCACAACACTCTTCAAAAGAACAGCTGGTTATGGTATGATAGGTGTAGTCCTGCCGGTTCAGGACACAGGATCCATAAAATAAAATACGCCGTCACAAAAGGAGCAGAACCCATGATAGGAGAAGCAGCTGTATTTGCCGAAAGGGCACACAGGGGGGTATTCAGGAAGGGGACGGACATTCCCTACATTACACATCCCATGGAAGCAGCAGTGATTGTATCCGCATTTACGGATGATGAAGAGATGATTGCAGCTGCGTTGCTGCATGACGTTATGGAGGATGCCGGGGTTACGCGGGAAGAGCTGGAGCAGGCTTTTGGTCCCAGGGTGGCCTGGCTGGTGATGGATGAAAGCGAAGATAAGAGAAAGACCTGGCAGGAGAGGAAGGGGTATACGGTCCGTCATCTCATGACTGCCTCCAGGGAGATTAAGATACTGGCTTTGGGGGACAAGCTCAGCAATATGCGGAGCACGGCCAGAGATTACCTGGTCATGGGGGATCACATATGGCAGCGCTTTAATGAGAAGGATAAGAGAAAGCATGCGTGGTATTACTGGGGAATTGCACATGCATTGAAGGAACTGGAGAGTCACGTATATTATCAGGAATATATCATGCTTTGCAGGAATGTATTCGGCGAGGATGTATACGTGCAGGAATGACAGATTCCCGGTAATTTGAATAGGTAAGGAGATTATCCATGAAAAGAGTTGGAAGGTTTTGTAGATTAACGGCTGCCATACTGACAGCCGGAATTATTTTCAGCACACAGGGGCTGACCGCGGCTGCCGGCACCACGGGCATCGGGGCAGCCAGTTCGGAACAGACAGGTCCCGGCGCGGCAGGGCAGGCGGAGGGCCAGGCAGGGCAGGCGGAAGGCCAGGGCCAGGCAGGGCAGGCGGAGGGCCAGAGCCAGGCAGGGCAGGCGGAAGGCCAGGGCCAGGCGGAAGGGCAGGCAGAGGGCCAAGCCCAGGCAGGCCAGGCGGAGGGCCAGGAACAGGCTGCGCCTCCTGTCCAGCCGGAAAACCCCCTGCAGGTCAATTACAGTGCTTTTGTGGTACAGCAGGGCTGGAGCGCGGTTACTGCGGACAACCATCCCTGTGCGGCTGGGGCAGGGGCCTGGGTAACTTCCATAAGGGCCAATCTGATTCAGATACCCGAGGGTGCGCAGGTGGGAATCCGGTATCAGGTTAACCTGAGCGGTTCCGGCTGGCTGCCCTGGTCCGAAGACGGAGCAGAGGCGGGCGGTGCAGAAGGAGTCATGCCTCTTGAATCCATCCGCATGGAACTGACCGGAAGCGCGGCAGCTAATTATGACTTATATTACCGGGTGCTCCAGAACGGGTCATGGACGGACTGGGCTGCCAACGGCAGCGCCTCGGGTGTGGAGGGGGCTGGACTCAGGGTAGACGGTATCCGCGCCTCCATCACGGCCAAAGGCGCAGGCCTTCCTGCGGAACCGGTACAGGCTCCTGCGGTATCTGCTTCCATCGACCCCTCAAGGCCCATGATTGCACTTACCTTTGATGACGGGCCTAAGGCATCGGTTACCGGCAGGATCCTGGACAGCCTGCAGGCCAATGGGGGAAGGGCCACTTTCTTCATGGTGGGCTCCAATGTGAATGCCAATGCAGGCATAATCAAACGTATGGTGGCCCAGGGCTGTGAAGTGGCGAACCATACCCATGACCACAAATACATCTCTAAGCTGAGTGCGGATGGGATCATCAGCCAGATAGGTTCCACCAACCAGAAGATTGAAGCCATATGCGGTGTCTCGCCGGTGCTGATGCGTCCTCCGGGCGGATACATTGACACCAGGTCCCTGTCCGTGGTGGGCAACATGGGGATGTCAGCCATCATGTGGTCCATTGATACAAGGGACTGGCAGCATCGGAACGCCCAGAGGACCATTGACACGGTCCTGAGTCAGGTAAGGGATGGGGACATTATCCTGATGCATGATATATACAGCACCTCGGCCGACGCGGCAGTGGTGCTGATTCCTGAACTGACAGCTAGGGGCTACCAGCTTGTAACGGTCAGTGAGCTGGCTGCCTACAGGGGAGGGGCTGCCCCGGGACACAAGTACAGCCAGTTCAGGTAGAGGGTAATATCCAGTCTCACGGTACAACAGCCATGATATATAACATGGGGCATATATAGGATGAAGCCTATATGGGCATGATTAAGGGCCGCTGCCATACAGTCAGGAATGAATCCACAGACTGTACGGCAGCGGCCCTTAATGAATTTTCAGACACACCCTAGGATGCACACCCACCGCATCCGCTGCACCCGCTTCCGGGTTCCCTGGCAGTTCCAAAGACCTGTTCGTGGAGACGCCTTCCGGTTGGAGTGGCGGCAAGCCCGCCTTCTGCTGTCTCCTTAAGGGACGAGGACATGGCGTCCCCAACCTTTTTCATGGTCCAGATGACCTCATCCGCAGGGATGGCGCTTTCGATGCCGGCCAGCGCCAGTTCGGCTGCCACAAAGGCTCCTGCCACTCCGGAGGCATTGCGCTTGATACATGGTATTTCCACTAAGCCGGCCACCGGGTCGCATACAAGTCCAAGAATGTTCTTGATGGCAATGGCGATGGCATGTCCCGCCATGCGGGGAGTGCCTCCGGCCAGCTCCACAATGGCAGCGGCCGCCATGGCTGCCGCAGAGCCGCACTCGGCCTGACATCCGCCCTGGGCGCCTGCCAGGGATGCGTTATTGGCAATGACCATGCCCACGGCAGAGGCTGTAAACAGGGACATGACACAATCCCTTTCAGGAATATTCTTTTCCTCCTGCATGGTCAGGAGGGCGGCGGGAAGGATACCGCAGCTTCCGGCAGTGGGAGCAGCCACGATACGGCCCATGGAGGCATTCAGTTCTGAAACAGCCAGTGCGCGGTACAGCGCGCCTGAAAGGAAGGAGCCGGTAAGGCTTGTGCCGCTTTCCGCAATCCGGCGCATCTTGTAGGCGCTGCCGCCTGTGAGTCCGCTGGTACTGCGCAGGTCTTTCTTACATCCTGGTTCAATGCATTCAGCCATGACCCTGTAATTGCTTTTCATGTGTTCGTATATGGATTCCTCACTCTGCTCCATCTGCAGCGCCTGCTGGTTCAACACAAGCCGGGAGATGGGAAGTCCGGCCTGCTCCGCGGCAGCCACGATACCGGCCACGGAAGAGTAATTAAAATCTAGTTCCATCGTAAGATTCCTCCTTGTTGTTAAATGGGCTGCAGCATGGTACTGGAGAAAACATTGGGCAGTACCTTGATTTTCTGGTTCAGTTCCGGTCCAAAGCTGCCGTCGATTTCAATGGTCATCACGGCATCCCCGCCCTTTTGCTGTCTGGAAAGGCGGAAATTACAGATATTGACCCCTGCTTCAGCCATGACCTCTGTCACGGCTGCAATGGTGCCCGGCGCATCACGGTGGAGCACGATCAGGGTGGTATGCTGGCCCATAATGGATACCTCCATACCGTTGACCTCTGTTACCAGGATGTTGCCGCCTCCTATGCTGCTGCCCAGAAGGGATACCCGGTTGCCATCGGCGTCCGTCAGGGCCACCCTGGCGGTGTTGGGATGGGCGCCGTCAATGTCGCCGGTGGTTATGGTGACCGCAAGCCCCTGTTCCCTTGCAAGCTCAGGCGCCCGGCGTATGCGGCTGTCATCCGTGGACATGCCCATGATGCCTGCAATCAGCGCCTTATCGGTTCCGTGCCCTTTATATGTCTTGGCAAATGATCCGTGAAGGAAAATGTCTGCCTTTACGGCGGGGGCTCCTAAAAGTGCCAGCGTGATACGGCCGATTCTGGCGGCCCCTGCTGTGTGGGAGCTGGACGGGCCAATCATCACAGGCCCGAGGATATCAAAAACGTTCATGGTTTCTCGCCTTTCTTTATGACTTTTTTCATGAAATAATAAGCCTTGTACCGGTCTTGCGGATTTTCTCTTCCATCAGCGGGGTGATTCCCCCGTCGGTTATGATGGTGTCAATCTCCTCAAAGGGGCATATCTTAATCAGGCTGGCTTTGCCGAACTTAGAGGAATCCGCCAGGACAATGGTCCGGCTGGCAGACTGATGTAGCTGGTTCTGGATCCGTATCTCACTGAGCCGCTGGTCCGTACAGCCCACCACCGGGTCAATGCCCGTGACAGTCATAAACATGATATCTATGTGTATACTCTCCAGTGTGGCGGAAAAATCATTGACCAGGGTGTATTCATCCCGGTTCAGGACCCCGCCCGTAAGGATGATGGTAATCCCCGGGTTCTCGGCCAGGATTAGGGCATTCTGAATGGAATTGGTAACCACGGTCAGTCTGTTGAAACGTTCCTTAAGGGTCAGCGCCATCATCTGGCTGGTGCTTCCATAATCCAATGCAATGATCTGTCCCTCCGCCACCATGGATGCCGCCTTTGCCGTGATGGCTGATTTCTGCTCCAGGTGCTGGGAATTACGTATCTGCAGGGAAATGTATCCCCCGGGCATATCCGGCGTGGTCCCATTATCAACCGGCACGGCTCCCCCGTGCACCCTGGACAGACGTCCCTGGTTGTCCAGGTATTCAAGGTCTTTGCGTACTGTCTCAGATGATACCCCCATTAGTTTTACCAGTTCGGCTGTATGTACAATCCCATCTTTATCCAAAAGTTCCAGAATCTTGTTATAGCGCTGCTTTGCCAGCATGAATGATTGCCCTCCCTTCCGATGTCATCCTTCTGATGCCATGTTTTGTGTTGATGTACAGTTTTTATATTATACCCCAATTTCCCAATTTAGAAAAGGGAATATGCAATGATTCCCAATAAAAACCCAGTCCGGACCTTGGGCCGGCCAGAAAAAAGTGTTGTAAAAACTTGCGAATCGTTGCGGATATATTCATTATAACGGAGGGAAACCCAATTTTATAGATGCTAAATGCACAAAAACCCAACAAATAATTTGTTATAATTGCGAAAAAATTTGATATTATTGCGAAAATGCTTGAAAACCCAATAAAAAGCAGATATACTAAGTCTGTAGCAAAATTACATGGCCCGCCGGGAACGGGTATACCATTGGCGCTTAGGGCGGAAATGTCCATGCTGCGCAGTATCAGGTATATATGACGAAAGGAGATTTAATGACATGAGTAATGAGACAAGGGCAAAGATTGTAAAGGCGGCCCCAAACCGCTGGCTGGTATTCTGTATCCTCACACTTTCAGGAGGAATTGCATTTAAGCTTTCATCCATGAAAGACATGTTCTATGTACCTATGCAGCAGTTCATGGGTCTTTCCAATACCCAGATAGGCGGCGCCCTGAGCGCGTACGGAATTGTACAGACCATTGGCCTGATTGCCGGTATCTACATCTGCGATATGTTCAGCAAGAAGTATATGATAGGCGGTTCCCTGATCGGACTTGGGGCAGTGGGCGTATATCTGTCCACCTTCCCGGGATACTGGGGATTCCTGGCAGCATTTGGCGTCATGGCCACCCTGGGGGAGGTTACATACTGGCCCGTGTTATTAAAGGCCATCCGTCTGCTGGGCGATGAGAAGACCCAGGGCCGTATGTTCGGTTTTCTGGAAATGGGACGCGGCATTGTAGATGTAATCATTGCATCCACGGCCCTTGCCATCTTTAAGGCAATGGGAGAGGGCGCGGGCGCATTAAGGGGCGGCCTCCTGTTTTTATCCGCTGTCACCGCTGCAGCCGGAGTGCTCTGCCTGATATTTGTCCCCAATGATGAAAAGCGTGTGGATGAGACCGGCAAGGAAGTCAACAAGGCGCAGGCGGCATTCGGCGGCATGATGCAGGCTGTTAAGAGTGTGGATATATGGGCTGTTTCATTAAACGGATTTACGGTATACTGTATATATTGCGGACTTACCTACTTCATACCATTCTTAAACCAGATTTATTTCCTGCCTGCAACCGCAGTGGGAATGTATGGGATCATCAACCAGTATGGCCTTAAGATGGTTGGCGGCCCAATCGGCGGCTTCATGTCTGATAAAGTACACAGATCATCAGCCAAGCACATCAGGGCCGGCTTCGTGGTATGTATCATTGCAATGGCGGCATTCCTCATGGTACCTCATGAGACGCTGGGGCAGAACGGAAGCTGGATCCTGGGAGCAGCCTGTACCCTTGGCTTTGGCGCCATTGTATTTACCATGCGCGCCGTGTTCTTTGCGCCAATGGATGAAGTCAGGGTCCCCAAGGAAATCACCGGCGCTGCCATGAGCCTTGCATCTCTTGTGATTTATCTGCCCAACGCATTTGCCTATGTGATGTACGGAAGCTTTCTTGACAAATACCCGGGTATGACTGGATTCAGGATTGTATTTGGGGTCATGATTGCATGGGCCGTTGTGGGCGTGGGCGTATCTACATTCTTAATCCACCGCATCAAGAAGTGCCATGCAGCGGATAGTGCACAGTAAGAATCGGAAGGATGGTATGATAGGATGAAAGAATATAATGGTTTTAAGAACTGCGGCAGCTGGTATAAGGGAAATATCCACAGCCATACCACCATATCGGACGGCATGCTTACCCCGGAACAGTCCGTAAAGCTGTATAAGGAAAACGGATATCATTTCCTCTGCTTTTCAGAACATGACATATTCACGGATTACAGGGAGCAGTTTAACACGGAGACATTTATCATAGTGCCTGCCGTGGAGGGCAGCGTGGTGCTGTACCGGGCAAAGGGGACCAATGAGCGTTATAAGATACACCATCTTCACGGCATACTTGGGACACAGGCCATGCAGGATGCGGCGCCTCTTGGGACATACAAACATATGCAGTATATTCCGCCCATGAAGTTCTTTGGGGAGTGGACCGGGCCAGAGGCTGCCCAGGAAGTGGCGGATATGCTCAGGGACCACGGCTGTGTGACAACGTATAACCACCCTATCTGGAGCAGGGTGACGGAGGAGGAGTTCATATATACGGAAGGCATCAGCGCCCTGGAAATCTTTAACTTTAATACGGTCCAGGAATCCAACACAGGGTATGACGTGACCTATTGGGACAGGATGCTGCGCATGGGCAGACGGATGAATGCCTTTGCCAGTGATGACAATCATAATGAAGGTCTTTTTGAAGATTCATGTGGCGGCTGGATCTGTGTCCAGGCACCGGATCTGAGTCATGACAGCATTGTACAGAATTTTATAGACGGCAACTACTATTCCTCTTCCGGGCCGGAAATCCATGACTGGGGAGTAAGGGATGGGAAGGTATGGATTGACACATCTGCCGTGAACCATGTAAACTTTGTATGTGGGAATATCATCAATGACGGGACCACGGTGCTGGGCGAACGGTTTAAGGATACGCTCAGTCATGCAAAATACCAGCTGAAGGGCCATGAAACCTATGTGCGCGTGGAGGCAGTGGACCGGTATGGACGTACTGCGTGGACAAATCCCATTTATCTGGAGTGGTAGACCGTACGTAAAGGAGGAAAGGAAGAATGAAAGAATTTCAGGCAATTCTTACGGCCTTTGATGACTGGCTCTGGGGCAACTGGCTGCTGTTCGTGCTTCTGGGTGTCGGTATTTTGTATACAGTCATTACTGGAGGAATCCAGATACGGCGTTTTGGATACATTATCAGGAAGACCGTGTGGGAGCCGATCCGTTCCAAGAATAAAGAATCCAAAGAGTCTGGAACCATTTCTTCCTTTCAGGCCCTGTGTACCGCGGTGGCATCCTGTGTGGGAAGCGGCAATATCGTGGGCGTATCCACGGCCGTGCTGGCCGGAGGCATGGGAGCCATCTTCTGGATGTGGGTTGCTGCCTTTGTGGGCATGGCAACCAAGTACGGGGAAATCATCCTGGGCATGCTGTACCGGGAGAAGAATGAAGAAGGCAATTACGTGGGCGGTCCCATGTATTACATAAAGAAGGGGCTGCACATCCCCTGGCTGGCCACGCTCTGCGCCTTTTTCATGGTAACCCAGATCATAGGAGGCAACTTCATCCAGTCCAATACCATAAGCGGGGTGATGAAGGAAAACTTTGGGGTTCCTTACATGACCACCGGTATAGTGCTTGTCCTTCTTATTTTTGTCATTACCCTGGGCGGACTTAAGCGTCTGGCCCATGTGGCCCAGACCCTGGTTCCCTCCATGGCCCTGATTTATGTGGCCGGGGGCCTTATCATCATCCTTGCCAATATTACCAAGGTGCCGGGGGTGTTTGCAGACATTTTTGCCGGGGCATTTGGCCTGAGGGCCATGGCCGGAGGCGCCATGGGTTCCATGCTGATTGCAATGCAGAAGGGGGTTGCCCGGGGACTCTATTCCAATGAAGCAGGGGAAGGCTCGGCTCCTGTAATCCACTCAGCCGCACAGGTGGACCACCCGGTTGAACAGGGCATAACAGGCGTGGCAGAAGTATTTCTGGATACATTTGTCATCTGCACCATTACAGGACTTATTCTGGGCGTGACCGGGGTACTGGATTCCGGGGCGCCGGGTAATGTGCTGGCAATCAATGCATTTGCAAGCGTGTGGGAACCGCTGCGGTATGTGGTGGCCCTCTGCCTTCTGCTTTTCTCTTCCACCACCCTTATGAGCCAGTGGTACTTTGGCTTTGTGGGACTGAATTATATATTCGGAAGCAAGGTGGCGGAAAAGTTTAAATACGTATTCCCGTGCTTCTGTATCGTTGGGGCATTGGCGGAAATCGAACTGGTATGGGTCATCCAGGATATTGCCCTGGGCCTGCTTACCATTCCCAACCTGATTGCCATGGTGGTGCTGGCGCCCCAGGTCAGGAAGGCTACAAAGGAATATTTTTCAAAAATAAATGTTTAACGGATGCCGTCCTGACGGGCCGCATCCTCCAAAGGGCCGGGGCTGGCGGTGGATCAGATGCCCCGGCCCTTATTTTACCCTTGATTATTCCCTGGATATTATGTATAATATGACCACAGATGATTTCATTCCGACATCTGTCCGTGCAGCTGCACGGAAGCGGGGATTCTTTCTGAAACCCGTGGTTTCCCATTAACAGTAACAGAATAAGGACGCCGTACATTGGCAATTTCATAGGATTTGCAGTCTGTTATCCTGACAGGTAAATATGATACCAGCAGGAGGGATGGTCATGACAGAGAAAAGAAGAGTTGGAAGGCAGGATTTAAAGGCAGTACGGCTGTTAGCGGTATTGCTGGTTACGTTGGCATTGATGCTGCAGATGGACGGGCAGATGGACGCTGCATACGCCGGGCAGCAGATGCCGGGCAGCAGCCCGGTTTTGGAAGAGGAGATGCTTTATATCACAAGAAAATTGGACGCCGGGCCGGAACTGGCGGGAGCCGGGAAAGCGGTTGGCCAGGCGGAGGATACAGGAGCCGGGACAGCGGTTGGCCAGGTAGCAGGAACCCAGACTGGCCTGGAGGTTCCGTCCGGGTCCTATTGGGACAGGAACGGCCGCGAATATGTGCTGGACCATTATGAGGTGAAGGAAGTTCCGGGCCATATGGTGAGCCGGGTTTTGGAAAAACAGGTGGTTTATTCAGATGTGGAAGGCGCGGAGGGACTTCCGGAATCCATTACCGTGACAGAAGAAGTGTCGGGAATACCGGCAGAGGGGGAATTGTATATACGGGACAGCCGGATTGTAAGGGAAGCATGGCGGGATGGCTTTCAGGCGCCGGTCCTGTTCCATTCCTATGGCGCGGATGAATACCAGACCGGCTCCCTTGTCATAAGCGGTGAGGATGTGCTGGCATCGGCAGTGGAGTCCCAGAAAGGCCTGCTGGAGGTCATGGGTCTTTCGCTGCAGCAATACCGTATCCATTCCATGGTATGGGAGGGTGAGGCGTTTGAGGATGAAGAGGGGCAGCTGTGCCGCAGGGCCATGGCAAAAGGGCAGAAGCTGGTCCGTGATTATGAGATTACATATGAGGGGGAGGTGGAATATATGGAGCCGGTCTCATATGAAATGGAGATTGCCTACCGGCCGGTATCGCCTTCCCGGGTCTGGGTGGATGAAGAGACGCCGGGGACCGGGACAGGGACGCCGGTCCGGGATCCTTCACCGGCCGGGGAGGAGGGCCTGCTGTGGTACTGGGTGCGCAGCGGTTTCATCATTACGGTGGGAGCAGGGCTTGTGGGGATCTGTGCAGGAATCCTGGCCCTGGCAGTATCCTGGCTCCGACAGAAAAAGAGGGGGCAGGAACAGAAATATCTTCCGGACAACATAAGCGGTTGAGGCCCGGGGCAGGTCTGTGTTATACTTTAGAGGGTGAATAAATGAAAAGGAGAACAGATATGACAAATCCGGTATATGAAAAATTAATGAACTGCTATGCCAGTGTAAAGGACAGGCTTCCTTTCCGGCCCAAGGCAGCCCTTATTCTGGGGTCCGGCCTGGGAGATTATGCGGATCAGGCCGAGGTGGAAGGCGTGATTGATTATCATGATATAGAAGGTTTTCCGGTATCAACGGTAGCCGGCCATAAGGGGAGGTTTGTATTTGCACATATCAATGGTGTGCCGGTGGTCATGATGCAGGGGCGTGTGCATTATTATGAGGGGTATCCCATGACGGATGTGGTACTTCCGGTCAGGCTTATGAAGCTGATGGGGGCGGAGATCCTGTTCCTGACCAACGCTGCGGGCGGGGTTAATCATGATTATGCGGCAGGGGATTTTATGCTGATCAGGGACCAGATTGCCTGCTTTGTGCCTTCTCCGCTGATTGGGCAGAACCTGGATGAACTGGGGCCAAGATTTGCGGATATGAGCCAGATATATGATAACACGCTGTGCGATGTAATCAGGACAGCTGCCAGGGAGCTGGATATCCGGCTTCAGGAGGGAGTCTATGTACAGCTGACAGGACCTGCCTATGAGACGCCCCAGGAGGTAAAGATGTGCAGGATCCTGGGCGGTGATGCCGTGGGCATGAGCACTGCCTGCGAGGCTGTGGCGGCCAACCATATGGGCATGCGGGTATGCGGGATTTCCTGTATTACCAACCTGGCATGCGGCATGACTAAGACCCCGCTTTCCCACGAAGAGGTTCAGGAAACCTCAGACAGGGTGGCGCCCCTGTTTAAGAAATTAGTGTCAGAATCCATTGGCAGAATGGGAATTCTCTAATATTTTAGGAAAAATTAAAGAAAAAGACATAGTAAAATAGTGTTTTTCGTAGTAATATATATCGTGTGCACGGCGGGGGCGTCAGGCTGCCGTGCATGAAAGGTAACGCATCATGTGTCAGCAACAGAAAAGAGGAGATTCATTATGAAAAAACACTATTTAGCAATCGCTGTCCTGGCTATGGCCCTTGGTATGACGGCGTGTTCATCAAAGACAAGTGAGACAACAGCAGATACCACCGCAGCTACCACGGCGGTTGAGACAACAACAGAAACCGATGCATCCGCTGAGGATGAAGAGGAAGATTACTACTATGGTTTTGTCAGCGAAGTGAATGATAAGGTCATAACCATTGCGGATGATGAAGGCAAGGAAGTTAAGTTTGACGTGTCAGCGGCTGAGGTAGAGGGAGCAGATGCCATCGGAACCGGTGACGAGGTTGAAGTGGTTTTCAGCGGCCAGCTGTCCGAAGACGTTACAAAGGCAAAATCAGTGGACATCATCACCTCCGCTGCTGCAGAAGCAGCTGCAGAGGCTGCCGCAGAGATTGACGAGACAATCAGCGGCACCATTGAGAAGGCAGACGACAAGACCCTGACATTAAAGACAGAAGATGGTACATATACGTTCAGCACCATCATTGCCCAGAAGGTGACCAAAGACGGCATCAAAGCCGGCGCAGAGGCAGATGTGACTTTCTACGGAGATTTAGAGGATGAGGAAGATAAGCCGGTTGCAACCAAAATCGTGACAGAGGATGCCATGGATACGCCGGAAGCAAAGGTGAACACCCTTACAGGTAAGGTGGCAGAGGTTAAGACAAATTATGTGGTATTGGAAACGGAAGATCCGGATAATACCCTGTTTACCTTTGTGGGCACGGACGGTATGTTTGACAAGCTGAAGGTCGGCGATACGGCCACGGTTGCCTACGAAGGAACCTTGACTGACAAGTCCATTACGGCTACTGGCCTGAAGTAAGTGAAAAAGGTTTTATGATGAATGCAAATGCTGCCCTGGGAGTTTTCACCAGGACAGCATTTTTTCTTTAAAAAAAATTAGCACTCACCCCTTGACAGTGCTAATAACATATGTTATAGTACGACTAGAACAAAGAAAACCGCAGCACAATTCCGATATCCATCCGCTCAGATGACAGGAAGTGATGTCCGCTTACCTGTTGGATTGAAGGACGGGGGATACGAAGAAAGGGGAATGGGCGATGAATATTAATAAATTTACACAAAAATCAATGGAAGCAGTGCAGAACTGTGAGAAGCTGGCATATGAATATGGGAACCAGCAGATTGACCAACAGCATCTGCTCTACAGTCTCCTGACCCTGGATGACAGCCTGATTCTGAAGCTGGTTACCAAGATGGGGATTCAGGGTGACATGTTTACCAATGAGGCCAAGCAGGCAGTGGAACGTCTTACGAAAGTGAGCGGAGGCGGCCAGCTGTATATCAGCAATGACCTGAATAAGGTACTGATCAATGGCGAGGACGAGGCAAAGGCCATGGGCGATGAATATGTGTCCGTGGAGCATCTGTTCCTGGCTTTGCTGAAACACCCGAATAAGGAAATCAAGGGGCTGATGAAGCTCTACAATATAACCAGGGAGACATTTTTACAGGCCCTGTCAACCGTAAGGGGCAACCAGAGGGTGGTTTCGGATAACCCGGAGGCAACGTATGATACCCTTCAGAAGTATGGGTATGACCTGGTGGAACGGGCCAGGGACCAGAAGCTTGATCCTGTGATTGGCCGCGACAGCGAGATTCGGAACGTGGTGCGTATCCTGTCCCGCAAGACTAAGAACAACCCGGTTTTAATCGGTGAACCCGGCGTGGGCAAGACCGCTGTGGTGGAGGGCCTGGCCCAGCGTATTGTGGGCGGCGATGTGCCGGACGGTTTAAAGGATAAGAAGCTGTTTGCCCTTGATATGGGGGCCCTGGTGGCCGGCGCCAAGTACAGGGGTGAGTTTGAGGAGCGTCTGAAGGCGGTGCTGGAGGAGGTAAAGAAGAGTGACGGACAGATTATCCTGTTTATTGACGAACTCCATACCATTGTAGGGGCAGGCAAGACCGAGGGTTCCATGGATGCGGGCAATATGTTAAAGCCCATGCTGGCCAGGGGCGAGCTTCACTGCATCGGCGCCACCACCCTCAATGAATACAGGCAGTATATTGAAAAGGATGCTGCCCTGGAACGCCGGTTCCAGCCGGTGCTGGTGGATGAACCTACGGTGGAGGATACCATTTCCATCCTAAGGGGGCTTAAGGAGCGCTATGAGGTATTCCATGGTGTTAAGATAACAGATTCAGCGCTGGTCAGCGCGGCCACCCTGTCGGACCGGTATATATCCGACCGTTTCCTTCCGGATAAGGCCATTGACCTTGTGGATGAGGCCTGTGCCATGATTAAGACAGAGCTGGATACCATGCCTGCTGAACTGGATGAGATGTCCAGGAGGATCATGCAGATGGAGATAGAGGAAGCGGCCCTTAAGAAAGAAACAGACCGTTTAAGCCAGGACCGCCTGGCCGATCTGCAGAAGGAACTGGCTGAACTGCACGATGATTTTGCGGCAAGGAAGGCCCAGTGGGAGAATGAGAAGGCCAGCGTGGACCGTCTCAGCAGCCTGAGGGAAGAGATTGAGGCGGTTAACCGGGATATCCAGGACGCCAAGCAGCGCTATGACCTTAACAAGGCAGCGGAACTGCAGTACGGCAGACTGCCCCAGCTTCAGAAAGAACTGGAAGCAGAGGAGGAGCGGGTTAGGAATGAGGACCTGAGCCTTGTGCATGAAAGCGTGACCGAGGACGAGATTGCCAAGATTGTGTCCAGATGGACCGGTGTCCCGGTCTCCAAACTGACGGAGAGTGAGAGAAGCAAGACCCTGCACATGGATGAGGTGCTTCATAAGCGCGTGGTGGGGCAGGATGAAGGCGTGGAAAAGGTGACGGAATCCATCATCCGCTCCAAGGCAGGAATCAAGGATCCATCAAAGCCAATCGGCTCATTCCTGTTCTTAGGACCTACCGGCGTAGGTAAGACGGAGCTGGCAAAGGCCCTGGCAGAGGCATTGTTTGATGATGAGTCCAACATGGTGCGTATCGATATGAGTGAGTACATGGAGAAGCACTCCGTGGCGCGTCTGATTGGTGCGCCTCCTGGATATGTGGGATACGACGAGGGCGGACAGCTGACAGAGGCAGTGCGGCGCAAGCCATACAGCGTGGTGCTGTTTGATGAGGTGGAGAAGGCCCACCCGGATGTATTCAACGTTCTGCTCCAGGTCCTGGATGACGGACGTATTACGGATTCCCAGGGCAGGACCGTGGACTTTAAGAATACAATCCTTATCCTTACCTCCAATATCGGATCTCAGTACCTGTTGGAAGGAATTGACAGCAGCGGACAGATCCGACCAGAGGCAGAGACAGCGGTGATGAATGACCTGCGGGTACATTTCCGTCCGGAGTTCCTTAACAGGCTGGATGAGGTAATCCTCTTTAAGCCGCTGACCAAAGACAATATCAGCCGGATTGTGGACCTCTGTGTGGCTGATCTGAATAAGCGCCTTTCCGACAGGGAGCTTTCCATTGAACTGACTGACAGCGCCAAGTCATTTATCACGGAGAGGGGATATGATCCTGTGTACGGGGCCCGTCCTCTTAAACGGTATCTTCAGAAACATGTGGAGACCCTTGCGGCCAAGCTTATACTGGGCGACGGCGTAAGGGAAGGCAATACCATTGTAATCGATGTTGCTGAAGATGGGAGCAGGCTGATTGCATATGTGGAGTGATTCACGGACAGCGGCCTTCACGGCCCCGTTTCAAATATAGATAGTATCATTAATCGTATCATCAGGAAAAGGACCGCACAGCCGTATGGCCGGGGCGGTCCTTCTGCATCGGTCCATGTCCCCGGCCGGCCTGCGGGAGGGGGTGGAGGGAACTCTGGTCATGTGCTCCATGCAAGAACCTATAGTATCAGCACTGCTACCATGGATTCTGACTGGATGGGACACATGATATAGTCAGAAAACTTCTAATACTGAAATATATTTCGGAAAATTTTGGTTCTCCAGTGAAAAAACGAGAAAATACCCTAAATTAATGTTGAAAACGTTACTTGCAGGTGATATAATCGTTTCGGCTGAGAAAAATTACAGTTTAGTTACAGGGAATTTAATAGATTAAAAAGGCAGGTAAGAAATGTGAATACCCTTCCCAAAGATCCGATTATTTTATTAAGTTATGTAAATACACAGCTCCGTGACAATTATAACTCTCTGGAGGAGATGTGCCAGGCGCTGGATACGGATCAATCGAATATCATATCTGTGTTGTCAGGCATTGGTTACCGCTATGAGCCGGCTCAGAATTGTTTCCGTTAATCAACTATATATCGGGTAAGAAGCCGGCTTTGTCTGATGGGTTCAGATGAAGCCGGTTTTGCTTCATTGATATATGAATAAGGGAGGTTTTCCATGCCACGTTACAAATGTAAGGCAAAGGACATGGAAGGAAATGTTTATAAAGGCGTCATGGAGGCGGCGGATGAACGTGTCCTTCTTAAGGTACTGCGCGATAAAGGCCTATACTGCTTTGAATGCCGCGGCCTGGATTCAGGCATGGCCCTGCGTCCGGCCAAGATAAAACATAAGCTTCTTCCTCCGCTGTGCAGACAGCTGTCAGCCATGCTGGCGGCGGGCGTTCCGCTGTCCCGTGCCCTGGCAGTCAGCTACGAATCCGCACAGGATGGCCCGCTCAGGGATAATCTGATGAGGCTGAGGGAGAGCATACATAAAGGGTGTACTTTGTTTGAAGCCATGGAGGGGATGCCGGGTGTATTCCCCAACCTTTTGGTCTATATGATACAGACTGGGGAGTCCAGCGGAAAATTGGACGTAATGCTGGGCACCATGGCTGAGTATTATGACCGTGAAGAGGAAATGAATGGAAAGGTACGCGCAGCCATGACTTATCCGGTCATTTTGTTGGGCGTTACCATCGTGTCATCGGTTTTCATGCTGACAACGGTCCTGCCCCAGTTTGCATCCATGATGAAAGAACAGGAACTTCCCCTGCTGACACGTGTACTTATGAGCGCAAGCCTTGGCTTGAGAAATCACGGGATGCTGTGTCTGTTGCTGCTATTGGTTTTATTTGCCCTGTCCATGGGAGTTCTTATGATTCCTCGGGTCCGGTTAAAAGCTGACCGGGCTGTCCTATGTATCCCAATAATCGGAACATTATTAAAAACAGTTGAAACATCGCGTTTTGCATCTACCTTTGCAGTGCTTTACGGGAGCGGCGTAGGGATACTGGAAGCAATTCATGCCACGGGACGGGTCATGGGCAATTCCTATGTGGAACAATGTCTGGAACAGGCTGCGGATGGTCTGAAAAGAGGTGAGATGCTTTCACAGGTCTTAGCCGGTCTGGATATATTCCATCCGGTGCTTATTTCCATGGTGGTGGCCGGCGAGGAATCAGGCGCCCTTGACAAGGTGCTTGGGGATGCAGGCGGTTATTACCAAAGGGAAGCAGGCAGGGCCCTGGGCCAGATGGTTGCCCTTCTGGAGCCTGCCATGATCCTTTTGATGGCATTGATTGTGGGTTCCATTGTCATGGCGGTCATGATACCTGTTTTTCATATGTACTCGTCCATGCTTTAAGAGTAAACAAATGCCGTTGGGGACGGCGGAATGGAGAACCAGGATGAAACATTACATATGTGTGGAAGAACACGTGATAACATATATCTGCGGTACATATAAGGCGCCGGGCCGCGGTGGAGGCCGCGGAACGATTGTTGTACAGGAGGCGCAAAGCGATTCTTCCGGCAGGGGTCCTGAGGGGATATTTGCAGGATGGGCGGCCCAATACGGTCTGGAAGGAAAGCGGATCGTGCTGGTTATGGGGCGCGGGGTTTCCTTCCTGGGCTTCAGACTCCCAAAGGCCGGAAAGCGGGCGCTCCGGCGCATGGCATATAATGAACTGATGGCCGGCGGCAGATGCGGCACGGACTGTCTGACGGCAGTGGATATACAGAAGGTTTCCGGTGAACCCCATGTTGGGGCCACGGTATATTATATGGAAAGGAAAGAGCTTGAACCGTATGTCAAAGCCATGGAGCGGGCAGGTATGATATATGGCGGAACCCTTCTGGTGCCGGACTGCGCGGCTGTGGCCAGCCGGATGATGTGCAGGCGCCGTCCCAGCCTTATCATTGATGTGGAAAAGGAAGGACTTGGGCTGTATGCGGTTGCCGGAGGACACTGCCTGTCATGGATAAGCAGTCCGCTGAAAGCCGGATATTTCTGTGAGCGGGGTGCCAAAGAGGTCCTGTATGATGAAATCGCGGAACAGGCGGCCCGTATACGCCAACAACTGGAAGATGACAAGAGGGTGTTCAGGCCGGAGTACGCCGTACTGGTGGGAAACTGCTTTTCCCATATGGATGGTGCAGCGGCATGTCTGAAGGAGCGTCTGGACATGCCGTGTGAAAGCGTGGTGATGGACGTATCCGGAAAGGATGTGAGGGTGACGCCCGGCGCATTGGCAGCGGCTGCAGCCGGAAGCCTGTCAGGTAAGGGGCCATTAAAGCTTTCCCCAGGGCCGGACGGTGAGGATAGAGGGCTGCTTTCAGGGATATACGGGGTGGTATCAGGAAAAAGCCTGCTGTTCCTGCTGGCCAACCTTGTATTGGCGGCAGGGCTATCCGGATATGTGGGATTAAAGCGCGCCCAGGTGACAGGGGAGCTGGACCGGATCCGGGCAGTCATGTCAGATGCAGGCTTCAGGGAACAATATGAGGCGTCCTGTAAACTGGAACGTGAAGTTTCGGAAATGGCTGCACAGATGGCTGAGGAGGAATCCTTAAAGAGCGCTTCGTCCGGCTTTCTGGACAGGACTGACTTTGAGGCGTTTGCAGCAGCCATGGAAGCGGATATGGATGTGGAGTCCCTTGTCTATGAAAAGGAAGCGGCAATCATGGAGATGACCATATCCCAGGGCAATCCTGGACAGGTCCCGTCTCTTGTGGAACGTATCAGGGATTCGGGCGTGTTCCGTTCTGTGAGCCACAGCAACTGGGAGCAGGAAGAGGACAATGACGCGGTGCGCATCCACGCATCAATCCGCGCAGTCCTCAAAGAGGAGGCGCAGGATGAAGAGAAGTAAAAGGGAACGCTTCCTCTTGGGGCTTTTAATGTTGGTCAGCATATGGGCGCTGGCATTGAAGTGTTTTATCCTTCCCGGACAAGGCCGTCTGGCGGAAGCCAGGGAACATCTGAGGACGGTTAAGGAGGAACAGTCAAAGGCAGAGCTGTACCTGAAGCATTACCCGGATTTAAGGGAGCGGCTTGAGGAGCTGAAGGAAGAAGAGGGTGGGGAATTTTTCTACCGGGATATTGACGATGTGTTTATGGACCGGAACATTCAGGAACTGGCGGGACGTGCCGGCGTGGGGATTGTGCGCCTGGACATCGGGACGCCTGTACCAGTGGGCTCAAGGGTGGGACACAGGGATATGGAGGACGCGGGCCATGTATCCGGAGCAGGCGCTAAAGCGGATGGGAATGCCGTGGAAGCTTCCTCCGGTATGGGGAACACAGCGGACATGAACGGTGCGGCAGGCTCCTCTGGGGCCGGTATCGTGGATTATACGGCAGATGCGCAGAGGACGGACAGTATGTCAGATACAGGGGATGGGTCCGGTTTGAGAAGAAAATATATGGTATCTACGGTCACATTGGAAGTAAAGTGCGCGGATGTGGGGAATATGATGGAATTTGCAGACGCCATATACCGGAATGATAAAAGCCTTGTAATCAGCTATATTGATTTGGCGGCATCGGACGGGAGGAACGGCAGCGGTGCGGCCGGAGGCAGCGGCATGGCCGGAGACAGCGGGATAGCCGGAGGCAGCGGTATGACCGGAGGCAGCGGCGCGGCCGGAGACAGCGGTATGGCTGGCGCCGGAGGTTTAAGCGGGATTGTGGAGGTCAGGTATTATTATGAAAAGACAAAATAGGGCGAAAGGGCAGGAGGGCTTTTCAATGATTGAGGTAATCACGGCCACAGCCCTTCTGGCAGTAACTGTATCCGGTTTCCTGATGATGTCCGGTGCCAATGCGGCACTTCTGGCAAAGGAGCACAGGATGGGCCGGATGAATTATGAGCTTAGTTCCATGTCCGGGGCAGGGGCGGGAGAGGCAACAGGCAATACCCTGGTGGTGGAGTTTTACATGGAAAATGAATCAGGCGACGGAGACTATACAGCGGTAGAATCCTTTGATGAATTCAGGGTAAGCACGGCACCGGAGGATATTGGCGGCTCCATGACATTTTACAGGCACAGGTAAAAGGCGGTAGGAAAATTGAATGGAAGAAATGTAAGGGATGGGTGTCAGGGATTTACGCTTTTAGAGTTGGTGGCGGCCCTTTCAATCACGGCGGTGATTGGTGTATTTGCAGCAGGCTTCCTGCATCCGCAGGTCAAGCTTTATTATGGATTTGACAAACTGGCCAAGGCAGAGGGCATGTGCGGTCAGGCGTATACAAAACTGGAGGGATTGCTGAGATACGGTTATATGTATCATGTGGAGCCCGGCTATCCGGAAACACTGGCATATTATGTGCGGGAGCCGGGAACGCCCAATCCATCCTGTGATGTGGACGGGATTACCTATGAAAAGCTGCCGCCGGTCTCCGGCTGGACCCATATTTCTGCGGATGACCTGGATGTGGATACATTTGACGGGATGACTTTGGAACTTGATTTTGACGGAACACAAGCCAGGAAGGCAAAAGTGCTGATCCGTATCATGAAGGATGAGGAAACGGTTTATGAACAGGAAGCAGTCATACACTCCATGTATGAATATCAGGTGGAAGAGGGGGAGACGGCATGGGCGGCAATAGGAGCAGCCGTCCTGGAAAACGCGGTGAGCAGGGCAGCAGCCTGATATATGTGATTCTGTCCATTACCCTGCTGTCTGTGTTTTCCTGCGGTTATATGGCGATTTCCAGATATCAGATGAAATCTGTCCTGACAGAAAGAACGTATATGGAGGCGCAGATAACGGCCAAGACCATACACAGCACCTTCTGCGAGGCAGTGTCCAGCGGGAATTCCCAGGCAATCAACAGCATCTGGCAGTGCTTTGAGGAGGACTGCCGCATGGTCCGTGAGGAATATGATGAAATGATGGACAGCCAGGAGGATGGAGGCGGGGAAGGCGATATCCCCGAAGAGGCCATGGAAGGGGACACGCAGGTGTACGGCGATGGGGAAGAAGACGGATCTGTATACGGTGAAGATGGTCATGCCGGGGATCTGGAGCCGGAAGACCGGTGGGAACGGTATCTTTACCATGCCCTGGGAGACAAGGAATATGTGATGAAGGGTTCCCGGTCCCTGGCGGACGGCAGCCTGGAAGTGGAAATCTCATTAGCGGCAAAACCCCTGGACGAGAAAGCCAGTGTACATACGGAAGTGGTCTGCAACGGGTATGCATTTTCCCTGGGAGCAGATATCGTGTTTGACAACAGCGACGGCGCGGTCATGACCATTGGGCGGGACATATCCAGCAGATCCAGGCGGTCCAATGGGAATGTGGAAATCTATCTAAGCGGTAATGGGGTCTATCGGTATTATGAGGATTAAAACCATACCTTATGGAAGGAACAGACCCATGTACCAGGTCATGATTTCCCTGTACCATAGTCCGAAGGCAATCAGGGATATGGCAAAGAACGGGACCATTGGAATCCTGGTCCTGCCGTTTACCCGTCCCCTTATCAGCGGGATGAGGCACCAGAGTCCGGCCAGGACGTAGGCTGCAAGGAGGGCTGCCATTCCTGCTTTAACGCCCAGAAGCAGACCGCTGGAGGCCATGAGCTTTACATCACCCAGGCCAATCCCGCCCTTGGTGAGCATACGCAGCACTGCCAGGAAACCGCCGCACATGGCTGCGCCGGCCATACGGCTCAGGATATCAGGCAGGGGAAGGATCATCAGGGAAGCTGCCGCCAGGATAAGGATGGAAAGGCTGATCCCATCCGGGATGTACATATGCCGGGCATCAATCCAGGCGCCCACGGTCAGCAGTGAGCCAAAGAGACACATGATGACAGCGGCGGCTCCCGGACCCTTAGCCAGACAGCACAGGAAGAACAGCAGGGCGGTGCCTGCCTCCACCAAAGGATACTGGATGGATATGGGTTTCCCGCAGAACCGGCATTTCCCTCCCAGGAACAGGAAAGACAGGACGGGCACCATGTCGAACGGGTAAAGCTGTCTTTTACAGGCAGGGCAGTGCGAACGTCCTGTGACAAAGCTTTGGCCTTCGGGTATCCGCAGGATGCAGACATTCAGGAAACTTCCGATTATAATGCCGCATATTCCATATAAGGCTGGGTAGAAGAAATCCATTACAATCACCCCGATCATGTAGATTATCCCGGATATCATATGGATCCGGATTGCAGTTCATTTCAGTCAGTATACCATTTCAGAGAGAAGGAGACAACCAGTGCCATACAAAATGAACATAGAAGAATTGCTGGTAGAACACGGATACCTGACCAGGAGCCAGTTGGAGCGGGCCATGTACTTTAAGGAACAGGAACCCGGGAAAACAGCAGAGCAGATCCTTGTGGACCTGGGTTATGTGACCGAGGAAGCTGTTATGGAATGCGCTGCGGTCCGGGACCATCTGCAGGTGACGGACCTGGATTCCTATAAAATTGACCTGAAGGCAGCGGACATGGTTTCCCCTGGATTTGCAGGGCATAACCGGATCATTCCCATTGATTTTGAAGAAAGCAGGCTGGTGGTAGCTGCCTCCTATCCCATTGACATGGATGTCATTGACGAGACCGCAACCCTTACCGGCATGGAGGTCAAGGTGGTCCTTGGGTCATCCGCGGCAGTGGGACGGGCCATTGACAGGACGTATGAAAATACCTCAGGCAGTAATCATGGATTCATGAACCGCGCGTTTGGCACATCCGGGGCAGGCATCACGGATAACCATAACCGCCAGATGGAGCTGGTCCTGAAGGAAAGGGTGGAAGGCGCGCCCGTGGTGCGCATGGTCAACGCCATCATTGAGGAAGCCTATAACAGAAATGCCAGCGATATCCATGTGGAGCCGGGAAATCATGAACTTGTAATCCGGATGAGAATCAATGGGGACCTGATTGTCCATACTACTTTAGAGATGGAATACCACCGTCCCATGATAACCAGGCTGAAGCTGATGGCAGGCATGGATATTGCAGAAAAGAGGCTGCCTCAGGACGGTAAGTACCATTATGAACGGGCGGATGTGTCCACGGACCTGAGGATTTCCACCCTGCCCTCTGTTTTCGGGGAAAAGGTGGTTTTGAGGCTGTTAGGCAATGACAGGGATAACTCACTGATGGATGTGAGCCGTCTTGGGATGACCGAGGCACAGCGCGAGATATTTGAGCGGATCCTCAAGGTTCCCCATGGAATCGTGCTGGTGACAGGACCCACCGGCAGCGGCAAGACCACAACCCTGTACGCGGTGCTCAGCCGTATCATTAAAAAGAAGATTAATGTGGTTACTGTGGAAGACCCGGTGGAGAAGGTGCTTGAGGGAATGACCCAGGTACAGGTCAATCCTAAGTCAGGCCTTACCTTTGCCACTGCCCTGCGCTCCATCCTGAGGCAGGACCCGGATGTGATCATGGTTGGCGAGATGAGGGACGAAGAAACCGTATCCATCGGCGTAAGGGCCGCCATAACCGGACATCTGGTGTTTTCCACCCTTCATACCAATGACTGCGCCTCCACCATAAACAGGCTGCGCAACATGGGCGTGGCTCCCTATATGGTGGCAGCGGCATTATCCGGGATCGTGGCACAGAGGCTGGTGAAGGTGCTGTGTCCCATGTGCTGCCGGGAATATGAACCGGATGAGAGGGAGCGCGGCCTGCTGGAGGGTCTGGGAGCCGGAAAGGTGGATAAACTGTGGAAGGCCTCTGGCTGTCCGTGCTGTAATGGGACCGGATACAGCCGGAGGAAAGCGGTTTATGAACTGATGGAGGTGGATGAGGAGGTGAAGTTCATGATAACTGATAATGTGCTGCCAAAGGAAATCAGGACGTACCAGAAGAAAAGGGGATTCCGGTCCCTGAAGGAGAATGTGGTGCAGATGGCAATCCACGGGGAAACCAGTATGGAAGAGGCTGAAAAAATACTTTATTCCGCGGAATAATACTTATATACTACAAAAGAAAAGAGGGAACATAAGAATGAAAAAAGCAGACCAAAAGGGAAAGAACCGCAGCAGGGATGGATTTACCCTCATAGAGCTGATCTGTGTCATTGCCATACTCGGCATCCTGGTTGCGCTTGCGGTGCCATCCTACCGCGGGCTTCAGGACAAATCAGCCAGTCAGGTAGCCATATCCAATGCCAGGTCCAACTACACCCTGGGAAAGGCACAGCAGGACATGATTGATGCGGGCGCCATGAAGGAAAATGAGAAACAGGAGTATAACTATACCAGGAATCCGGACGGAACCGATTCCGCGTTCTGGGAAGGCGAGATAAACGGCAGGACCTATAAGGCTGTTTATCCGGGCAGCACCGGGGATGGCGAGATTGTGTCGGGAACTGGAAAATGATCCGTATCTGTGGTACAATTAACCATGATTGGCTGGAGGATGAACGGGAAGGAAGAGTGAAAAATAAATTAAAGCAAAAACACCATTTAAGCAAACACAAATAGGGAGTCAAACGGCTCCCGAAAAAAAGTAATATTAAAAACAGCAACATTGACTGTCATCCTGTGACTAAATAAACCATGGTTTATACCAATGATAAGAGTCCGGGCTCAAAGTCCCACTTGTTTGTGCTTGAAAGGATGACGGCACATATAAACATACGGGGTCGAAACAAAGTTCGCCACTCCTCCTCCCGTGCTCTGTAGTGTATTGCTGTTTCAAGATCTATTATAAACAAATTAGAGGAGAGACACAACAAGCTTTTTCATGACTTATTTGTGCCTTGAGCGAAGCGAAAGGAATGGTGAAAAACATGAAAATGAAGCATAAGAAAACGCGTTTGGGATGCCGGGGCTTCACCATGGTGGAACTGATCGTGGTGGTTGCAATCCTGGCCATACTGCTGGCTTTTGCCGTGCCCCACATGACAGGTTATATTAAGGCCGCCCACTACACCACCGCCCATGCAGAAGCAAAGCTGGCCGCGGATGCGGTACAGCGTTATCTGACCGATGAGCATGAAAAAGGAACGCTGAACGGCAAAACCATACATAACCTTATGGGCGTGGCGCTGGACAGTCCCAACAGCCCGCTTAAGGATTATATTACCGGAGGCCAGAAAGGCGCAGTCATCAGGTCTGTTAGGGCAGATGCCAGCGAAGGGCGTCTGAATAACATCATATATGATACGGAGTACAGTGAGAAGGCAGTGCTGGTAACATACGATAAAGACGGAAACGTCACGCTTGAGGATGTGAGCAAGGATTTTGATTGGTCAAATCAGTAAGACAGAAGCGGTAAGAGAGGGTATCCTATGGAAGTAATCTTGAACACGGCGCTGATGATATGGGGATGGCTGCTGGAGCATCTTTTGTACATCAACCTTGTATTTTCAATCATTATCATATTTTTTCAGCGGCGGGATCCCAGAAGCGTGTGGACCTGGCTTCTGGCCCTGTACTTTATCCCTGTGTTCGGTATCATCTTCTACCTTCTGTTCGGGCAGGACTTAAAGAAAAGCAGGATGTTCAAGGTAAAGGAAATCAGCGACAGGCTTAATGTACCCATTAAGAGCCAGGAGGAGATCATACGCTCGGATGACATGCCTGAGGAGATGATGGACCCCATGACCAGGGATTTTAAAAGCCTGATCCTCTATAACCTGGAAACCTCGGGTTCCGTGCTGACGGTGAACAACAAGGTGCAGATATTCACGGACGGGCAGGAGAAGTTCGAATCCCTGAGGAATGAGATGCGCCAGGCCAGACGGTTCATCCACATCCAGTACTATATCATTAAAAATGACGAGCTGTTTGATTCCATCGTGCCGATCCTGCTGGAGAAGGTAAAGGAGGGCGTGGAGGTCCGGATTCTCTGCGATGGTATGGGCGGCAGGTTCATGCCGAAAAAACTTTGGGAAAAGATGGAAAAAGCAGGGATTAAGGTGGGGGTGTTCTTCCCTCCCTTCCTGGGATGGCTTAACCTGCGTGTGAACTATAGGAACCATAGGAAAATCGTTGTGATTGACGGCCATACCGGTTTTGTGGGAGGCTTTAATATTGGGCGGGAGTACATTTCCAAGGATCCCAAATTCGGTTACTGGCGGGATACCCATCTGCGCATTGACGGGGAGGCTGCCATCAGCCTGCAGATCCGGTTTGCCCTGGACTGGAATTATGCCACCGGTGAGAACCTCTTTAAGGAGGCAAGGTATTTTGGGGATGAGGCAGAGTACATCACCCGCCGCCTAAGGGGTGAATGGACGCCTGTGTGGCCTGATCCGGAACGGGTCAATGAACTGGTGTCCATGCAGATCATAACCAGCGGCCCGGACACCAATGAGCCGCATATAAGGAATAATTACCTGGAGCTGTTCCACAAGGCCAAGCACCATATCTATATCCAGACCCCTTACTTCATCCCGGACGACGCAATTCTTTCAGCGCTAAAGATTGCGGCGCTCTCAGGCGTGGATGTACGTCTCATGATACCGTGCAAGCCGGACCACCCCTTTGTGTACTGGGCCACCTGTTCCTATGCGGGAGAGCTTCTGGACTATGGGGCCAGGGTGTATATATATGAAAATGGGTTCCTTCACTCCAAGGGAATCATGGTGGACGGCAGGGTCAGCTGTTATGGAACGGCCAACATGGATATACGGAGCTTTGAACTGAACTTTGAGGTCAATGCCACGATTTACGATGAGGAAGTCACAGGCGAACTGGAGGAGGCGTTCATGGGCGACCTTCCCCATTGCCGGGAGATTACAAGGGAGGATTACAGGGAAAGAGGCATGTGGATGCGCATCAAGGAACAGTCCAGCCGCCTGCTCTCCCCGCTTCTGTGACAAAAGCCGCCAGGAATGGGAAGCCAGGCATTGGGAAAGTTCTGGAAAAATGGTTCCGGGCGAATAAAAGCACAGACCGGTTTTCATACTAATGGCTATGAGAGTGCAGACAGAAGGAACCAATCACACAAAAAGCCGGAAGGAAAACCGGGACAACAGAATGACGGAACTGCTGATGAATTTCTGCCGGTGCGGCATTGCAGGGTGGTGTCTGGAGGTAATGTTCACATCCGTGGACTCCATCATGGCAGGGGACTGGACCCTGATGGGCCAGACTTCCCTGCTCATGTTCCCCATCTATGGGATGGGCGCCCTGCTGTTTCCAATCAGCCGCTTCATAGACAGCTGGCTTACGGGCCTGCCGGGCTTTGAGGACAGGGATGGGGACAGGATGTCCCGCATAGGGCGGATGATACGGCACGGGCTTATCTACATGGTGCTGATATTCATTGCGGAATATGTGGCAGGAACCTGGCTTACAAGCCTTGGGATCTGCCCGTGGGATTACTCGGCATGGCCGGACAATGTGGGCGGCGTCATCCGCCTTAAGTTCGCGCCCCTGTGGTTTGGGACCGGGCTGTTATTTGAATATTTGACCAGTACAGGGCACCGGGGTGCCGGACAGACGAGCGGTTATTAAATATCAAACCTGGATGGAAGGTATTGTATTTAATCCGCTCTTTTTATATAATAAAATGAAATAGTCCGGGTTTTGCACCCGGACGCCAAAATATATACAGGGATTAAAGGAGACAGGGAATGATACGGATAATTATGGTGGCACTGACCGTGGTGCTGTTCCTGATTTTCAGCATGCCGCTATTGGGCATCCTGGGAGCGCGGGATAAGAAAGACCCGGAAGGCGCACAGATTAAGAGCCTGCATATTGTACAGGGAGTATTCAGGTTCATACTCAGGCTGGCGGGGGTTACATATGAGGTGCAGGGCCTGGAGAACATACCGGCGGACCGGGCGGTCCTGTATGTGGGAAATCACAGAAGTTATTTTGATATCCTTGTGGGATATGTGACCGTACCCGGACTGACCGGGTTTGTTGCCAAAAAGGAGATGCTTAAGATACCCCTTCTCAGGGACTGGATGCACAGGGTGAACTGCCTGTTCCTTGACAGGGTGAATATCAAAGAAGGCTTAAAGACCATACTGGAAGGCATTGAGAAGGTAAAATCCGGCATATCCATCTGGATATTCCCGGAAGGCACGCGCAATGAGAATAAGGATATGACAGAACTTCTCCCGTTCCATGAGGGCAGCCTTAAGATTGCCCAGAAAAGCGGCTGTCCGGTAATCCCTGTAGCCATAACCGGGACTGCCCGGATATTCGAGGACCATCTTCCGTTCATAAAGCCCAGCCATGTGGTCATCCGGTACGGGGAACCCATTGATATAAAGGAGCTTCCTCCGGAGGCAAGGAAATTTCCGGGAGCATATACAAGGGATGTGATATCAGGCATGCTTAAGGATATGTCTGAAGGACAGGAATAAGGAACATTAGGGCGCAGGAAGCGCGCTTTGGAACAGGAGTGTATTAGATACCATGGAGAATCTGGATTTACAGGAAATCAGGGGACAGCTGGATGGGATTGATTCACAGCTGGTAGAATTATTTGAGAGAAGGATGAAGCTGTGCGGGGACGTGGCGGAGTATAAGATTGGAACAGGCAAGGCCGTGTATGACGCGGCAAGGGAGAAGGAAAAATTAGGGACCGTGACCGGTATGGCCCATGGGGACTTTAACAGGCAGGGCGTTTACGAACTGTTTTCACAGATCATGACCATCAGCCGCAGGCTGCAGTATGGTATCCTGGCAGGGCATGGGCAGTGCCTGGATACCGGGTTCACCATGGTGCAGGAACTGAAGCGGGATCATTCCAGGATTGTGTACCAGGGCGTGGAGGGGGCCTACAGCCATGCGGCTGCCCTTCAGTACTTTGGGGATGACGCGGATGTATATCATGTGCCCAGCTTTGAGGATGCCATGGTGGAAGTGGAAGAAGGCCGGGCGGATTACGCAGTCCTACCCATTGAGAATTCCTCCGCAGGGGCTGTCAGCGGCAACTATGATAATCTGGTCATGCACAACCTGTATATTGTTGCCGAGACCCAGGTCTCTGTCAACCACGCCCTTCTGGGACTTAAGGGGGCGGTCCTTTCAGACATCAAAAGGGTGTATTCCCATCCCCAGGCGCTGATGCAGTGTTCCAGGTACCTGAATGCCAACAGGCAGTGGACCCAGTTCAGCGTGGAGAACACGGCAGGCGCTGCCAAGAAGATATTGGAGGACCAGGACATTGCCCAGGCAGCGGTGGCCAGTGAGACAGCGGGAAGGCTTTACGGGCTCCAGGTCCTTGAGCGGGGCATCAATCACGATAAGGACAACACCACCCGGTTCATCATCCTGTCTAAATCCCCTGTTTACAGAAAGGACGCAGGTAAGGTGAGCATCTGCTTTGAAGGTTTACATAAAAGCGGCTCCCTGTATAACATGCTGGGGAACCTGATTTATAACAATGTGAACATGCTGATGATTGAATCCCGCCCCATTGTGGGACGAAGCTGGGAGTACAGGTTTTTTGTGGATGTGGAGGGTTCCCTGGGAGATGCGGCCATACAGAATGCATTAAAGGGGATTTCAGAGGAAGCCGTAAGCATGCGGATCCTTGGCAATTATTAGGGAGGTGTGACGGATATGGACATAAATGAATTAATCATATACAGGAATCTGGAATATCAGGAGCTGTTTCAGGACATGGCCTGCCTTATGGGATATGCGGACAGCGGCAGCCGGCCGGATGCATTCCACTGCGCAGGACAGCTGGTTGAACTGGCTGTGAACTATGGGTTTGAGGGGAATCTCTGGCACTGTTTCCTGGCCTTCTGTCTGGCAAATAATGAAAATGCCTACACAACTTCCTGTGAAATCACGGGAGCCGCAGGCGGTTCCCTGGACCGTCTGGCCAGGGAGGATTTTAAGATTTTCAAGGCATTGTTTGATTATGACATCCACGACCTTGCGCCTGCCGGGGTATGGGACCAGCTGGCCAGCTATGAGTCCGGTCAAAAGGGCAGCCGCGTGTTCAATAAGAGGATCAGGGACCGCATCGTGAGCCTGGCGGTCAATCTTAAGGAATCCGCGGATGTGGAGGAATTCCAGGACCATGTGGAAGAATTCTACCGGGAGTTCGGAGTAGGGAAATTCGGCCTTAATAAGGCGTTCAGGATAGTGGAAAAGGATGGGGGACAGGTTGTTGTCATTGACCCGATCATCAATGTGGAGCACGTATATTTTGATAATATCGTGGGGTACCAGCTGCAGAAACAGAAGCTGATTGAGAACACGGAAGCATTTGTGGAAGGCAGGGAGGCCAACAACGTGCTGCTGTTCGGCGACGCGGGAACCGGCAAGTCCTCAAGCGTCAAGGCGGTGCTCAATGAATATTACAGCAGGGGACTGCGTATCATTGAGGTATATAAGCATCAGTTTAAGGCGCTTTCCGATGTGCTGGAACAGATTAAGGACAGGAATTACAAGTTCATCATTTATATGGACGACCTTTCCTTTGAAGACTATGAGCTGGAGTACAAGTATCTGAAGGCAATCCTGGAAGGCGGGCTTGGCAAGCGCCCGGACAATGTGCTGATTTACGCCACATCCAACCGACGCCATCTGATACGTGAAAAGTTCAGCGACAAGAGGGAGCTGGACGACGAGCTTCACAACAATGATACGGTGCAGGAGAAACTGTCCCTGGCATCCCGTTTTGGCGTGACCATATACTTTGGGTCCCCGGACAAGAGGGAATTTGAGACAATCGTAAAGGCATTGGCAGACCGCTATCATCTTGATATGCCGGAACAGGAGCTTTATGCAGAGGCCAATAAGTGGGAACTGAGCCACGGCGGCCTGTCAGGCCGTACCGCGGCCCAGTTCATCACCCATCTTCTCGGGCGGAGATAGCAGGCCATGGCGGGTTTTACATGGATTTTACAGGGGCTTTACATGGTATACATGTAAAAGTTTGACGACACGTTTATAATAGCGGTCAAAAGGAGTGATAAAGGTGGCTATTCGGACATTTGCGGCAATTGACGTGGGCTCATTCGAGCTGGAAATGGGCATCTATGAGATGTCATATAAAACGGGAATCCGGCGTGTGGATCATATCCGCCACGTAATTGCCCTTGGCAAGGATACGTACAGCGGGGGCAAAATCAGCTATGGCCTTGTGGAGGAGATGTGTCAGGTCCTGGGGGAGTTTGCCCAGATCATGAAGGCATACAGGGTCAAGGACTACAGGGCCTATGCCACCAGCGCCATGAGGGAAGCCCGCAACAACCAGATCATCCTGGACCAGATCCGGGTGAGGACAGGGCTTACCGTGCGCATCATCAGCAACTCAGAGCAGCGTTTTATCAGCTATAAGGCCATTGCTGCCAAGGCCGGTGAGTTTAATAAAATCATACAAAAAGGGACTGCCATTGTGGACGTTGGTTTCGGCAGCGCCCAGCTGTCCCTGTTTGACAAGGATTCTCTGGTGACCACTCAGAACCTTCCTCTTGGCACCCTGCGTGTGCGCGGCCTTCTGGCCAACATCCCGGCAACCGTGGCAGAGCACCGGGAGCACATTGAGGAGATTGTGGACAATGAGCTTTTCACCTTCCGCAAGATGTATCTGAAGGACCGGGAAATCAACAACCTTATCGGAATCGGGGAGAACATCCTCTATATCATCAACCGCATGGACCTGAAGGCGTACGGGGACCGGATTGACGCGGCTGCCATGAACCGGTTTTATGAGCGGCTGTGCCAGATGACCACGGATCAGATTGAGGAGAAATTCGGTGTGAACAGCGAATATGCCTCCCTGCTCCTTCCAAGCGTGGTGGTGTATAAACGCATCCTGGAACTGACCGGGGCAGATATGTTCTGGGTGCCGGGAATCCGCCTGTGCGACGGCATTGCTGCTGAATATGCCCAGGCCAACAAGCTGGTCAGGTTCAGCCATAACTTTGAGAACGATATCCTGGCCGCGTCCAGGAACATGGCCAAGCGTTATAAGTGCCACACCAGCCACAACCAGGTGCTGGAACAATATGCCCTGGGAATTTTTGACAGCATGAAGAAATATCATGGGCTTGGAGCCAGGGAAAGACTGCTTTTGCAGATATCCGTGCTTCTTCACGCCTGCGGCAAATTCATCAGCATCAAGAACTCCAACGAATGCTCCTACAACATCATCATGTCCACGGAAATCATTGGTCTCAGCCATCTGGAGAGGGAAATCATTGCCAATGTGGTCCGGTACAACATAAGGGACTTCGACTATGACAAGGTCCAGCTGGAGACCCAGATCCACCAGGAGGATATGCCGGGTTACAGCCGCAACGCAATCACCATCCTTATCGCAAAGCTGACCGCCATCCTGCGCCTGGCCAATTCCATGGACAGAAGCCACCGCGGAAAACTGGCGGACTGTCGTATGGCGGTCAGGGACAATGAGCTGATCATCACAACAGGATATCAGGGCAACATGGCATTGGAGACAGCCTCCTTTGAGCAGAAGGCGGATTTCTTTGAAGAGATATTTGGTGTAAGACCTGTGTTAAAGCAGAAGAGGAGGGTGTAATCATGGCAGATCCGGTTGGAAAGCAGCAGTCTGCAAAACAGACTGTAAAAGAGACAGCCAAAGAGGTGTCCAAGCAGGCTGTGAAGGCCAAGGCCGAAACCTCTAAGGCCAAGGCAGAAGTTTTAAAGGCAGAGAAGGTTAAGGCAGAAGCTTCAAAGGCAGAAGGCACAAAGGCCGTAAAGCTTAAGGTGGAGAATCCAAAGACGGAGGCGCTGAGGATTGAAAAAGCAAAGACTGTGAAGACTGTAAATGAAAAGCCTGCAGAACCTACCGTGGATTTTGCGGCTGACCCTAATAATTATGTTAACCGTGAACTGAGCTGGCTTGAATTTAACTACCGGGTGCTGAGCGAGGCAAGGGACAAAAGCCTTCCTCTTTTTGAACGCCTCAAATTCTTAAGCATCACGGCCTCAAACCTGGATGAATTTTACATGGTGCGCGTTGCCTCCTTAAAGGACATGGTGCATGCAAAATACACCAAGCCCGACATTGCAGGACTGACGCCCCAGGAGCAGCTGGATAAAATAAGTGAGAAGACACATCAGCTGGTAGAAATGCAGTATTCCACCTATAACCGGTCCCTCCTGCCCGCCCTTAAGGCAAACGGGCTCAGGGTCATCATAGAACATGAGGACCTGACGGAAAAGGAAGCTGCATTTGCAGATGAATATTTTAAGAAAAATGTTTATCCCGTGCTGACGCCCATGGCATTTGACTCTTCCAGGCCATTTCCCTTAATCCGAAATAAGACGCTGAACATTGCCGCGCTTCTGAGAAAGAAAAAAACGGACGGGACAGATGACGAGCTGGAGTTTGCCATGGTGCAGGTGCCGTCCGTCATTCCAAGGATAGTGGAACTTCCAAGGGAAGTGGTGGAAGATGGCGTGGAACAGCGCGTGGTCATTCTTCTGGAAGAGATAATTGAGCGGAACATGCCATCCCTGTTCCTGAACTATGATATCGTGGTTTCCCACCCGTTCCGTATCATGAGGAATGCGGATCTGACCATTGACGAGGAAGAGGCGGTGGACCTTCTGGAGGAAATCCAGAAGCAGCTTAAGAAACGCCAGTGGGGCGAGGCCATCCGCCTGGAGATTGAGGACAATGTTGACAAAAGGCTGTTAAAAATCCTTAGGAAGGAGCTATCCATCAACAGCCAGGATATATTCGGAATCAATGGTCCGCTGGATCTGACCTTCCTTATGAAAATGTATGGACTGGAAGGTTTTGATTTGTTTAAGACATCCAGATACGTTCCCCAGCCCGTACCGGCCCTGATGAATGAAGATGATATATTCACCAACATCCGGAAAGGGGATATCCTGCTCCACCACCCATACCAGAGCTTTGACCCAGTGGTAAACTTTGTGCGCAGTGCGGCCAGGGACCCGGAGGTGCTGGCAATCAAACAGACCCTTTACCGTGTCAGCGGCAATTCCCCAATCATTGCAGCGCTGGCTGAGGCAGCTGACAACGGCAAACAGGTATCCGTACTGGTGGAACTGAAGGCAAGGTTTGATGAGGAAAATAACATCAACTGGGCTAAGATGCTTGAGAAAGCCGGCTGCCATGTCATCTATGGCCTGGTGGGGCTTAAGACCCACAGCAAGATTACCCTTGTGGTACGCATGGAAGAGGACGGAATAAGGCGGTACGTCCATCTCGGGACCGGCAATTATAATGATTCAACCGCAAAGCTCTATACGGACTGCGGAATCCTTACCTGCGACCCTCAGATAGGAGAGGATGCGACTGCTGTATTTAATATGCTGTCCGGATATTCAGAGCCCCTTGCATGGAATAAGCTTTCCGTAGCCCCCCTTTGGCTTCGGGGAAGGTTCCTGCGCATGATCCGCAGGGAAGCAGAGCATGCCAGGAACGGCAAGCCAGCCCACATCATGGCCAAGATGAACTCCCTGTGCGACAAGGAAATCATAACCGCCCTGTACGAAGCATCCTGTGCAGGCGTCAAGATAGAAATGATAATCCGCGGCATCTGCTGCCTGAAAGCAGGTGTTCCCGGTTTAAGCGAGAATATATCGGTCCGTTCCATTGTGGGCAATTTCCTGGAGCACAGCCGGATTTTCTACTTCCTTAATGACGCAAGTCCCGAGGTCTACATGGGCAGCGCGGACTGGATGCCCCGTAACCTGGACCGCCGTGTGGAAATCATGTTCCCGGTAGAAAACCAGAAATTAAAGGAACAGGTCATACGTATCCTGAAGGTTGAACTGGAGGACAATGTAAAAGCCCATATCCTCCAGCCGGACGGCACCTATGAGAAAGAAGACAAACGGGGCAAGGTCCTGGTAAACTCCCAGGAACAGTTCTGCCGGGAGGCCGTCATGATGGCAAAGGAGTTCCGGGTGGATGACTTATCCAGGGCCAGGGTGTTTACGCCGATTGAGAGCGGCGGGGGGGAATGAATGGTTTAGGGGTGAGGTGGATTTTGGGGGTTACGCCCGCGGAGGGGGACAGGCCGGACGGGGGCACCTAAATTCCCCCACCCCACCATTCCTGACCATAAGCAGATTTATCTTACAGGAAGAGACAATCCCCAACCCCCATGTAAACTGTTTCCAGTTCCCCGTCCTCTTCCATGGCCCTGCAGAAATCCTCTCCTGAGCAATGGTTGAATCCCAGCAGCCGGATGCCCATGCCTTTTATCCCTGCAATGGTATTCCCAATCCGTTCCGGGCCGGCCTTTACCAGGTGGGTGCCGCCGATGACGGCCCGGATGGGCTGGCTGAACCGTTCCCTGACCGTGTCCAGTATATTGAGGATTCCGGGATGGCTGCATCCCACAATCACGGTTAATTCCCCATTTTCTTCCAGAATAAGGCATATCTCGTCCTGGAAATAATCCTGTACCCATGCACCCTGCTGCCGCAGCACGAACCGTTTTGGGATTGTCTCAAAGGCGCGCTTCCTGCGGATGCCGCCCAAGGCCCAGCAGCCCTGTGCCAGGGGCAGCAGACCGTCACATACCATGTGGCGGATTTTGTTTTCTTCTAAAAATGCCGCGTCAAAACCCGTTCCAAGGAAGGCGGCCTTGGTCCTGCCAAGGGAATACTTTTCAGAAAAGAACCCTTTTCCTGTTGCCAGCGGGCATGACAGTCCGTTCTTTACAAATTCCCGGTATCCGCCCCCATGGTCATAGTGTCCGTGGCTGCACACCCCATAGTCAACCCGCTCCGGCCGGATGTTCAGCGCGGCTGCATTTTCATAGGTGTGTTTTCCCTGGCCAAAGTCAAAGAGTATGTTGGCGTATCCTGTTTCTATGTACAGAGAGAGCCCGTGCTCAGCTGCCAGGTCTTTCCTTTCGCCGTTCTGGTTGTCCATCAGTGTCACAATCCGTATATTCCCCATCTTTTTATCCCCCAAGGTTAATGATCCTGATATGATTATACCACGGCATCTGTGCCTGACAAGCATGGATGTCCCATCCTTCTTTTTACATATGAGGAAAGAGACTGGGATTGTAACAGAAATTCCCATAATATTTCAAGAAAAAAGTAAGGAAAACCTTGATATATTATGTTAGAATAGGTATTAAGCCACGGTGCGGCATAAAACAGGTGCCGCCCTGCATACATATAAGTTAACGTAAGAGGAGGGGACGTCATGCCCGATATTAATATTCTGGTTGTAGATGATGAAAAAGAGATTGCGGATCTGATTGAAATTTATCTTGTCAGCGATGGTTATAAAGTGTTTAAGGCGGAGAACGCTGCAAGGGGACTGGAGATCCTTGCCAAGGAGGATATCCATCTGGTGCTTCTGGATATCATGATGCCCGGAATGAACGGGCTGGAGATGTGCAAGAAAATCCGGGAGAACAATAACATCCCCATCATCATGCTCAGCGCCAAGTCCACGGACCTGGATAAGATACTGGGCCTGGGAACCGGGGCGGACGACTATGTGGTGAAACCGTTTAACCCGCTGGAACTGACGGCCAGGGTCAAATCCCATCTGCGCCGCTATACCCAGCTGAATCCCAACAGCGCTTCCCAGGACAAGGCCAACAATGAGATTACCATCAAGGGGATGATCATCAATAAGGATAACCACAAGGTAATTGTGGATGATGAGGAGATTAAGCTCACCCCCATTGAATTTGACATCCTGTATCTTCTGGCTTCCAATCCGGGTAAGGTATTCAGCACGGATGAGATTTTTGAACGTGTGTGGAATGAGAAGGTTTATGAGGCCAACAACACGGTCATGGTACATATCAGACGCCTGAGGGGCAAGATGAAGGAAGACACCAGACAGAATAAAATCATCACCACGGTGTGGGGAGTAGGATACAAAATTGAAAAGTGATATGAACAGGCGCTACCATACGCGGGTCATAACCAATATCATATACAGTGCCATTATTTCCTGTCTGGTGGAGATATTCCTGGTGACCAATGTTTCCATGATTGCCAGGTACATGGAGGAGTCGGGAAGGATGAACGGCCTGATCCAGGCAGTGCTCGGCTACCATGTGGCGGTGGTGCTGGTCTATGTCATATCCGGTCTGGTGCTGTTCGCGGTTACGTTCATGATTCTTCAGGAACCGTATATCCGCTATATCAGTAAGATTTCCGATGCGGTCCAGAGCATTTCCGAAGGGAACCTGAACACTACCATTGACGTGATTGGCGATGACGAGTTTTCCAGCATGGCAGCCAACCTGAATAAGATGGTGGAGGATATCCGGGTGCTGATGGACAAGGAACGGGAATCCGAGCGCACCAAGAATGAGCTTATAACCAATGTGGCCCATGACCTGAGGACGCCCCTTACTTCCATCATCGGCTATCTGGAGCTGCTGGCAGGCAATACCAAGATACCTTTGGACATGCAGCACAAGTACATAGAGATTGCCTATGGCAAGGCAAGGCGCCTGGAAAAACTCATAGAAGACCTGTTTGGGTTCACAAAGCTTAATTACGGCAAGATTTCCATGCATGTGGCACAGGTGGATGTGGTGAAGCTGCTGGGACAGCTTCTGGAAGAGGCCTATCCGAATTTTGTGGAAAAGAACCTGTCCTACGACCTTCAGAGCAATATCCCGGCCAAGATAATCACGGCGGACGGCAACCTTCTGGCCCGGCTGTTTGATAATCTGATCGGCAATGCCATCAAGTACGGTGCGGATGGAAAGCGGGTCCTGGTGAAAATCCATGGGGATGATGATGTGGTGACGGTTTCCGTGACCAATTATGGGTATGTGATCCCGCCGGACGAGCTTCCGCTGATTTTCAATAAGTTTTACCGCGTGGAGCAGTCCCGCTCCAGCAGCACGGGAGGCACCGGCCTGGGACTGGCCATTGCAAAGGAGATTGTGGATATGCATGGAGGCACCATCCAGGTGGCCAGTGATTTAAACGGAACCGTGTTCACTGTGAAGCTGCAGGTGCATTTTGATATCAACAAAGAGAATTTCGGAACAATCAGCTGACACTAATGGAGAATACAATGAGGAAATTCCACGATGGAACGGATTGTGGAAAGGTGAGGACTTGTAATATGAGGATATTTTCCAGGAATATGAAAAGGGCGCTGAAAAGCTCCCTTTTTGGCTTACTGCTGGCTGCTGCCGTGGCGGTCCAGGCCTTTGGGGCAGAGGCCGGGATTACCGGGGCGGAGGCCGGGACCTCTGGGGCGGAGGCCGGGCAGTACGGAGATTCCGGCCAGGATATGGACGGCGCGGAGGAACTGACGGACTCCCCTGTCACGTTAGATGTGGTTTACGGGTATAAGAACATTGCCAAGAGCGGGCGTTTCCTTCCGCTGCGCGTGGAACTGGGCAACCGGACAGATCAGGTGTTTAAGGGCACGCTGTGCGTGCTGGCCATGGAGAGCGATATGCAGGGCTATTCCATGGACATGGACTATGATGTTTACCGTTACGAATATCCGGTGGAAATACCGGCATCGGGCAGTCTCACTGAGCTGCTCAGCGTGTCCCTGGGCGCCAGGGTGGACCAGATGTACATCCGCCTTTTGGATGAAGACGGAAAAGAAGTGACGCGCAAGCGCCTGAAGCTGAACCTGAATAAGGATACGGCCGAGCTTTTTATCGGCGTGCTCAGCGACAATCCCGAGAAGCTTCTGTATATGGGAGGCGCGGGCATTAATTACAGCACGCTGCGCACCAGGTCCATAGAGATGACGGCAGCGTCCCTTCCCTCCAACGAGCTGGGGCTTGACCAGTTGGACGTGCTCCTGATAACGGATTTTGATACGGGAAGCCTGTCAGGGCAGCAGGTAACTGCTGTGTGGGAATGGGTCCAGAAGGGCGGCGTCCTGCTGATAGGGACCGGCGGACGCGGGGAGGAGACACTCCGTGCCTTTGCCGGTGACATCCTGGAACAGCCGGTGCCGCAGCCGGACCAGTACTTGATTAACATGGGGGTGGAATACGCAGTAGACGGGCCGGAAGGCGCCTCCATTCCCCTGACCTGCACCGAGGTGTGGCTCAAAGGCGGAAGCGAGGTACTGGCCAGTGATGAATTGTCCGTGATTTCGTCCGTGTCAGTGGGCAAGGGGATGGTGGCTGTGTCCATGTATGATTTTGTGGACATAGAGGGATTCTGCCAGGACAACATTTCCTATATTGACCATCTCTTTACCAGCCTGCTGGGGGAGAGCCGCATTAATTCCCTGAGCAGCGGCATGGACGGAAGCACATCCAGCCTTTATTGGTCCGTCCAGTCCCTGATTAATACGGGGAATCTGAGCAAGATCCCAAAAGTCGGGCTGTATGTGACCCTGGCCATTGCCTATGTGGCCCTGGCCGGACCGGGCTTGTATTTCTTCATGAAGCACCGTGGGATGCTCCGGTATTACCAGCCTTGTGTGGCAGTCCTTTCCCTGTGCTGTACCGGAATGGTGCTTCTTATGGGAATGGCCACCAGGTTCACAGGTCCTTTCTTTACCTATGCATCCATAAAAGATACGGATACGGATAATGTGTCTGAAACCACCTTCATCAACATGAGGGCGCCTTATAACAAGTCCTATTCCGTGAGGTTGAACCCGGATTACACCCTCTACCCCCTTACAGGCAATACATACTACAGTATGTCGCCCGTACCGAAGTTCACAGGCGAGGAGGATCCCGCCATCACCATCCATTACGGTGAGGAGGATACCGGTATCAGGTCCCAAAACGTGGGGGCGTTTAACTCCAAGTTCTTCATGCTGGAACGCCATATGGAGAATGATAAGGAGGAAGGCTTTACCGGCAACATAAACTCCTTTGACGGCAAGGTGTCAGGGACCCTGACCAATCACTACGGCCAGGAGGTTGAGGATGTGGCGGTGCTCCTTTACAACCAGATGATATTCGTGGGGCACATGGACCCGGGCGAGACCGTGAAGCTGGACGGCCTTAAGACACTGTACGGGGCAACCAACTTCGGATATGCCATGGCGGAGCAGATTACGGGGGCTTCCCGGTATAAGGAAGATAAGGATATTGAGGACACTGCTTATGTGGAGGCGCTGGAGAGGACCAACCTGCTGTCCTTTTATATGGGCAACTACCTGACCGGCTATCATTCGGAAGCCAGGATCGTGGCGTTCAGCAAGGATAAGGAAGAAACGGGATTCCTCCGGTCTTCCGGTTATGAGACTTATGGCACCACCCTGCTCACGTCCTCCGTGGATGTGAATTATGAGAAGGACGGGATGATATACCAGTCAGCCATGCAGAAGCAGCCTAACGTGCTGTCTGGCGAATACTATGCGCAGAACAATACCATGTACGGCCTGACTCCTGTAATGCTGGAGTATTATCTGGGCAACAATATAGAGGTGGATAAACTGGATTTCTACCACTTAAGCGATGAGGTGGCAGAGAGCATGCGCTACTATTACACGGTTCCGTTCAGCGGCAAGATGTATTTCTATAACTATAATACGGGAAATTACGATTCCATGGACACAGGTGTTACGGAATTTGACAGGGACGTGCTGGGACCATACCTGTCACCCGGCAATACGCTGACGGTTAAATACGTGTATGATTCCTCGGGCGATTATACCTGGAATATCATGCTGCCTGTCCTGGCTGTCACAGGGAGGAGTAAATAATGCTGGAAATCAGAGGATTACACAAGATATACGGAAAATACCACGCATTAAGCGGTCTGGACATGAATGTGGCCACGGGGGCGCTTTATGGGTTTGTGGGACCTAACGGCGCGGGCAAGACAACCACCATTAAGATAATGACAGGCCTTCTTCCTGCGGAGGAGGGGAAGATTACCATAGACGGTATGGACGCCCTGTCAAACCTGAAGGCCCTGAAGGCAAGGATTGGATATGTGCCGGACTTTTTCGGTGTTTATGATAACCTGACCGTGTCAGAGTACATGGAGTTTTTCGCCTCCTGCCATCACATGGACGGGCTGGTGGCAAGGAAGCGCTACACCGCCCTTTTGGAGCAGGTGGGCCTGGAAGATAAGCTGGACTTTTATGTGGACGGCCTTTCCAGGGGGATGAAACAAAGGCTCTGCCTTGCCAGGGCATTGATCCATGACCCGTCCATACTGATACTGGATGAGCCCACCTCGGGTCTGGACCCGAGGACCAGGTTTGAGTTTAAGGAAATACTGTCTGAACTGCAGGAAAGCGGCAAGACCATTGTCATCAGTTCCCATGTGCTGTCCGAACTGTCCGAGCTGTGCACGGATATCGGGATCATCGACCAGGGCAGGATGGTGCTGGAGGGGAATATAAATGATATCCTGTCCAGGGTCAACACCTCCAATCCCCTTGTCATATCCGTGTTCAGCAATGTGGACAAGGCCCTGGCTATTTTGAAGAGCCATCCCTGCGTGCAGACCATTTCCCTGAGGGAACAGGATATCTGCGTGCGTTTTTCAGGGGATTCCCAGGATGAGGCGCTGCTGCTGCAGCAATTGATTGACAGCGATGTGCTGGTCAACGGGTTTACCAGGGAAAAGGGAAGCCTGGAATCCGTGTTCATGCAGCTGACGGAACATGAAGAAGAAAGGGTGGTGTTGTCCTATGATGCGGAATCCGGTTTTTAGCCGTGAGATTAAGGTGGGTTCAAGAAGCGTGAGGCTGCCTCTGATCATTCTTCTTTTTAACGGTATCCTGTCCCTGGTAACGCTTCTCAACATGTATTCCGCCGTGGCCCAGGTTAAGACCACGGCCGTCATACAGTACAGCAGTTTCATGAATATGTATGAGTTTGTCACCACCATTGAGTTCATCCTGCTGATGTTCATTGTGCCGGCCGTCACAGCGGCCAGTATCAGCGGGGAGAGGGAGAGGCAGACCCTGGAACTGATGCTTACCACCCAGATGACGGCTTCCCAGGTGGTGATCGGCAAGCTGATGAGCGCCCTTTGCACCCTGCTGTTGCTGATAGTGTCCAGTTTCCCGTCCGTGGCCATGGTATTTGTCTATGGAGGGATTACCTGGACAGATGCCGTATCCCTGATTCTCTGCTATATAACCGTGGCATTTTTTGCAGGCAGCCTGGGAATCTGCTTTTCAGCCCTGTTCAAGCGTTCCACTGTTTCCACGGTGGCGACTTATGGCGTGCTGGTGGCCGTGGTGGCCGGGACGTATTTTATCAATAAGTTCTCCCTGTCCCTGTCAGCCATGAACATAAACAATACAGCGGCAGCCTATGGGTTCGGGGAAAATGCGGTAAAGCCCACATCCGGCGGTTTTTTCTATCTGCTGCTCCTGAACCCGGCATCCACCTTCCTTGCCATCCTCAACGGACAGGCGGGAGGGAATACGCCATTAAGCCAGCTTAAAAGTTCATTTGGCATGACAGCCACTAATTTTGTTACGGAGAACTGGGTTATTGTAAGCATCCTGATCCAACTGGCCCTGGCAGCGCTTTTAATCTATATCGCAGTCAGGTGCGTGGAGCCTGTGAAGCGCAGGCGCAGGAGCAATAAGCATAAATAATAAGATTGATTGGATATCAGGAAAGGGGTAAAACATGGGAATTATTAAGGCGGTTGCATCGGCAGTGGGAGGAGCGCTGGCAGATCAGTGGCTGGAGGCCATTGAACCGGATGATATGGGGGACAGGATTGTCTTTGCCCGTGGCGTACAGGTGCGCAGGGGAAAGGGGTCCAACACAAAAGGCTCGTCGGATATTGTGTCCAATGGTTCAGTCATCCACGTGTATCCCAACCAGTTCATGATGCTGGTTGACGGGGGCAAGGTAGTGGACTATACGGCGGAGGAAGGTTATTATACCATCGACCACTCGGCCATGCCCTCCATGTTTAACGGCCAGTTCGGGGAAGCGTTAAAGGAATCCTTTAACCGTATCCGCTTTGGCGGGATCACACCCACGGCACAGAAGGTATACTATGTGAACCTGCAGGAAATCAAGGGGATTAAATTTGGCACCAGGAACCCTGTGAATTATTTTGATAATTTCTATAACGCGGAACTTTTCCTGCGGGCGCATGGAACCTACTCCATCAAGGTAACCGACCCCCTAAAGTTCTATGGGGAGGTCATCCCCAAGAATGCGGACAGGGTGGATATTGATTCTATCAATGAGCAGTATCTTTCTGAATTCCTGGAAGCGTTCCAGACATCGGTAAACCAGATGTCTGCCGACGGCACGCGGATTTCCTTTGTTACCTCCAAGAGCAGGGAGCTGGGCCGGTATATGGCGGACACCCTGGATGAAGAGTGGAACAAGCTGCGCGGAATGGAAATCCAGTCCGTGGGCATTGCCAGCATTACCTATGATGAGGAATCCCAGAACCTGATTAACCTGAGGAACAAGGGCGCCATGATGGGCGACCCCGGTATCCGTGAAGGGTATGTACAGAGTACCATTGCCGAGGGATTAAAGAACGCGGGCTCCAATTCCGCAGGTTCCCTGGCAGGGTTCATGGGCATGGGCTTTGGCATGCAGACAGGAGGGGGATTCATGGGCGCTGCCTCCAATACGAATATGCAGCAGATGCAGAACCAGGGGAACTGGTCGGCGGCAGGGGCGCAGCAGGCCGGGATGAACCCAGGCCCAGGGGTGCCGGCAGGGGCGCGGCAGACAGGGATGGATCCAGGCCCAGGGGCGCCTGGAGGCACGGCGCGGGCTGGAATGAATCCAGGTGCAGGGGCACCGGTAGGCACGGCGCAGTCCGGAGTGAATCCAGGTGCAGGGGCGCCGGTAGGTACGGCGCAGTCCGGGATGAATCCTGGCCCGGGGACAGCGGGATGGTACTGCCCGAACTGCGGCACACCCAACTCCGGTAAATTCTGCAGTGAGTGCGGAAACCCAAGGCCTGCGGCAGACTGGACCTGCAGCTGCGGTACGGTGAACTCAGGTAAGTTCTGCAGCGAGTGCGGCAAGCCAAGGCCTTGATGAAGGAGCGCGTTCCCGTGCCAAAGCGTGTCTGAAAATCCATTTCCGCCTTCTGCACGTCCCACAAAGCGGGATGCACAGCAGACGGGAAGCAGCTTTAAGACACGCTCTGGCATTATGATACAGGAGATAACAAATGGCAGCAATAACATATAAATGCCCAAACTGCGACGGAGGCCTGATATTTGACCCATCGTCGCAGAAATACCACTGTGAATTCTGCCTGTCTGACTTTACACAGGAAGAATTAGACGTACCGGAGCCAGAGGACAGCCAGGCCGTGCTGTATACCTGCCCCAGCTGCGGTGCGCAGATTGTTACGGATGAGACAACAGCCGCAACCTTCTGCTACTACTGCCATAACCCGGTGGTGCTGTCAGGAAAGCTGACAGGCAGGTTTGCCCCGGATTATGTGATTCCCTTCCAGATTGACCGGGACAAGGCAAAGGAAATATTTGCGGGGTGGATTGCAAAGAAGAAGTATGTGCCGGACGCATTTTATTCCGGCAGGCAGATAGAGACCATGACCGGTGTGTATTTCCCCTACTGGCTTTACGGATGCCGGGTGGACGGGATGCTGGACGCCCAGGGGAAAAAACTCAGGACATGGACCACAGGCAATATGCGCTACACGGAAACACAGGTGTATGATGTCAGGCGCCAGGGAACCATGGAGGTGGACCATGTGGCCAGAAACGGCCTAAGAAAGGCAAACCGCCAGCTGGTGGACGGCGTCCTGCCTTTCCGGATGGATGAGAAGAAGAAATTCTCCATGGGGTTCCTGTCAGGTTTCCTGGCAGAGAACCGTGACATGGAAAAGGAGCAGTTTGTGGTGGATGTGCAGACCGAGGTCAGGGAGTTTGCCCTTCAAAGCCTCCAGTCCCAGGCCGGGAACTATGATTCCATGAATATCAGGCAAAGGGAAGCAAAGCTTATGGACGAGGTGTGGAGTTACGCCCTTCTCCCGGTGTGGACCCTGACCTACAATGACAAAGCCAGGGGGCAAATATATTATTTTGCCCTGAACGGCCAGACAGGGAAGATATGCGGCCAGCTGCCGGTGGATCCTAAGAAGCTGGCGTTGCTGTTCCTTTCCATCTTCCTGCCGCTTTGCATATTGTTTCTGATAGGAGGATATCTGCTGTGATGATGGGGTATGATATGGGAAAATGCTTTCACAACAGGAAACATCCGGTTATTGCCCCATGGATCCGCATGGTGGCCCTGACCGCTGCATGGGTGGTTCTCTGGGCAAATCTGGGGATGGTTACCAGCATGGGCGCCCAGGCTGGGGCCGGCAATCTGGTTGAAGCCCGGGCCGGTTCCCAAGCAGATGCATGGGCCGGCACCCAGGCCGATACGGGCCAGAGGCTGTTTGATGAGGCCGGGCTTTTATCCGGGGAGGAGCAGGAACGGCTGGAGGAGGCCCTTAGCGGCTGCAGGACGAAGACCGGAATGGATGTGTCGGCAGTGACTGCCTATAATGACGGCGTCCGTTCTGCCATGGAATATGCGGACGACTATTATGATTACAATGATTTCGGCACGGGCCGGGATAAGAGCGGCGCGCTGGTGCTCATCTATATGGATGCGCCGGGACGGCGGGGCGGCGAATGCTGGATATCCACTTCAGGCAACATGATACGTATCCTTACGGACAAGCGCATTGACCTGATACTGGATGACATGTACGATTATCTGGGAAGCCAGGATTATTATGGAGCCATCCTTGCATTTGCCAGGGACATTGAGTACTATGTGGACAAAGGAATCCAGGCCGGACAGTATAATTATGATACGGAGACAGGGGAAATCAGCATATACAGAAGCATACGCTGGTATGAGGCTGCATTTGCCGTCATCGCGCCGGCCATGATAGCGGGAAGCGTGTGCCTGGGAATCAAGGGCCGGTATTCCATGAAGCAGTCTGACCGGGAACGGGCCAACAGCCTTCTGGCCTACAGGGCAGATGCAAAGTACCGGTTTGGGGATGTCAATGACATACTGCTGAACAAATTCGTGACCTCGGCGCCAATCCCAAGGGCGGACAGAGGCGGCTCAGGCGGATCTGGTTCCCCGGGCCGCAGCTCCACCCACCGTTCCAGCAGCGGGCGAAGCCATGGGGGCGGAGGAAGAAGATTCTGAATACAAATCATGTTTTGTGCACACTTTAAAGGTATGTGCGATATAATAGGGTATAGATATGATTCAGGCTTATCTACCCAATCTGATGCTGCCTGGCATAAATAAGCTGATATCCTGTATCGTGTATCATCTTATTTACGCCAGGGTGTGTTTGAAAGCGGCTTTCCGTCAGAGGTGCGTCCTGCAAAGTGGGGCGTGCAGACGGCGGGAATGAATGTCCGGACACACCCTGGGAAGCACTATTGTACCGCGCATCCAGCTGGTGCTTTATAATAGATCACAGGGCAACCTGGGCGGTGATGACGCACTGTAAGCGTTGTTGCCGTTTACATAACCAGCTATCCTGGAATGCAGAGGAATTTGGCAAGATGAACTATACCTATATACTTACCTGTGCGGACGGTACGCTGTACTGCGGCTGGACCAATGATCTGGACAAGCGTCTGAAGGCCCATAACGCGGGCCGCGGAGCCAAGTACACCAAGCCCAGACGGCCGGTGGCGCTGTCTTATTATGAGGCATTTGAGACAAAAGGCGAAGCCATGAAACGGGAATATGCAATCAAGCATATGACCAGGAGACAGAAAGAGATGTTGATTCAAGGGAACCGGGCTTGTGCAGGCTTGCGTGCGGACTGATGCGGGAAAATGAAGATAAAGGTAGGGTTAAAGCAAGATAAGATGAAAGAAAGACAGAATCTAAGAATGCCTGCAGCCATAAGAATGGATGAGCTTTTTGCAGGCAAGGATACAGGCACCGGATGCCCGGCGTCCTGCGGCAGGTGGTGCCGCGGGACGCCGGTTTTTTTGTGTGAAAGATAAATTCTCCGGCCCGGGAACCTCTTATGCCTGGGAACCCTTATGCCCGGGATTGTTTATCTAAAACACGCGGGCGGTAATACAAGGCCTGGATGTTTGGAATCCGGTCCATGGGGCCGGTCACGCCACGAAACGGTACATCATCACATAATGGCAGATACTTCCGCCCATGACAAACAGATGGAAAATCTCATGGGAGCCGAAGTTCTTGTGGCGGGAATTAAAGAACGGAAGCTTCAGGGCGTAGATGATGCCTCCCACCGTGTATATGACACCGCCGGCCAGCAGCCACAGGAAGCCGGCTTTTGGCATGGAATTCAGTATTTTGGTGATGGCCAGGACGCATACCCAGCCCATGGCAATATAAATCAGGGAAGAGAACCATTTAGGGCAGGTAATCCACAGGGCATTGATAAGGATACCCACAATGGCAATACCCCAGACAAGGGTCAGAAGGGACCAGCCTGTTTTGTCTCCCAGGACAATCATGCACACCGGGGTATAGGTTCCTGCAATCAGGATGAAGATCATCATGTGGTCAATCTTGCGCAGCATCTGGTTGATTTGGGGTGAAATGTCAAGGGTGTGGTAAATGGTGCTGGCTGCGTACAGGCCAATCATACTTAGTATGAAGATGGCAAGCGCACTCACATGCAGGTGCCCGGAATCACGCACCGCCTTCATCAGAAGGGGCATGGCTGCTATCATGGCCAATATCATGGCGATAAAATGCGTAAGGGCACTGCCCGGGTCTTTTACCTTGGTAAGATTACGTTTTAGTTTTGCTGTCATATATACCAGCCTCCTCATAATTAAAACAGATAGATTTTAATGGTAACTTTGTTATGTAGTTTTGATTACTACATCTGTTTGTATTATATACTATACACTCTGTGAATAAATTATGCAATACTTTTTAATAAATACTTCAAAATCAAAGGCTTTTATCTGGAAAACTATGCTATAATCATGCTGAGTCTGAAGGATTGAAACATCAGGAGAGGTAAATGTCATGGTTCCCATTCTATATGAAGACAAAGATATAATCGTGGTACACAAGCCGGCAGGGCTGGAATCCCAGTCATCACGCGGTTTTGCGCCGGACATGGTCAGTGAAATCAGTTGTTATCTACACAATCCACAGGATATCCACAAGCCGGCAGCAGGTATTTCAAGGGTCCAGCCTCCATATGTGGGAGTTATCCACAGGTTGGATAAGCCGGTGCAGGGAGTCATGGTTTATGCCAAAAACCAGAAGTCGGCAGCAGCCTTAAGCGCTGCGCTCCAGGCCGGAAAAATGGAAAAATCTTATATGGCGGTGATATGTGGACAACTTGTGGATAAACAAGGTTCATATGTGGATTATCTTCGGCAGGACAGGAAAAACAACACATCGGAAATTGTGGATAAGTCTGTAAAAGATGCAAAAAAAGCAGTCCTTAAATACAGGGAAATGGAAGTTATCCACAGCCCTGAGGACAAGGAACAAATGGTTTCTTTAATAGATATTGAGCTGCTTACAGGAAGGCACCACCAGATAAGGGTGCAGTTTGCCGGGCATGGCACCCCCCTCTATGGAGATGGACGGTATGGAGGGGACATATCCACAATTGTTGACATAAAAAAGAAACCAGCGGCCCGCGGCCCGCTGGCCCTGTGTGCTTACCATCTGGCATTTCCCCATCCGGTGACAGGGAAACGGCTTGTATTTGAAATCAGGCCTTCCGGCGGCGCGTTTAACTGGTTTTCGGTGAATGGCTGCCCACGGACCGGATCCCGCCAAGGAAACTGACCCGCACAGAGAAAACGTGGTCCTTATATTCATATTCCAGCTGCCCTCCGTATTTGCCGGCTGATATGGCGGCGCTGCTCAGGCCGATGCCGTGCAGGGCGCTGTCCCGTTTCCTGGAAACCAGCCTGCCGCCTTTTTGGCAGGGAGCCTGGGCGGCTGGGTTCGAAATGTCAATGAAAACCATTTCCTTCATCTTCCTGATTTTCACATGTATCCATGCCGGCCCGTCCTTTACACCGGAGGCGGCTTCATATGCATTATCAAGAAGGTTGGCAAACAGGCTGCAGATGTCCTGGTCTTCCATGGGATGGAGGTCCATGGCATCTGCCTGTACGGTAAACGGGATGCCGGCCCGTGCACACCGGCTCCGGGTGTGGTTCAGCAGCACATCCAGGGTGGGGGTTCCTGTCCAGATGGAAGGTGAAAGACCTTCCAGGGGGGGCGCTCAGCTGGCCGATATAGGCCTGGGCGCCTGCTGCATTACCCTCTGCCAGCATGCCGTCCAGGACCAGGAGATGGTTCTTCATGTTGTGGGAAAGGGTTTCCTGTTCTTTCTGCATCTGCTTTACCATCTCATACTCCTGGCGTACCAGCTGGTCTTTGAATTCCAGGATACCCCGAAGCTCCCTTTCCTTTACATAGTTGGCATAGATAAGCATAAGCAGGCAGAGGCACAGCAGGATGACCAGGCACAGGCCCCAGCTGAATAAGGTAAGTACGGAGATTTCCTGAAGGGTGAACAGGGATAGGAAGCCCACGCCCAGGATGCCGAACAGGGAAACGGTAAATATCATTTTCGGATTGTAAAACGTGGTCCCCCGAAAGGCCCTTCCTGCCAGGAAACAGAAGCTGAACAGCATTGCCTTGTCAGCAGCAATATAAGCACACCTCCACAGGGACAGCTGGTTCAATATGAACCCCGCAAACTGCCGGTTTCCCGCTATGACGCCCATGACGGACATACAGAAAAAGTTGATGACATAAAGGCAGAGAAAGTAAAAGCTGACCAGTGAGACCGCGTAAAACAGGTCCACCTGGAACAGGACCACGGTGGTCATACAGATAAAGAAAACAAACCACAGGGTGGATATCAGGGGGTCAATCCCATATGCATTCATGGCTTTGACGGAGCAGACCAGGGTCATGGACAGCAGAAAGAAGGGCAGCCGCCCCCTGACCCTGTCCGGTAGGAAAATCCCTATAAAATGGTAACACAGCCATGCCTCAATAAAGTCAGAGCAGACTTCCAGCGCCTCATACCAGTTGTTCATAATCTGGCCCTCCAGTAAGATGTGATGGATTCCCGCACTTCCCTAAGATGTCTGCGGCTGACCGGAACCGTGGTCCCGTTATCCAGGAACAGTTCATGATCCTCCATCTTATCCACATGGAACAGGTTGACGATGTATCCCCGCTCCACCATCAGGAAACCGCTGTCGCGCTCCTGGCCGCACAGCTCTGACAACACCTGCTCCAGGGGCCTGCGCACGGGCAATTCTTCATTTTCAAGTACAAAGACAGCGTACTTCTGGTCCTTATAGATATAGAGGATATCATCCACTGCAATCTTGCGTACCCTGCGGGAGGATTCGATGACATAGGTTCCATTGGAATTCCGTTCCAGAAGCCGGCAGGCATCCTTAAGGGCCAGGGGCAGGCAGGCTGCCAGCTCCGGCTTGGGGATGTACCGGAATACGGAAAGCTCAAACGCCTTGACCGCATATTTTGTATGGGATGTAATAAAGACGATTAAGGCCAGGGGCAGGGAACGCCGGATGGCTCCGGCCAGGCTCATGCCGTCTGTACCGGGCATTTCTATGTCCAGGAACAGCAGGTCAAAATGGGCGCCGTCCTCCACATCGTAGAGCAGCTGGCCGCTGTCCATATAGGTGGAAATGTGCAGGGCAGAGGAGATTTCCTTTGCCTGCACTGAAAGAATGGTGTAAATCTGCTCCACAAAACATTGTTCATCATCACAAACCGCAATTCGTATCATGTCATACGCTCCTTAGTTCTTAACTGCCTGCTTGATAATCTCCCTGCTGATGGACCGGACCCTGTCAGGGCAGGTATAATCCATGTCTTCATATAGGAACTGGTGAAGCTGTTCCACATTGGATTCAAGGGTATTGGGAATCACACAGTCCCCGTTCTTCCCAAGAGGGGCGTCCTCATGGGTAAATGGGAAGCCGGCTGTGCTGCTTAAATTGAATTTCTTTATGTTGCGTATCATGCTGACCAGGTCTTTGGCGGTCAGGGAGGAGAGGGACTGGGAAAATGCCGTGTCAGCCACCTGAAGCAGTGTGCCGGGATCCGTGTCCTTTGCCTTTTCAAAGACCTGACTGATGACCCTTCTCTGGCGTTCCGTGCGGGCAAAATCAGTATCCATCTGCCTTAACCGCATATAAGCCACTGCCTGTACCCCGTCCAGATGCTGCATCCCGTAATCAGACAGGTGGACGGAGGGAATCCCGGTGCTGTCCGCGGTATCCGTGATAAAGGCATTGATATAATGAAATTCAGCTTTGGTCAGTTCAATATCCACGCCTCCCAGAAGATTGATTACATCTGCCACGGATTTCCAGTTAAAGGATATATAATCATCGATGGTGATATCCAGATTGGCGGTCAGTGCCTGCACATTGCCATTGGGTCCTGAGACCATATAGGATTGGCTTAATTTACCGTAACCGTCCGTGGACGGGCTGTTCATAAGGAAGGTATCCCTGTATACGGACACAAGGCGTATATCCCCTGTGGCAGCGTTGATGGAGCACAGAAGCTGTACATCCGCATGATTGCCTTTCCCCACATCCCCGTTACGGCTGTCCACGCCAAAAACCGCAATGGTCCAGTATCCGCTCCCCATGTTCATGGGTTCTGCCGGAATATTGGGATTGGTTTCCATGACCGGGATTTCCGGACTGCCGTCCAGGCGGTGCATGTTCCCGGTTATCTTTGTGATATAGATAAGTACGGAACACATGGCAAACAGTATGGTGGAAAGGCAGATGATGCCTGCTTTTTTCAATATGGATTTTATGGCTGGATTCATGGTACGGTTCCCCTTTCAATTGGTTTAAGGCGTAATTTCTTTATGGACTTTATTATAGCAGGCGGGAAGCTAAGATGAAAGAACTGTCCTTAAATGGAAGGAATTGGACCGTGAATGAGACTGTCCGGCATTTCCCGGGGCATTTTCATGTCCCGGCCGATGATGTCCAGGGAAATCTTCTGGTCAGGATAATAAGGAATGGAAGACCAGGAAACAAATAGCGCCCATACAGCATGATGCTGCACGGGCGGAAAATATGGTATCAGGGTCTGTTTCCTTACTTGGTCACGCCTGATAATATTTGCCGGGTATGGCGGCAAGCTGGATGGGAATCTGCTTTTTAGGCTTTGCTTCCAGCAGGAACGGCACAATACCGTCCTCAGGCAGACGGCTTCCGGGAAGGATTGTCTGCTTATCAAATTTGTAGGTTACACACCATGCATCCGCTCCGCCGGCCAGGGAAGTCCCCAGAGGGAAACAGAAATCGCTCTGGTCATCCCTCAGGATGTGGATGAACTGCTGGCAGTCAGCAGGGACCACAGGGCTTACCTTCATTTCCATGATTTTTTCCGCCGTGGCCGTCAGGGTCCCAGGTCCATTTCCAGTTGAAAATCCCGCCAAGCAAGAACAGAAGTCCTGTAATAATGATAAAAAGCTGCCAGTTGGACAGGAAGTATGTCATGAACCGTTCCATCAGATTTGTATATAAGCTGCTCATTGGTTTTCTCCTTTCCGGCTGCCTGAACCGAATGCTTCTGGATATGCTGGCCAGATGCAGGATGGTGCATAGCCTCCTTTCATCCAAACTTAATTACTATAATAAATATAAAAGTATTTAAATGGATTATACAGGAACAGAAGAATAAAAGCAAGTGTATGTATAAAGAAAAAAGCGCACCGTTTTAAACGATGCGCGGCTGCTCTATGTTCCGCTTTCTGGGAACCAAGCCAGATACCTGGAAAGAGCTGTTGCCTGGGCCTGGGCAGTCCGTTCCAATTCTTCGGGGAGCTTCCCGATGGGGAATTATTGTGAATCGCTGCCGGACGGCAACGTCTGCATGAGGGCAAAGAAATGTTCAGGCTTACCGGTACTAAAATATTCATACCATGATTCCAGCGTGTCTGTTTGAAACACGTCTAAACGCTGGATGATCTGCCTGGCCCACAGCAAAGCCCCGGTGCTGCCTGCGGTAATAAGGCTGCCATCCGCCACAGATGGCTTGTCTATATAAAAATCCTGCCCTTTATAACCAGGAGAAACCATTTCCAGAAATCCCGGCCCATTACTGGTATGGGGGCGCCGGTCCAATAGCCCAACGCTGGCAAGCGCGGCGGTCGCGCCGCAGATTGCGCACACCGCTGCCCCTAAAGAGAGGAATTCGCCTGCTTTTTGGATGACAGGGGCATGCTTTGGATCATTCCATGTATCTGCGCCCGGTAAAAGCAGCATGCTTGATTCATCCACAGCCATGTCATCAATGGAACAATTGGGTAGGATTGTCAGACCTCCCATTGTAATGATTGGCTCTTTTGAATAACTGACTGTCTTAAGTGACACGCGCTGTGCCCCCTGTTTGAAAAAACGTCCGGAGTTCAGTTCCGAAGTAACGTGACCCAGTTCCCAGTCAGCTAACGTATCAAGGACGTACACATAGATTGTAGACATAGTTTCCTCCGCTTTCATTGTTTGATTGATTTGCTTTCATTTTTATTGTACCATGTAATTGTTGACAACAGTATGGCCACAATATGGATTGAAAGGGGGGCATCCCATGAAAATTGACAGGCTTGTCAGTATTATCATGATACTTCTTGACAAGAAACGAATAAGCGCGCAGGAGCTGGCAGATATGTTTGAGGTTTCTCCCCGCACAATTTACCGTGATATAGACGCCATCAATATGGCGGGTATTCCTGTCCGTTCCGCATCCGGGGTGGGCGGCGGATTTGAGATCATGCAGGAATACAAGGTTGACAAAAAGGTTTTTTCCGCTGACGACCTTTCCGTCCTCCTGATGGGGCTTTCCAGTCTTTCCAACATGGTGCGGGGAGATGAACTGGTACATACTCTTGCAAAGGTCAGGAGTTTCATCCCCGCCCACAGGGCGAAGGACATTGAACTGAAAATAAATCAGGTACACATAGATTTAAGCCCATGGATGGGCAGCGGGAACATACAGCCACATCTGGAAATCATCAAGGCGGCCATGCAGGAAAGCAGGCTGGTTTCGTTTGGATATATAGCCCACCACGGTAATGGATCCCAACGGACAGCCGAACCATATCAGCTTGTATTGAAAGGCAGCCATTGGTATCTCCGGGGGTATTGCCATAAGAGGAATGGGTTCCGTCTATTCAGGCTCTCCCGCATGTCTGGCCTGCAGATACAGGAGGAAACTTTCATACCGCGGGATTATGAAAAACCGGATATGGATTTTGCGGAAATCCTGGAGAAAATGCAGACAGAAATAAAAATCCGTATCCATAAATCCGTTGTGGACAGAATACTTGATTTTTGTACGTATGAACACCTTTCACCGGATGGAGGTGAGCATTACATTGTCAGCTTCCCTTTCGTGGAGAATGAATACTACTATGATATTCTTTTAGGCTTCGGGGATAAGTGCGAGTGCTTAGAGCCGCCGCATGTCCGTATGGAAATAAAGCACAGGATACGTGACATGGCTGCATTATACGAAAATTGATACATGGGAAAAAGGGCAGATCCACACTGCGGGGGCGGCTTATAAGCCTGCCGCGGTTGGATCTGCCCGGATTATTATGTTATTTTCATACACACCTTTTCATACACACCCTATGACAGCCTCAAGGCCCATTCCTTGCAATCCCACACATCCGTGGCCAGACCCTCATAGAACTCCGGTTCATGGCAGATCAGAAGGATGCTTCCTTTATATGCCTTCAGGGCGCGTTTCAGTTCTTCCTTTGCGTCCACATCCAGGTGGTTGGTAGGTTCGTCCAGAAGAAGTACATTGGATTCCCGGTTCATCAGCTTACATAACCTTACCTTTGCCTGTTCGCCGCCGCTTAAGACACGCACCTGGCTTTCAATGTGCTTGGTTGTAAGGCCGCATTTGGCAAGGGCGGACCGCACCTGATACTGGGTATAGGAGGGGAATTCCTTCCATATCTCCTCCAGGCACGTGGTGGTGTTGCCTGGCGCCATCTCCTGCTCAAAGTATCCGATGGACAGATAATCACCCAGTTCCACGCTGCCGCTCATGGCCGGGATAAGGCCCAGGATGCTCTTTAACAGCGTGGTCTTGCCGATACCGTTGGCACCCACCAGCGCGATTTTCTGTCCCCGTTCCATCAAAAGGTTCAGCGGGCGGGACAGGGGTTCGTCATAACCGATGACCATGTCCTTTGTCTCAAAGATGCACTTTCCGGCAGTGCGTGCTTCCAGGAAATGGAACTCAGGCTTGGGTTTTTCCCTTGCCAGTTCAATTACATCCATCTTATCCAGCTTTTTCTGCCGTGACATGGCCATGTTCCTGGTGGAGACCCTGGCCTTGTTGCGGGCCACAAAGTCTTCCAGATCCGCGATTTCCTGCTGCTGGCGTTTGTAGGCTGCTTCCAGCTGTGATTTCTTGACAGCGTACACTTCCTGGAATTTGTCATAATCCCCCACATAACGGTCCAGGCGCTGGTTTTCCATATGGTAAATCAGGTTGATGACACTGTTAAGGAAGGGGATGTCATGGGAAATCAGGATAAATGCGTTCTCATATTCCTGAAGATACCGCTTCAGCCATTCAATGTGCTGGGCGTCCAGGTAGTTGGTGGGCTCATCCAGAAGCAGGATATCAGGCTTCTGTAACAGCAGTTTTCCAAGAAGCACCTTGGTCCTCTGGCCGCCGGAAAGCCCGGTCACGTCCTTATCCATCCCAATCTCGTTCAGTCCAAGGGCGCGTCCGACCTCATCCACCTTGGCATCAATAATATAAAAATCATGGGCCATGAGAAGGTCCTGGATAGTACCCAGCTCCTCCATCATGGAATTCATCTCATCCTCGTCTGCCTCGCCCATCTTCTCACATATCTGGTTCATCTGTTCTTCCATCTCAAAAAGGAAGCCAAAGGCGCTCTTTAACACGTCCCGGATGGTCATGCCTTTTTCAAGCACCGTGTGCTGGTCCAGATAACCCACCCGGACATTCTTGGCCCACTCCACCTTGCCTTCATCGGGCATCAGTTTGTCGGTAATGATATCCATGAAGGTGGACTTTCCCTCGCCATTGGCCCCGATCAGGCCAATGTGTTCGCCCTTTAGCAGGCGGAAGGATACGTCCTGGAAAATTGCACGGTCGCCGAAACCGTGGCTTAAATGTTCAACGTTTAAGATACTCATTTGAAAACTCCTTTATTTTATAGGGTTTTATAGGTGTTTTTCCTGCTGGGGAATAGGAATGGCACCATTTCCACACCAATACTTTTAACTCAGGCAGTACTATTCTACATGACAATGGGGGTTCTGACAAGTGGAAATCCACAGCACCCTCTTATCATTTCCATCTACCTGTGTTATACTTTTAATCGTAATCGTGGCTTTGGGCCATGAATCATAAAATCATGAGTAATCAGGAGCATACGCCATGGATAAACAGCGGATCCGCATAATCAGAAAGAATGATGGATTTTCAATGGAGTATCAGGTCGGGGACATCTTTACGGTGGACAGTACCTGGTACGGAGGGGTTAATGTGACCAGCGCGTCAGGAATTCCCCTGTCTTTAGACCGGGATGAGTATGAGGAAGCAGGAGATGATGGGAAGGCTGCCCGCCCCATCGACCCATATTCCTACCAGGCCGGTGTAATGGACTGTTTTTGTGAAATGGTTTCCTGCGGCCTTAAGAAACTGGCCATGAGCCATCCATGTGACACCAGGGAGGAACGGGACAGCTATCTGGGCGAAGTAAAAAGGCTTTGCAGCCAGTATGGGATATCCTATTACCCGGAAGACCAGGCATTTATCACGGACTTATTCCCTGCAAAGGCGAACCAGGATAAATTCAACTATCTCTTTTACCGCACGGAAGATGTGCTGGAACAATACCTTGGGTTAAAGGAGAGGCAGAAGCGCCTTAAACAGGAGGACGCATACACTGCGCAGGCGCGTTATGACATTGCTGTTGAATTTGGACGGCTGCTGTCTTATCCGGAAGAGGGAATCGCGGGGCTGATTAAGAAGGCTGCCGCAAAACAGCGATAAATCCGTATAAAAGTGAAGTGATAACCCATCAGGAGGAAAACGTGGAAAACCGAGGACAGGAATACCAGGGACATGAGGTCCGGGAGCATCAGGGACAGGAACATCAGCATCAGGGACAGGAACATCAGCGTCAGGGGCAGGAACATCCGCCCCAGGAACACAAGAGGCGTGTCCGATACAAGGGAACCCACCCCAAGAAATACAATGAGAAATATAAAGAACTGCAGCCGGAGAAATATCCGGAAACCGTTGCCAAGGTAATCAGCAAGGGAAGCACCCCGGTGGGCATGCACATTTCCATCATGGTTAAGGAAATCCTGGATTTCCTTCAGATACAGCCGGGCCAGACCGGATTGGACGCAACCCTTGGATATGGCGGACATACCCAGGAAATGCTCAAGTGCCTGCAAGGCCATGGGCATATTCATGCCCTGGACGTGGACACCATAGAAATGGCCAAGACCAGGGAACGTCTTGGAAAACTGGGATACGGCCCTGAGATACTGTCCATCAGGCAGCTGAACTTTGCGGATATTGACCAGCTGGCGGCGGAAACCGGTCCCTTTGATTTTGTGCTGGCTGATTTGGGGGTATCCTCCATGCAGATAGATAACCCGGAGCGGGGATTTTCTTTTAAGAAGGACGGCCCGCTGGATCTGCGTCTGGATTCCAGCCGGGGCATACCTGCATCGGAGCGGCTGAAACATATTTCCAGGGAAGAACTGACGGGAATGCTGGTTGAGAATTCAGACGAGCCATATGCAGAGGAGATTGCCAGGGCGGTTGTGAACCGGATTAAGCGGGGAGACGGCATTGACACCACGACCCAGCTCAGGGAAGCCATAGAGCAGGCGCTTTCTTTTGTTCCGGAACCAGACCGGAGGGAGGCGGTTAAGAAATCCTGCCAGAGGACATTCCAGGCCCTGCGCATTGATATTAACAGTGAATTTGAGGTGCTGTACCAATTTCTGGAAAAGTTGCCGGATGTGCTTGCAAAGGGCGGCCGTGTGGCTGTCCTGACCTTCCATTCCGGGGAAGACCGGATTGTTAAAAAATCATTTAAGGATCTGCACCGTCAGGGTATTTACAGTGAGATAGCCGGGGATGTGATCCGTCCGTCCGCAGAAGAGTGCAGTATGAACAGCCGTGCCAGGTCCACCAAGATGCGCTGGGCTGTTAAGGCATGACCGGATCCGGCGTACGGCCGGGGGATGTTTGAAAATGCTTTCCTGTTCCATGTCACGCTGCATGAAAATCCCATTTCCAGGGCATTCTGAATAACAGATTGAGAATGACAGACAGAAATGGAGAAATGGCGATGATTAATGCAATATCTAAAGTCACACTTTATGTTAATAACCAGGAAGAAGCCAAGGCTTTCTGGACTGAAAAGGTGGGATTTGAGGTACGCTCTGAGGAACAGATGGGACCTGATATGAAGTGGATCGAAGTAGGGCCGGCCCAGGGGGACACAACCGTATTTGTACTGTATGATAAGAAGATGATGGAGGCCCAGAACCCAAAGGTCAATGTGGGCCATCCCTCTGTCATGATGAGTACGGATAACATTGAGGAGGCTTACAAAGAACTGCTTGAAAAGGGCGTCAGCGTGGGGGAGATTAAGAGGATGCCCTATGGAAATATGTTCCAGTTTGAGGATATGGATGGAAACCAGTTCCTGCTCAGGGAGGACACCATGTCCGGATGGCGTGTGGGTAAGATTTCTTAAGGCCTGTCTGAACATTGTTTTCCGTCAGATGAGCGCCCGGCTTTGGGGGGAATCTGGGCCAAATGAAGGGCGCATAGCGGGCTGGGTAACCTGAATTTGGCTCAAATATACCGGGTTGTGAAGGGGCGCCCAGATGGCGGGGATGAATGTTCAGACAGGCTCCGGTACAACGTATCGCAGGTCCTTGTGCATAGAGCACCCGCTATCCACAACAGGACACACAGCTGGTACCGGCCATGATTTCAGGTATGTTCCTGGATGCCAACCTGTATCTGTTCAGCTTCCTGGCAGTGGAGAATTATATATTAAGGCTCTGTCTCCTGGTATTGGGATGCGCGGTCCTGGCCCTTGGACTGTACCTTATGATTGAGGCTGATTTAATCCTGATGCCCGCTGATGCATTTAACAGCGTGGTTGTGAGGAGGACCCGCATGAAGTGGGGAAATGTAAAATCCATGGTGGACTGCGGCCTGCTTGTCATATCCGCTGTCATTGGCCTGGTATTCTTGGGCAAGATTATGTTCATACGTGAAGGCACCCTGATAAATGCCATTATCTGCGGCCAGTTCATAAAAATGCATACCTGGATTTTTAACCATTTAAAAAAAAGCGTTCCTGAAGCAGCGGTTAACTAATGAGCCGATGAAAGGTCCTGCCCTGATGCCATTTGATGGCCTGGGCAGGATTTTTGCGGTTTCCTGGCCTTAGTTATCAGGCAGGATAGCATTATCAATGAAATAAATTGCTGGATCCCTCCCCGTCTGTTATAATGTGGTATAAAATACAGGCATTGCGTCATTTACATGGTAAAATGGTGGAATGCCCAAACAGGATATGGTTATAGGAGGGCGCATATGAACATACAGATATTTGGAAAGTCCAAGTGCTTTGATACAAAGAAAGCAGAGCGGTATTTTAAGGAACGCGGAATCCGGTTCCAGTCCATCAACCTGAGCGAAAAGGGCATGAGCAAGGGTGAGTTCAACCGGGTAAAGCAGGCGGTTGGCGGGCTGGAGTCCATGATTGATAAGGACTGTAAGGACAAGGACCTTTTGGCCCTGATCCAGTATATCGCGGCAGAGGACAGGGACGGGAAGGTTTTGGAGAATCAGAACGTGTTAAAGACACCGATTGTCAGGAATGGAGCCAAGGCAACGGTGGGATATCAGCCGGATGTGTGGAAGACATGGGAGTGAGTGCCGGGAATGGAAGGGAATATGGAAAAGGAAGTGGGCAGGAAAAAAGAAGGAAACAGGAACTGAGGAAGCTTGTGCGGCTTCAGGTTTCAGGCCTAAACCATGAATACTGTATACAGGCAGACCAGACCATCTGCCAGGCCGTGACTGGTCTGGATGAATATCATAAGGCCGTGACGGTTTTCATTTTTGTGGGAACGGAAGGGGAAATTAATACCAGGCCCATCATAACACATGCCCTGGAGCATGGAAAGCAGGTTGCCGTACCGAAATGCATATCAAAGGGCGTGATGGAAGCATACCTGATTGATTCATTGGAAGATCTGGAGGATGGCAGTTACGGTATTCAAGAGCCGAGGAATGATGCGGTGAGGATACAGCCGGAGGAAATCGACCTGGCAGTCATTCCCTGCTGTACATGCAGCCAAACGGGCAGGCGCCTGGGTTACGGGGGAGGGTATTATGACCGTTATCTGGGGCGTGTGGCAGGAGTGAAGGCGGTCATATGCAGGGACAGGATCATGCGGGATGATATACCGGTGGAGGAACATGACCAGGCAGTGGACATGGTTATATCTGAGGCTGGAATCTGGAGGATGACATAACCTTTTGCATTTGGGTATTGCGTAATAAACAGCTGTGTGTTATACTCAAGATAATTAGTAAGGTCACTGAACAAATTAATGGAGGGGGAGATTTGGTGAAAAAATATAACCAGCTTCTAATCAAAGATAATAATAAAAAACAAATATATCAGCTTATAGAGGATTTTCCAGGAATCAGCAGGACACAGATTGCCGAGCAGCTCAAACTCAGCAAGACAACGGTTTCGGCTTTAGTGGATGAGATGATGCAGGAAATGTTCGTTATAGATGAGGGCGCATCAGAAAGCAGCCGCCAGGGAAGGAAGCCTAACAGCCTTGCTGTCAATAACAGCACCAATTATGTGATTGTTTTAAACTGGCATAAGGATAACCTTGAGATTGCCCTGGTGGACTCGGCCATGAATATTGTGCTGTGCAGGGAATATGACATGAAGAACGCAGGAGATGCCCTGGCAGGATTAAAAGGATATTTTGAAGAATTCAGGGAAGCGCAGTGTGTGGACATCCATGTAATGGGCGTCTGTGTGATTGTGCCCGGGATGATTGATGAAAAACATGATGAAATCATATCCGTGGTACTGCCCACGGAAAGCCAGGGAAATTATAAAATCAGCAGGCTGAGAAGTATGCTGGATGGATATCCCCTGGCCATTTTAAACGACACGGCATGTTTTGCCTATGCGGAGACAGCCTTTGGAAAACTGGATGGGGAGAATTATATTTATATTAATATCAATGACGGGGTTGGCGCGGCCATTATACATGACAGACATCTTCTCGGCGGGGCCAGCGGCATGGCAACACAGTTTGGCCATTTTTCTGTGGACCGCAATGGATGCCCGTGCGCCTGCGGCAATAGGGGATGTCTGGAGAACCAGATAGGGGAGTTGGCGCTTCCCAGGCAGTTTGAGGAATTTGGTCTTGAGGTGCCCAAAGGGTCCGGAGATAAACTTCTGTTCAAGGATCTGGCAGCCCTGGTGGGGGCTGGGGATGAGGACGCGCTCAAACTTATGTCTTATATGGCAGAGGATTTTGCATATGCCCTTTGCAATGCCATTACCTTATTCCATCCGGAGTTGGTTATTATTGGAGGGATTGGGCGGAAGCTGGGGGACCGGTTTCTGGAATTGCTGAAAGGAAAGATGCAGCAGTTTGGTTTCCGGCAGTTCGTATCAGATGTGGATGTGGTTTATACGAAACTGGGGGAGGCATCGGTTGTCAGGGGAGCTGCCAAATACTACATTAACCGTTATTTTAAGTTCAATGACATGGAACCTTCGCAGCTGTTTTGCGGATGATGATATGAATGTACAGGTAAAGGAGGAAACCTATGAAACCGTTAGGAATTGCAGTCATTATGGGAGAGGACCTGGAGGAGACCCTTGGCTGGGCAAAGGACAGTGGATTTCATAACTGCCAGCTGCAGCTTTGGGATATGTCCCATCTGTGCAGGGAACATGCAGGGTATGTTAAGGACCTTCTGGAAAAATTGGATATGGAAGTAACCGGCCTGTGGTGCGGCTGGCACGGTCCCATCAAATGGGATTTTGCAGAAGGCCCTTCCATTCTGGGAATCGTCCCCCCGGAATACAGGGCGTCCCGCATAAAGAACCTGCTGGACGGGGCGGCCTATGCCAGGATACTCGGAGTTAAGGACATCATCACCCATCTTGGTTTTGTTCCCACTAACTGCAGGGACGTGAATTACACCGGAGTGGTAAGTGCGCTGAGATACATCACATCGGAACTGAAAAAGCATGGGCAGAATTTCTTAATGGAAACAGGCCAGGAACCGCCCATTGTCCTCAGGCGCCTGATTGAGGATGTGGGGAATGACAATCTGTTTGTTAATTATGACCCCGCCAATCTCATGATGTATGGCAACGCCAATCCGGTGGATGGCCTTAACGTGCTGGGGCAATATGTGCGCAGCGTACATGCAAAGGATGGAAGCTACCCGGAAACAGGATATGAATTAGGCAGTGAGTTCCCCATTGGGAAGGGCAAGGTGGATTTCCCGGGATTTATAAAGAAATTAAAGGAAATTGGTTATGATGGCCCTGTTTCTGTGGAGTATGAGATAGAAGCCGGCAATGAGAGGCAGAAACAGGAGATTATCGAGGGTAAGAAATATTTGGAGAGCATATTGTAAGGATTTTGGCAGCAGATTCCAATGGACATGATTGTGGAGGTTATTTATGAAGGTGGCTATATGGGGTGCCGGGAAAATGGGACAGGTTCATGGCCAGGCCTATAAAGGGATGGGAAAGGATGTTGAGATAGCGTATATAGTTGAACGCGATGCGGGAAAGGCAGCTGAGTTTTCCGGGAGATTCCAGTGCAGGGCCATAGATGACGTGAGCGGGCTGGAAGGAAAACATATAGACATGATTGACATATGCCTTCCAACGTATCTGCACAGGGAGGCCATTGAGCAGGCCTTGGACCTATGTGACTATATATTCTGCGAAAAGCCGGTATGCCTGACAAGGGATGATTATTATGGACTCTGCCGTATCGCAGATACAAAGACATGCCATCTCATGGTGGGTCAGGTGCTCAGGTTCTGGAACGGATATGTGAGGGCCAGGGAAATGGTGCTGAACGGCGAGATTGGCAGACCAAGGCTGATTACATGTTTCAGAAGGCAGAAGATGCCTTCCTGGTCAAAGGGAAACTGGCTTATGGATAACAGGCAGAGCGGCGGTCTGCTGATGGATCTGTGCATACATGATATAGACTATTTATACTGGCTGCTGGGAACGCCGGAACAGGTGTCCTGTAAAATCGTGGAGAGGGAGGAGACAACCCTTCATGGAATCCTCAACATAGTCTACAGCGATTGCTGCGCCAATGTGGTCGGTTCCTGGGGAATGCCTGAAGGCTTCCATGACGGGGGCCTGGAGTCCATGCTGGAAATCGTGGGGGACACAGGGATGATTACATATTCCGGGGGAGACTGCCTGGAATTAATCCGTGGAAATGAAAAGCAGTGTATCAGCCTGGAACATGAGGACGGATATGAAGAAGAGCTTAAATATTTTGTGGAATGTGTAAAATGCCAGAAGGAACCTGAACAGTCAAACCTGTTCTCTGTTGAAGGCACCATGAAAATATTATGGGCCGCAAAAGAGGCTGCGGATTCAAGACAGTTTATTTCCATCGATGCCAGACAGCTGTGTAAGCAATAGAAAGAGGGATTGGGCAATATGATGAAACGTTATATTAAGAAAAAGCCATATATACCGTATATTGCACCAGCAATGACCATCATGACGGTACTGACGGTATTTCCCACGATTTTCCTGTACCTTATCAGTATTACGGATTATCAGCTGGGGTGGGATCTGGGGCGGATCCGTCTGGTCTGGTTTGATAATTACATCCGGCTGTTCTCCGGCAGGGACCCTGACTTCTGGAATGCTGTCTATATCAGCCTTAAATTCATGACCATCACCACAGGCATTGAGATGGTGCTTGGTTTTATGATTGGTAAGCTGCTGTGTGATTCGGAGTTTAAACTGAAACCAGTTGTATTTGCCATATTAATCATACCAATTGTGATGACGCCCAGCATTGCCGGGAATATCTGGAAGTTAATGCTGAATTCGGAATACGGGATTGTAAATTATTTCCTGAATCTGGCTGGCATATCAAATGTTACATGGCTGGACGCCAATCTGTCATTTACATCTGTTGTGCTGGCAGATGTCTGGCAGTGGACCCCGTTTGTGTCCTTAATCAGCTACGCAGGACTGTGTTCATTGCCTGTGGATCAATATGAGGCGGCCAGAATTGACGGCGGGAACGCTTTCCAGCTGTTCCGTCATATAACACTGCCATCCCTTCGGCTATTGATTTTCCTGACCTTGATATTCAGGACCATAGATTCGCTGAAGATATACGATATGCCTTTTGTCCTGACCCAGGGCGGTCCGGGAAACTCAACCGAATTCCTCAGCCTGCATATCTACAGGCTGGCAAACGCACAGAACGGATTGATTGGAAGGGCGGCCGCAAATGCCATCATACTGATGGTCATTTCCACCATGGTCAGCAAGATCCTGATCCATTATCAGAGAAAGGGGGACTAAGCTGTGAAGATGAGCAGAAAAAACAAAAGGGCTTTTCTGGGAGTTGGAAAGGGAATCATTTTTTTCATTGTCTGCCTGTTTTTTATAGCACCCTATCTGTGGATGGTATTAATCAGCCTGAAGCCCCGGGTGGATATTTTTGATCCGGGCAAGTTTATATTCCAGCCAACCATGGAGAACTATGCCAGTATCATAAAGAATGCCCATATACTGGACTATTTTGCCAACAGCGCGGTTGTGTCTGTGGTATCCACCTTTGTATCCCTGGTGATTGGTTCTTTTGCAGCATATGGATTTGCAAGATTTAACTGGAAGAAAAGGGAGAGCACTGCTTTTCTGGTCTTAAGCCAGAGAATGCTGCCTGCCATGGCCATTGTAATTCCATATTTCCTGATGGCAATGGCGGCCAGGCTTCTGGATACCCGGGTGATACTGATAATCTGTTATCTGCTGTTTAACATACCGTTTACAATCCTTATGATGCGTGGATTCTTTGAGGATATACCAATGGAGATTGAGGAGGCAGGCAAGATTGATGGATGCAATGGACTTCAGGTTTTCAAAGAACTGATATTGCCCCTGTCACTTCCGGGACTGACGGCAACGGCAATATTCTGTCTTATTAATTCCTGGAACGAATTTGTTTTTGCAAACTTCCTTACCAGTGTAAATGCCAAGACCGTTCCTACTTCGGTCATGCTTTTTTTGTCCGTGTCAGGCACGAAATGGGGAGAGATGGCGGCAACCGGTGTCCTTTCCAGTCTTCCGGTTATCCTCTTTGGGATAATTGTCCAGAAATATATGATACGCGGTTTAACATTTGGTGCAGTGAAAGGTTAACAAATGTATTTTTTAAAATAAGGAGGAAAAGCTATGAAAAGAAAGTTGTATTCTACGGCAACGGCATTGATGCTGGTATTGTCAATGACAGCCTGTTCTGCCGGCAAGGGGACACCGGCTTCGTCTGCGCCTGCGGATACCCAGGAATCAGGGACTGAGGCCCAGGATACTGCTGCTGCAGAGAGCACACAAGCCGCCGCGGATGCTTCGACCATGGAAGGCTGGGGGAATCTGATGAAGGAACAGTATGATGGTACCAGGATTGTTGTATCCATGGCATCCCATCCATCCACCGAAGCCTTCCAGGCAATGGCTGAGGAGTTTACTGATTTAACAGGAATTCAGGTGGAGTGGGATGTGGTGGAGCAGACCTATCTTAAGAACAAGCAGCTTCTGGATTTCCAGGGCGCGCACAGCTATGATGTTTTTATGGTTGACAGCTTCTGGAATGCGGAATATGGAGCTAAGAACGTGGTCCAGGCTCTTGATAATTATATGAACGACCCTCAGAAAACACCGGAATGGTACGACAAAGCCGACCTGATTCCTGCATACTGTGACCTGGGCCAATACAAGGGGGAGACCATCGGCATACCCATAGCAGGTGAGACCCGGTTCCTCGCCTACAGAACGGATCTGTTTGAGAAATACGGCAAGGAGCCGCCTAAAACCATGGATGAATTCCTGGAACTGGCAAGGTTCTTTAACGGCAAGGAGGACGGTCTTTATGGAGTTGCCCTGAGGGCGCAGAGAGGAATCCATTTTGCTTCCGGATGGCTGACCACCATGTATGCGTTCTGCGACGGAATGATGGACCAGAAAACGCTGGAGCCTAAAATTAACGACCCGGGCGTGGTGGAATCCCTGCAATGGTATCTTGATATGCTGGAGTGCGCACCGCCGGATGTTTCAACTTATACACATGAGGAAGCCCTTGGGGCATTTATGTCAGGCAAGACAGCCATGTGGCTGGATGCGACCGCCATTGCCTCTGCAATTACGGACCCGCAGAAGTCCAAGGTTTATGACAAGGTAGCATTTGCAGCGCCTCCGGACGGTCCTGCAGGAGAGTCCGCAGCCCTGGCTGACTGGAACATTTCCATACCGAACGGAGCCAAGAATCCGGATGCGGCATGGGCGTTCATGATGTATATGACAAGCCGCGAGAAGAGTCTGGAATATGTAAAGAACGGCGGCGCCGCCACCAGGTATTCCGTATATGAGAATGAGGAACTGATTAAGGAGAACCCCTCCTATCCAGCACAGCTGGCAGCGTTGGAGAAGGCCAACGGCCTTGTTAAGAGAGGCCTTCAATGGACTCCGCCTCATGAGCAGATCAACCAGATGCTGGATATAATGGGAAGCTATGCCTCACGCGCCCAGGCAGGTGAAATGACAGCCCAGGAGGCCTGTGATAAAGCCCAGGCCGATGTACTGGATTTGCTGAAATAGCAAAAAAATTCTGCTTTCCCCTTGACAATTATTAAAAAAAGGGATAAACTCATTAAAACTTCATAAGCAAGGCAACACAGCTAAAGAGGGAGTAGTTTAAATATATTGTCAACAACCTCGGTTCTGCACGGAACCTGGCAATATATGCCGATACGGTTACAAGACTTTTATGCGTGGCTTGCAGATATGTTACATATTCTGGCAAGCCATCCATGGAAGTCTTTTTTTATGCAGATGGCGGGAATGGATGTTCAAACAGACCCTGGTACTCCATCCGGACAGGGGTGGAAACCACCTAACCTGATGCATCTGGGGATGGAGCCGGAGATGTACTGAAGGTAGTGTCAAATGATTTATGAAAACCCGAAGCCGGGGTGAACCGGCAACAT